>Ga0233425_10008784_pt1 | contig 13181 bp, 11 predicted proteins | sample Watercolumn_Towu_2_FD_181712 | JGI IMG/M metagenome (GOLD analysis project Ga0233425, IMG submission 181712) | Freshwater microbial communities from Lake Towuti, South Sulawesi, Indonesia - Watercolumn_Towuti2014_140_MG | ecosystem: Environmental > Aquatic > Freshwater > Lake | place...
CTTTCTCCCGTCGCCGGCCGAACTGGCTTTTCGTGAAGATGCTGGAAAAGTAACCTTGGCTCTGAGCAAGAAGAGCATCGAGTTCTTCAAGTCCGAGGCCACGAAGCACCATACGCAGTACCAGCGCATGATTCGGCGGCTTCTCGACGCCTACGTTGACGGCCAGGCCACAACCCGGCAGTCCAAATAGAACAACACCGAACGTCGTTAACCACATGCAACTGAACGGTTTATTTCCCTCCGACCGCGCTAGGTTATGGCGCAGTCGGGCAGGATCTAACGAATGAACCGCCGACCCGGCGGCCAGCTTCGCCCGGCTCCAGCGGGCGATCTCCTTCGAGCGGAACGGTTCAGGCTCATGCGGCGCGGATACCCCTCTTCGTCGGTTTCCACAGATCGGCCGCAAGACGGTCGAGGGTTACCTGGAAATTCTCGAGGACCTGCTACTGTCTTTTCGCGTACCGGTCTTCACCCGCCGAGCGAAACGGCATCTTGTATCCCATGACAAGTTCTTCTACTTCGATGCCGGTGTTTACCGCTCGCTGCGCCCCGCCGGGCCTCTGGACCGGCCTGAGGAAATCGAAGGCTTCGCCCTGGAGGGCCTGGTCGCGCAGCATCTGCGGGCCTGGATCGACTACCGCGCAACCGGCGCGCAACTCTATTTCTGGCGCACCAAGTCGGGCAGCGAGGTGGATTTCGTCGTTTATGGCCCGGATGTGTTCTGGGCCGTCGAGGTCAAACGCGCCGGCCAGGTGTATCGCAAGGATCTGCGCGCGCTGCGCGCCTTCCGCGAGGAATATCCCGAAGCCACGGTGTGTCTGCTTTACCTGGGCAAGGAGCGACTGGCCATCGACGGGATCGCCTGCATGCCCTGCGAGGAATTCCTGCGGGCGCTGCATCCCGACCGATCGGAACTGGTATTGAGCACTACCTAGCAAGTGCAGGTTGTTTTTGAGTGGGATGATAAGAGTAAAGGTCTAACCGTATGCCTGCCGTAGTATTGGCGTCAACGCACGTATCGTCGCTCGCGAGCGGATACGATCTGCGCGTTTTCAATTTGTGTAAGGCGCTCTCCAACGTAGACGAGTTGACCCTGATAACATTGCCGTTAACTCCCGATCTGCCGCATGCGCGCGGTGACGCTAGGATTAACTTGGCAGATGCGTTTGTACGCCACCTAGAAACACCCGCGCCCGACACTCGGGAGAAGTGCGTATGGCGGCATATTAGATGGTCGGAAGTCAATTTTTTTCGCCTCGCATATCCGCGATTCTATCGAATGGCAGTACAAATGATTCGTGATGCCGTGGAGCACAATAAGGCAAGCCGTTTAGTAGTGTTTGGTTCGGGCATTGCTGAATTCGCGTTGCCATTCATACCCATGAAGGTGCTATTTGACGTCTGTGATAGCAAATTTCTTACCCTGTTGCGGGAAACTAACGGGCCAATTTCCCGTGAGACGAGAAAGCCATTTGGCCGATTGGTGTCGAAATATCGCTGGAAGAATCTAGAACGAAATCTACCAGCATGGTTTACGAAAGTAACCACGATCAACGAGGCTGACAGCGAATGCATCCGCTCGTTGAGCAAATCGCCGACAAAGGTCGAGACTGTTCCCAATGGAGTTGGGGAGAGGTTTTTTCATGCTGCCGAGCCCAATGAATCAGAATTGCGGAGGGGCTTGGTGTTTTGGGGCAATCTGTCTTTCGGGCCTAACTTGGACGCAATCACCTATTTCATACAAAACATTTACCTGCCACATCTGCAGGAGCAAGACGTAGAGCTTTGTATCATTGGCGGTGGCGCAAACCGCGGATTACTCGGTCTTTCGGCGGCTTGTCGCAATATTTGCTTTACTGGGTATGTGCAAGACATCGTTCCGTTGGTAATCCGCTATCCGGTCATGATAAATCCCATGGTCACGGGGAGCGGTCTAAAAAACAAAGTACTAGAAGCCTTTGCAATGAGGCGAACAGTAATCTCCACGTCGCTAGGCATGGAAGCGATCACTGACGCAGTCGATGGCATCCACTATGTCGGCGCGGATACTCCGGCAAGTATTGCTTCGGCCGTACTATCACTACTAGCTGATAGGGGTCGTTGTGACGCCATAGGTGCCGCAGCCAGGGATCTGGTACTTGAGCACTATTCCTGGGCAGTCATAGGAAAGATATGGCGTAATGTTTATTCGACCATGTGACCTGATCGCCGGCAGGCTCGACTTCCGCGTCATCAACGCTCATACCGCGTAACCCACCCGAATTTCAACAGAGCCTTTCTTTAAGTATCAGACGAACCTGGAAAATTCCCGCCGGTCAAGGTACGCGAAAGCGAAGGCCGGCTTTTCGGGACAGCCCTACGGTAAATCGTATATGCGGGTATTTCTCCTGATTGCCATGTATTCCGTGTTGATGGCATCCGAGATGTTCGGATGGAAGCTGGGCTTTGGCACCGGCCTCAGTATCAAAAACGGGTTCTTGTACGTGCTGCTACTGGGCATCGCATTGGAATTGTTGATCCACCGACGCCCCGGGGATGCCTTGACGATCCCGGTCAACGGATTCTTCCTTGCACTAATTGCCTATGCGCTGGCGTCGTGGTTGATTACTGATCGTGAGTATCAGTTTGCCGGTTACACCCACGGTGAGCGGTTCATTTCCTTGAAAGGGTTGCTGATAGACCACTATTTGTTTTTTGCGGTCTATTTCTATGGCACGAGGACTCAGAAAGAAGCGGTGCGTGTCACCATATTTGTTCTGATCCTCTTTGTCATCGGCAATCTTATTACGTTGATGGATGCTTACGATATGCCGGATCTCGGTCTCATCAAATGGATTGCGGGAAGGATCAGCGGCCCACTGGGCGAGCCGAATCAGTACGCCGCGTTTTCCGTAATGTTCCTCCCCACACTGGTTGCGTTGACCATTCGCAACGGTGTATCGCTCAGGGTGCTTTTCGGTCTGGGCGCGTTGGCAACCATCGCGGTAATTCTGCTTACGGGATCTAGGGGTGGGGCGGTCGGAATGATCGGCGGGCTTGCGGTCGGATCCATCGTCATGCGGCGGTATATCAGTCCGGGACGGATCGTGAAAGTGATCGTTCTCGTCGCGCCGCTGGCAATTGTTGCATTGGGTGTTGTCGCATCGAAGTTCTCCGGCTTGCTTGAGGAGCGGGTCGAGCAGTCATCCGCTGGTAACCTGCGTGACGCCAGCGCGGGACGGACGATGATCTGGGAGACGGGATTGCGTGTCCAGGCTGAAGATCCGGCGTTATTCCTATGGGGGCGCGGTTGGGACACTTTCCGACCGGAAGTGCGTCAGGCATCGCATAACACCTATTTGGAATATTTGTTCAATCTCGGGGTCATTGGACTTGGGCTTTACCTCGGATTGATCGCGAGCATCACACGCCTGCAGTTGTACGGACTGACTGGCGCCACTGGTGACGAACGGCTCTTGATCATAGGCTTTGTTCTGGGATGGTTGTGCATGCTCATCGCCGTGTTCTTCGTCAACCTGTTCAACCCTTGGGTCTTTGTCTGGGCCTATACAGGCCTTGTCAGCCGGATTGCCGTCCATTGTGCGCCAGCGCGACAACGGACTACGGCGCTTTCCGTACGTGCGAATTCACGTCTATTGTCGCAACCTGAGGCAGGACATTCCCGCGTGACCGCTTAAACGGACGGAACATCAGCAACCATGGGCCGAAAACCAAAGATATGCTTCCTGGGAATGGAGAACCTGCCGGTGTTGGCGCCCGGGTTCGAAACCCATCGCGTAGGTGGTGAGCAGGTGCAGCAGTCTTTGCTCGCAAAGGCATTTGTCCGGTGGGGTTACGACGTCAGCATGGTCACTGGAGACTACGGCCAACTGGACGGGCAGACATGGGAAGGGGTCAAGGTCTTCAAGAGTTACGGTGCGCGTGAGGGATTACCAGTAATACGGTTCGTGTATCCCCGATGGGTGAAAACCTGGATGGCGCTGCGCCGCGCCGACGCCGATGTTTATTACACGAGCTGTGCGGGCATGCAGGTGGGTCTTTTAGCCATGTTCTGCCAGCGCCACAAGCGACGTTTTGTATTTCGAATCGCTAGTGATCGGGACTGCGATCCGCAACGACTGTTGATTCGCCTCCGTCGTGATCGGTGGCTGTATGAATATGGCCTGAGACGGGCGGATGTGGTGCTCGCACAGTCGGAACAGCAAACCGAGGCGCTAAGAAGCAATTTTGGCATGGCAAGCGTCATCGCCGGCATGCTCGTCGATAATCCGGACGGATACCGAACCTTCGCGGAACGCGACATCGATGTCCTGTGGGTGAACAACTTGCAGACATTCAAGCGCCCGGATCTGCTGCTCGATCTTGCGCTACGGATGCCGGAGGCATCGTTTCACATGATAGGCGGCCCCAATGATCCACGGTTATACGAGCAGATAAAGCGGCAGGCACAAACCATCCCGAATCTCGACTTTCACGGACCCGTCCCATACCGCCAGGTTGGAGAGTATTACGACCGCTGCCGCGTCTTCGTGAACACATCTGATTTCGAGGGCTTCCCGAACTCTTATCTGCAAGCCTGGGTGCGCGGAGTGCCGGTCGTCGCGTTCTTCGACATGGACGGGTTGATAGAGAAGGAGGGGCTGGGCCGAAGCGCGGTCTCCATGAGCGTGATGACCGAGTCGGTACGGCGCCTGCTGACGGACACATCCGCCTGGTCGCAAACCGGGACGCGATGCAGGGATTTCATGGCAAAGCATTACTCCGAAAGCCACATCCTCCAGCCCTATATGGATGCCTTTGGTCGTCTGACGGAATGACGAACGGCGCGTCAGTGACCATGCATATGTCTTCACTTCGGACAGACATCGTCAGCATGGGCGGCGCGCGCGTGCTGGACTATCTGATCCAGATGCTTCTCCCCATTTTCCTCGCGCGTATTTTCGCGCCTGCGGAATATGGTCAGTATCGATTGTTATGGCTTGTCGTAACCACCAGCATGATATTTTCAATCATGTACATGCCACAGGGCCTGTATTACTTCCTCCCTCATGGCCGCACGCGTTCCGAGCAGTCCCAACACGTTTCGAACTGCCTCGGGTTTCTGTTTCTTTCCGGGAGTGTCATCGCTTTGCTGGCCTTGGTGGCCACTACTTGGCAGGGAGTTGTTTCGCCGATTTCCGATAACGCCATGTTGCTTCCGGGTATGGTGCTGCTGACCACCATGACGAGTCTCTTGGACTTTTTGCCTGGCGCTGACCACAGGGTAAGAGAACAGGCGGGACTTCTGATTGGGCTTTCGTTACTGAGGGCGGGTCTATTGATAGGGATCGCGCTTTCCACTCGGGATATCGATATGGTCTTCGCATCGCTGATCCTGTTTGCCACCATCAAGATGGCTGTATTGCTCGTTTACATCAATCGCCGTCATTCCTCGATCGGACTGGGATTGAGTGCGGGGAAGTTGCTGGAGCAACTGCGTTACTCCCTGCCATTCGGCGTCGCTGGCGGCTTGCATCAATTGCGGTTGCAGTTGGATCAGTGGATGGCGGCACTGATGTTCACTCCTGCCGAGTACGCTGCCTTCACATGCGGTATCTACGTCGCGCCAATCATGAATGTAGTGCGCGATTCGATTGCCACCGCAGCACTGCCAAGATTGATGCGACTGCATGCCGATGTAGATGGTGGCAGCACGCAGGTGCTGGAACTGTTCCGCAAGATCAACACGGCCACATCATTGGCAATCATGCCGCTGCTTACGTGGCTGTTCGTTTATGCCGACGTCATCGTGGAGTTGATCTTTACGTCGTCATACAGCGCCGGGGCCAACGTGATGCGCATGTATGTGCTTGGATTCGTAGTGTTGACGATGGAGACGAATTCGCTGCTGCGTGTCTATTGCGCGGGAAGGATTACCATGTCGATGGACGCGATGCTGTTGCCGGTAACTGTGGTGTCGAGTTATCTGGGGGCGCGACTGCTGGGATTGGAAGGAGCAGCACTTGGTGCCGTCGGGTGTATCTGGATCGGCGAAATAACTAAATTCCATTTCGTGTCGAGACTCATCCGCGTGCCGGCAACCGCCTTGATTGATTGGCGCAGCTGTCTCGTGATCATCATCGGATCCGTATTGGGCGGTGCACTGGCATACTCGTTCAGGGAAAACGCAGTGACCACAGTCATTGACCTATTGACCCAGGTGACTGCCGGCGGCATCGTCATTCTGGTTACGGCCATCGCGATCCTTTGTCTGACGAGACCGGCTGTTGTCAAAGGATGTTTTGGCATCCCACTTGTTCGTACCCGGCATGCCGAATAGCCTTGCTATTGGCTTTCTTCGCCAAGAAGACGCACCATCGAACCTGTTCAGAAAATCAATCCGAATGAACCCCATAGTTGCATGATTTCCAAACGCCCGGATGGGAGGCAGGGTGGCGATCTCGCGTGTTTCTTTCAGCGAAATCATCACGGGGATCTGGGATTGGTGATGTATGACGAAAGATTTTCGTACTGTCTAGATGGCGCGTTCTATTGCCAAGACCGTATCACCCCAAACCAAGCGGAAAACCTGGATATTCTTTTCAAATTGCTTCGCGCGCATCCCATTGATAAAGCACTAACTAATATTCGTGGCGGCGCCTTTTCCTTGGTGGTTTGCGACCACGAACGGCGGACCATTACGCTGATCGCCGACCGTTATGGGTTACGCCCGATTTTTTATAGGATCACGAAAAATGGAGATAAAGTGCTGCTGGATTTTGGATTCCACTTGGATCAGTGGCGAGATAGCTCCGTGGATTCCATCGCGGTCGCGGAATTCGCGCTTTATGGATGCCTATTGTTTTCCGATAGTTTCCATGCCGACGTAAAGCGGCTCCCAGGCGGAAAGTATCTGGTGGTTTCGGATTCGGGGGGTGAGGTGATCCGGGATTGGTGGCAGTATTCACGCCCGGAGTGCGCGGATAAACGGCCGCTCGAATTTCATATCGAAAACGTCGATTCGGCATTCGGCGTTTTTTTTCAGCGAATTCCAGAAAATCTGCAAGTCATTGCCGGCCTCAGCGGCGGATACGACTCTCGATTAATTGTCGCCTATTTACGGAAATTCGGGGTCAATTCGATCCAGACGCTCACGATGGGGAGGGCGCACTCGGAAGAAGCGATTTACGCGGAAAAGATCGCCCAGACTTTAAATGTTCCACACACATTGAAATCAGTCCCCTCCGATTTAATTGCGAAACATGGCGATGAAATAGCAAGCTGTTTTCAGCTCAACGCATCTTTGGAAAATGCGCATGTATTGTTTCTTAGGGATTTTGTCGCCGAAACATTGGAATACTTAGGCAATGCGGTTTATTTAGATGGTTTCCTGGGGGATGTGGTAATGGGCGGCACTTATTTTGCGGAAGCTGCACGCACGCCTTCTGGAATGTGGAAAGACTTGGTTGATGGCTTTCAAATAACCTCTCTTTGTAAACTCGAAGACTATGTCGATATCGCCATTCGTTCGAAACAGCGCATCCGTGATGCCCGACTGGAGGCGGTGGTCGCCAACGAGTCTTTCTGGGAAATTCTTCGTGAAAGAGTGCGAAAACAAATTGCGTCTATTCACGCAAGCGCGCTATCCCATGAAGACATGCTCAATCGTATGCGATTGGCGCAACGCGGATACCGTTACATCGTGACCGGACCCAATACATTATCCTCGCTCCTGCCGGTTTATCTACCTTTCATGGATTATGCGGTGCGTGACGCTCTGGATGCCATCCCCATGTCCTTGTTGGCGCGCCATGTGTTTTACCGCGCCTTTATGCGTGCGAAATTCCCAGCCATCGCAGCAGTTCCCAAGGCGTATAACGGCGCCAGCGCGAGTTCCAGCGAATTCGCCTTTCGATTACGGCAATATCTGTCCGGATTCATGCGGCACGTGGTTTACTCCAGCCTGTTCGTTTGGTCGGGCGGAAAAATTGACTTAAGGCCGGAGTACGCCTGTATTGAACGATATTTTCGTGACGCGAATAATCTTCGGTGGATCGCTGAAACTTTTGCTCACTTTGGTTTATCACCCGCTCTCGAACTATATCAGTTTGAACCAACCAGTCAGCTGCGGATTCTCACTCTCTTGCTAAGTGGCGAGCGCAGTGGAATTAAAATCGATGACTTTATCGGCAATCTTGCGAACGTTAGCTGAACGTTAGCCAGTCAAGTTAGCTTGTAATGAAATGTATAATTTCCCTTGAACGTTCTTTGTGTGTTCCCGCCATTGGCGCGAGGCGGAGCGGAAACACAACTGGTCAACTTAATCAACATCAACGGCTTTTGTGAGTTGTATTCGCTTCTGGAAATATAAGAAGTTGCTGCGCCTCGCGCTCCTTCTATGTTTCGGCATGACGGCAGTTGTTGCAGCCGCAGCCGAGAGCGCACACGAACCGGATTTCCCGCGCTTGATGGGGATGAATATCGGTGCCAAGAATTACGACGACACGACCTACGTGGAGCAACTTGCGAAGCCGGATGTCGTGATACTCGGTTTCTACAACACATGGAAGAATCGGGGCCTGTCCATACGGGACGCTGTCCGACGGATAAAACAAAGAAACCCCAATGTGTTGATTGGGCAATACACCATACTCCCGGAGACCTACGACCCCGCCGACAAACGGTACGCTGACAAAGACAAGGGAAACAAGATAGACAAGGAGAAATGGTGGTTGCTGGACGCGAATGGTAGCCGGGTTCAATGGACAGACAAGCACGATGCCTGGGACGTCAACATCACATCCTGGAGCAAACCTGACTCATCCGGACGCCGCTATCCGGAATGGCTTGCTGAACGGGATTTCGCCATGTATTTCAAGTCGGTACCGGAGTTCGACATCTGGTATTTCGATAATGCCATTAGCCGGCCTGCCGTGAAATCCGCGGATTGGGACGGTGACGGGAAGAATGACAATCGGGACGATCCACGCATCGCGGAGGCATACCGGCGCGGACACGTCGCCCATTGGGAAACGGCCAGGAAACTACATCCTACAGCGCTTTTTATCGGCAATTCCGACGATGTTTCATCGCCGGAATATTCTGGCAAACTCCAAGGAGCGTTCATGGAAGCGGTGATCGGCGCTTCCTGGTCGATGGAAAGATGGAAAGGCTGGGATGCAGTCATGGAGCGCTATCGCTCGGCGATCATACATACCGCTGAGCCGCACATCGTCGGTTTCAACGTTCATGGCAGCAAGGTCGATTACCAGCGCATGCGGTACGGTCTGGCCTCCTGCCTTCTGGATGACGGTTACTTCAGTTACACGGACGAAGACGTCGAATATGGGTCCGTTGTCTGGTTCGATGAGTATGACGTCGAATTAGGCAAAGCCATTGACCATCCTCCATTACAGCCGTGGCAGAACGGTGTCTATCGGCGCCGCTTCGAGAACGGGATGGCGCTGGTCAATCCCGATATGCTCTCCAAGACAGTATCCATCGAGGCGGGATACTGGCGGTTCAGCGGCAAGCAGGCCCCGGAAGTGAACAACGGCACGGTCGCAACTTCCGTCACCTTGCCGGGCAAAGACGGGGTCATCCTCATCAAGGAGCAGGGCGCGCGATGAAGGGAAAGATCCGGGCGATTTTTGTCCTGCCATCTTTGAAGCGCGGAGGTGCCGAAGTCCAAGTATTGAATCTCGTCAATAACCTTGATCCAATCCGGTTCGATAAGCATCTGTTTGTTTTCGAGCGCCAAGTTGACCAGATCGACCGCATCGATCGGGCGCAGGTCCGGTTTCACCATCATCCTCGGCGACACAAATTTGATCTCGCACCGATCATGCAACTAGCCCGGCTTATCGAGGAGCAACGCATCGACATCGTTCACTGCTCCTTGCAGATTGCCCTGTTCGTGGGGTGGCTCGCGATCTGCCTTGCCAAACACAAACCTCGACTCGTATTGGCCTTGCACACGACCGTGAATCATAATCGGCGCGACGAGTGGTTTAACAAATTGCTCTATCAATGGCTGATGCGTTCCTGCGATCGGATCATATGCGTGTGCAAGGCGCAGGAAAGTTACTGGCAGGGCAAGTATCCGTTTCTTCGCGGTCGCACGACCGTGATTTACAACGGCGTGGATGCGGAATGGTTCGATCCCGACAAGGCGAGGATTGCAGGCGCTCAGTTACGCGAACGATACGGCGTTCCGGCTGATGCGTTTGTCGCCTGCTGCATCGCCGGATTTCGGCCAGAAAAGGGGCACGGTCATCTGCTGCAGGCATTCAAGCAAGTTGTCAGTAATTGCCCCAATGCATATCTCCTGCTTGCAGGGGATGGAGTATTACGCAAGGAAATGGAATTGCTGGCAGCCGAGGCAGGTCTGTCCAGGCACGTGATATTTCTTGGTTTGTTGAGTGATGTCCGTCCGCTCTTGGCCGCTTCGGATGTTTCTGTCATCGCCTCGACGGCCGTCGAAACATTCTCGATCGCGATGCTGGAGTCTCTGGCGATGGGGGTGCCGATGGTGGCGACTGACATTGGTGGCACCGCCGAAGCGATACGCGAGCCGCACACCGGACTGTTGGTGCCGGCTGATGATGTCGAACGGCTGGCCGGCGCGTTAGAACGGATGAGGTCCGTTCCGCGGGCACGCCACACAATGGGGGAGGCCGGCCGCGGGCTTGTTATGCGGGAGTTCAGCAGCGCTACCATGACTGATGCCACCGCGCGACTGTTCGAAGAGGTCGCTACAGCGTCGGCACAGGAGATCGTGCGATGAGGCCGGGGCGACTGCTGATGCTGACGCTATATTACGGCATCGCCCGTCACCTCCCGGCTTCCGACACCACGGCCGGGCGCTGGGCGCGCGCAGTGCGCGGCGCGATATGCCGGCGCCTATTTGCGCACATGGGCGAGGCCGTCAAGGTCGAGAAGGGTGCCCACTTCGGTAGTGGCGCCAATGTCGCGATCGGTGATCGCTCCGGTCTCGGCATAGACTGCTGGATCAACGGGCCCTTGCGCATCGGCTGTGATGTCATGATGGCCCCGGAGGTGATGATCATCGCCCGTAATCACCGCTACGACGCTCTCGACGTGCCTATGCGCGAACAGGGCGAGACCGCTCCGCGTCCGGTAACCATCGAGGACGACGTATGGATCGGCGCCCGCGCCATTCTGCTGCCGGGTGTAACCATTGGTCGTGGTGCCATCGTCGGCGCTGGTGCAGTAGTGACTTGCGACGTCCCTCCCTACGCGATCGTTGGTGGCAATCCGTCGCGAGTAATAAAGTATCGGTGTGGTCCGAACGCGGTTGCTAACACATGAGTGTCGCCAGCATGCGCACTTTGTTCCGCCTCGCGATAATGCGAGTCCACAACGCATGGTTGCGCTGCATCTGGGGCTATGACGTTCATCCCTCGACAATGATTTCGTTTGGCGCCTATCTCGACCGTACCTATCCGCAGGGCGTGCATATCGGAGCCGAAAGCATAGTCACGCGCGGCGCAGTTATCCTGTCACACGATTACTCCCGCCACTCCCGAATGGATACCGTGATCGGTAAACGCTGCATGATTGGGGTAAACGCCATCGTATTGCCGGGCGTGCGCATTGGCGACGAAGTAGTAATCGGCGCCGGAGCGATTGTGACCCGCGATGTCGAGTCGAACAGCCTCGCAGTTGGCAATCCGGCCCGGATTCTGCGCCACATCCGCACGCAGCCTTACGGCCGTATCGTTGGGTCTCTTCCTGATGCGAACTAGCACACCAGATCAGAGAACGATGCCGGGGCGCTGCGTGGTAATGATAGGCCCATCAATGTTGTCACACGGCGGTATCGCCTCGGTTGTGTCGGCGTGGTGCGATGCCGGTGTGTTCGAGCGATGGCCGGTGATGTACCTCGCCACCCACGTCGAGGGCAGCAAACTGCGCAAGCTCATCCAGGTACTTCGCGCTCTTGTGCATTTCGCTTGTTTACTCACTACCGGTCGCGTTGCGTGTCTACATGCGCACGTGGCGCGCCAGAACAGCTTTTGGCGAAAGGCGGTGTTCATGCTGTTGGCGCAGCTTGCTGGTAGACCGGTCATCGTGCACATGCACAGCGGCGGGTTTCCACAATTCTTCGCTGAGCAATGCGGGCCGCTGGGCCGCACATTGGTGCGGCACTTCCTCGATCGCGCCGATCGGCTGGTGGTGCTGAGTCGAAATTGGGAATTCATCCTTGCCGGTATGACGGCGAATCGGCGTATCACCGTCATACCGAATTTCGTCACCAGCCCCAGCAAGGAAATTTCGACCACAGTTGGAGGGAGCGACAGTGCGGCCATATCCGCTCTGCCAATGAGCGAAGCGGAGGCAATGATGGAACAGAGTAGTTACCTGCTGTTTCTCGGCCAGCTAACGACTGAAAAAGGTTTTTTCGACCTCTTGCGTGCCTTTGCGGAAGTGCGAGCGCACTGTCCACGGCTAAGGCTTAAGTGTGGTGGCGATGGCAACCGCGTGGCGGTCAACTGCGCAGTCACCAAACATGGCCTCGACGGAGCCGTCGATTTGCTTGGTTGGGTGAAGGGAGAACGCAAGAACGCGCTACTGCGCGGCGCCGTAGTTCTCGTGCTGCCTTCCTATCAGGAAGGCATCCCGATGTCGATTCTAGAAGCCATGGCGCTGGGCGTTCCTGTGGTGGCGAGCGCCGTGGGTGGCATCCCTGATGTGATCCAGGACGGTGTCAATGGCCTCCTGGTCGAAGCTGGCGACACGTCTGCCATCGCTCGCGCCGTCACGCTACTCGCGACCAACAAGGATCTTCGCGCGCGTATGGCGCATGGTGCGGCCGCCACCGTGTGTGCGCGGTTTTCGCCACAGGCAGTACTGCCTCGCCTCGACGATCTCTACCACGACTACGGATTGGTGCCACAGCCGGGACTGCGTATTGAATCATCGGCCTGAACGAGGAGTTCGTGAATAATGCTTGTCGACGTGAAGCGCGTGGAAGTCGTCGGCGTACCCGTGGACTGCGTTGATGTTCCCGTAACACACCGGACGGTAGGGGACATTCTTTCCGGAGCAGCCGGAGGGAACATCATTGCCGTCAATCCAGAGAAGGTGATGCGGGCGCGCAGCGACCCGCGCCTGCTTGATGCCCTGCGGGGCGCGAGGCTCCTCATCCCCGACGGCATCGGCGTGGTTCTGGCGGCACG
>Ga0233425_10008785_pt1 | contig 13181 bp, 10 predicted proteins | sample Watercolumn_Towu_2_FD_181712 | JGI IMG/M metagenome (GOLD analysis project Ga0233425, IMG submission 181712) | Freshwater microbial communities from Lake Towuti, South Sulawesi, Indonesia - Watercolumn_Towuti2014_140_MG | ecosystem: Environmental > Aquatic > Freshwater > Lake | place...
CGAAGCCCCGGCCTTCGTTGACGAGGACGGCGAGAACCTCGGAGGCGCTCGCGGACGCGACGAATTCGATCTTCATTTACTGCTCCCGCCGGGCATTCACGCGCCCGGTGATGATGTCGACAAGGATGGGCGCGCGCGGTTTCACCGGCGCGATCCGGCGTGTATTAGATGCTCTCCCTCGCCGCCGCCTGCAACGGGCGATTTCTCCCGAACATGACCCTGATCCAAGGCTATCTTTTCCGGCAGATCGCGCGTCCCGTCGTCGGCGCGTGCGCGGCGCTGACTGGAATCGGCATTCTGAGCCAGAGCCTGGACCAGCTGGAGGTGATCGTCGAGCGCGGCCAGAGCCTGTGGGTAATGATCAAACTGACCCTGCTGGCCGTGCCCCAGCTGCTGGCCGTGATCGTGCCGATCGGGATGTTCGTCGGGGCGCTGATCGCCCTGACCCGGCTGCAGCGCGAACAGGAACTGACCGCCGTCTTCGCCTCGGGCGTGACCCGCTGGGCGGCGATCAGACCGGCCATCAAATTGGCCGGCATCGGGGCCCTGGTCACCCTGCTGATCACCACGGTCCTGCAGCCCTGGGGCCAGCGTCAGGCCCGCGCCGAGGCCTTCGCCATCCGCACGGACCTGGCCGCCGTTCTGATCGAGGAGGGCCGTTTCGTCCAGGGACCCAACGGCCTGACCGTCTATGTCCAGCAGATCGAGCAGAACGGCCTGCTGAAGAACCTGTTCGTCTATGTCGACGAGGGCGACAAGGTCACGACCTGGGACGCCGCCGAGGCCCGCTTCGGGCGAATCGACGGCAGCCCCGTCCTGACCCTGCTGAACGGCTCCCGGCAGAGCTATTCCTCGCGCGGCGTGCTCGAATACTTTTCGTTTGGCCGCACCGTGGTCGATCTGGCGCCCTACGCCAACCTGACCGACCGGATTCGCTACAAGCCCGCGGACCTCTACCTGCCGCAGCTGTTCAATCCCTCGCCGCAGGATCTCGAGACCGTGGGATCGGCCGGGGAACTGGCGGCCGAAGGGCATTCGCGTCTGTCGGCGCCGCTCTACGCCCTGATGGCCATGGCGATGGCCCTGACCGCGATCATGGGCGGTCAGTTCAGCCGCACTGGCTACAGCCTGCGAATCGCCAAGGCGGCGGGGGCCTTCCTGATCGTGCGGGTGGCCGGCTACGGGGTCGTGTCGGCCAGCGCCTGGAACGGCTGGCTGAACGTGTTCCAGTATCTGCTGCCGATCGTCGCCACCGCCATCGCCCTGAGGCTGCTGTTCCGCGCGCTGAAGCCGCGGCGCAGCCGGTCCTGGCCCATGCTGGACCAGCTGAAGGCGAGGTTCGCATGAGCCGTGTCGCCCTGCCCGTCCCGCGAATTCGTCTCGGCCGGATCGAGCGCTACGTCCTGGTCCAGCAGGCCCGGTCGCTGGCCATCGCCCTGGCCGTCATCAGCGCCCTGATCATGCTGATCGACTTCGTGGAAATCTCCCGCGGCGTCGGATCCGACGTCGATCTGTCGGCTCCGCGCATCCTGGGTCTGATGCTGCTCAAGTCGCCGCAGGTGATCATCCAGCTGTTGCCGTTCGTCTTCCTGTTCGGGACACTGGCGGCCTTCGTCGGCCTGAACCGGCGCAGCGAACTGATCGCGATGCGAGCCGCCGGGGTTTCGGCCTGGCGGTTCGTCCTGCCCGCAGCGGGCGCGGCCCTGATGTTCGGCGTGCTGACGGTCGCCGCCCTGGGGCCGTTGGCGGCCTCCGCGGACGGGCTGTTCCAGCGCGAGCGTTCGCGGCTGTCAGGATCCGCGACGTCCGGCGAGACCGAACAGGCGATCTGGATCCGTGAAGGCGACGACACGCGGCAGATGGTCATTCGCGGGGCCCGGCAGGATCGCGCGAACGCCCGCCTGCTGGGCGTCAGCTTCTTCATTTACACCAATGACGCCACCGGAATGCGCACCTTCTCCGAACGGATCGACGCCGCCTCCGCAACCCTGGCCGCCGGGCGCTGGCGCCTGGTCGACGCGGTCGGAGCCCAGATCGGCCAGCGGGCGGTCCGCTACGCCACGCTCGACCTGCCCTCCAGCCTGGCCGACGACGAGGCGTTCGAGCGATTCGCCCGTCCCCAGTCCACCTCGTTCTGGTCGCTGCCTGCCCAGATCGCGCGCGTCGAGGACGCGGGCTTCTCGTCCACCGCCTATCGGCTGCGGCTGCAGCAGCTGCTGGCCACGCCCCTGATGTTCGCGGCCATGTCCATCCTGGCCGCGGCCTTCTCGCTGCGGCTGATGCGGCTGGGCGATCTGGCGAAGATGAGCGTCGCGGCCGTGGTGCTGGGATTCGGCTTCTTCTTCGTCAACCAGGCGGCCTCGGCCTTCGGTTCCGCCGAGGTGATCCCGCCTTGGCTGGCCGCATGGCTGCCGCCCTTGCTGACGGCGCTCGCCGCCTTCACCTTGCTGTTCTATACCGAAGACGGCTAAGCGAACCCTCGTCGCCCCTCCACGGCCAGAGTGATTTTTTGCATGCAGCGTGACCGCCGCGCGCCCGACACGGCAGCTTTGCGCCGTCGGCTTCTGGCCGGCGCCGCCGCCATGGCCCTGGCCGGCTCGGCGTCCGTCGCCCATGCGCAGACCACGTCCGCCCCCGCCACGCCGGCGCCCAATGTGGCCGGCCCGGACGGACTGACGCCGGACGCCCTCTATCTCGAGGCTGACGCCGCATCCCGCGAGGGCGACGTCATTACGGCCAGCGGCCTCGACGCCAACCGGGTGCTGGCCCGATTCCGCGGCTCGACGCTGAGAGCGGGCGAGATCAGCTACGATCTGGGGCTCGGCGTCGCCACGGCCAATCGGCAGGTCCAGTTCACCGATGCAGGCGGCACGGTCATTTTCGCCAGCTATCTGGAGCTGGATTCCGACATGAAGGCCGGCGTCGCCGTCGATCTGGCCAGCCGCTTCCCCAACGGCAGCAGCCTGATGGCCGCGACCGCCGTGCGCCGGAGCGAACACGTCAACGAGCTGAACTACGCCATCTTCACGCCCTGCCCGATCTGCGACGCTGACGGACGGCCGAAACAGCCCAGCATCTCCGTCCAGGCCGAGAAGGTGGTCCAGAACGAGGAGCTGCGGGCGGTTCTGTATCGCAACGCCGTCTTCCGCGTCGGCGGCGTGCCGGTCCTCTACCTGCCTTATTTCGCTCACCCCGATCCGACCGTGGAGCGCGCTTCGGGCTTCCTGGTGCCGATTCCCAGCTATGACGACGGGCGCGGCCTGAGTCTGGAGACGCCCTATCTGCGCGTCATCTCGCCGTCGGAAGACTGGCTGATCAGTCCCCAGTTCAACACCGACGTGGCGCCCCTGCTGAACCTGCAGTGGCGCCGCCGGTTCTCGAATGCGACCGTCCAGGCCCGGTTCGGCTACACTTACGAAGAGAATTTCGGGGATTTCGACGCCGACGGCGATAACGTGCCTGACATACCGATCGAGGCCGAACACCGCAGCTATCTGCTGGCTTACGGCCGGTTCGACCCGGACGGACCGTGGCGCGCCGGTTTCACAGCTGAGCGGACCTCGGACAAGACGCTGTTCGACCGGTACGACATCCACGATCCGTATCAGGACAATGGCCTGTACTATGGCGACCGCCGCCGGCTGATCAGTCAGGTCTACGCCGAGCGACAGACCCAGCGGTCGTATCTCTCGATCGCGGCCTTCGATCTGCAGAGCCTGCGCGTGGCCGTTCCCAATGAGGATGCGCCGGGCCTGAACGAATTCGAGGCCGACGGCAGCCTGCCGTTCGTCGCGCCGTTGATCGAGGCGCGGTGGGAGCCCGACGGCCCGGTGCTGGGCGGACGTCTGCGGCTCCGCAGCACGGCCGTGGCCCTGTATCGCGACGCCTATGTGGGCAGCCCGGTCCTGCGTCCGGAGGTCATCCCGCCCGGATCGACCATCGGCCAGCCCGGCGTCGACAGCCGCCGGATTTCCGGTCAGGCCGAGTGGCGCCGGACCATGATTTCCCGCGCCGGCCTGCGGTGGGAGCCGTTCGTCGACGTGCGCGCCGACGTCTATTCGGTCGCCGACCTGCCGCCCAGCCTGGGGCTGGAAGACGAGACGATCTCCCGCGGACGCGCCACGGCCGGCCTGGATGTCAGCTATCCCCTGATCCGGCGGATGAGCGACAGCGCCGACCTGATCCTCGAGCCGATGGCTCAATTCTCGGCCTCGACCGATCCCGATCTGGACCCCCGTATTCCGAACGAGGACAGCCAGACGCTGGAACTGGACCAGAGCTCGTTGTTCCGGACCGACCGGTTCCCCGGATATGATCTGCTCGAGGGCGGTCTGCGTTTCACTGCCGGCGTGCGGGCCACCATGCGCTGGGATCAGGGCCGGGAAGCCAGCCTGTTCGTCGGCCGCAGCCTGCGCGACGCCGAGCAGCCCGGGTTCCGCGTTCCCGTGCCCGACGCGCCGACCCAGCTGTACGATCCGTCGGGTCTGGCCTCAGACATGTCGGACTGGGTCGTCCAGGGCAGTTTCGCCCCATCGGACAGGATCCGGGGTTGGGGGCACGCCACGATCGATTCGGCGGGCGAGGTCCGACGCGCCGAGGCCTCCGCCGACGGACGCTGGGGCCGGCGCAATCTGGCGACGGCGACCTATATCATCGACCGGTCCAATCCAATCGAGGGGCCGCTGAACCGGAACTATGAATTCATCCAGCTTTCGGGCCAGCAGTTCATCTATGGCAACTGGGGCGTGACCGTCGCCGGCATCGCCGACCTCGAGCAGGACGAGATCACCCGCTCGGAGATCGGACTGCTGTTCGATGACGATTGTTTCCGGTTCGAGCTGGGCTGGCGGCGCGACAACACCCGCGTACGCCCGACGGGCCCGTCCGAGGGCGTCTATGTGCGCCTAAACCTCGCCACTTTCGGCGGTACAGGGTATTGACGCAGCGACAGGCGCTGGACGCCGCGCGGCACGGGGGCGCGTGGAATGACTATCCGGATCAGATCCGGACCAACGCCGCTTGAGGAATACGGACTGACATGGGTTTGACGCGTTATATGACGGGCGTGGCGATGGCCGCCCTCCTGGCCGGTACGGCCGTGGCGCAGACCGCGCCAGTACAGGCTCCGGCCGCCGCGGGAACCTTGAATCCGGCCGCTGAAGCGGCGCCGCCCGCGGCTCCGGCCGCGCCGGCGTTCCAGATGTCCGACGGCATCCTGGCCACGGTCAACGACAGCGTCATCACCGGCTACGACCTGCGCCAGCGCATGCTGCTGCTGATCGCCATGACCCAGGTTCAGCCGACGCCCGAGAATATTCCGGCCATCCAGCAGCAGGCCCTGAACCTGCTGATCGACGAGCGACTGCAGGCTCAGGAACTGGCCAAGTATGAGGACCTGGTGATCACCGACGCGGAGGTCGATCAGGAACTGGCCGCCATGGCTCAGGAAGTAGGCGCCGCGCCAGCGACCTATCTCGAATTCCTCGCCCAGGGCGGCATTCGCCCGTCGACCCTGCGTGAACAGCTCCGGACCCAGCTGGGATGGTCGCAGCTTGTCGGCGGACGCTTCCAGAGCCGCGCCCGGGTCAGCAAGGCGGCGGTCGACGCCGCCCTGCGCCAGGCCGCCGAGGCGGCGTCGAAGAAGCAGTATCTGATCGGCGAAATCTATATCGAGGCCAGCCGGGTCGGCGGCCAGCAGGCCGCGCTCAACGGCGCCACCCAGCTGGTGCAGCAGATGGTCCAGGGCGCGCCCTTCCAGGCCGTCGCCCAGCAATTCTCGGCCGCGCCTTCGGCCACCCGCGGCGGCGACGCCGGCTGGGTCGTGGAAGGCACCATGCAGCCGGCCCTGCAACAGGCGCTGGATCAGCTCGAAGTCGGCCAGCTGTCACGGCCAATTCCGGTCGATGGCGGCGTCTACATCGTCTACATGCGCGACAAGCGGGATGGGGCGTCGGCGAGCCTGGTGCAGATCAAACAGGTGATGATCGAGCTGCCGGAGACGGCGACCGATGCGGAGGTGGCGGCGGCGACGGCGCGTCTGGAGGCGCTGCGGCCGCAGCTGACCTGCGACACCATGCTGGCGCGGGCGACGTCCGAACAGGGGCTGCTGGGATCCGATCTGGGCGAGGCCGACGTGCAGAACCTGGCCCCGCAGTTCCAGCAGGTCGCCCGTTCGGCCGAGGTCGGTTCGGTCAGCACCCCGGTCCGCACGCCGCTGGGCGTCCACCTGCTGGGCGTCTGCGGACGCCGGGCCGGCGGGATCGAGGCGCCGGACGCGCGCATGGTCGAAGGCGCCCTCTTCCGCCAGAACCTCGCGACCCTGGGCCGGCGATACATGCGCGATCTGCGTGAGGACGCCCTCATCGAGATGAAGTGATGACCGGCCCCGCGCCGCTGGCTCTGTCGATGGGCGAACCGGCGGGCGTGGGACCCGAGATCATCGCCGCGGCCTGGACCGCCCTGAAGGCCGAAGGCCCGGTCTTCGCCGTCGTCGGCGACGCGGCCCTGCTGCGCGCGCAAGGCCGGCCCGTGCAGACCGTGGCGGCGGCGTCGGAGGCGGCGACCGTGTTCGCCCGCGCCATACCGGTGCTGGACGTCCCCCTGCCCGCCCCCGTCGTCGCAGGACGGCCCGAGCCCGCCAACGCCGGCGCCGTCGCCGACTGGATCGAGCAGGCGGTCAGCCTGGCCCTGTCGGGAGAGTGCTCGGGCGTGGTCACCGCTCCGATCGCCAAGGCGCCGCTGTACGCCGCCGGTTTCCGCTTCCCGGGCCACACCGAATTCATCGCCGAGCTGACCGCCGACGCGCCGTTCGCCGGAACGCGCGGACCGGTCATGATGCTGACGGCGAAGGACCTGCGCGCCTGCCTGGTCACCATCCACGCGCCTCTGGCCGAGGTGCCGGAACTGGTCACCGTCGAGCGGGTCTGCCGCACCGCGCGGGTGGTCCATGAGGCGCTGAAGCGCGACTTCGGCGTGGCCGCGCCGCGGCTGGCGCTGGCCGCCCTGAACCCGCACGCGGGCGAAGGCGGGGCGATCGGGCTGGAGGAGATCGAGGTGCTGGCCCCGGCGGTCGGGATCCTGAGGGGCGAAGGCGTCGCCGTCACCGATCCCCTGCCCGCCGACACCCTGTTCCACGACGCGGCGCGCGCGAGCTATGACGCCGTCCTGTGCCTGTATCACGACCAGGCTCTGATCCCGGTCAAGACGCTGGACTTCTGGGGCGGGGTCAACACGACCCTGGGCCTGCCCGTCGTCCGCACCTCCCCCGACCACGGGACCGGTTTCGACATCGCCGGCAAGGGTGTGGCCCGGGCCGACAGCCTGATCGCGGCCATCCGTCTGGCCGGACAGATGGCGGCGGCGCGCGCGGCGCTGTAAGCAGCCCGTGTGACCGATCTCCCCAGCCTCCGCGAATCCCTCGACGCCCACGGCCTGTCGGCGAAGAAGAGCTTCGGCCAGCATTTCCTGCTGGACCTGAATGTGACGCGCAAGATCGTGCGTCTGGCCGGGCCGTTCGAGGGCCGCGCCGTGATCGAGGTCGGGCCCGGCCCCGGCGGCCTGACCCGCGCCCTTCTGGAGAGCGACGCCGGCAAGGTGGTGCTGGTCGAGAAGGACCCCCGCTTCCTGCCCCTGCTGGCCGAACTGGACGACGGCTCGGACCGGATGACGGTGGTCGAGGCCGACGCCCTGAAGGTGCGCGAGGCCGAACTGGTCGAGGGCCCGGCGCATGTGGTGTCCAACCTGCCCTACAACGTCGGCACGCCGCTGCTGATCAAATGGCTGACGGGGCCGTGGCTGCCCCACGCCCTGACCCTGATGTTCCAGAAGGAGGTGGCCGAGCGCATCGTCGCGGCGCCCGGCGACGACGCCTACGGCCGGCTGGCGGTGATCAGCCAGGCGGTGTGCGAGGCGCGTCTGGTCATGCACCTGCCGGCCGCCGCCTTCACCCCGCCGCCCAAGGTGGCGTCGGCGGTGGTGCATCTGGTTCCTCGGGCGGACCGACCGGACGCGGAGACGCTGAAGCGGCTGGAACGGGTGACGGCGGCGGCGTTCGGCCAGCGGCGCAAGATGCTGCGGTCCAGCCTGAAGACGCTGGGCGGGGCGGCGCTGTGCGAAGCGGCGCGTGTCAGCCCGGAGGATCGCGCTGAGGTGATCGATGGAGCCGGCTTCCTCAGGCTGGCGAACGCGCTGGCCTGAAAGCCCCGCAAGTCTCGTATCACCGATACGTGGATTGTGCTCAACCGCAGCGCGTGCTCATATTCTTCAGGGAGCGCCGGTTTGACGCTGGCGGAGGGACAGGAGGGCGCCTTGCACAAATCTGTTTGCTGCGTTCCGGCCATGCTGGCCGGCTTGGCCATGGCCGGGTCGGCCGCGGCGCAATCGCCGGCCCCGTTCAGCGCGCGGCTGAACAGCGCCAGCCAGCCGCTACTGAGTTATCCGATCGAGCGGAGCTTCACTGAGTATGTGCGCGATTGCAGCGGTCAGATCCCGCTGACCATACGCAGACCCGGCCTCCTAGGCCCGACACGGCAGGTGTCGGCGATTGACCCGCGTATCATCGGGCGGCTGAACCTGACGGCGAATCCGACGATCCTGAAGGATCTCGAAATGAGCCTCGGCCGGGTGTTCGGCCATGTTTACGACTCACGGGATGTGAGCGCCGCCACCTTCGAGAACAGGAACTTCCTTCGGCTGACCTATGAGGACAGGGACAAGATTCTCCAACCCGGCTTCCCCTCGACCCGGCTGGAAGCCAGCTGCATCAGCATCCTGGCCGGAGCCCTGAGCGCCAACGCCGACTTCGCCTTCCCGACGGCCACCCTGCAAGCAGCGCTGGAGGCGGAGTCCAGGACCGACAGCCGATCAACGATGGAAGTCGTCCGCGGACGCTTCAACTCGCCCGTCTGGGAAATGTGGGACGGATCGACGATCGAAAACTTCGATCGCGCGCGTCACAAGTTCTACGCGGGCATCCTGTTCTGGGACTGGTACAGCCCGGGGTCCGGCAACCGGTCTCTGCTGGAGTATTTCGACGGAACCGTCATCTACCGGCAGACACGGACCGAGACTGACCAGCAGACCGATGCGGAAGCCTCTGGCCGCGTCAACATCCCCATGTTCACCGCGGCGGCCTCAGTCGACGGCGAGTTACGGCAACAGTCATCCTATGCGCTCGAGGATTTCCATGTCCTGATCGACACGCCACGCACCGGAGCGCCGGCCACCACAGGTTGGCGAGCCTTCCCGGACCTCGCAGCGATCGTAGCCGCCGTCGAGAACGCTTCGCCTGCAGAGCTTTCAGCTCCCGACGGCCCGATGATCGACCCGACGCAGCCCAAGATGTTGCATGCCGACATCCAGTCCCTGCCCGCCGCCTATTGCAACCGTTCATCCTGGCAAGTGCGCGATAGCCGATCCGCGACCGGGCCCAGCTCGCAGCTGGCCTTGGCGAGCGATCCCCTGCAGGTGCGCAAGGACAACCGGACCGTTTGCCGGTTCCAGATCAGCTATACGCCGCCGGCCTCCACCACCACGGGCGATGTGGCCTTGACCCCCTTCCTTGCAAGCGCGAACGAAAAGAGCCAGCAGCGCCTCTGGCTCAAGCTCGGAGACGTCACGCTGACGCGAAATGCGGGGCCCGAGCTTCACCGTCTCAGCCAGCAGGGACCATCCGTCTATCCGGTGAACGGCTCCATTCCGGAAGCGTCGGATATCCAGTGGAGCATGCGGTTCCAGCTGCGAAACATCGGGGCCTACAACGACGCCGACCGCATCATTCTGGATAATCTGCGGCTGGATTGCGCGGACGTGATGACCAACGCCGCCGAGTTCGCAGCCACGTTCGACGGTCCCCTCACAGGGTCGTCGAGAACCCTGGTCCTGACGATCCGCAACCGGTTCCAGGGAGCGTTGGGCACGCCGTTCGACACGGTCCAATGCCCGGTGACGGGCGAGGTCGGCTACAGGTCGCCCTCGGGGGCCATGCTCTGGCGTCGGGTCGAAAACCTTACGGTGAACTTCCCGCAGCCCCGCCCCCAGCAGCCCATGGCCGCCCCGGCAGCGAACCGACTCTGAGAGCCGCCACCAAAAAAGGGCCGCTCCCTCTCGGGAGCGGCCCTTCCATTGTCAGCCGGCGAACGGCTTCGTCAGGCGACAGACCCCGCCAGAGGGGAGGCCGGGCTCATCCGACGGGCCGCGCGCGGCGTGAGACAATGAGACATTCGACCACCTCCTTTCGTTGTTGAAACAGCGCGTTGGAGATAGGAACCGCCGGCCGGACATCAAGAGGGATCTGCGCCGCGCCCGCCGGGCCGCTGATCGAGACAATCCTCTGTCGACATGCGCGACATTCGCCCTGCGACACGGCCCACATCCGATACACCCTCGACAACTGCTGGCAATCCGCCGCCAAACAGACGAGTCGCCCGCGGCAACTTCCTGTTCCGGATCGCTTTTTCGTCCGAAGCAGCGTCGTCTGCGCGCCGCATGTAGCGGCGGATACACAATGGCGGGATGGAAGAGACAGACAACAGACCCCGCCGAAAGCCCTACCGCATCCGCAGCGAGCGGACCTGGACCCTCGTTCGCGAACGATATCTGGCGGGCGAGAGCGCCCCGAGGCTGTCGGAGGTGTTCGATGTGAGCGTGCCGGCCATACGCGCGCGGGCCGGCCGGAAGGGGTGGACCAAGCGGGCGCTGGCCGAGGCGACGCCGGTGGAGCCGGCGGATGCGAGGCTGGTCGAAGCGGTGGCGGAGCATCGGGACGGCGATCTGACGGCGACCGATGCGGCCCGGCTGGCGCTCGGCGAAGCGGTGAAGCTGCTGCGCGAGGGGCGGATGACGCTGGCCGGCGAGGCGGCGCGGGTGGCCGATGTCATGGCGCGGGCGGCGGGGCGGCTGGACGGGGCGGCGGCGGGCGATCCGGGCGAGCCGGACGAGGCCGCGTTCGAGGCCGTGCGGCGCAAGGTGCTGGGCGAGGATTGGGACGGCGGCCCCTCTCCCGCGGCCTCGTCTCCTGTCCTGCAGGACGGGGAGCAGACGGTTTGAGCCGGGCGGCCCGGATCGCCGCCCTGTCGCCGGCCGAGCGGCGGGTGTTCGGCGCCGACTGGCGCTGGGCGGCGCATGAAGGCCAGAAGCCGCCGCACGACGACTGGCGCACATGGCTGGTTCTGGGCGGGCGCGGCGGGGGCAAGACCCGCGCCGGGTCGGAATGGGTGGCGGATCAGGCGCGGGAAGGTTCCGTCGTGGGCGGGCGGATCGCCCTGGTGGGGCAGAGCCTGCACGACGTCCGCGAGGTGATGATCGAGGGGCCGTCGGGACTGTGCGCCCTGCCCCGCTACAGGATCGGCGGACGGCCGAATTGGGAGGCGAGCCGCCGCAGGCTGGTGTGGCCGAACGGGGCGGTCGGGATGGCCTTCTCGGCCGAGGATCCGGAGTCGCTGCGCGGGCCGCAGTTCGGGGCCGCATGGGCGGACGAATGGTGCGCCTGGCGGAAGCCCGAGGCGACGCTGGCCCTGTTGCGGATGGGGCTGCGGCTGGGGCCGCGGCCCCGGCTGGTGGTGACCACGACGCCGAAGCCGACGGCGGCGCTCAGGCGGCTGCTGAGGGAGCCGGGGCTGGAGCGGACCGACCTGCCGACGCGGGTCAATGCGCGCAATCTGGCCCCGGCGTTTCTGGAGGGGCTGGAAGGACTGTACGGCGGAACCCGACTGGCGGCGCAGGAGCTGGACGGGCGGGTGATCGAGGGCGACGGGGCCCTGTTCACGCTGGAGATGATGAAGGCGGCGCGCTCTCCCTCCCCCTTGTGGGGAGGGACGGTGAGGCCGCAGGCCGAACCCGGGTGGGGTTCGAAAGGGCCGGAGCGAGGACATACCGCCCCCACCCTGTCGTCGCTGCGCTCCGACATCCCTCCCCATGAAGGGGAGGGAGAAGGCGCGTTCGACCGGGTCGTCGTCGCCGTCGATCCGCCCTGCTCGGCCGGGGGCGACGCCTGCGGGATCGTGGCGGCCGGGCGGAAGGACGGGAAGGCGTGGGTGCTGGCCGACCGGACGGTGCGGGGGCGGTCGCCGCAGCGCTGGGCGGAGGCCGTGGCGCGGGCGGTCGCGGCGTTCGGGGCCGCGCGGGTCGTGGCCGAGGCCAACCAGGGCGGGGAGATGGTCGAGGCGGTGCTGAGGACGGCGGGCGTGACCTGTCCGGTGAAGCGGGTGCATGCGCGGTTCGACAAGCGGACGCGGGCCGAGCCGGTGGCGGCCCTGTACGAACAGGGGCGGGTGAAGCACGCGCCGGGGCTGGAGGCGCTGGAAGAGGAGCTGATGGGGCTGGGCGAATCCGGGGGCAGTCCCGACCGGGCCGACGCCCTGGTGTGGGCGGTGACGGACCTGCTGATCGACGGCGGGGGCGCCGGGCCCTCCCTCCGCCTGCTCTAGACCACCTCGTCCAGCAGGGCGTTGCGGTAGGCCTCGACCCAGAGGTTGCGGAACCGGCGGGACCGTTCGGCGTGATAGATATGGGCCAGCTCGGCGTAGCTGCGGTCGAAGTCGTCGTTGACGAAGATGTAGTCGAAATCCCCGCAGTGCTCGATCTCGCCCTTGGCGTTGGCGATGCGGCGCTCGATGACCTCGTCGGCGTCCTGCGAACGGGTCACCAGACGGCGGCGCAGCTCCTCGAGACTGGGCGGCAGGATGAAGACCCGGACGGCGTCCTCCGGGCATTTTCGGGCGATGTCGCGGGCGCCCTGCCAGTCGATGTCGAACAGGACGTCGCGGCCCTCGGACAGCGCCCGGTCGATCGGGGCGCGCGGCGAACCGTAGCGGGCGCCGTGGACGTCGGCCCATTCGAGGAAGGCGTCGGCGTCGATCAGGCGCTGGAATTCGGCGTCGTCGACGAAATGGTAGTCGCGGTCGGCGACCTCGCCGGGGCGGATGCCGCGCGTGGTCATGGAGATCGACAGCTCCAGACCGCCGTGGTCGGCCATCAGGCGGCGGCACAGGCTGGTCTTGCCGGCGCCGGAGGGGCTGGCGACGATCAGCAGGACGCCGCGGCGGGGCGTGCGTTCATTCGACATTCTGGACCTGTTCGCGCAACTGTTCGATGACGGCCTTGAGCTCGAGGCCGATTCCGGTGAGCGCGGTCGTAGCCGATTTCGAGCAGAGGGTGTTCGCCTCCCTCATGAATTCCTGCAT
>Ga0233425_10008786_pt1 | contig 13179 bp, 9 predicted proteins | sample Watercolumn_Towu_2_FD_181712 | JGI IMG/M metagenome (GOLD analysis project Ga0233425, IMG submission 181712) | Freshwater microbial communities from Lake Towuti, South Sulawesi, Indonesia - Watercolumn_Towuti2014_140_MG | ecosystem: Environmental > Aquatic > Freshwater > Lake | place: Indonesia...
GCAGAAGCGCAGAAGGAGCAACAGAAGGCATTGCAGGCTACAAAAGAACAAAATAAAAAAAATATTGCGAAAAAAACAAAGATAGAGAAAGAAAAAGACATTACAGTAATTATTGATGATGATGATCATAAAGAGATACTCAATGACCCTTTCAAAGATGATTTGCTTTCTATCACTCTTGATATGACAGGGTTTGAGAAATTCCATATTCAGCAATATCAACAGCAATTAGCAAATTATGCACGATTTCTTTCTGAGTATTTAGATGGGAAAAAAGGAGTGTTTAAGCCACAAGAAAATTACTCATACACTGAACGTGAAGAAAAACCAGAAGCATCTGAAGTTCAAATGGTGACATTCGCAGAAGTGCAAGATCTTGTCCGCGCAAAAACAATGAACAGCATTCTTGGAACAACAGCAAATTATGTTGATCCTGGCATGAATGAAGCATGGGAAAATTGGCGAGTGTTTCAGCACAATCAAATTATGAGTTTTTATTATACATCTATGTGGAGACATTAATTCCTGTAGCTTCTAAAAAAGTTTTGTGTGCTTTTGAAGTTTTTTCAATATTTCTTGTTATCATTTTGTTATCTCATAAAATGAAGCAGCTTCAAGAAAATCAGTTTTGCTATCTTCATCTTTTGTAGCTATTGCTAATTCTCTATAACGAGTAGAAACACGAGCTAGTATCTCCAAATCGCCTCTCTGACGAGCTACATCTCCTACCTGCTCAAGCGCAAAATCTTCCATCAATCTTTGGCAACCAAACCCATTATAACCAACTGTTCCTCTGTTTAAATAATAATCAAGAGTTCTCATCAAATCTTCATGTGATAGTGCATTTACTACTTCTCTTTCCTCTTGAGTGCTGGGCATCCTTCCGCTTACTATGACTGACGGAATATTTGCATACTTAACCACGTCGGTTTCTTGTGTCATTTTTTTCGTCCTCATTTTACTTCATAATACTGAACGGGGTTTCCAAATTTCTGTGGCACAACTTCTCCTTTTGGAATTAATGCTTTACCTTGAGCATTTTCAACAAGTAATTCAAGATCAACTTGTTCAACAGAACTGTAACGTCCACCACATATTCTATTATTCATTTTATATGCTGTTTCTTCATTAAGACCATCATATACACGCAATAATGCATTACCTTGTTCTACAAAATAACTTCCTCTAGAAAAACCAAAATAATACGAACGAAGACCTAATTCTGCATCCATGTACACATGCAACTCATATTGCAAAGCTGCAGTTCTTTCTGGAGAATCTACAACTGTACTTCTTAATTCTGGTTTTAATTGCTCTTTAGCAAAATAAAATCCATTATTTTTCCCCATTGTATTTACCTCATTATTCCAACTTACAAGTAGTTTCATCATCGTGTATATTAATCTAAGCGGTGGTGAATGCCACCAAAATGAGAAAGATTTAAATTTAAGAGAAGTTTTCTTCTCTGCATGTATCAAGAATTATTACAGAAAACAGGGCTTTCATTGAACGAAGCACGCGTGTATGAAGCATTGCTGTATTTAGGAGAAGCAAACGTCAATATACTGTCAATTAAATCAAAAGTTCATAGAAGAAATGTCTATGATTCTCTCAACAAACTTATGGAAAAAGGGCTTGCATCAGAAACGTTTGTTAAAAGAGAAAAATGTTTCAAGCCAATTAATCCAGAACGATTAAAAGAGATTATTAAAGAAAAAGAAAATGCACTTGATAATTATTTGCCTGAAATGAAGAGATTATACTCGACTGTCCAACCTGAAGCAGAAGCATATCTTTTCAAAGGCATAGAAGGTTTCAAAAATTATCTTCAACTTATACTTGAACAAAAACAAACAGTATATTTTATTGGAGCAAAAGCTTTCTGGCTAGATCCTCGCTTGCAATATTATCTTATTCATTTTGATAAAGAACGAAAAAAACAAAGGATTACGTTTATGCATCTTTTTGATTATGAAGTCAAAGAACAAAAACCTGAAATACTGACATTAGTTGGTAAACCATACAAATTTTTACCAAAAAAATACTCCAGCGCCACTGCTGTTGATATTTTCGGAGATTATGTTGTTACATTTGTTGGTGTTAAAGCCGGAGAATTATATGAAGAACCTCTGCAATTTGTCTTAAAAAACAAATTATTAGCAGAAGGATATAGAAAATTCTTTCAATGCATGTGGGATAATTGCTAAAAACTCTTAAAAACATTCACACTAATAGTGGACTAATGACTTGATCTTCTCTGCTTTTGTCTCGATATACTGTAATGCCTTTGCATCCTAAGCCGTATGCAGTCTTATACACTGTCATGACATCTTCTTTATGTGTGTCTTGCTTTAGATTGACACTCTTAGAAACTGCATTGTCAGTATATTTCTGGAATGCAGCCTGTAATTTAACATGCCAGCGTGCTGCAACATCATAAGAGATTACGAAGACTTTCTTGACATCTGCTGGAATCTCAGGGAACCATTTCAAAGAGCCAGTTTGCGCAATCCTCTTCATCAAATCATCAGAATAAAACTGCTTTTCTCTCGCAACTGATTCAAAATATTTATTGACTTGCAGGATATTTTCTGTTTCCAAAACGCGCTGCATATATGCCAACGCAAATGCAGGCTCTATACCTGAGGTACACCCTGCAATAATACTAATGGAACCTGTAGGAGCAATTGCTGTTGTTGTTGCATTTCGCATTTTAAACCCTTTTTTTGCAAATTTGCTCTTCTCAAATGCTGGGAAAACTCCTCGTATTTCTGCAAGAGCAATTGAGGCTTTTCGTGATTCTGCTTTGATAAAACGCATAACTTTTTCTGCGATTTCAACTGCTTCATTAGAATCATACGAAATGCCTATTTGGAATAACATATCTGCAAATCCCATGACACCTAATCCTATTTTTCTATTTTCTTTTGTTATTTTTTCAATCTCTTTCAGAGTATATTTGTTTGCATCTATCATGTTATCTAAGAAATGCACTGCAATAAAAATGGTTTTTCTCAGCTTATCCCAATCTATTTCTTTATTTTTTATCATGTTACTTAAGTTTATAGAACCAAGAGGACATGCTTCATAATCCATTAATGGCACTTCTGCACACGCACTTGTTGCCTCTACCTTTCCATCTAATGGATTTGCTTTGTTGATAGTATCTAAGAATAACACTCCTGGCTCACCATTTTTCCATGCCTGCCGTGCAATTAAATCAAAGACTTCTTTTGCTGGCAACTGTCGCACTGGTTTTTTTGTTTTAGGATCAACTAAATCATAAAACTTATTTTTCTGGACTGCATCCATAAATGTATTTGTTATGCCTACTGAAATATTGAATGTTGTTAATTGTGTTGGATCTTCTTTTGCAGTAATAAACTGTAAAATCTCCGGATGGTCTACACGCAAGATTGCCATGTTTGCACCACGGCGCTTGCCACCTTGCTTCATCACTGCTGTAGAAGCATCAAATAATTTCAAAAAAGATAAAACCCCTGAAGAACGGCCTTTTGTTGACTCAATGCTATCTCCTTTTGCTCGCAATGTTGAAAAATTAAATCCTGTCCCTGAACCGTATTTATGTATTTTTGCTGCATTCTTTAGTGCATCATAAATCCCCTCTATTGAATCTTCTACAGGCAATGCAAATGTTGAGATAATCTGCGGCATTGGGGTTGCTGCATTCATCAAACAGGGGCTGTTTGGCAAGAAATCTAATGCATTCATTACTTCATAAAATTCTGCTTCTGTTTGTTTCACTGCAGCCTTATTGTATTCCTTATCTTCTGCTGCAACAAATTTAGCAACACGTTCAAACATCTGCTGTGGGGTTTCAACGACATTTCCATCTATATTTTTTAACAAATATTTCTCTTTAAGAATTCGAACAGCATTAATACTAATCCGTTTATCAACAAATCCCCCAACAAGTTCGTGCTTTTTTGCTCTTAATTTTGCTTGTTCCTCTCTGTAAATGATGTATGCTTTTGCAGTCTTAACGTGGCCTTCTTCAATAAGAACTCGCTCAACAATATCCTGTACATCTTCTATTGTCGGGATATGCTCCTCATCAAAATTCTGTTCAACATAATTTAATGCCTTTGCAACAATAGGTTTTGTTGTTTCACGATCATAGCTGCCAACTGCTTCAGCTGCCTTAGAAATTGCAGAAAATATTTTTTCAGAATCAAAGGGAACTATTCTCCCATCTCTTTTGCGTATCTTTGTAACAACCATGGTTTACTGCTTATTATGGTTTTTTGTATATAAAACTTATGCAAAACTTACACAAAACCAAACGGACCTATTGTTCTTAGTATATATTTAATTTCATTAATTGTTTCCTGCTGTGCTTTTTTATCTGACAGGCGTACAAAACGAAGAAGAACATCAACAAGCTCTTCTTCATTTAAGCATTTGAGCTTAAAACCATCTGTAATAAACTAAAACCTGAATCCTTCATACCTTAATTTTTTTATTATTATTCCACCAACTGTACCAAGCAACTTTCCTTTATGAGGAGCATTTTCAAGTGATCTCAAATGTTCTAAAACTTCCACACTTCTTTGTTTAAATAATAGAATTAATATTCAATCCCTTTCCGCGCCTTAATACCTTTCTGCCACGGGTGCTTTACAGGAGTAATAACGCCTACATAGTCTGCATATTCATACAGCTCCTGTGGTGCATCTCTTCCTGTCATGACTATTTCTACATGATTTCTTTGCTTCAAGAGATCTATGACTTCTTGCAAAGAAATCAGCTTTTTGTCAAGGATGCAGTTTATTTCATCTAAAATAACCAAATCATAATTTTTGCTGAGGATAATTTTTTTTGCATGCTCAAATCCCTGCTTTGCTGCTTCTTTTTCATCAACATCTGCACGAAAGACAAAATGACCAGAACTTTCTTTTTTTGCAAATGATGCAAGACTTGTTTGTGCCTGCTCTCGTTCTCGTATTGCATCAATGCCAAACTGCTCTATAGTAAAATTAGGCATATGCTTCACTGCATAAAGCTCTCCTGTGCCTCCGCTTTTAAGAAACTGAATCATATACACATTGTAGCCTCTGCCTGCTGCACGGAGACCAAGACCAAGAGCAGCAGTTGTTTTTCCTTTTCCTTCACCTGTCAGAATGTGCACTAAACCCAAGGATTCCTTACTTTCTTCTCCTTGTACAATAATTTTTTTCTTTAACTTTGTAACGATGTTTTCACCAGAAAAAATAAAGAAAGAGGAAGTAATAAATGTTTTGGTTCCTGAATTATTCACTACATGTCCTTACTATCTTGCCGCCTTCTACTTTTATTTCACATACATTCTTTTTTATGTCTTTTTTCTCATCTGTACTTTTTTCCTCAGATGCTTTTTCTGCAAGAGCAACAATCACTCCTGGAATTGTCCGCTGCATTGCATGGAAAGGCGTGCTGAGCCTGCCGTCTGGCAATGTAAAGACTTCATGACCTTTTAAGAACATTTCCTTGCCTTCAACTATTACTTTAAACAGCTTATACTTTTGCTCCTGAAACAGACTCTGCTGCTTGTCAATACTCAATATTGCGTATCTACTGCCATCTCTGTAAATAGTAATTCCTTTCAAGCCTTTTTTCCATGCATCTAAATAAATATCTGAAATTGTTTCTGGATCAATGCTCTCTGGCAGATTCACTGTTGAGGATATGCTATGATCAATATATTTCTGCACAATGCCCTGCATACGCACACGATTTTCAGGGGAAATAAAGTGCGCTGTCCTGAAGAAATGCGCTGGCAGAATTTTTCTCATATCATCAAGAGATCTCGCTTCCTGCACTTTTTCCTGCAAGCTATTCATATCAATATATGCTTGTATTGTTGAGTGAAATACCTTAAACAGTTTGTTGCCAAAGGATTCTGCTCTTCTTGTATAATACAATGAGAAAATTGGCTCAATACCCCCGCTGACTCCAATATAATGCTTGCCTTCTTTGCCCACATACCCTAACACAATATTTGAAATAGTTCCTGTTGGTGCAATAGATAACAAGGCAACATTTCTCAAACCTTTTTCTTTTACCATTTGCTGGACTTCCAAAGATATTGCTTCTTTAAAGAAAGGACATTCTGCATATGCATCATAATCAAATGCAGGGAAACATCCTTTTTCTTCAGCAAGTTCTGCAGACGCTTCATACGCTGCATCTGCAACAAATTTGCTTATCCTCTCTAACATGTCTATTCCTTCATCTGAATCATAACCAATACCTAATTGATTCAACATATCTGCAATTCCAATAACACCCAATCCAATTCTTCGCGTAATTGTTGCTGCCTTACGCTGTTTCTCCAATGGATTTAAACAAGTGTTCCATGTAATAATGTTGTCCAAAAATCGAATACAATCTTTTGTCACTGCTTTCATTTCATCCCATTTAATTGTTGCATCAGGCATATAGCCATTTTCAACAAATCTCGAGAGATTAATAGAAGAAAGGTTGCATGCACCTCCGTCTTCAAGAGGGACCTCTCCGCAGTTATGAACAATAATTCCATTTGCAATAAAAGAATGTGTTACAGGTTCTGTGATGTCCCATACTTCTCGTTTGCCAACAAACTCTTTTAATTTTATTTTATCTGTAAATGTTTCTTTGTAAAACTCAAACTCATTTAGCACAGCAACTTTTTCTTTGTGTTTTGTCTGTACAAACAATACTTTGGTTATGAATTGCACAACATTTTCTTTGCTAATGTTTAATTCATAATTGATTCCTGATGTTTTATATTTTATGACTTCATTATTTTTGTTTACATAACGGAATACCTTTGAAACTGTTGAACGGTCATAGATTGTGCTCTTCACACCCATATTAAGCAAAAGCACCTGTACTTGCTTTAACAATTTCATTGAACTTGAATTGAGCCGCACATAATTTCTGCTCTTGCTTCCTATGCCTATTGTTCCGTCGGATGAGAACAGACCCTCCAGAAAACCAACAACTGCATCTTCTGTTGCAGTAAACAGCGCTGCAGGAACTTCTCTCTCTTGGCCAGCTTGTTTCAACCCAAGCTTTTTTAAGAAATCAACAATATATTTACTTGAAGAACGCACTTGAACACAGCCATTGGAATATTGCGTTAATTTTATTTTTCTGTTACAATATTTTTCAAAAATCGGCTGAATGATTTTTCTTGCTTCTTCATCTCCTTTTGCGAAAACAAAACCAACTTTGTGATATTTTTCATTATAATAGCCATCACCAACTAACCACCCTAATAAAAGTCCAAGCTCTCGACTCCATGTTGTTGGCAGATTGAGCGAATATACTCTTTTATTTTTTTCAACTAACATGTTTTTCACTTCAAATGGAAGTTTTGAATCTTTATTGAAGCATCCTGCACCTGACTGAATAAGAAGAGCATCTTCTTTAGTAATATTTTCCACTTCTTTCCATCCTGCTGTTGTTAATATTTTGTGATCACAGGTTGCAATAACTTCATATCCTGCTTTTGTTTCTATTTTATAGCAGTCTTTATATCCTGTCAATATTCTCTTTGCATGTTTTACTGTTTCACATCCATATTGAACTGCTATCTGGTTTGAATTGCTCGAATATGTTCTTTTGTCTACAACAATGTTTTCTGCCTTTATGCTGTCAATTCTTTCTAGACCATTTTCAGTTGAAATCAATGTATCAGCTGCAACGCATGGATTTGTTGATGCAATTGGCCGACCAACATAATTTGAAGGAGAATATTTACTCATTGCTGTCCAGAAAATTAATCCTGGCTCTGCTGTTTCATAATTACCTGCAACAAACATATCCCATAACTCTCGCGCTTTAATCAAATGCCGAAGTTCTCCTGTTTGGTCTGAACCAAAGTATAACATGAAATCTCCTGCATATTTTATTGCATACTCGCTGTCTTTTCCTGATGTCACGAGATCTCCATAAATGTCCCGCAATGTTGCATCCTGCAATAATTCTTTGGATATGGACGAAACACCTTGTTTTGTCAAAAATGCATTAATTTCTTCAAGCGTCTCTGCATTTTTTATTAATTCATATTCTTGGATGTTCTTTGAAGGAATGCTGTATGAATAATTGCGGCTTTCAACTTGCGGTGCAGATAATATTCGCCCATTATTTTTCTTTTTGTAAATAAGAATAGTATTTTTTCCATATGTTGTTTGTTCATGCACTGCAAGCATGAATTCATCAGACACCTTCATGCTGATGTTTGCAAAGCGAATCTGGGTATTTTCTTTCACCTGACGCTCGACTTCTGTCAGCTGTTTCTCATCAAACATATTTGACCAACGGCACTGCTCGACAATCTGCTTTGTTATCCAATTAGGATTTTTTTTGACAGAAACAAAATGGAATATATCTGGATGTTTGACATCAAGAGTCAACATTAATGCACCACGCCTTCCTGATTGGCCGATAAGGCCTGTTGTCAAGGAATACAAATCCATAAATGATACTGCACCTGTTGATTTATCTGCAGCATTATGCACTATGGAATCTCTTGGACGCAAACATGACAGGTCAACGCCAATACCACCACCATAAGAATACGTTCTGGCGCACTCATATGCAGTTTGATAAATAGACTCGATATTATCTTTCTGGATTGTAGAAACAAAACAATTGGAAAGTGATTTTATACGATACAAATCTCCTGCTCCTGCAATGACTCTTCCTCCTGGCACAAAATAGCCATTGTAAAGAATATTGTAAAAACGCTTTGCCCAATATTGCTGCTTTTCAGCAGTTGTTTCAACAGCAGCCATAAACGCTGCAATTCTGCTAAAAACCTGCTCAGGCCTGCTTTCAATAGCATCTCCTTTCATATTTTTCAGATAATATTTGTTTTTGTATATGTTTTCAGCAAGTTCATTTGCTGCGAGATAATCATTTTTTTGTCGTATTGGAACTTTTTGCTCATTCTGAAGCTGTCGCAACAGAAGGAATAATTGTTTATACGCATCAACCTGCGTATGCGGAACAAGGGAATATAATTTGGATTTATGAGCAAACATTGCCTCAAGCTCTGGATCTTTCTGCAACCGCACTTTCTGGCGCTCTGCCCTATACAAAATAAACGCTTTTGCTGTTTTTGCATGGCCTGTCTCAATCAGAACTTTTTCAATAATATCCTGAATCTCTTCAACATGAGGGACACTGGTTGGAAAACGCTGCTCAACAATACTGACAACGTTCTCTGTAATAAGTTGCGCTTGTTTTTTGTCATTTCCGCCGACAGACTGCGCTGCTTTAAAGATTGCTGTTGTAATTTTTTCTTTATCAAAAGGAACTATGTCGCCGCTTCTTTTCTGAACACTCTCAATTACCATATCTCACACCTCTTTTGAATGCGTAGAAACTATCAACTGAAGACCGACCACCACCGATCACAGACCGGATAGTATGCTCGCTCCCTTTGGTCGCTCAGGTCGGTCTTCCAGTTTCCTCTGGATTTTCCAATTGACAGGTTTCATTCTGCAAAACCACTGGTGAAACACCAGTGGAAAATCCAGCTTTTACTGCGAAAAAAATCAATTTGCTGAGCTATATAAAAGTTATTGTTTCATGCGTAAAACTGAACTGAATTATTATTGAAAAACAGGTGTAAATTTATATAGGCTTCTGTTTATCTAGGGGTAGATGATACAACATGTAAGTTTTGATATAGGAAATGTCGCAGCAAGATTAGATGAAGAGGCAGCTGCGCACGTTTGTAGAACATATTGGCCAAAATCAGACGCACAAAGTTTCCGTAGAATGAGAGAAGCACACATACCAGGTGATGCAAATGATTATTGGCGATTATTCCAGAATGGAACTATTACAGATGATTTCTATTTACAAAAGGCATTGGAAGCAAATGGCATCCCTATAAATCCGAGAAACAAAACTGGATTTACAGAGGCACTCGTTGCATTTCAAGGTGTCCCTTATGGACCCATTGAAGCGCTTGTACATGAGCTCAAGAGACAGGGTTATGGTACATCAGTGCTTTCTAACAATAATCCAATTGGATGGAATACACCAGGAGCAAGGCTAAAAGATGACGTTGATGTTGCAGTCGTTTCTTATAAGGTCGGTATATCAAAGCCAGATCAACAAATGTACCACATATTACTTAACGCAATTCACGCTGATGATCCTGCGACAGTCGTATTTGTGGATGATAAGCTCGCGAATGTTACTGCTGCAAATAATGTTGGAATAATAGGTTTTCATTTTGATATCTCTGGAAAAAGAACTATGTATGATGCATATCAAGATTTATGTAGATATTTGAAAAGCAACGGGGTACAAATCAACTGAAGGCCGACCACCCCCAATCAACAGAAATTCAGATATTTTCTTAGTCATGCTCGTTTCACTCGATGACCATCAGTCAAAGACTGGTGGATTCGGTTGTTTCAAGATTCTTACAGTTCCTTTGTTTGCATCAACTTCTATATTATCTCCAGATTTAATTTTCTCTGTTGCAGTATGCGTTCCAACAATACACGGAATTCCAAACTCCCTCGCGAGTATAGAAGCATGTGAGGTTAAACCTCCTTCATTTGTCACAATAGCTGCAGCTTTTCTTGCTAAACTCACCATTGTTGGCTGTGTCATAGTCGTAACTAGAACATCACCTTCTTTGAAATTCATCATGTCTTTTGTCAATTGCTGCAAATCTCCAACATGAACAACATACGCTTTTCCTGTGGCAACACCAAGATTTGCACTTACTCCGCGAATCTCTTGCTCCTGTGTGTTTGTTTCCTCCGCAGGTTTGATATTGTTATTAAAATATTCTTCTGCTTCACTTGCTTCATAGAATTTTAATTGATTTTTTTCAAGGGCAACTGCATAAAGCTTTTTTCGCTCCTGCTTTTGCTTTTCACTTATTTTCTTTCCATTTGTTAATAAAGATTCAATATCTCTAACTCTATATGTCATAAGAAGTTCTTCTGCGTCGGTATTAGCTCTTTTTGCAATTTCATCAAAAAGAGGAAGAAACAAATATTCTGCGCCTCCCCACCACGCTTTTAGTTTTAACCTATCAACTGCCAATGCACTAAAGACAGAGGAAAGATATTCTATCTCTTCTTGATCTTTCTTAAAGGCCTTAAGAATTTTTTTATACTTTTGATTATGAGTTTCAATTGCTTTTTTTACATGCTCAATATGCTGCCCTCTTTTATTTTTTTCAATTGATTTTAAATCCTCAAATTTCTTTTTTAGAAAGTTTAAGATTATTTCTCTATTATACGTGTTCCAGAATAACCAGGGATAGTGTTCAGCATGTTTCAATATGTCAGCTTCAGAAATATGATTTTGTAATGAGAGTTTATAGGACGCTAATTCTTCTTTTTTTATGATGTCAAGCTGTCTAGGAGTTGTAAGAGTAATGCATTTCTCTTCAATATCAGAACAATTTTGTTTCACCAATGATTTTAATTTATTATATGCTAATTCTAAATATTCAGGTTGTGAAACTTTAAAATGTGCCCACGTTTTATCATATAATTCTTGATATTCTTTAAATAAACAAAGCAATTCTTTATTTTTAAGAGTATTCAGTTGTTTATGTTTTACTTGCTTGTATAAGGACAGATATTCTTGTCTTACTGCATTGGATTTTTTGAGATGTTTAATAAGAAAATTATGATGCAAAATTTTCTTTCCTGTTTTGTGTGCAATAGATATATCTTCTTCAGTATTATACGTGTTCACAAAACTGTCCTTCACAAGAATGAAGACATTTTTATTGTCATTTGCTATAACTTGTTTAAGCGTAATATACCCGCTCAACCATGACTCTGTGGAAATAATCGAATGCTTTTCACCCCATGAGAAGTAATAATGAAATTTTTGATATCTTGGAGCCATACTCTTACATAGGATATTCAAGTTTATAAATAAATCGTTTCCTAAAGATAGATTCGAAACATATAAAAACATGTAATTCAGGAAAAAAAGCATGCAACCATGGTACACACAATTAGAGTTTTCTGAAAATCCGCTAGATGCACGGCCAAATGCTCATCTTATCGGCATGGAAGAGCAAGAACAGCAGCTCAAAAATTTTATTGCAAAAGAGGAGTTGTGCTTTCTCAACGGCCTTACTGGCGCTGGAAAGACGTCATTGCTCAAACGAATACAGGAAATAATGCCTGAATATGCATTTATTTACCTTGATGCTGATGCATTGCCTGCGACGTTCAATCTTACTGAGGCATTACGAGGCAAAAGAACGCTATTTGATATGATACGACTTAAAGAACTGCCAACAAAAAAAACTGTGCTTATTATTGATGAATTTCAGGCAACTGACCCTAAAATAGTCTTAGAAGCACGAAGCAAATGGGAAAATCCTACTGAACGACACATTAAAAGCATTATTATCGCACAAATCAGCGAGCAACTGAAAAATGTTCCTGGCTCATTTAAGGACAGATTAGGAAACAGAGTTATACGATTAGCTCCATTAAATAATGATGTTATGCGGCAGGTATTGGAAAAACGATTGGAAAATAAAAAAACACTGTTTAATTATTACAACAATCTCAGTCCACAGGCAATTGATTTTCTTATTGCTGTTGCTGACGGTAATGTCCGCAGACTTTTAGAATATACTGATTTAGTATTTGACTTTCATTATCAGCGGTTCAAAGACAGCAATCCGCTTGCACACAGCAAAGAGTATAAAGTAACTTTCCCTGCTGTAAAAGAGATTCTTACTGTTAACAATATTCCTATTGATGCATATGTTCCAGAGGTTATGAAAAAAACAGAGAAGCCAGAAGTGAAAAAAGAAGAGAGTGTTCAAGAAAAAGCAGAGCAGAAACCTGTTCAAACAGAGGAAAAAGAACCTCCTCGAGTGACACAGACCTTTGACAAAGAATTTACTCTTGCTGAACAAAATGTTTTGCGATCACTCGCACGACATGAACCTATGACACTCAAACAAGTTGCAACAGACATTCATCTTGAAATCAACAAATGCAACGGTGTTATTGCAAATTTAAAAAAGAAAAACGCCATTGTTTCTACAACACGAACAAGCGGAGAAAAGAGCTGGCAAATGACTGAAAGCGCCAAAAGAGCAATGGTTGTGAAGTGATTAAAAAACATATTTCCATATTGTATACACTGCAACAATAATTGTAAAGAGAACTATGAGGACTG
>Ga0233425_10008787_pt1 | contig 13179 bp, 14 predicted proteins | sample Watercolumn_Towu_2_FD_181712 | JGI IMG/M metagenome (GOLD analysis project Ga0233425, IMG submission 181712) | Freshwater microbial communities from Lake Towuti, South Sulawesi, Indonesia - Watercolumn_Towuti2014_140_MG | ecosystem: Environmental > Aquatic > Freshwater > Lake | place...
CGACGCGGCCGTTGCGAGCCAACTCGGCGGCGAGATGAAAATTCTCCTGCGACCGCTGCCAGCTTCCCGTTTGCCAAACGCGGCCGAATTTCTTGCAGGTGTCGGCGAGCACGCGCCCTTCGCGGAGATCGTGCGTGATCGGCTTCTCACCATACATATCAATGCCCGCCCGTAGCGCCGCCACGGCGACGAGCGTGTGCCAATGGTCGGGCGTGGCCTGGCTGATGGCGTCGAGGTCGCCGCGCGCGATCACCTCGCGGTAGTCGTGGTAGGTCTTGCAATCGTTGTTGCCGTATTTCTTATCCACGGCTTCCTTGGCGTTCTTCAGGCGACCGGCGTCCACGTCGCACACGGCGACGAACTGGACCTCCTGTTTGCTGAGGAAGGAGCGCATATTGCCGGTGCCCATGCCGCCAAGGCCGACTCCGGCCATGACGATGCGGTTGCTGGGCGCGTTCGCGCCGAAGACGGTGGAGGGGACGATGTTCGGGAAAAAGGCCGATCCGGCGATGGCCGCGCCTTTCAGGAAGCTGCGTCGCGATACTCCATTATTATTCATAGTTGTCTCCAGTGCTTCGACCGTCTCGCGGGCAACTCTGCGGCGTCACATAGCACTAGCCCGCCGCCGCGCGAGACAAGTCGCGCTGTTTCCTATCGGAATCGCCCCCGGCCCACAATCGAAAAAGCTTCGTGCTGGAGCCACCCAACGCGCTACCCCTCCGCCCGCTTCCGCTCCAGCGTGCCGGTGAGTTGGCAGGTGCCACCGATGTCCACGGGGACGCGGTCGGGTTGTTGGTGATTGAGCGCTTTCTGGAGTCGTTCGCGTGAGGTCATAGTGGCGGGCATACTACGCGACTGCCGCGCTGTTTCAATACTGCGGTTGGTTCATCGCCTGCATGGTGGACCGCGACCTCCGGGCGCGGTTGGGGGGACGTTGAACTGTAGGCCGGGACTGCGTCCCGGCGGGACATCCTCCGCCGGCTCGCAGAGCCAGCCTACATCATGCTCAAGGAAAGCGCGCCCGGAGGTCGCGCGCCACCAAGCGGAGCAGCGGCCAGCCGCCGCCGCAACCGAAAACGGAAATCGCTTGCGAACGCAGGCAGCGGCAAGGACTATGCCGGAGAAAGTGAAGAGAATGAGTAAAGGAGACCGACGATGGAAATGGAACATTCAAGAAAAGGCATTGCGTCGTTTGTGCTTTCCATAATCCCGTTGTTATTAACACTGCTGATGTTGATCGGCGATTGTTACCGCAATACTTGGAGGGTTACTGATTTTCTATACACGCATCTGATTCTAGGATACGTAGCGATGGTTATAATGCCACTCAACGCTGTGGCTTTCGGATTGGGTGTTGCGGGCGTGCTCGACAAAGATCGCAAACCAATTTTCGCCGTGCTCGGCATTGTCCTTTGCTGGCTGATGTTTTATGGAATGTATCTACTCAGTTTGCTTACAACCTATCCCTACGTCTAGCGTCGTCGGGTGCGGTTCCATCCCGGAGCGGAAGGAGCGGGCGATGACATCGTAGTCGCGTCACTCCGTGACGCGCATGGGATGACAAGCTCCCGCGTCACGGAGTGACGCGGCTACTCCGCCCGCTTCCGCTCCAGCGTGTCGGTGAGTTGGTAGGTGGCGGCGATCTTGGTCTTGAACTCGACGAGTTTGTCGCCGTAGCGGACTTTGCAGAGGCGGCCAAGCTTCGAGCGGATCGTCGCCTCGGCCAGAACGCCATCCTGCCACACGATGTCCACCTCGAAGCCGCCGCGCGCGCAGAGGCCCTTGACGCTGCCGGCCGGCCACGCGGCGGGCAACGCCGGCAGCAGGTTGATCTCGCCGCCGTGCGACTGGAGCAGCATCTCGGCGATGCCGGCACACGCGCCGAAGTTGCCGTCAATCTGGAACGGCGGAAGATCGTTGAGCAAGTTCGGCATCGTGGAGCGGCGCATCAGCGCGACGAGGTTCTCGTGCGCCTTGTTGCCGTCGGCGAGCCGCGCCCAGAGGTTGATGAGCCATGCGCGGCTCCAGCCGGCGAACGTCGCGCCGTTGGCCACGCGGCGATCGAGCGTCTTGCGCGCCGTGGTCGCCCACTCGCGCGTGCCGTGGACAGTGATCTGGCTGCCGGGATGCAGCGCAAAGAGATGCGAGAAGTGGCGGTGGTTCGGCTCGACCTCCTCGTATTCCTCCGCCCACTCCATGAAGCGGCCGTCCTTGCCGGCGCGATTGCCACGCAGTCGGCCGCGCGCGGCGCTGACCTTCTGGAGGAACGCCTTGTCCGGCCCTTTGTCAGCGGCGAGCAACTGGCCCGCCTCAACGAGCGCGTTGAAAAGCTCGCGCACGATCTGCGTGTCCACCGTTGGTCCCATGCAAAGGAAACCGATGTAGCCGTTCGGGAGGCGATAGGCGTTTTGCGGCGAACACGACGGCCCGGTGACAAGCCGGCCGCTCGCGTCCTCGACCAGATACTCCAACAGAAACTCCGCCGCTTCCTTCATCACCGGCCACGCGCGCTCGCGCAGAAACGCCGCGTCACCGCTGAAGAGGTAGCGTTCCCAGAAATGCAGCGAGAGCCACGCCGCGCCCATCGGCCAGAGGCTGAACCGCACCGAATCGCCCGACGGCGCCGTGTCGCCCCACAGTTCCGTTGCGCTGTGCGCCACGAAGCCGTGGCAGCCATACATCCGCCGCGCCGTCTCGCGTCCCGACGGCCGCATCCGGTCCACGTGGTCGAGCAGCGGCGCGTGGCACTCGGCGAGGTTGCACGACTCGGCGGGCCAGTAATTCATCTGCGTGTTGACGTCGAGCGTGTATTTGCCTTCCCACGGCGGCGTCATGCTGTCGTTCCAGAGGCCCTGGAGATTCGCCGGTAACGAACCGGGCCGGCTCGACGCGATGAGCAGGTAGCGGCCGAACTGGAAATAGAGCGCTGTCAGCGCCGCGTCCTGGCCGCCGGCGCGGAACGCCTCGACGCGCTTGTCGGTCGGAACGTTCGGCTTGTCCGGGCCGCCGAGGTCGAGCGCGACGCGGGAGAAAAGCCGGCGGTGGTCGTCGCTGTGCTCGTCGCGGAGGCGCGTGTAAGGCTTCGCCGCCGCCTTCGCGAGTTGCTGCTCGCAAAGTTGGCGCGGCTCCGGCGCGCGGAAGGTCGTGTTCGCCGCCACGAGCAACGTCACGGCGTCGGCGCGCTCCACGATGACGTTGTCGCCGAGCACGCGCGTCACACCACCTTCGGCGACCGCCTTCAGCAGCGCGCAGAAACGCACGCCGTCGGGGCCGCACTGGCCTTGCATGAACACCGTGTCGCCGCCCGCCACGCCCGTGGCGCCCTCGAACGGTCGGCGGCTGAGATTTGCCGAGAGCGAAATCTGTCCTGGATGATCGCTCGCGAGCCGCACCGCGATCACCTGATCCATCGCGCTCGCGAACATCTCGCGAACGAACCGCACGCCGCGCAGCGTGTAGCTCACGCGCGCCATGGCGGTGACGAGGTCCAGTTCGCGGCGGTAATCGGTGATGCCTCTGTGCGGCAGCAGCGCGGTCTCGTCCGCGCCGCGGCCGAAGAGGTAAATGTTCAAGTCGCCGAGCGACTGATAAGGCGGCTGGTGGCGCGGCGTCGCCTGCATCCCGTGCTCGGCAAGGAACTCCGCCTGCGCGACCTTGCCTTCGAAGAGCAGCTTTCGCACCTCCGGTAGCGTCTTGAGCGCGTCGGGATTGATGCGGTCACGCGGGCCGCCGTGCCACATCGAGTCCTCGTTGAGCACGATGCGCTCCTGGTCAATCTTCCCGAAGATCATCGCGCCGAACCGGCCGTTGCCGACCGGCAAAGCTTCCGGCCACTTGATGGCCGGCCTTTCATACCAAATTTTCATTATGTCAAAGTGGTCCTCACGCTCCGCGTGAGGGTTTTTGTGAATGAGACATCACGCGGAGCGTGATGACTACTATGGTTCGCGTCCTTTAGCGTGTTTCGCGGGCAAGATTTCAGTCGCGGTAGTTCTGGAACTGGAGCGCCACGGGGAAATCGTGGCCGCGCACGGCGGCGATCACGGCCTGCAACTCGTCGCGGCTCTTGCCGGTCACGCGGATCTGCCGGTCTTGAATCTGCGTCGTGACCTTGTGTTTGCCGTCGCGGATGAACGTGGTGATCTGCTTGGCCACGTCCGTTTCCATGCCCTGCTTGATCTTGATCGTCTGCCGCGCGTGGCCGAGCGGCGAGATGTCCGGCGCGCCCTGGTCGAGAGCCTTGAGGCTGATGTTGCGCCGGGCGAGCTTGCCGAGGACGATTTCGGCGAGCGCCTTGATTTTGAACTCGTCCTCGGCGGAGAGCTTGATCTCGTTTTTCTCCAGCAGGATTTCAGCCTTGCTTCCCTTGAAGTCGAAGCGGTTGGCCAATTCCTTCCTGGCGATGTTGATGGCGTTCTCGATTTCCATCGAGCTGACCTCGCTGACAATGTCGAATGAAGGCATGGCCGCATGTTAGTTCGCTGCCGGCAAAAGGGAAGGATTTTGAGCAGCGGCAGCGCAAATCGGAGTTGCACAGCGGGTGGCGTTCGGGTTGTATCGGCGGCTTGTTGACCATGAACAAACGCGCACTAGTGAAGAAGATCATCGCCGATCTCGAAGGGAAGCTGGCGCTCTACGCCAAAGCCGCCCGCACCGCCCGCGACGAGGCCACGGACGACGAGAGCAAGGCCGAGGACAAATACGACACCCGCGGCCTGGAGGCGTCGTATCTGGCGCGCGGCCAGTCCATGCACGCCGCGGAAACCGAGCAGGCGCTCGAACAGTTCCAGCGGCTCGCGGTGCGCGCGTTCAAGCCGAAAGACCCGATAGATATCGGCGCGTTGGTCGAACTGGAGGGGAAGGATGGGCGGACGTTTTATTTCATCGGTTCGTGCGCCGGCGGGACGGAGATCGTCCACGAGAAAAAAGAAGTGCTGGTCATCACGCCGCAATCGCCGCTGGGCCAGCAACTCGCCGGCAAGAAACAGGGCGACCGCCTGAAGATCAAGCTGGGCCGATTGCCGGACGACTACCGCGTCGTCTCGGTGTCGTAGCGCGCGCCGTCGAACGGCTCCAGCGCCATCGGCTCGTCGTGGTCGAGGAAAACCTCGCAGACGCGGAAGAAATCCGCCCTCGTCGTCACACGGCAGATGTCGTGCAAGAACCTCCCGCTCGGCTCGACGCCGACGCCGAGGAAGCCCAGATACTTCTTCATCGCGTGGACCTGCGTCGCCTCACGCACACCGGGCGTGACGATGGCCTCGTAGAGCGCTCGCACATAGTCCAGCACGTCGCGACCACGAGGCAGGAAGACTGGCTCGCCGCGGAGGTGCTGGCGAATTTGGCGGAAGAGCCACGGATTGCGGACCGCCCCACGGCCGATCATCACGCCGTGCGCAGCGGTGGACTTGAGCACAGCCCCGGCTTTGCGCGCCGAGTCAACGTTGCCGTTGGCGAGCACCGGGCAGGGCATCGCAGCGACGGCGCGTGCGATGACGTCGTAATGCACCTCGCCGCCATAACGCTCCGCAACGGTGCGCCCATGCACCACGAGCAAGTCGAGCGCGTGCTTCGCGAAGATCGGCAGCAGTTCATCGAACACCGCCGGGTCGTCGAAGCCGATGCGGGTCTTGACCGTGAATTTGATCTGCACCGCGTCGCGCAAAACGCCGAGGATGGCGTCCACACGAGCGGGGTCGCGCAGCAGGCCGCCGCCAGCGTTCTTGCGATAGATCACCGGCATGGGGCAGCCGAGGTTCAAGTCCACCGCGGCGATGGGCAGTCTCTGCAACTCACGCGCGGTGCGGACGAGCGCGGGGATGTCGTTGCCGATCATCTGAGCAACAACGGGGCGGCCGGTGGGATTGCGGCGGATGGCGTCAAGGATCCATTTCTCCGGGCGCGAATCGCGGTGGACGCGGAAATATTCCGTGAAGTATACATCCGCGTCGCCGTAGGCCGCCATCAGCTTCCAGAACGGCAACGTGGTGACATCCTGCATCGGCGCGAGCGCGAGCATCGGCTCGTCGCCGCGGAGCAGGGCGTCAAACTGGTTTCGATAGTCCAATCTCAAACACCTTTGGCAGGAAGCGGCGGTTTGCGCAACGCAACTCCACCGACGGTTGCCCGCGAAGTGGCGCGAGGCGCAACAAGTCCTACGGCTTGGGCTGCTGCAAGATGGCATCCGCGGAAACATCAGCCGACACCTCAACGAGCTTGCCGATGCGGCTGAGGTCGTTGCCCCGGAGCTTGACCCGCTTCGTCCCGCTGCCTTCCAAGCTCAGCAGCGTGCCGCCCGGCGCGTCGGGACGGCTGTCGCAGAGCAGGAAGTTCTTCGTCTGGACCAGCCGGATGAGCGGTGCGGCGCTCGCCGCAAACTGTGCGTCCACTTTGTCGAGCGTCACGTCCTCCACGTCGTCGCAGACGAAGGCGTGGCGGAGGTCTGGCTGCTCGGCTCGCAATTGCACGTTGCGGAAGTTCAGGCCGCGCGCGTGCCGGCAGTAAAAGCCCCATGCCGGCAGCGCGCCAAACATGGTGGATTCCGGATAGCTCGTCGGCCGCTCCTGCACCGGCTTGGCGAGCGCGTCTTTGCCTTCGCCGCCCTCGAAGCCGAGTTGGATGTTCTCCAGAATGATGTTGCGCACGGGATGGCCCGGCTGGCCGGTAATGGAACAACCGATTGTCGAGCAACCGCGCGCGGTGATGTTGCGGAGCGTGATGTTCTGCAGCGTTCCAACACCGGGCTTGATCGTGGCCGGCTTGTAGCGGGCGCGGTTTCCGAGCCGGATGAAGATCGGCACGCTCACGCCCTTGATGGTGATGTCGCTGACGCTCACGCGGTCCATCCGGCCGCCGTCCACAATCTCCAGCGCGACACCCGCCAGCCCGCGCTGCCGGCCGTAGATGACCTTCGACCGCTTCGGCGAACTGACGGCGCAGTGGCTGATGTTGATGTTCAGGAAACCGCCGCCGGACTCGGTGCCCATCTTGATGCCGTTGCAATGGCTGCTGACCTTGCAGTTGCTAATCGTCACGCGCTCGCAGGGCAGCGCCGAGGTGCTCTTGAGGCAGAGCGCATCGTCGTCGGAGTCAATCTCGCAGCCCGTGATGGTCACGTCGCGGCAACTGTCCACGTCGAGGCCGTCGTTGTTGAAGCTCGCGTGATTGAAGACCGTGAGGTTGCGCAACGTAAGCCGGTCACAGTTGCGGTAGTGCTGCGCCCAACTCCCGGTGCTCTCGATTCGGATGCCCTCGACGAGCACGTCGCGGCAACTGTTGAGCATGATCGCCTTGGGCCTCTTGCCTTTCGGGTCGCGCCAGACGGAGCCGTTGCCGTCAATCTTGCCCGCGCCCCGGATGGCGATGCGCTCCAGCTTGTCGCCGACGATGAGGTCATGCACCGTGGGCACGGCGTCAGGCGGATCATCCATGCGCCGGTGAAGGTAATCCACGCGGTTGGTGCTGCCGAGCAAGGCGCAACCCGCATCGAGCTGGAGAGCGACGCCGCTGCGCAGGAAAACCGTGCCCGTAAGCCACGAGCCGGCGGGCAGCCGCACCGTGCCGCCACCGCCGGCCGCGCAATGCTCGATGGCCTTCTGGATCGCCGCCGTGCAGAGCGTCGTTCCGTCAGGCTTCGCACCAAAGTCGAGGATGTCGTGTGTCTTCTCCGCCGCCCCCGCTACTGTCGCCAACAGCATAGTGAGAATGATCACTCCCGAACGGAATCCACAGAGTCTTGTCATTGCAGCGTTCTCCTGTTTCGATTTGAATCGTGCCACCAGTGTAGCGGCCGGCGGCGGCGGCGCAACTGGGGAATGACCCGTCACTCCAGCGGAAGCTTGCAACCGGAGGCCCGACATCCGAAACTGCCGGCGTGGCACTTTCACCTGATATTTTGAGAACGGTTATCGCCGCCGCGCTGGCCGAAGATGTCGGCAGCGGCGACGTCACCACCGCCGCGACCATCCCGGAGGACGCGCGCGGTAACGCCTACATCCACGCCAAGGAACCGTGCGTCGTCTGCGGACTGGAACTCGTCGCCGAAGCGTTCCGGCAGATTGACCCGCGGCTCACGGTCGCGTTGCTCGCCAGCGACGGCGACCGAGCCGAGCCGAAGCAGCGCGTCGCCACCATTGCCGGCAGCGCGCGTTCCATCCTCACCGGCGAGCGCGTCGCGCTGAACTTCCTCCAGCGGCTCAGCGGCATCGCCACGCTCACGCGCGCCTTCGTCGAGCGCGTCGCCGGCACCAACGCACAGATTCTCGACACGCGCAAGACCACGCCCGGCTTGCGTGCGCTGGAGAAATACGCCGTCACTGTCGGCGGCGGCGCGAACCACCGCAAGGGCCTCTACGACCAGATTCTCGTCAAGGACAACCATCTCGTCGTCCTCAAGCGTTACCATCCGCAACCCGTTGCCGCGGCGGTCCACGCCGCGAGGCAAAATATGCCGCATGTCATCGCCGAGGTTGAGGTGAAAAACCTCGATGAACTCCAGCAGGCGCTCGACGGTGGTGCTGAGTGGATCCTGCTCGACAACATGACCGATGAGGAGATGGCCGAGGCCGTCCGCATCACCGCCGGCCGCGCCAAGCTCGAAGCCAGCGGCGGCATCAACCTCGACCGCGTCGCCGCCATCGCGCGCACCGGCGTGGATTTCATCAGCGTCGGCGCGCTCACCCATAGCGTCCGCGCGGTGGATTTCTCGCTGGAGATCGAGGAGTGAGCCTGGACGCCCAGCTCCTCGCGGCCTTCCGCGCCGCTGATGACGGTTACATCACCGCGCCGGAATTGAGCTACCGGCTCGGCGTTGCGCGCGCCACGGTGGGCCGCCACATCGAGGAACTGCGCTCGCTCGGCTTCGACATCCAGCACCAACCGTCGCTTGGTTACCGGCTCGCGGCGTCGCCGGACATTCTCCTTGCCGAGGATATCCAACACCGCCTCGGCAAGACCATCATTGGCCGGCAGGTGCTGGTGTATGAAAAGACCGCCTCCACCAACGACCTCGTCGAAAAGCTCGCGCTTGGCGGCGCGGCCGAGGGCGTCGTGGTGTTCGCGGAAACGCAAACGCGCGGCCGGGGCCGGATGGGCCGGTCGTGGGCCAGCCCGCGCGGCAAAGGACTCTGGTTCTCCACGCTCCTGCGGCCGAAGCTGCCGATGAGTTCCGTCGGGCGGCTCACCATCGCCGCATCGGTCGCCATCGCGCGCGCCATTCGCGAGCAGACCGGCCTGACAGCGGAAATCAAGTGGCCCAACGACATCTTCATCGCCGGGCACAAGTGCGCCGGCATCCTGGCCGAGATGCGCACGGAACTGGACGCGATCAAGTTCGTCATCCTCGGCATCGGTCTCGATGTGAATTGCGACGCCAGTGACTTCCCGCCGGAGGTTCGCAGCGTCGCCACGTCGCTGAAGATCGAGCTTGCCGGCCAAGTGAGGGAGCCAATCTTACGCGGCGACCTCGCCGTGGCGCTGCTGCAGGAACTGGACCGCGCCTATGGCCTCGCCAGCGATGACGACGGTTTCGACGAAATCCGCCGCGAATGGGGCCGGCTCAGTTCAACGCTCGGCAAGCGCGTCGCGCTGCAAATCGGCCCGCACCGGCTCGAAGGCTTCGCACAGGCGCTTGACGAAGACGGCTCGTTGCTGGTTCGCTGTGATGACGGCCGCATCGAGCACGCGGTCAGCGGCGACGTGATGATGGAAAAATGAAGGAAGCGGTCAGCCGTCAGTTGTCAGTTTTCAGCCGGATGTTTTCTCTTGCTGAAAGCTGACGGCTGACAGCTCTTACGAAAATGATTCTGCTGGTTGATATCGGCAACACAAATACGCATCTCGGTCTGGCGAACGAGAAGCAGGTCGTGCGCTGCTGGGAATTTCCGACGCGCGACGCGGCGCGCCGGCCGAAGCTTGCGAGAGAGAGAGTCGAGGGCGCAATCATCGGCTCGGTGGTGCCGGCGGCGGTCGGGCCGATGCGGCGTGCCATCCGGCGCATTTACGGCGTGGAGCCGCTGCTGCTGTCGCACAAGCTCGATCTCGGTATCGGCTTGAGGTTTCCGCGACCGGAGCAAATCGGCGCGGACCGGCTGGCGAACGCAGTAAGCCTTGCCCATCGCCATGGCGCGCCGGCCATCGGCGTGGCGTTCGGCACGGCGCTCGTGTTCGACATCATCAACGCCCGCGCCGAATACGCCGGCGGTGTGATCGCGCCGGGGCTGGCGGCGATGACGGATTACCTGTATCAAAAGACGGCGCTTCTGCCGAAGCTCAGTCTGCGCGAGCCGCGCCACGCCATCGGCAAAAGCACCGTCGAAGCGATGGAAACCGGCGCAATCATCGGCTACCGCGGCTTGGTGCGGGAGATTCTGACGGCGGTGCGGCGCGAGATGCGCGGCAAGCCGCCCGTCGTGGTCGGCACCGGTGCTTACGCGAAGCTGATCGCCGCGAAGCTGCCGGACATCGGCTGTGTGGACGAGAACTTGACGTTGGAAGGATTGAGGATCGTTTATCTAAGGAACCGAGCAAAATGAAAGAACGAAACTCCAAACTCCAAACTCCAAACTTCAGGGAAGCCTCAAGTTTCAAACTTCAATCGGGGGTTTGGAGTTTGGAGTTTGGAGTTTAGAATTTATGACCGTGAACAGGATTGACCAACGATTCAACGAGTTGCGCTCGCGCAACCAGAAGGGCTTTATCGCCTACATCACCGCGGGCGACCCGGACCTTGGCGCGACGCGGCGGCTGGCGCTGGCGTTCGAGCGCGCCGGCGTGGACGTGCTGGAACTCGGCGTGCCGTTCAGCGACCCGCTCGCCGACGGCGTCGTCAACCAACTCGCCGCCGAGCGCGCGCTCAAGAGCGGCACGAAGCTGCCGAAGATTCTCGACACGGTGCGCACGCTGCGGGCCGACGGATGCCGGATGCCCATCGTGCTGTTCACCTACTTCAATCCGGTCCACCGCTACGGCGTGGAGAAGTTCGTGCCCGACGCGGTGGCAGCCGGTGTGGACGGCATGTTGGCGCTCGACCTGCCGGCGGACGAGACGGAGCCGTGGCGGAAGCTGCTGGAAGCTTCGTCGCTGCATCAGATTCACCTTATCGCGCCGACGACCACCGAGGGGCGCATCGCGGCCATCGCGAAACAGGCCGGCGGCTTCATCTACTACGTCAGCCGCGAAGGCGTCACGGGCATGCAGCAGCAGCTCGCGACGAACATCGCCGGCATGACGACGCGGATTCATAAGCACACGACCGTGCCGGTGGCGGTTGGTTTCGGCGTTTCGACGCCGGAGCAGGCGCGCGCCGTGGCGCAGCACGCCGAAGCGGTGATTGTCGGCAGCGCCATCGTGGACCGCATCGCCAAGCTTGGCGCCGCGCCCGACATGGTCGAGCAGGCGGCGGCGTTCGTGAAGTCGTTGGTGGACGCCGTGAAGCCATGAAGCTGTTGGGCATTGATTACGGCCAGCGCCGGATTGGCATCGCCGCGAACGATGAGACCGGCACGCTGACGCTGCCGTTGGAGCAAGTGGACGCCGAACCGCTGGCTCGCGCTTGTGAACGAATCGCAGCGATGGCGCGCGAGCGTGGCGTTGAGCGCATCGTCGTTGGAATGCCGCGCAACATGGATGGCTCCTACGGTCCGGCGGCGGAGGGTGTGCGCGCATTCGTCGCAGAGCTAAAGAAGTTCGTGTCGGTCGAGATCGTCACATGGGACGAGCGACTCTCCACAGCGCAGGCTGAACGCGCGATGCTGGAGGCCGATTACAGCCGCAAACGCCGCCGTGCCCAACGCGATGCGCTCGCCGCCCAACTGATTCTACAGAACTACCTCGACGCGCAATGCTGACCTACAAACTCACGCTCACCTACGACGGCACCGACTACGCTGGCTGGCAGGTGCAACCGAACGGCACGGCGGTGCAGGAAGTCGTCGAGCGCGCGATCGAGCGCATCCTCGGTGAAAAGGCGCGCGTTCACGGCAGCGGACGGACGGACGCGGGCGTTCACGCGCTGGCGCAGGTGGCACATTTCCAGATTCCAAAGGCGAAGGCGAAAATCCCGGCGGCGAACCTGCGGCGCGCGCTGAACGGCGTGCTGCCGCCGGACGTGCGCGTGCTGAAGGTGGAGCGAGCGGCTGACGATTTTCACGCGCGGTTCTCAGCACACGAGAAGACGTATCGCTACCAGATCTTCTGCGGCGAGGTGATGGATCCGTTTCTGCGGCGGTGGGCGGCGCACTGGCCGAGACCGTTGGACGTGACTGCGATGCGGCGCGCGGCGCGTGTGTTGGCCGGACGACACGATTTCGCGGCGTTCTCGGCGAACCCTCAGCGCGAGCAGGAGAGCACGGTGCGAACGTTGAAGCGGCTGAGCGTGGCACGGCGCGGCAAGCTGGTGACGATCACGGCGACGGCAGATGGCTTCCTTTACAAGATGGTGCGGAGCCTGACGGGTGCGTTGCTAAAGGTCGGCGCGGGCAAGCTGACAGCCGCCGACATCGAGCGCATCCTGGCGTCGAAGAAGCGGACGGCGCTGGTGGAGACAGCGCCGCCGCAGGGATTGTTCTTGGTGAAGGTGAAGTATTAGCGCGATGAACGTCGTCCTGATCGAACCAGAAATTCCGCCGAACACCGGCAACATCGCGCGGCTCTGCATGGCTTCGAACACCACGTTGCATCTGGTGGAGCCGTTTGGGTTTCGCGTGGACGACGCGACGCTACGGCGGGCGGGGATGGATTACTGGCGCGAGGTGGACGTGCGCATCCACAAGAGCTTCGACGCGCTGCGGGCGGCAGCGTCAGCAGACGCGGCGTTCTATTTCCTGACGACGCAGGCGACGCGCAGCTATCTGGAGCCGCGCTACCGCGAGAACGACTACCTCGTGTTCGGCCGCGAGAGCATCGGTCTGCCGCCGGCGCTGCTGGCGACGAACGCGCCGGCGTGCGTCCGCATCCCAATGTGGAATCCACAAGCCCGCAGCCTGAATCTGGCCACGTCGGTGGCAATCGTTCTTTATGAGGCGCTACGGCAAACGCGCGCGGGCCGGCCCGGGGAATAGACCTGTGACGACGAGTCTGGTAGGATGCGCGCCGATGCGCTGGACTTGGGTCTTCTCCTTGTTGCTCGCGGGCCTCGGTATTGCCGCGGAGCCGGTGACGCGCTCTTATCCGCTCGGCATC
>Ga0233425_10008788_pt1 | contig 13178 bp, 14 predicted proteins | sample Watercolumn_Towu_2_FD_181712 | JGI IMG/M metagenome (GOLD analysis project Ga0233425, IMG submission 181712) | Freshwater microbial communities from Lake Towuti, South Sulawesi, Indonesia - Watercolumn_Towuti2014_140_MG | ecosystem: Environmental > Aquatic > Freshwater > Lake | place...
GGTACCGCCGGCCGAAGTTGCTGGTTTCGCAGTCATGCGCGGCCGCGGCTGTAAGGAGTGTAAAGAAACCGGATACAAGGGGCGAATCGCGATATACGAGATTATGCCCGTGACCGAGGAACTCCGAGAGCTCATTTTGAACGGCGCCTCGACAGCCGAGCTTAAACGCGAAGCTGTTCGCCGTGGGATGAAAACCTTGCGTATGAGCGCCATCACCAAACTCGGTGAGGGGGTAACCTCGCTTGAAGAGGTTGTGCGCAACACCGCTCCGGACTAGCCGGGCGGTTTTTGGTATTGACTTTTTTGTCTCTCTGTGTCAAAGTTCGTCCGCACCCCAACCGGAGATAGCTCCATGTCTGATCCCGCTCCCGCCTCCATTCCCCAGCCCCCCGACGACATCGACCGCCTGTTCAATGTGCTCATCTCACTGAACTACCATCGATGCGACGACATCGTGGCGGTCCGTGGATCCCTGCGCCACTTCCTGGAGTTCTACCCCGGGTACGTCGCCGGCCTCATGCCAATGATCGCGGCCTGGGAGACCTATGCCAAGGTCGACACCTCGGCCCCGGAGATCCGCGAGGCCTTCATCGCGCAGTTCGCGGCCAGGGACGTCACCGAGGCGTACCGCTACATGTCGGCCACGAGGAACTTCGAGCGGCGGGTGACCGAGCGGCTCCGCCAGTCCTTCATCTGCCTCTTCGAGGTCATCAACGCTATCCGGGTCTTCGAGATCTGGAACGCGAGGTAGCCCCACTACTCCGTCAGGTCTCGTCTTCTTCATCCCCGCAGCTAGGAACGGCTCGGGGGTTGTTTTTTTTGGATTAAAACGTGGGGTGTGAGGGGCGAATGGTCTCGCCCCTACTGTTGTTTTTTGTTATACTACAACCGTTATGTACAAAATTCTTATCATGGGTCCGCAAGGGGCCGGCAAAGGCACACAAGCCGAAATTCTTGCAAAAGAGCTTAATATTCCCGCAATTTCCATGGGGGCATTGCTTCGCGATGAGATTGCCAGTGGGTCGGAAAAAGGTTTGGAAGCCAAGAGTTATATTGATTCCGGAACATTGGTTCCAGACGAGCTGGCTTTGAGTATTGTCGCCGCGAGATTGGAAAAAACAGACGCGGTTAATGGTTGGATTCTAGATGGCTTTCCGCGCATTATTCAGCAGGCCGATTTATTTTTGGAAAAAGTTACCCCGACCCACGCCATTCTTCTTGAAATTACCGACGAACAATCGGTCGAGCGTCTTTCTGATCGCGTACAGTGCGAAAAGTGTCGCTGTGGTTTTCAAATTAATCACGTGCCCCCAAAAGTTGCCGGAATTTGCGATCATTGTGGTGGCAATCTTGTTCGTCGCTCTGATGACGTTCCAGAGGTTATTCGACAACGTCTCGAGATTTATCATACCGAGACCGAGCCAGTAGCTCGTAAGTTTGAAGAAATGGGAATTTTGTATCGGGTTGACGGGTCAGGAAGCGTTGAGGAAGTGGCAGGGAAAGTGAAAGGAATTTTTTAACTATGTCCCTAATCAAATCCGAACAAGATATCAAAAAAATGCGCGAGGGTGGAAAGATTCTTTCGCGCGCTTTAGCCGAGGTCGTGAAATCTGCACGGCCGGGTATTTTGATTTCTGAATTGGACAAGACTGCCGAAAATTTACTCCTTGCCGCTGGCGCTAAGCCGTCATTTAAAGGCTTTCAGAGTTCTAAAAAAAGTCCGAAGTTTCCAACGACACTCTGTGTTTCAATAAATGACGAGGTTGTTCATGGCACAGCCGATCGCCCGATTAAATTGAAAGAAGGCGATGTGGTTGGGATTGATATTGGTTGTGAGTATAAAGGTTTTTTCACTGACATGGCGACAACAGTTGCTGTTGGAAAAATTTCCAAGAAAGAAGAAGAATTGATGCGGGTTACCCATGAGGCTTTACTTGCCGGTATTCGCGCGGCTAAACCAAAGGGCGATGTCCGCGATATCAGCAAAGCCATTGATGATTATGTCCGACCACATGGTTTTGGAATCGTCACCGCGCTTGTTGGCCACGGTGTTGGCCACGCCGTTCACGAAGAGCCGCAGATTCCGAATTATTTTTCTCCACGCGCCCCAAGCGTTCCGCTCAAATCGGGAATGTGTTTGGCGATTGAACCAATGATAGCGATTGGGAGCGGGGAAGTGAAGACGGCCGATGACGGGTGGACGACGATAACGAGGGACGGAGGCACGGCGGCGCATTACGAGGCGACGATTGTGATTTCTAAGAACGGACACGAAATCATTACACCTCTTATATGAAACGAGTATTTATCATCCATGGCTGGGGCGGCTATCCAGAAGAGGCTTGGTTTCTTTGGCTCAAAGGCGAGCTTGAGAAGCGCGGAATCCAGGCCATCGTTCCGCAGATGCCAGAAGCCTCGGCTCCGGCTATTGAGAAATGGGTGCCATATCTTTCCGAACTTATCGGAACTCCTGACGCGGAGACTTTCTTAGTTGGACATAGTATTGGTGTACCGACGATTATGCGGTATCTTGAGCGAATCGATTCCTCGATTGGTGGAGTAGTTGGCGTGGCTGGTTGGTTTAATTTAATCCCCGGATCGATTGGTGGTCCAGTGGAGGAGGTAATCGCCAAGCCGTGGCTTGAGACCCAAATCGATACCGAAAAAATTAAAATCGTCTGTCCAAAATTTACGGCGATTTTTTCTGACAACGATCCATGTGTTCCAGTCACTGACGCGGAAATTTTTCGCGAGCGTTTGAACGCGAAGATCGTCGTCGAACACAATCGTGGACATATGGGTGGGGGTGATAATTTAAAAGAGTTTCCTCTAGTGCTTGAGGAGCTTTTGAAGATTATGAATTCATTATGAAAGAAATTTTAATCGCTCAAAAAGCCGCCAGAAAAGCCGGAGCTTTTCTGAAAAAAAATTTTGGACGCGATCACAAGTTCTCTTATAAGTCGATGTGTAGTGATTTGGTTAGTCATATTGATTTAAAAAGCGATAAGATTATTTGTGATATTTTAAAAAAAGAAACTAATTTCAATATTTTATCCGAAGAATCAGGGTTTTTAGATCGGGGGTCAGATTTTACTTGGGTTGTAGATTCGCTCGATGGTTCGGCGAATTATTTGAATAATATTCCGTTCTTCGCTTGCTCGATTGGCCTTGCCAAGAAAGGCGTTCCGGTTATCGGCGTGATTTTTAATCCAATCGCTGAAGAGATGTTTTTTGGTGCTCAAAAAACCGGAGCTTTTTTAAACAAGAAAAAACTTCATATTACTCACCGTCCATTAAAAGACAGCGTTATAAATTCTGACTTTGGTCGTCATTCCATTAAAAAGATTTTGCAATGGATTGATCGGCTGGCGATGAGCTGCCGATATTTTCGGGTTTGCGGCAGTTCAGTTTTGGCCATGTGCGATGTTGCTAGTGAGCGTTCTCAGGTTTATATTCAAGACGATTTGAAGCCGTGGGACGGTTGTGCGGGTACGGCTATAATAAAAGCCGCTGGTGGCAAAGTGACAAATCTGGATGGCAAGCCTTGGAAAATTACTGATAAAGGTTTTGTGGCGGCTCATCCAAAATTGTATAAAGAAATTTTTAAGATTCTTTAGTATGCGTATCCTCGGCATTGACTACGGCGACAAAAAAATCGGTTTGGCCTTCGGTGATTCAGAAACCGGAGTGGCTTTGCCGCTTGAGGTTATTCGAAACGATGGCGCGAAGACGATCGCGGATTTGGCGGCCAGAGTTAAGAGTGAAAATTTTGAAAAAATCGTCGTTGGCGTGCCGCTCGCGACCGGCGGGCACCATGGGCCAGAGCAGCTTGAGAAGACCAGGAAGTTTATCGGGCTCCTGAAAGCCGAGGTTTCTGTTCCGGTTGAGGAAGAAGATGAGTCGTATACGAGTTCTGAGAGTATTCGTTTGCAATGCGAAGAAGGGGTGGCGGCGAGGGAGGACGCGCTGGCGGCCATGTTGATTTTGGAACAGTATTTTGGGAGGGGGTAGCAGGTATTTGGTAGCAAGTATCAAGTATCAAGTAGCAAGTATTTGGTAGCAAGTAGCAAGTATCAAGTATTAAGTAGCAAGTTTTTATGACCAACAGTAAGATAAAAAATTTTACGGATTTAATAACTTGGCAGGAGGCCCACGCATTGGTTTTGGAAGTTTATCAGATTACCAAAAGGTTTCCAAAAGAAGAATTGTTTTGTCTGGTGACACAGATGAGAAGAAGTTCGGTTTCGATCACGTCGAATATTGCCGAGGGATTTGGTCGTCTTTCTGCGAAAGAAAAGATTAGATATTATTCAATTGCTCACGGTTCATTGACCGAACTGCAGAATCAGTTAATGATTTCTAAAGATATCGGATATTTAAATCAGGAAAAATTTCAGGAGTTATTTTTAAAAACCGTTTTGGTTCATAAATTAATTACCGGTCTGATAAAATCCGTTTCAAGCCAACCCTTGCTCCCTCCCACTTAATACTTGCTACTTGCTACTTGCTACTTAATACTTGCCACCGCATGTCAATTTTATACCACACCACCGGCATAGTTCTTTCTAAGCGCGATTGGCGCGAGGCTGATCGTGTTTATTCGGTTTTGACGCGGGAGCATGGGAAGATTGAGGTGGTGGGGCGCGGGGCGCGCAAGTCGCTGGCTAAACTGGGGCCACATTTGGAGTTTTGCGCCGAGGTTGAGATGGTGATTGTTCACGGCCGAGTTAATGAGACCGTGGCTGGCGTGGAGCGAAAAAAAAGTTTCCCCGATCTTTACGCAGACTTGTCGAAAAATTTAGTTGCTCACCACATGCTTCGTCTTGTCGATCTTGGAACTCGCGAACACGAAGTCGACCAATTTTTGTACGACGAAGTGAAGAATTTTTTGTCGTTTTTGAATAAGGTTCCAAGTCTTAGCCCAGAACGTTCGGCTTTTTTGCTTTCAGCGTTTGCGCTTAAATTGTTGGGATTGCTTGGTTATCGTCCAGAGCTGAATTTTTGTCTTAATTGTCGTGAACCGATTTGCGCCGGCGAGTTTCATTGGCACGGCGTGAAAGGTGGCGTAGTTTGCGCGTCGTGCGTTGGGTTTGATCGCGAGCAATGGTTTTCCTCGCGCCCGCTTTCAGACGAAGTTTTGAAATTAATGCGTTTTGCCATGATTGAAAAATTTGCCGAGCTTCTTCGGCCGCATCTTTCGGGAGAAATTCTTGATGAGTATCATGAGGCCGTTGAGGGGTTGATTGTGGCTCATTTTCCAACGATCCCAGCAACGACGCTTAGGGCAGCGTGTAGGTTTTAAAAAAAGAAGCCTCCCCAAGATGCGCGATGTGGGGAGGAGTAGTCGCGGAAGAATGCGACCTAGAACGGCCGTGCGCGCGGCTTGAGGAAATCGTTCCAGAGCGGGCGGAGCTGATCGCTCATACGGGAGCCGAGTCGGCTGATGGCGAGCCCTGCTTCTGGTTTTGAGAAGAGGGTGGGGAGAACGTTGCGCAAACCCTTGGAGCGGTTGACGGCCATGAAGGCCACGGCCAAGGCATCGGCATCCTGCCCGCATTCATCGACGACGGTCTTGACGCACTTCGGGTCGTTGGTGTAGGCGAGGCAGAGAGCCACATGGCGCAGGTGAGCATCGCGCGAACGACGCCCGGGGTTCCGACAGAGCGCTCGCAGAACCTCGTGGTGGCTGTTGGCCGCCTTGGCCGCGAGGATGCTGAAGGGGGTGATCTGCGAGGCGCGGACGAGGGGAGAGACAGCCGGGCTGATGCCGGCCGGGAGGGTGCTTTCGATCGAGGACACTGACAGGCTCCTTCTTGATTCGGGCGATGATTGAAAATCGCCGCGAGGTTGTTTGGCTCGGAACCGCTCCGAAACCATGGCTATAGTAAGCCATTTTTTTATTGTTGTCAAGGTGGGGGTGAGGCATTGACTAACCCACCTTCAAAATGTTAAGGTTTTGGCGCGTGGGCAAGAGCCCTTCGCTTTCCTTCAACCACCAGCCCTTCGAGGTGCCCAGTGTCCCCCTCCATCGACGTCCTTCTTCTCATCGCCCTGCCCGCTTCGGGCAAGAGCGAGGTGCGCCGGTTCCTGAACTGGCTGCAGCAGCGCTACCCGCACATCTTCCGGATGTTCGGCTTTGGCGAGCACGTCGCCGAGCTGGATGACTACCCGTACGTCGAGTTCATGCGCATGGTCGACCGCGTCCTCAGGAGCCTCGACCTGCCCCCGATCTTCTTCTTCCAGCCCATCGAGGGTGAGGAGCAGCCCTTCTGTGACTCGCGCGAGTGGGGTGTTCTGGCCCGCCTCCTGAAGGACGACTACGACCACATCACCGATTCCGTTCCAACCCTCTCCTCACGCGATGCCATCTACGACCTCTTCGAGCGCCTCGACCGCGCGGCCAACAAGGTGGGCATCGGGGTGCGGTTCACGGCCATGTCCCGGGTGGATCGCAGTCGCCTGGTTGCTGGCCTTCTGGATCTCGTTGAGAGCCAGGACCAGGGCGAGCTGCGTCGCGACAACGCCGGCAAGAGCCTCATCCGCAGGCCGTACCACTGGCGGGTGAAGAGCCTGAAGAACACCACCGTGATCGTCGAGTGCGCCCGCGGCGGTCCCGAAGGCGCGACCATGCCCCTCGATGGCGCGAACGGCTACCAGTACACGCTGCCGCTCCTCGGTAGCGAGATCCTTCGCCGCGCCAGCGTCCTCAACATCAAGGTGACGCCCGATGACTCCCGCCGCCGCAACCGTGAGCGGGCCACTCCGCCCCCGGGTTGCACCGATACCACCCTGTTCCACGGGGTGAGCGAGGCTGTCATGCGCCGTTCCTACGGCGTCTGCGACCTCGCCCATATGATCGAGAGCTCCGGCGTCGCGAACTGCCTGCGTGTTGTCTGCGACGGGACGGACTACCTCGTTCCGGTCGGCATCTTCGACAACTGCGGCAGGGGCTGTACCGACGCCGTCCGCGAGAAGCGCGACAACCTCGACGCCTTGACCGAGGCCGAGCGAGATCCGCTCTTCTTCGGCCTGTTCAGGGCCTTCTGCCTCGGCATCATCCCCGGTGTCGAAGCCGCCAAGCGCGCCGTCGCCTGACGCGTACCGATCTTCTTCCTCCTGTCCTAGGCCTAGCTTAGGGCAGGATTTTTTTATTTAATTTAAGCAAAAAAATATTTAGATCATTTAATTTAGGTCCGATCGGACCTAAATTAAATGAATCCACTTCTCTAAATCACAAATTTTCGCTAAAATAACCAATGCTCCGCCATCGTCCTTTAGTTGGATCCAGGACTTTAGCGAGATAAACTAAGAGTGTATACGAATAACGAATTTGGCTACGAAATTACGAATATTGGATTTGGCTGGTTGAACTGGCCAGAAAATTAGTAGCCAATTCGTTGATTTGTAGATTAGTAGCCAAATTCGGAAATTCGTATACACCCTAAAACTTTTATGCCTCAATACACATTTGTTTCCGATATCGAAAAATATGTCGGCCAAGAGGTCGAGCTTAAGGGCTGGGCTTACAACTTCCGCTCCAGCGGCAAGATTTTCTTTTTGCAGTTTCGCGATGGTTTTGGTCGCGTTCAAGTCGTTTATTCGGCCGAAGGTTTGCCAGCTGAACAATGGGAGGCTTTAAAAACTCTTCGTCTTGAATCCTCGGTCATTGTTCGCGGAATCGTGAAAGCTGAACCACGCGCTCCGTCTGGTTTTGAACTCGACGGCACTGCGGTCGAAATCGTCCAACTCGCGCCAGAAGATTATCCGATCGGCAAAAAAGAACATGGTCCGGATTTTTTGCTTGACAATCGCCACTTGTGGTTGCGCTCCGAGCGCCAGTGGGCCATTCAACGCGTTCGCGACACTATCATCCGCGCGACTTACGATTATTTTAGGGATACTGGTTTTGTAAAATTTGACACCCCAATTCTTACCCCAACCGCCTGCGAAGGGACAACCGAACTTTTTGAAATGGAATATTTTGATGTTGGCAAAGCCTATCTCGCGCAGTCTGGCCAGCTGTATCTTGAGGCTGGAGTTATGAGTCTTGGCCGCTGTTTTGACTTTGGCCCAGTCTTCAGGGCCGAGAAGTCAAAAACCCGCCGCCACCTCACCGAGTTTTGGATGATGGATGCTGAGGCGGCTTATGTTGAGCACGATGAGAACTTAAAAATTCAAGAAGAACTCGTTTGTCGAATCATTAAAGAGGTTCTTGAGAAAAACCAACATGAACTAAAAGTTTTGGAACGCGATGTTGAAGCTCTTAAAAAAGTTCAAGCGCCGTTTATTCGTCTGACTCACGCCGAGGCCGTGGTCAAACTTCGCGAGCTCGGCAGCGACATTGGCGATACAGATGATCTTGGCGGCGATGATGAAACAATTCTCACCAAGCAATACGATCGTCCGGTTTTTGTTGAAAAATATCCAGCCGCGGTCAAAGCTTTTTACATGAAGCGCGATCCCTCTGATCCGTCGCGCGCCCTTTGCGCCGACTTGCTCGCCCCCGAAGGTTATGGTGAGGTTATTGGCGGCAGTCAACGCGAAGACGATTACGAAATTTTGCTCGCTCGCGTCAAAGAACATAATCTGCCGGTCGAAGCCTTCCAGTGGTATCTTGATCTGCGCAAATACGGTTCGGTGCCGCATTCCGGATTTGGTTTTGGCCTTGAACGACTGGTGACTTGGATTTGCGGACTCGAGCATGTGCGCGAATCAATTCCGTTTCCGAGACTTATTAATAGAATTACTCCTTAAAAAAATATGACTAGAACCTGGAACATCAAAACTCCGGAAAAAATCGGAGAAAGCGTAAAACTTAACGGTTGGGCTCATGGCATTCGCCGCATGGGCGAAAAGTTGGTTTTTATTGATCTGCGCGATCGCAGCGGCCTTGTTCAGGTGGTTTGTTATAAACCAGATCTTGATGAGGTCTCGCTTAAAGCCGTTGACGAGGTTGGCGGGGAATATGTTTTGGAAATTGAAGGCATTGTTCAAAAGCGCGGCGAAAAACAAATCAATCCAGATCTACCGACCGGTACTGTTGAGGTCGCTGTCAAAAGTTTTAAAATCTTGAACACTTGTAAAACTCCGCCGTTTGAAATTGATAAAGACACGATCGGCGTGAACGAGGAACTTCGTCTTAAATATCGCTATCTTGATCTGCGAAGCGAACGGATGCACCAGAATTTGATTTTGCGCGACAAGGTGGAAACTTTTTTTCGCAATTTTTTGCACACTAAAGATTTTACCGAAGTTGAAACTCCGATTCTTACCAAAGGCACGCCTGAAGGCGCTCGCGAATTTCTTGTGCCTTCCCGTGTTCATCCGGGTAAAATGTATGTGTTGCCACAAGCTCCGCAACAGTTTAAACAGTTGCTCATGGTTGCTGGCGTGGAACGATATTTTCAACTCGCCCGCTGTTTCCGCGACGAAGATCAGCGCGGCGATCGCCAGCCGGAGTTTACCCAACTTGACATGGAAATGTCTTTTGTTGAGCGTGAAGATGTAATGTCTTTGGTCGAGGAAATGATGATTGAAATGGTAAAGACAGTAACTCCGGAGAAGAGAATTCAGCAAGTTCCGTTTCCGCGGCTTACTTACAAAGAAGCCATGGAAAAATATAACTCTGACAAGCCTGACTTGCGCGAAGACAAAAACGATCCAAACCTTTTGGCTTTTTGTTGGGTAATTGATTTTCCGTTCTTTGAAAAAACCGAAGAAGGCCCCTCGACAGGCTCGGGGCAGAGCGGTTGGACTTTTACCCACAATCCTTTCTCGGCGGCCATGCCAGAGTGGAACGAATCTTTAATGAAAAAAGAAAATATCGCTGAAATTATTGCTTCACAATACGACATTGTTTTGAACGGCTACGAGGCCGGCGGCGGCAGTATTCGCAATCATAATCCCGAGGCCTTGAAAAAAGCTCTTGAGATTATGGGTTATGGCGAGCAAGAAATTCAAGAACAATTTGGACACATGCTCGAGGCCTTTTCTTATGGCGCGCCGCCGCATGGCGGTATTGCCCCTGGCGTTGATCGTATTGTCATGATTTTGGCAAACGAACCAAACATCCGCGAGGTCATTCCCATGCCAAAAACCGGCGATGCTCGCGACTTAATGATGGACGCTCCAAGTGGATTGTCGGAGAAAAAATTGGACGATGTGCATATTAAATTGAAATAAAATGTACCAAATCTCAACCCAAAAATTTTCCGGCCCTCTTGATCTATTATTAAATTTAATTGAAAAAGAGGAACTGCCGATTTCCGAAGTTTCTCTCGCTGAAGTGACAGCCGAGTATCTTAAATATGTCGAGGAAACCGATGTCCCGGCCGACGAGCTGGCGGATTTTTTGACTGTGGCCGCGAAACTTTTGTTTATTAAATCCAATTCCATTTTGCCGATTCCCGAGGCCGAGGCTGAAGACCCAAACACACTGGCCGCGCAGTTGCGTTTGTATCGGGCGTTTGTGGAAGTTGCCGGCAAAATCGAGGCAATGTACGCTTCCACACCGGCGGCTTATTCGCGGCCGTATGTTCCGCTTCCGGTTGAACCGGGTTTTCGCCCGCCAGAAGGTCTGGTCATAAATTCTCTTGTTGAATCTTTTAAAACTTTAATCAAAAAACTTGAGCCGTTTTTTGCTTTGCGCCAAGCTTCGCTCGAGCGCGTGGCCTCGGTTGAAGAGCGCATTCGCGACATCCATCGAGCCATCATGGATCGGGCGCATTTTTCTTTTTCCGACATGATCGGCCGGGCCAAATCTCGAGCCGATGTGGTGGTAAGTTTTTTGGCTCTTCTTGAACTCGTAAAACAAAGAATTGTTAAGGTTCAGCAAGGGAAGGCGTTTGAGGAAATCGTGCTTACTAGAAATGAGTAGTTATGACAACCGAATCCAATCATGGATACGACCCCACAAGCGTTGATATCGCGGCCACCGAACGAGCGGCGCGCGAAAAAGTTGAGGTCGCGCCAAAAGACGCTAAATATTTGATTGAAGCCACGGAATCGGCCGTGGATTCTTTGCTTTCCAGACTTTCGCGAAATTCCATTGCCGTTGACTACTTAACAGAAATCTCAGCTCGCGTTCAAAGATGTTTGTTGGGTGAAGACGAAGAGCCCTCGCCTTTTGCTAAGGCATTGGTTAAGCGAGATGACAACGAAACGGTTTTAGAGATCGAAAAACAATTTGTTTCGGAAATCAATCCACTGCTTTGTGGTCTGCGGCGGGCGATTGTTGAACATAACGCCATGACTCAGGCCGGAGCTTCGGCAGATACTCTTTTAGAAAACGAAGGCGGTTTAATTAATCTTCTGAAGACCGGCAAAGCCGGACAGCAAAAAACCACCAGTCTTTTTGGCTTTCTGGAAGGGCTAAGCGACTCTGTTGAATTCGCCCAAAAACAAATCGTTGTGGTTAATCCGCTTGGCGAGAGCAAGGAAAACAAAAAATACTGGCAAGAAAGAATGTCGGCTTGGAGCGAGGTAGTCGGCAGGGAACAGAAGAACTATGCTGAACTGATCGCCCGCCGTTCCGAATCAGCGGTTTTTGAGCTGGACACGGCCGCCGAAGAAGCCGAAGCTAAAGGCGACACCGAAACCGCCGCGGCCTTAACCACCATTGCGCAATTCATTGAAGAAAGAATTGATCCAATGCGTCGCGACTTTACCAAAACCGTTCGTCGTTTGTCCTTCACGCGCGCAAGAATTGACGAGGCTTTTGATTTGTTCAATGCTGCCGAAGTTGTTAAACACAAAAATCCCGCGCTCTACGCTCGTTTGCTTGGCGTGGCCCAAGGCCGTGATTCTTCCGAAACCGAACGCAGTGATCTTTTTGGCAACATTTTTCACATTGCCTTTTACCGAACTCTCCACGAACGCGGTCAGGCAAAAAATCCGGCAGCCGTTGTTGCCCGCCAAGTTTTGCGTGAACGCCTTAAAGGCCTGACCGAAATCGATGCCACTCTTTTGCCGCTCCAACATGTCAACCCAGAGCAAATGGCGGCCATGCAAGCCGAGTTAAAGACCGAAATTACCAAAGCGCCAGCCGAACAAAATTCGGTTTTGATCACCGCCCTAACAAGCATGCTTATCGGCCGTTCCGCCGAAGCCGGATTAAGCGAACTGTTCCGTTCGGTTTCGTCAGAGAGCGCGGAAATGACGGAAGAAGATAGTGTTGAAACTTTTGAAAAAGCCCGTGAGTTGTTCGGAGAGAATTTTTTCGGTCCAGATCAAATAGAAAAAGCCTTCACAATTCATGATCAAGAAGGCCAAGAGGTAAAATTAATTGACCTCTCGCCAGAGGAGCGGCAAAAGGCAATGGAGATGTTAGAAGAAAAACTCCAACAACCCGACATCAAACAATTCCTCTCAAAACCAGAAAACCAAAAAGACATTAAAGACGGCAAATACCTGCTAGTCCTTCGGGTCAATAAAATCAAAGTCAATGGCAAAAACACCAACCTAACCATGAAGGCCATGCAAGCACAAATTGCTCCGGACATGGCTAGAAATAACCAAAGAAAATTATTGTTTAATACAGGTTGGTATAAAGACGAAGACTTCTATACAACCGCCACTCCAACTTTTGAATGGACGCTTGTCACCAATGGAGTGGTGAAAACAACTTTGGGCAAAAACCACCAAACCCAAACCACCTTGTTAACTGAAGAAGCCCAAAGAATCGGTCTAGACCCAGCAAAAATCCACCGCCGCGCCCCTTGCGAAACGGTTTTTGACCGGATTTTATTCAGGACAAAAGATTTTCTAAAAGACCAATATGATTGGTCTGATACAAAATCGGGCGGGGACCCGGTCGATGTCGGCGACGGTGACTCGCTCGGTCTATTTGTGTACAGGCTCTCCCCTGGCAACCCGTTCGCCCTTCTCGGTTCCTCCCTCTCCCGCTAGTTGTGGCTAACTGTTGGGGGTTGGAGGTGGGGAGTTGGAAGGTAGGGAGAAATTAGACTTTTGGCCCCTTGGCCCTTGAATTCTTGGACACTTGGAAAAATTAAAAAAAATATCAAATTTATGCTCACCACCACCCTTGAAGCCATTCTTTTCACGGCCGCCAAGCCGCTTGAAATCAAAACCTTGGCAAAAACTCTAAATACCAATCAAGAAACTCTTCGTGAGGCTCTTGATGCTTTAAAAACTCTTCGTAATGTCGAAGACTCCGGTAT
>Ga0233425_10008789_pt1 | contig 13177 bp, 10 predicted proteins | sample Watercolumn_Towu_2_FD_181712 | JGI IMG/M metagenome (GOLD analysis project Ga0233425, IMG submission 181712) | Freshwater microbial communities from Lake Towuti, South Sulawesi, Indonesia - Watercolumn_Towuti2014_140_MG | ecosystem: Environmental > Aquatic > Freshwater > Lake | place...
GGCGTGCGAGCACGTCACGGTACACGGTGACTGGCATCCGGGGAATGTGAAGTACCGGGGCAGCGAGGTCGCTGGGATCTTCGACCTCGACTGGGCCACGCGCCAGCCGAAGCTGGTCGACCTCGCCGACGGGGTGATGTTCTTCGCGGGCGTGCGCCCCGCGCCCCTCGACCCCGCCGACATCCGCTCACTGACGCAGCCCTTTGAGCTCTCCCCCGAGCGTACGGGGGTCTTCTTGGCCGGCTACGGCGAGGTCGCCGGAGCGGCCGCCCCGGACCTCCCCCGCCTCCCGCAGTTCATGCAGGCGCGCTGGCTCTGGTGTCGGGCCGACCCGATGCGCCGGAAGGTCCCTCGCGCCGAGGCGATCGACTTCCTCCTCGACGGCCTGTGGCCCCCCCTCCTCTGTCTCCGCCAAACTGATCCAAGTCACACTCCGGTTGCATAGACTTGTGTGGCCGTGCCCTCACAGTCTGTGGTAAGACGGGCAACAGAGCCAGCCTATCCCGCCGTCCCGGGGTAGGGGGAACCGATGAGCATCCTGGGCTACACCTTCTCCCCGACAGAGATCGTCATCTTCAGCGCCGCCGCCGGCGTGGGCGTCGCAACCGTCTCACTGTTGCTCAACATGCTGTGGGATGCGGCGAAGCACGTGACCGGCGGCCGAGCCCGCGGCGGCCGCCGCTGCGCCGCTTGCATGGAGCCCGCCGAGCCCGGCGGGCACCTCTGCTACAAGCACGCCCGCATCAGCTCCATCGTCCGCAGCCGCCGCCCCGACGCCCCCTGACCATCACCTGCGCCTCGCCCGCAGGACCCGCCTCCCTGCCCGCCGGCCCCAGCGTGTCTGTATTGTCGCCGCACACTCGCGGCCCTATTCACCCCCCTCCGACCCGCGGGTCGCGACTCGAGTGATCCACTCCTGCGTCTCGGACTCCTCGTATCGGTACAGAACGGTCAGGAGGTCGGTGGAGCTCGGCTCCGGGCGGACGATCAGCTGAATCGTCTCACCTCCCCGGGTGCTCTCGCCCTCCAGTTCGCCGCTCCTCTCGGTCAGCGTGATGTCCCACTTCTCATCGGGGAAGCCGGCTTGGCCGATGACCTTGCCGCTCTCCTGCCAGAGCTCCATCCCCGGCCCCTCCCCCCACGGGCCAGGCTCTCCGACGAACTGCCAGGGGCCCTCGAACAGGCTGAGGTCCAAGGCGGCAGCACCCTCGGAAGGGCCCTCTTGCGGCGGTGCTTCGGGCTGGGTGGGCGGTGCCGCCTCAGTGCCGTCCGCGTCCGGGGGTTCCGTTGCGGTGGAGGTGTGCTCGGCCGCCGAGCCCGCCTGCGGGCCTTCGGGTGACCCCGATGGCGCCTTGGTAACGGCCAGGTACACGAGGAAGACGACTGCCACCAAGGCGACGAACAGGAAGGCCCCAACGAGACCACCGATGATCCAGCAGCTCGCCGACGACCCCCCGGTGGGTGGGACGGCCGGTGCCGTCGACGGCGCGACGGGAGCCGGTTGGGCCGGCGGTGGGGACGGCGCCGCCTGCGCCGGCTCCTGGGTGCGGAGTTCGGCAGCGCAGAATGGGCAGAACGCGACGTCGGCCGGGGCCTGCTTACCGCACGCTGGGCAGTACACGGGGTTCCTCCTAGCCAGTCTCGACGACCCGCCGGTTAGCTCCTTGGGGCTACGACGGGCGCGCGGCAGCGCCCGCAGAACTGCCATCCGACCTGAAGGGGCGCGCCGCACTCCCGGCACACGAGCCCCGAGGCCGCGGGAGCTTGCGGCGTGAGGCGAGCCTGACACTGCCCGCAGAAGGCCCAGCCCGACACCACGGCCGCCCCACACACCGGGCACACCTGAGCCGCGCCCGCGGGCGGAGACGGGGTCAGGGACTGCCGCAAGTCGGTCACCAGGGCGTGTTCCTCGTCAACAGCCTCCTGGGCCTCGTCATGGCCGCATCGTGGGCAACGGTCATACTGCCGCGTCCAGCGCAGGGCGCAGTTCGGGCAGGCGGGGTACTGCTGCGCGATGGCGAGCTCCCCGTGGACGATCGAACCGTCGGGCAGTCGCTTCCAGTACCCCTCGGCAATCACATTGCCGATGAGCGCCAACGCCTCGTCCGGGGCCTGAACCAACCCGACCGCCAGCAGGAAGGCCCCGACCGGCTGCAGCTCGAGGTCCCTCATCAGCGCCCCCACGGTATGGCCGGAGGGCAGCGGCCGGAACAGCGACGGCGGTGTGCCGGCACCATAGTCGGCGGGCGGCTGCCCCCCCTCCACGTAGTCGCGGAGGTCCTGCAGAAGCTCCGGCGAGCCGTTCAGCCGCAAGGCGGCATCCGCCAGCAGCGTCTTGGGTGCATAGCCCATCGCCTCCAGGAGCGCCACCGTGGGCGCAATGGGCTCCTGCGGCATCGGCGTGGCTTCCGGCGGGCGTGTCGGGGACTGAACGCTCATCTACGGGACCTCCTTGCGAGGGGGAGGCGGTGTCAGCGGGCGTCCTTCACGATGACCTTCCCGGCCTTGATTGCGGCCTGCATGGCCTTCCGGTGGTGCGGGTGGCTGTCCATGAACTCGAAGAACTGCTTGCTGGTGATCCGAGCCGGCCCCGGCGGCCGGGTCGGCCCGTCAGGCTTCAGGCTGTCCCAGGTGTCCTTCAGGCGCTCCAGCTGCCGCAGGTATGCCTGCTTGCTGACCTCGTTGCCCACCTGTCGGCCGATGGCCTGCGAGTCGCGCTCGACGAACTGCCCGGAGCACTTCAGGGGGTCCGTGTCCCAGTCGACGTAGCCCCTGACATTCCTCGTCGCCAGGGCACGGATCGAGCCCGTCTCCATCGGGACGGACGGCGTCCACTGCTGCTTGTGTCGGAGCTCGTGGGCGATGGTGTCGATCACCTGCATCGGGGAGTTCCAGCCGGGGCCCGAGGTCTTGATCGTCATCGTGTTCGTCCTGGAAGTCATCTGGCCGAGGTGACGAAACTCGGGGTCGAACCGGATGTTGGGGTTCGGCAGCCCCAGCCGCCCGGCCATGGTTGCGGCGACAATCCGAACCGTTAGCTCCTTGGCCACCGGCGGCAGGTTCCTCCAGCCCTGACGGGTTAGGATCGAGGAGTCGAGCGGCAGATCCTTGGTCAGTGCAGTGGCGACGTCCTTGGCGACCTCCTGGTGGCCCGCCGCCGGAATCGGGGTGCTGTAGAGAGCCGCGTTTGGATCGGCAGACGCGCCGGTGACGAGATCCGTCGGCATCGAGAAGCCGGGGAACAGCGGGCTGCAGATCTGCGTACGGTCGGGCGTCACCGTCATCCAGCCCCCGAGCGCATTCGGGGTGGTGAGGAACTCCCGCACGCGGGGATCGAGGCTCTGGTCGCCCACCCAGTCTTGGAACCACGGCGGCACCACCGGGTTCTCGGCCTCGGCAATCGGCTTTGCCGGATCGCGGGTGGGCGGACCGGTAGGCGAGGCGGGTGGGGTTCGGGCGGCGGGCGGTCGCAGCAGCCGGGCGATCAGCACGCCCGCCAAGCCGATCAGGCCGGCCCCCAGTGCCGCAATGACGGCCGCGATGATGGCCGCCACCCCCAGCACCTTCCCGCCCTCGTCCCCGTCCGTTCCCGGGGCGTCCGCCCCGTCCGCGTAGGCCGGAATGGACTCCGTGAAGTGGTACGCCTTGCCCTGATAGGTCACCGTGAGGTCGACGGGGGTCTCCTCGCCGTCCCAGGTGAACTCCGGGTCGTCAGGGCCCTGGCATGGGCCGCAGTCCCACACCCGCTCGGCATCGGTCACCTCGGAGCCGTCGGTCGCCGTGAGGATCGCCGTCACCGAGACCGTCTGGCCCGGGATCGGGTTCTCCGGAGCGATCAGGATGACCGCCTCGAGGCCGGCGGACTGCTCGGGGGTCTCCGGCTCCGGCGCGCCGGACTCCGGCGGAGACTCCGGCTTCGCGCCGAAGTCACCTTCGACGCTGAAACGCAAGGGTATTGAGAAGGCCGACTGGAACCGGCTCTCAGTTCGGACCTCCTCACAGTTCACCGTCCCGCCGCCCACAAGCACCCGCCCCTCGTCCACCGCTGCCGTGAAGTGGCCGGTGAGGTTCTGGGCCGCGTCCCCCTTGCCCCACGTGCCCGTAACGGTCCCGGCCGCCTCGCCGCGCTCGGGGTCGCACGTGCCCTCGTAGGTCACTGAGTAGGCCGGGTCCGGCCGGAACTCATCTGCGTAGTTCCCGTCGTACCGGGCCTGGCCGGTGAGGCGCCCGTCGCGAACCTCAAGCACCAGCGGTACCCAGGCCTGTGTCCAGTCATAGGGGTGGAGACCCATCTTGCCCTGGTACACGCCGTTCGGGATCGGGGGCGTCCCGGGGTCGGCGAAGAACTGGGCGGTCGCCGTCGGGAACGCCAATGCTGCCGCGCCAACCGCACCCATCCACCACCAGCGGAGTGGCTCCGGGCGCATCACGCAAGGTCGGGTCATCGGATACTCACCACCGTGGGAGGGGCGGACTGACCAGCCACTGCCGCAAAGGAGGGTGGGACCGACCCGTCAGCAGGGAAATCCGTGGCACCGTCGCCAGGAAGCACGCGGTCGCCGAACTCAGCAGATACCCGCGCCTCCAGGTGTGTTCCTTCAGCCTTCGACACGCGGCCTGGCTGCACCTTCCAGCCAGACAGCGACCCGCGATCCTCCTCCCTGCTCCGTGCGGCTGGCGGCCAGGGATCCCTGCCCGTCGGCCTCGCGTGAGGCAGAGCGCCCGCTCCGTCAACGTGCTAGCCCGGTGGCTTCGGCTTGAAACTCACCAGCCGGTCATTCCCGGTGTCCGCGATCAGGAAGCCCTCGCGCCACGGAGCTACCGCTAGCGGGCCGCTCAGCGGCCCCGACGCCGTCTCCCCCGGCCGCACCACCGCCTGCGCGGCCCCGGTCGACGCGAGGAGCTGCACGCGGTCGTTCCCGTTGTCCAGGACCCACAGGTCCGACCCGTCCATCGCCAGTCCGGTCGGCCCGCGAAGTTCGCCCAGGGCCGAGCCGATTCGCCCGAGAGTCTCGGTGTACGCGCCGGTGCTCAGGTTGAAGACCTGGACGTCATTTCGGTCTCGATCGGCCGCGTAGAGCGTCGTGCCGCTCAGCGCCAATCCGGCCAGGTCGAGGAACTCGCCGTTCCCCGTTCCCAGCCCGCCGATCGTCCGCACCACGGCCCCGGCCATGTCGTACACCACGATGCGGTGCTGTTGCCGGTCGGCGACCGCGACGGCGCTCCCGCCCACCGCGATGGCCCGCGGCTCCCGCAGCGACCCGCCCTCGGGCCAGCGCGAGCCGAACTCCCGCACGAACCCGCCGTCGGTCGTGAAGACCTGGACCCGCGCATTGCCCGTGTCGGCTACGAACAGCGAGGACCCGGACACGGTCACGCCTCCCGGGTTCCGCAGCTGACCCGGGCCGCTGCCCTCGCCGCCGATGGCGAACACGAAGGCCCCGTCCCCGTCAAGCCTCTGGACCCGGTCGTTGCCCGCATCCGCGACATAGATGGCTCCGGTCGCCTCGGTGGCGACCCCGCTCGGCGCGGCGAACTCCCCGTTGCCCGCGCCGGCCGTCCCGATGACCCGGTCGAAGACGAACTCTAGCCCCGGCGCCGGAGGGGGAACCACACTCCCCAGCCCGGAGCAACCCGCCAGCGCGATGATCGCGAGCAGGCACAATCCTACGACCCACGAGTAGCGATTCAGCACGCGGGCCCTCCTCTTCCGACGAAGCTCCGTGCAACGCCCGGAGGTTCAGCGCACGAGAGGTCGGCACCTGCCTCGCCCGGTCTCGGTCCTATCCGCCCCCCAGGCGCCACCACAGCAGCAGCCCCAAGGCCAGAGCCGCGAGCGCCGCGCCGGTGATGCCCATCGCCCGCCACTCCTCCCGCGAGAACCGGAAGCTGCGCAGGTTCGCGGCGAGGAACCCCACCGCGATGAAGGGCAGGCCAGGGATCCCCTGCCAGGGCAAGACCCCGGTGATCGTCAGCCCCATCGCGAGGGCGACCAGGGGAAAGACGAAGCAGAAGGTGCGCCGCAGCGGAAGCCCGAACCGGGCCCCGGCGGCGAAGAAAAGCGCCACGAAGAAGAGGTCCCCGACCCCCATCGTGGCGAGGATCGGGAACTTGCCGTCCGCGGCCGAGGCGGCCTGCGGCGCCAGCGCCGGGACCGCCACCGAGAGCTTCGCGACGAGGTCAGGCGTCTCCCGCAGCGCGTGCGCCGTGAAGCCCCAGCCCACCGACAGCAGGTCCGCGAGTCCCGCGATGATGCACGCCGGAAGGAGGACGTTCCGATCGCGCAGCACCCGCGAGGCCAGCATCCCGAAGAACATGCACGCCACCAGCAGCGCCACGCTGCGCGCCGGACCGGCCAGCGCCGAGCCCGTCCGCCCCTCGACCCCGGCGACGCCCAGCCACACCCCCAGCGCGATCAGGCCCGCCAGTAGCTCGGCCACCGGCTTGAGCGGGATTCGCACCCCGTGGTACACGATTGCGAGGGGGAAGTACACGAAGACGATGACGGAGATGCCCGTCGCCCACGCGTCGTTGGGCGCCGGCAGCCGCGAGGCCACCAGGAGCAGCAGCAGGTACACCGCCCCGAGCGCGAACGAGGCCAGCGCCGGGACGGTGGCCGCCGGCGGAACCTCCCACTCGTTCGGTTCGCCGTCGCTCGGTCTCGGCTCGGCGCCCAGCCGTTCGTCGCTCATGGCTACCCGGTCAAACGATGCGCGGAGGAGCGGAGCCTCCCAGTTCTCGCTGCCTGCGTGGGCCATTGGGGGTGTGCTCGCGTAGTGGGATGATCGCCAACTGTGGCGCTGTCGATCATCTACCACATCGGGCCCCCGATCCGCCCCTGCTCTTGTGCGACTGCGATGGCAACGGGACGTAACGCCCTGGCCTTCACCCGGCCAGCCGCTTGCCCCGGGCCCGCGCTTCCCGCACGATCTCGGCCTCGTCGAGGTGGACCATCCTCCGGTCTCGCATCAGCACGACGCCCTCCACGATCGTGTGCACCACATCCGACGCCTGCGCGGAGTAGACGAGGTCGGAGACGAGACGGTGCCCCGGCGCCAGGTGTGGCGCGGACAGGTCGACCACCGCCACATCGGCTCGCTTCCCGACCTCCAACGTGCCGATCGTGTCGCCCAGACCCAGCGCCTGCGCCGAGCCCCGGGTCGCCAGCGCCAGCGCCTGCCCGGCGTCCACCACCTTCGGATCGAGGTCGTGCAGCTTGTGCACCAGCGCCGCCAGCCGCGCCTCCTCCAGCAGATCGAGGTTGTTGTTCGAGGCCGCGCCGTCGGTGCCGAGGCCCACGATGGCCCCGCGCTCCAGCAGCTTGGGCACCGGGCACACGCCCGAGGCCAGCTTCATGTTGCTCCCCGGGCAGTGCACGACCCCGACGCGCCGCGCCGCGAGGGTCTCGATGTCCCGATCGGTCAGCCACACACAGTGGGCCGCGTTCACCTGCCCCTCGAGCAGCCCGATCCGCTCCAGGTGCGCCACCGGAGTCTCCCCGTGCGCCGCCAGTGACTCCTCGACCTCGTGCTTCGTCTCCGCGAGGTGGATGTGGATCGGAACCCCCTGCGCGGCGGCGCCTTCCGCGACCTGCCTCAGCAGGTGATCCGGGCACGTGTACGGCGCGTGGGGCCCCAGCATCGGGTGGATGCGCGGATGCGCCTGCGCCGCCAGCCCGGCGGTGAACTCCAGCGCCCGGGCCAGCATCGCCTCCGCATCCGGCAGGAAGCCCAGCAGCACCCCCGACGGGCACACGCGGATGCCGGCGTCCACCGCGGCCCGCGTCCCGGCTTGGGCGAAGTGGTACATGTCGTTGAAGCACGTCACCCCGGCCCGCAGCATCTCCACCGACCCCAGCATCACACCCCAGTACACGTCCTCCTCCGTCAGCTTCGACTCCGTGGGCCAGATCATCTCCTCCAGCCACGGCTTGAGGTCCATGTCGTCCGCGAAGCCGCGCAGCAGCGTCATCGCGCAGTGGGTGTGCGCGTTCACCAGCCCCGGCAGTGCGACACAGCCGCGCGCATCGATGACCTCCTCGGCCTCCGCCTCGGCCGCGTACGCCTCGGCCGGCCCCGCATACGTGATGACGCCCTCCCGCGCCGCAAGAACCCCCTCGGGGATGGCCTCGGCGCCCGCGACCATCGTCAGCAGCGTGGCGCCCCGTATCTCCAACGTCGGCATCGCGTCGCCCTCCCGGCAAAGATCGAGCCCGGGATCGCTCCCGGGCTCGTGGTGGTTCCGTTGCCGGCCTCGGCATCCCTGCCCCGCGGCGCCTTCGTCATTCCCCCTCTCCCCCGCCCTGCGGGAAGAGGGGGCAGGGGGTGAGGCCTCACCCACAGCTCGGCACGCGGACCGTCTGCTCCCGATCGGCGCCCACGCCGACCAGTTCGATGGTCCCGCCGATCAACTCCGCGACCTTCTCCACATAGCCGCGCGCGTTGGCGGGCAGTTCCTCCCACACCCCGTACTCGCCGATGGGCTGCTGCCAGCCGGGCAGCTCCTCGTAGATCGGACGGCACCGGACGAGGTCGTCCTGGTTGCTTGGCACGTACTCCAATCGCTTCCCATCCAGCTCGTAGGCCACGCAGACGGGGACGGTCTCGAAGGCGTCCAGCACGTCGAGCAGCGTCAGCGCCACCGAGTGCGCCCCGTTGATCCGCACCGCCGTCCGCAAGACCACGCAGTCCAGCCATCCGCAGCGCCGCGGCCGGCCCGTCGTCGTTCCATACTCGTGCCCGCGCTCGCGGATCGTGTTCCCGTACTCATTGTCCTGCTCCGTGACGAACACCCCGGCCCCCACGCGCGTGGTGTACGCCTTCGCCACCCCCACCACCCGGTCGATCACCCCCGGCCCGAGGCCCGAGCTGACGCACGCCTCCGCCGAGATCGGGTGCGAGGAGGTCACGTACGGGTAGGTGCCGTGGTCCAGGTCCAGGAAGGTCCCCTGCGCACCCTCGAACAGGACGCGGTCGCCCGCATCGAGCCGCTCGTACAGCAGCGTCCGCCCATCGACGATCCGCTCCGTCAGTCGCGGCGCCACCTCCAGGATCGGCTCCACGACCTCCTCCAGCGTCATCGGCTCCGCGTCGAAGAGGTGCGTGAAGCACCGGTTCTTCAGCTCCAGTTGCGCCGCCGCGCGCTCCCGCAGTCGCTCGGGCGCCAGCAGGTCCCAGACCCGGATGCTCTGGGGCATCCGCGCCGTCTTGTCGCAGTACGCCGGACCGATCCCGCGCTGGGTCGTCCCGATCTTGGCGTTGCCCCGCGCGCGTTCCTGCGCCTCATCCATCCGGATGTGGTACGGCATGATGACGTGCGCGTTGCCGCTGATCCGCAAGCCCTCGGTCGAGACGCCGTTGGCCTCCAGCGTGTCCAGCTCCGTGCAGAGCACCTGCGGGTCGACCACCATGCCGTCGCCCATCAGGCACAGCACCCCGGAGTGCAGAACCCCCGACGGGATGAGGTGCAGCTTGAGCGTCCTCCCCCCGACCACGACCGTGTGCCCGGCGTTGTTGCCTCCTTGGTACCGCACGACCACGTCCGCCTGCTGCGCCAGCAGGTCCGTCACCTTGCCCTTGCCCTCATCGCCCCACTGCAGCCCGACAACCACCGTGTTGCCCACTCGGATCCTCCCCTTTCGGCAGGCACAAAAACGGCCCAAGCGGAGGGGGAGCTCGCTTGAGCCGCGGTTCCGGCCTGGACCGGCTCTGGTCTACGTCCCGATGGAATACTCTACCGCACCCACACCCGGGTGTCAACGGCTATTTCGCCGCCTCACCGTCGGGGGCGGCCGGCTCCGGCGAAGCCTCCTCCTTGGCGTGGCTGAAGTGCCGCCAAAGGTAGAGCGCGATCCCCACTACGATGAGCACGCCAATGGCGACGTCGAAGTTGTGCAGCTTCTCGCGGATCTGCTCCCAGTTCTCTCCCATCTTCATGCCGAAGTACGTCAGCATCGCGCACCACGGCACCGCCCCCAGGAACGTGTACACGCTGAAGCGCAGCACGTTCATGCGGGCCACGCCGGCCGGGAACGAGATGTAGGTCCGCACGATCGGCATCAGGCGGCTGAAGAACGCCGTCGCCTCCCCGTACCGGGCGAACCAACGGTCCGCCATGTTTAGGTCGTGTTTCGAGATGAGCATGTAGCGTCCGTACCGCTCGATGAGCGGCCGGCCGCCCTTCGCCCCGATCCAGTACGCCGCCAGTGACCCCGCCACGTTGCCCAGCGCACCCATGAGCGTCATGACCGCGAAGCCGAACCAGCCCAGACCCTTCTCCACCACCACAAAGCCCGAGAAGGGCATGATGATCTCCGAGGGCATGGGAATCCCGCAGCTCTCCACCGCCATCAGCAGGAAGACCCCTGGGTAGCCCATCAGGGCGATCGTTGCCACAACCACCTTGGCTAGCGCATCGATGACCTTTGTGACCATCGGAACTCCTGGGTCGGTCGGAATCCGCGTGCTGCCGAACGCGCGGCATCATACCCTCCGGCAGGCACCCCGGTCAACCAGCTACGACCGCGGGAGGGAGGGATCGCCCGACTCCGATTGGAATGGAGCTATCGCGGCCTCTGCGGCGATCCGCGCAAAGGAGCCCCTATGCTTGCTCTCGCTCTGGCGCTCTGTCACCCGGTTGCGGCCGAGGACATCTTCCTCGAGGCCGAGACGTCCCCCGAGCACACGTTCAACGAAGCCGCCGACTTCCCCGGGCTGGTGAGTGGCGACCGCATTCTGCGACTGTGGAAGGGCGAGACCCCTCCGGCTGAGGGCTACGTCGCTCGCTTCCCCTTCACCCTCGGGCAGGCGGGTCGGTACCACGTGTGGCTGGCAGCGTCCTTGCCGCCGGCCACCAGCAGCTTCTGGTGGCGGCTCGACGCGGGGGAATGGACTCACATCGCCGAGGACAGCCTCGACCAGTTCCCGCCGATGTTCGGCGTCTCGAACGCGATGGGCTGGATCGAGTTGACCTGCGCGCCTCTCAACGCGGGCGAGCACGCCCTAGCCGTGCGGGTCGACGAGCGGCGCGGGATGCTGGAGCAGGGCTACCTGCTGTACGTCGACGCAGTGCTCATCACCGACCGCGACGTGGTCCCTCTCGGGCTCGTGACGCCGGCCGATGTGCCGGGCCTGGGCCCGCGCCCGACGCCGCCCGCCCCGGCGCCGCGCGCGGGGCGGCCGGGCTGGCCGATGATGCTGGGCACCTCGGTGATGGGCGCCGCGCAGAACCGCCTGGTGAAGTCCCTCGGCTTCTCGCTCTCCCAGACGGACTCGGACCACCTCACCGTCAACGAGACCGAGCCGGGGGTCTGGGACTGGTCGGCGGCGGATGCGGGCCTGGAGGCCTGCCGCAAGGCCGGGCTGCAGTGGCAGTACTTCCCCCACTTCCACTGGCCCCCCGAGTGGTACCGGGAGACCGACCGGTTCGTCCCCGCCACCGGCCTGCGTAGCGGGCGGAAGCTCGCCTGCATGTCCCTCTGGAGCCGCGACTTCCTCCCCTGGTTCGACCACTGCTACGCCGCCTTGGCCGAGCACTACGGCACGAGCCCCGACGCCATCGCGGCGGTCTATCTGGGCATCCACGGCGACTTCGGGGAGACGATCTTCCCGATGGGCTTCCATCCCGGCGAGAAGGAGCGCTTCGGTCCGGAGGGCACGGGCTTGGCGGACTTCTGGTGCGGCGCCGAGCCCGACCGCGCCGACTTCCGCCGCTTCGCGCGAGGGACGTACTACGGGGAGCTGGCCGACCTCAATCGGGCTTGGGGTACGAACTTCCCCTCGTTCGACGCCGTCGACTTCCCTCCCGCCGCCTACGGAACCGACCCGGACGTCACCTCGACCCCTCAGGTCCGCCGCCGGTGGCTGGACTTCGTCCGTTGGTACTTCGACAGTATGACCCGGTTCACGGGAGAGATCTGCAAGATCGCCCGGAAGCGCCTCCCCGAGGCGATGCTGGTGCTCCCGCTGGGCGGCGGGGCCGAGACGCTCTTCTACGGGCAGGACAACACGGCGCTCCCCCGACTCGCGGCGGAGCTGGGAGTCCACATCCGCTCAACCCACGGCGGCTTCCAGCCCTTCGCCGAGAACTACGCTACCATGAACCGCCGCATCGCGACCGCCTCGCAGTTCTACGGCGCACCCTTCTGGATGGAGCCGCCCGGCGCCATCACCCCCGAGCAGGAGGTCAGCCGGTTCATGGAGTCGGTCTCCTGCGAGAGCTTCGGCTTCTGGGACTGGGGCAGCAACCCCGTCGCGGCCGCCGATACGTTCCGCGAGTACGCCGCCTTCCTCACCCGCCAGGAGACGAACGTTGGCGTCGCTCTCTTCTTCCCGACAACTGACTACCGCCTGCACTGGAACACCGCCTATCCCCCGCGCCTGGCGGCCCTCGGCGCCAGGCTGCGGGATGTGATGGACTACGACATCCTCGATGAGATGCTGATCGCCGACGGGGCCCTCGAGCACTACCGCGTGCTCCTCTGGCTGGAGGGGACGTTCGTCGAGGCCGACACGCTCGCGCGCCTGCAGGAGTGGGTCGAGAGCGGCGGAGTCCTCCTAAAGCTCGGCGCCGATCGGCCCCAGACCGTCGAAGGCGACCTCGCCCCCGGCCGCGAGCTGCTCGGGCTCGCTGAGGCGACGCAACTCACGAAGGCCGACGGCGTGTCGCTGACGCCTCGCCATGAGCGCTTCCTGCGCCACGCAGCCCAGGCTGACCCCCGGGCCGACACGCTCGCCACCGGTCTCGCCGCGGCTGCCCGGCCGCTCCTCGGTACGCCCACGGGCGAGGCCGCCTGGGCCGTCCCCCACGAATACCGGGGGCCACAGCCGCTGAACGGATGGGTGATCGTGTGGGCCGGCGCCGATGACGGCGAGGCGGCCACGGCCACCTTCTGCGAGCTGGCGCGGGACACCGTCTACTGCCTCAGCCGCCTGGACCGCGACGAACTCGATGCCCTGGAGGTCGATCGGGCTTGGGATGGGGTCTACGCGACCTACTTCCACACCGGCGAGGTCTTCCTCCTGAACCCATCGAGTGAGGAACGCACAGTGGAGGTCGGCCGACAGACCGTCACCCTCCCTCCGGTGTCGCTGCGGAGCATCCTGTGGCAGTAGCGGGGACTGCCCAGAGAGTCGCTGTTGGCCCTTCCGGGAGCGCCGGCACTCCCGCACGTGCGGGA
>Ga0233425_10008790_pt1 | contig 13174 bp, 13 predicted proteins | sample Watercolumn_Towu_2_FD_181712 | JGI IMG/M metagenome (GOLD analysis project Ga0233425, IMG submission 181712) | Freshwater microbial communities from Lake Towuti, South Sulawesi, Indonesia - Watercolumn_Towuti2014_140_MG | ecosystem: Environmental > Aquatic > Freshwater > Lake | place...
GTCTTGGCGAGGAGCTTCTCAAGAAATAGGTCGTAAGATTCCTGGATCATTCGCCGAAACAGAAAAGGTTGTTTTTGCCGCGAAGGTACATCCGCGCACCGCGAAATGCCGGGCTGCTGTTGTATGCCTCGCCGAGCGGGAGCTTCGTCGCGTCCTTGTACTTCTCGCCCGCCTCGGTGGCGAAGAGGACGCCTTTGCGGCTGATCATCACCAACGTGTTCCCGACGAGCGTGGGCGACGAGTAAAACTCCTCGCCGAAATCGTGCGCCCAGAGTTCCTTGCCGGTCGCCACGTCGCAGCAACGCAACAGACCGCCGCCGCTGAGCAGGTAGAGACGATTGCCAACCGCCACGGGACTCGGCACATCGGGCGCGCCGTCGGTCGTGGTCCACGCGACGTGCGTCTTTGTCACGTCGCCTTTGCCGTTCGGGCGGATAGCGATCACGTCGGCGTTGACTTTCAGCGCGATGACAAGGTTGCTTGCGAGAATCGGTGACGGCGCGAGGTCGCTGCTGAGACCGTTGGCGCGCCAGAGTTCGGCGCCGTTCACCGGGTCGTACGCGAGAATGAACGGATCACCGCAGGTAATCAACTGCGGTTTATCCTCGACCATTGCGACAATCGGTGAGGCCCACGAACCGCCTGTTGGGCGCGGCGTCTGCCACACGTCTTTGCCGGTGCGCGTGTCGAGCGCGAGCATCTTCGACTTGCCGTCGCCTTCCTGGCCGAGGTCGAGCTGGATGAGCAATCGGTTCTGCCAGAGCGTGAGCGATGACGCGTAGCCGTAGGCGTTCTCCAACTGACCGATGTTTCGCGCCCAAACCTGTTTGCCGTTGAAGTCGAACGCGGCGACATCGCCGTTGGCGAAGATCGCGTAGACGCGTCGGCCGTCGGTGACTGGCGTCGGCGCAGCGTGGCCGGTGTCTTCGTTTAGCTTGGGCGGCCCGGCCGGCGGCGTGGCGACCTTCACCGGCGACGACCAAACTAATTTGCCGGTGTCGGTATCGAACCGGAACACGCGTTCTTCCTTCTCGTCAGCGCCTGAGAGGAACAGCGCGTTGCTCCAGATCACCGGCGAACTCATTCCCGGCAACGGCGCCTCGACCTTCCAAAGTTGTTTCAACTTCACCGGCGTCTTCGAGATGCCCGCCGCCCACGGCCCGCGGAACGCCGGCCAGTTCTGTTCCCACTCGGCAACCGTCAGCGGCGCTTCGACAACAGGAGCCACACGCTCAGGCAATCGCACCGGCTGGATGCCGAGGAACAACGCCGTTGCGACCAGCACTCCAAACAGCGACGATACAGCGTAACGCGCGATCAGGCCGGTGCGCCTGTCTTGATCGGCGTGGCGCGCGCCCCACGCCAGCGGATTCGGCGTCGCGCGGTTCGCGACGCGGACAAAATGTGCGCTCGCCAGCAAGACCACCAGCGCCCCGATCATCGCGCGGGCGCCGTTGGACGAGAGCCGAAGTTGCGTGAACGTCTGCCGGCGAAGTTGGAGGTCGAGCGCGCGGATGCGTTGCTTGAGCGCGTCGTCCTTCGGGCGTTTGTGGAGCTGCTCGATGAGCGTCACGCGTTCGCGTGACGTGACGAGTCCGTTGACTTTACCCCGCGTCTGGTTGAACACCAGCAAACCGCCGACTGCCAGCAGGAATGTCGCCGACGCGATCGTCAGCGCCAACGCCACTTGGTGGAGCATCGCCTTCATGATTGTGGCGGCACCTCCGGCACCGGCAGGCCGAGGCGTTTGAGTTCCTCGGGGCAATAGCGGAAGCAGCGCGCGCAGGCGACGCAACGTGACTGGTCGGCCTCGTAGTCGGTGCGTTTCCGTCGAATGGCGAGCGAGATCAGTTTCAGCCCGATTACCAGCCCGACCCACACGCCGCACCATCGCCCCGCCACCACGAACCGGCGCCGTACTGCGTCGGCATCGGCAAAAAGTTTTTCCAACGGCTCGCCCGTCGCGCGGAACGCCGCCGACGCATCGGTCGTGTCCTTCACCGCGCCGGTTTCTTCGAGGTGAACACGCTCGGCGAGGTTCACAACGCGGTGTTTGCGCGCAAAATTCTTTCCAGCGAAGCCGCCGAACCACACTCCGACGCCAACCAGCACCGGCAGCAGTAGAATGAAGATCGCCAGCCGTCGTTTGTCTGTTGCGATGGCGTGTTCCGTTGCGGGCGCGTCCACTGAGGCCTTGTTGATCGAATTGAACGGACACGACTGCTCGCAGAGCCGGCACTGCGTGCAATTCTCCGGCGCGATTCGCACGCGCCATTTCGACAGAGTCGAGAACATGCCGAGCAGCGCGCCGTACGGACACAGGAACCGGCAGTACGGCCGGCCGACAAACACGCCGAGCACCAGCAGTCCGATTCCGAGCGACACCATCAACGCGCTGCCGCTGAGCCGGAAAATCGTGATGAACGGATCGTACTGGCAGATGATGTAACCGCCGCCGGTGGCAGCGAAGACGACGGCGAGGCCGAGGTAAACGTACGCCAGCAAGCGCAGTCCGTGTTCCAGCCACTCCGGCACTTTCACCGGCTTCAGCAACACCAGGTCCTGCAACGCGCCGTGCGGACAGACCGCCGAACAAAAGACACGCCCGAACAACAGCGCCGCCGCCAGCGGCAACAATCCGAACGCGAGCGCCGTCACCGGCACCGCGTAATTCGAATCAAAAATTCCCTGCGCGATGTTCTGGATGCTGCCGATGGAACAAATGCAACCTTTCCGCCAGAAACCGAAATACACCACCGAGAAGATGCCGAGCCAGACGAGGCCCCGGCGCGAGCGCAGCCGGAGCGCGAGCCACGCGGCGAGCACGAGCACCACGACGAGCACCGCGATGTCGAGCCGCTCCAACCCCAGCGAACGCACTGCCGGCTCCGTCATCACGGGCAACTGATGTTTGGTCTCCGTGAACTGCGGCGGCGGAAAACGTTGAGCGGCAAAAAACATCAGTTCCTGCCTCCCAAATCCGAATATCGAAATCCGAAATCCGAAACAAACTCGAAATTCAAATGGGATAATGTTTCAAACAAGCTTGTTTTTGTCATTCGGGTTTCGGTCATTCGTGCTTGTTTCGGATTTCGAGATTCGGATTTCGGATTTATGCTTTCCCCACTTGCGCCTTCCTCACGTACGGTTGATTCGCCGGGACGCGGTGAATCGCTTCCGCGGGACAGGCGCGGGCAATGGAACATTCGTTGCAGTTGACGCAGCGGTCGTGTCGGATCTGGAGGTAGAGCGAGCCGTTGCCGAAAGTGGTGCAGCCCTTGACGCACTTCGCGCAGCCGACACAGAGCGGCTCGTTGATGTGATACTCGAAATACGGATCCTCGATGAATTTTCGCTCGATGGCGCCGGTGGGACAGAGCTGGTTCTCGGCGCCGGTGTTGAGGCCGACGGGCTGCGGCTCGAAGTAACCGGTGCAGAGGTTGCAGTAGCCGCACATGTCGAACGCGTGAACGCATTTTACCGCCGACAACTCCAGCACACACTCCGTGGCGCACTTGCCGCACTGCGTGCACTTGTACGGGTCAATCTGCCAGACCTTGTTGCGCCGGCGCAGGCGCGGGAACAATGTGCCGAGCAGCGCGCCGAGGCCGAGTGTTGCCGCGCCGCCGAGAAATGCGCGTCGTTTCATCGCTTGGCCTCCTTCCACGGGAGCGAGCAGCGGCCGAACTCACCGCAGCCGCCGCAGCCAGCGCGGCCGGAACATTTCCGGAACATGAGCTTCACGCCAAGCCAGCCGAGACCCGTGAGAAGAGCAGCGCGAATGAAGGCACGACGATTGTAGCCGCGAATCTCATTCGCGGCCTCGTTGTTCCCGCCGCGAAAGCCGAGTCCGACGAGACGCCGAGGGTGAGGGCGGCAACGTTTCGCGGCTACAGAGGACTCCGGTTTCGGGTTCACGCTTTCTTCTCCTTCCGCTCGAAAATGCGGACGTCGCGCGTCGAAGGATCGAGCACGATGACACGACCGCGCGCGTCGGCGGCGACGGGCATGCCGAAACCGACCTGGCAGTTCGTGCAGGACTTCCGCGCCAGTTCGCGGTCCTTGATGAGTTGTTCCGGCCCGGCGACGACGCACTCGAATTTGCCGGTGACGTCGTACACCTTGACCCGGTTCAACCCTTTCTCGCTGGTAACGAACCGGCCGTCGGGCAGGCGCGTGAAATACACCGGATTGCAGCAACCGCAGAAACATTCAACGTTCATTCCGGTCGCGCCCCAGCCGGTTTCGTATTTGCCGTCGAAGAGGTAGGCTTCGATGCGGTGTTTGCCGGGGTTGGCGATCCAGAGGACGCCTTCGGCGCCGACGCACAAGTCAAAGTACGGACTCGGCACGAGAAAGCCTTTGATGCGCGAGACGACTTTACCCGAAGTGTCGCAGCGCAACACCTCGCGGTTGCCGGCGTCAGCAACGTAGATCGCGTCGGCGGTCTGCGCGATGGCGGTGAAGTGGGCGCGCTCGCCGAAGGATTCGCTTCCTTCAAAGCGGTCTTTGAACGCGACGCGTCCGGCAGGCGTGACGGCGTGGGGGAGGGCGGGTAGTTCGCGGGTGTGGAGGAGTTTGCCGGTGCTGTCGAATGTTTTGAGAGCTTTGTCACCGCCGACGAGGATGTTGTCACCGGCAACGGCGAGACACTTGGGTTCGGCGAAGCCGGTGGGGAAAAGCGTCTTCTCGTCGTAGCGGAGCAGCGCCGGGTCGGTGCGCTCGTACTTGCTGATGTCGTAGGTGAATCGCTCGTCGAGCGGAGGCCGTTGGGCAGACGGTTTCTGCTGGTCGCAGCCGGTCAGTCCGAGGACGGTCAGCGCACCGAGAAATTCGCGGCGTGGAAGTTTCTGGTTCATTGTTTTACGTCGAGGCAAACCATTTTCGTCAAGGCGCGCGCCAACAGCCGTCCGTTCACCAGCGCCATCGGCGCCCAGCAGTCGTGCCCTTCAATCACGCGCGCCTTGGCGAGCGCACGATAGCCCGACGGGCTGGCCTCCGCAAGCGTCAGCGTGCCTTCGTCGTTGAGCGCATAAATCAGGCCGCCGCCGATGACGAGCGGGCCGAGGCCGAATTTTGCAGTCGCGCCGCTGGTCCAGCGAATCTTGCCGTCGAGATCGAGGCACGCGAGCTGGCCGTCGGGGCGAATGCCGTACAGGTTGCCGTCGAACAAAATCGGCGTCTGTTGCGCCGCGCCGAACTCGGTTGGTTTGAGGCGAAACACAGTTTCAGTGACGATCTTACCGGCGTCTTCCTTCAAGCGGAGCATCATCGCGCCGGAGTTGTAGCCGCCGGAGAGGAAGAGGCGGTCGTCGCCGACGGGCACCGGCGTCGGAACGGCAGCGATGGAAATCTTCCACGCGTCGGTCTCCCAAAGCTGTGTGCCGTCGGCGGCGTTGACACCGACCACGCCGCCGCTGGCGACATAAACGTACTGTCGTTTGCCGGCGAACTCGAACGGCACAACGCTGGAGTGCGTCATCTTCCAGTCGTTTTGGTTTGGCGATTTCCAGACGACTTTGCCGGTGGCAAGCTCGACGGCCATCAGGAGTTGGTCACCACCGACGCCAAGGATGACGCGGTCGCCGTCAACAAGCGGGCACTGCCCGGCGTACCACTCCGGCACCGTCGCGCCAAAATCTTTCACGAGGTCGAGTCCCCAGACGAACTTGCCGGTGTCGGCTTCGAGGCAGCCGACGTGGCATTTCGGGCCGAACGTGACGATGTACTTGCCGGCGAGCGTCGGCACGGTGCGGCTCATGCCGTGGTTGCGCTTGATCTTGACCGGGTAGGTGAACCGCCAGATTTCCTTGCCGTCCGCGAGCGAGAGGCAGCGGAGCGCGTCGGCTTTCGTGTCGGGATCGTAGTCGAGGATGTACACACGCCCGTCGCGGACCGCTGCGCCGGCGTAACCTTCGCCGAGGTCAACGCTCCAGAGTTGTTGCGGTGCTGGTTTCCACTGGCGCGCAAGCGCGATGCCGTCGGCGGCGATGTTGTCGCCGCGCGGGCCGCGGAACTGCGGCCAGTTGCCCGGCAGCTCCGCCGGTTTGCCGTCGCCCGGAATGAGTTTGGCGGACTCGAACGGATTCTTCTCCGAAGCGAGCGCGACGCCAGCGGGACGGTCGAGGCCGGGCTTGCGTTCATGGAGTGTGTCGAGTGGTGTGCGGCTGGTGACAATGAGAATCCAAAGCGCGCCGAGGCCGAGGACACTCGCGGCGAGCGTCGCGGCAACAAGAATCGCAGGTGAGTTGTTGGTTTTGTCTGTCACAACCGCTGCACGGATTTGCCACGGGTTTGCGCGCTTGTCCAACACTATTTCGTTGTGCTACGGTAACAATGTGCGCGTGCGAAATGTCATTCTCGATTGGTCGGGGACGCTGGTCAACGACCTGCCGCCGGTGTGGCGGACGACGAACTTCGTGTTCACGACGTTCGGTTTGCCGCCGATCTCGGTCGAGGAGTTCCGCTGGGAATTTTGTCTGCCCATCCGGCGATTTTATGAAAAGCGTTTGCCAACGGTGCCGTTGGCGCGATTGGAGGCGACATTTCTTGACCACTATGCGCAACACCGCCACGAGATTGCGCCGTTGCCGCACGCGGAACCGTTTCTGAAATTCTGCATGCGACGCGCGATGAGGGTGTTTATCGCGAGTTCGGCGGACGAGGAAACGTATTCGCAACAGATGTCGCGGTTCGGTCTGGCAAAATTTGTGACGCGGCCGTATCTGGCGATTCCGGACAAAACAGAACAGATTCACCGGATCCTCGCCGATAACGCGCTCACGGTGGACGAGACGCTGTTTGTCGGGGACATGGAGCACGACATCGAAGCCGGCAAGGCGGGCGGCGTGCGGACATGTGCGGTCTTGACAGGGTACAATCCACCGGAGAAACTGCGGGCGATGAAACCCGACTTGGTGTGCGAACATCTTGGCGAGTTGCAAGAGACATTAAGCCAGAAACGCGATTGTCATGGATAAAATCACCATCAAAGATTTAGAGCTGGAAGCCCACATCGGCGTGACGCCGTCGGAGCGGGCGCGCACGCAAAAACTTTTGCTCACGATCATCCTTGAGCGCGACCTCGGCGAAGCAGGGCGCACCGACACCGAGTCCACCACGACACCGTACGATCAAGTTGTAGAAGCTGTCAAAGCCGTCGTCGCCGAGCGTCCGCGAAAACTGGTTGAGGCGATGGCGCTGGAGATCGCCCGTGAAATTCTCTATCGCCGCATGGCGATTACCGTCACCGTCGAAGTCAAAAAATTCAGCATTCCACACACGAAATACGTTTCTGTGGAAATTCAACGAAGTTTATGAAGAAATATCTGTCCCGGATTTTGGTCGGAGCCGTGTTGTTGCTTGCTGTTACGCATGCTGACACGATCAAATTAAAAAATGGCAAGACCCTTGAAGGCAACATTATTGCCGAGACTGACATTGACTACAAAATTGAACGTGCATTGGCGGGTGGCTCAATCACAACGAAAGACACCATCTTGAAAAACGATGTCGCCGAAGTTATTCGCGCCACCGCCGAACAAAAGGCCGCACGGGCAATGCAACTCTCCTATGACGCGACACTGCGCTACAAACTTGATCCAAGTAATAATTTCCCAAAGGACTATTACAATCAGGTTCTCGATGGCGTATTTCGCAAGTTTCTCGCCGACCATCCGCAGTCGCCGTTCGAAAAGGAAATGCGCGACCGCATCGCGGCGTGGGAAGCTGAGCGCGACAAAGTCGCCGGTGGCCTTGCCAAACGCAACGGCCAATGGCTTTCCGCCAATCAAATTGCCGCACAAGACAACACTCAATTGCTCCAGACTGTGAACAGCGGACTGGCGGCAGGGCGTTATGCCGACACGCTTCAGGCCGTCGAACGCATTCTGTCGAGCCAACCGTCCACCAGTCTCGTTACCACGGCTCAAGAATTGCGTGTAAGAATTTTTCGGGAGTGGATACCGTCGCTTCAAGAGGCACAAGCGCAATTACAAGATCAAGTCAACGTTTGCAACACGAACATCGTAGCCGCCCAGCATCGTTTGGATCGCGCACAGGAAGCACTCCGCAAAGCTAATAATCAAGTTGCCACATTTCACGGCAATCGCGCCCGTGGTGGCGTTGTGAAAATGGGACAACTCAGCGACATCATTTCAGAACCGATTAAACACGTTTCAGAAGCCGAAAAACAAATGGCCGAGTTGAAGACACAACACTCGCGCCTGATGACTCAGTTGGAAAATGTCAATCGCACGATTGCCCAAGCGCAAGCGCGTGTTGCTGAACTCGCCGTTCAACTAACTCCACCACCGCCACCACCGCCGCCGCCGCCGCCGCCGCCGCCGCCGCCACCACCGGAACCAACCCTCTCCGAAAAACTCATGGCGTATGCGAAAAAATACGGAATATTTGTTTTGGTCGGAGTGTTGCTGTTGGGATGGTTGGCGCTGCGAAAGTAGAACTACAATCACCGCAGTAATCTTACCGGTAGGACAACGCGTCAGCGCTTGATCATGCCGGTGCGGCGCGCGAACTCGAAAATACCGCCCGCGTCAATCACCGGCCGCGCGTCGCCGAGCGGCTTCAACGCAAAAATTTTTCCGGTGCTGACAACGCGCAGCGTATTCGCGTCGAGGTCCAACTCCACTTCCTCGCCGGTCCGCAACGTCTCGCACAGCCGTACCGTCGAATCCACCGGGTAGAGTTCGCCGGTCGCGACGCAGTTGCGGAAAAAAATCCGCGCGAAACTTTCCGCGACCACTGCCTTGCAACCTGCCGCGCCGAGCGCGATGGGCGCGTGCTCGCGCGAGCTGCCGCAACCAAAATTGCGTCCGCCAATGACGATTGGATAGAGCGTCTTCGTTTGGCCTTCCGGCGCGAATCGCGTCGGATACGCGTCGTGCGGCAGGCCACAAAGCGCGTGGCTGCCGAGCTTCTCGTACTCCTCCGGTATCGTTGGAACGAGGTTCAAGTACTGCGCGGGAATGATCTGATCGGTGTCAATGTTGTCCCGCACCACAAAAATTTTTCCACGAATGATGTTGCTCATAGTGAGCGTTGAACCTACGCGAACCGCGCCGCCGAATCAATACCCGGTTCGTTATTGCCACGCGTGCGCGAATTTACTATAATACAGCTGCGTGAGAACAAGCTGGGATCATACGGAGTGTCAAAACCTCAAGAACGCGCTCTCCAAAGAGTGGTTGGAGACCAACGGCCTTGGCGGTTACGCCTCCTCGACGATCATCGGCGCTAACACGCGCCGCCACCACGGACTCCTCGTCGCCGCGCTCCAGCCGCCCGGCGCGCGCCACGTCCTGCTCTCCAAACTCGAAGATCGCGTCCTCGTGGACGGACACGAATCGCACCTCAGCACGAACCTCTATTCCGGCACCGTCTTTCCGCATGGCTTCAACATCCAAAACGAATTCCGCCTCCGCCCGTGGCCGACGTTCCGCTACGCCTCCACTGGATTTGAAATCGAAAAATCACTCTGCCTCATCCACGGCGAAAACACGCTCGTCGCCGCCTATCACAACCGGAACACAACCGGAACAGTGACCCTCGCTGTCCGTCCGCTCCTCGCGTTCCGGGACTTCAACAAACTCGCCAAACGCAACGACGCCGCCCGATTTGCCGTCGAGCGTCAGGGTCATATCTTCTCCGTCCAACCGTACCCCGCGTTGCCGCGATTGTATTTTCGCCTCGCGCCCGCGCCGTCGCGCGCGGACGCGAAGAGCGACTGGTATTTCCGATTCACCTACCCGGTCGATCAGGCGCGCGGATTCGAGTTTCAGGAGGACCTCTTCAGCCCGGTCGAGTTCACCTTCCCGATTCCGGCCGGACAAACCGTCCACCTCATCGCCACCACCGAAACGCACGACGACACGCCCGCCGCCGAAGCGCTCCTCGAAAGCGAGCGCGTCCGCCGCCAACAATACGCCGACCGCGATCCCGCGCGCTCCGCGATGCTCGCCTCCACCGACGCCTTTATCGCGCAGCGCGACGGCGTCGGCCCGACCATCATCACCGGGTTTCCGTGGTTTGCCGACTCCGGCCGCGGCGCGATGGTCGCGTTTCCCGGGGTGCTGCTCTCGACGAAACGTTTCGACATGGCGCGCCGCGTCCTCGCCACCTTCGCCCGCTACTGCGACCGCGGCCTGCTGCCAAATTCATTTTCCGACGACGGCAAACCGTCCTACAACGCCGCCGACGCGCCGCTCTGGTTCATCGTCGCCGCATGGAAACTATGGAAGGCCAGCCGCGCCGACGATTCCATCGCCGACCTCATCCCGACGTTGCGCGACATCGTCAAACATTATCAAGCCGGCACACGGTTCGACATTTACGCCGACGATGACGCCCTCATCAACGCCGGCAAACCCGGCACCCAACTCACCTGGATGGACGTCAAACTCGACGCCTACATCCCCACACCGCGCCACGGCAAACCGGTCGAAGTCAACGCGCTCTGGCTCAACGCGCTCCTCATGCTCGCCGAAATCGAAGAGACCATCGCCCTCGACGTCACCGCCGCCGTCACCTTGCGCCGCTACGCCGACCGCGTCGCCGCTAGCTTCGTCAAAACATTCTGGTGCGCCGACGGCGGCTACCTCTACGACGTCGTCCAAGGAAATTCCCGCGACGCCAGCGTCCGGCCAAACCAGATTTTCGCCGTCAGCCTGCCGTTCACGCCCCTCAGCAGCGAACAACAAGCCTCCGTCCTCAAAATCGTCACCGAACAACTCCTCACGCCGTACGGCCTTCGCACCCTCTCGCCGCGCCACGAAAAATACGCCCGCCGCTACACCGGCACGCGACAACAACGCGACGCCGCCCGCCACCAGGGCGCCGCGTGGCCGTACCTCATCGGCGCCTACGCCGACGCCTTCCTCCGCGTCCGCGGCGACGACAAACCGCAACGCAAAGAACTGCTCCAACTTCTTCAGCCGCTGCTCAAACATCTCGAAGACGACGGACTCGGGCACATCTCCGAGCTGTTCGATGGCGACGCCCCGCAACATCCGAGCGGCTGTTTTGCGCGCGCCTGCAGCGTCTCCGAACTCCTTCGCGCCTACGACCTCTGCCGCGCCTAAAATGTTCCGGAAATGTTCCGGTCATCTTGCCACAACGCCAACCCTGCGCTACTGTGGCCGCCATGCAATTGTACGACCTCAGCGTTCCCATCCAACCCGGCATGGCGGTCTGGCCGAAAGACCCCGGTGTCGCGCTTCCGCTCGCCCGCAGCCTCGCGCGCGGCGACGGCGCGAACGTCACCCGCATCGAAATGGGCGCGCACACCGGTACGCACATGGACGCGCCGTGCCATTTCAAACCCGACGGTGCCGGTATTGACGAAGTCCCGCTCGACACCATCATTGGCCCGTGCCGCGTCTTCGATCTCACGGAAATTCCCGGACACATTGACCGCGCCGCCGTCGAGCGTTGCGATCTGCGCGGCGTCACCCGCGCGCTTTTCAAAACGCGCAACTCCGACCGGTGGGCGCGCGCCGAAACCGCATTCGACGAAAACTTCATCGCCATCGTCGCCGACGGCGCGCAACTCCTCGTCGAGCGCGGCATCCGACTTGTCGGCGTGGATTATCTTTCTGTCGAACCGTTCGGCAGCAAACAACATCCCGTCCACCACGTCCTCCTCAACGCGAATGTCACCATCATCGAAGGCCTCAACCTCAGCGCCGTCACGGCGGGCGACTACGAACTCATCGCGTTGCCGTTGCGCCTGCGCGGCGCCGACGGCTCGCCCGCCCGCGTCGTTCTCCGAAAATAAATTTATTATGAACACAAAACCACTCACCGGAAAAAACGCCATCGTCTTCGGCGTCGCCAACAAACGTTCCATCGCATGGGCCATCGCCCAAGCCTGGCACAACGCGGGCGCGCGCCTCGCGTTCACCTACCAGGGCGAACGCCTCAAGGAGAACGTCGAGGAACTCGCCGCGACATTCGGCGCCGACACGCCGATGTATCCGTGCGACGTCACGCGCGACGACGACATCCACCGCGCCTTCGCCGCCGTCGCGAAAGATTTCGGCGGCCAGCTCGACATCCTGCTGCACTCCGTCGCGTTCGCGCCACGCGAAGCGCTCGAAGGCCGTTTCGTCAACACGCCCCGCGAAGCGTTTCGCATCGCGCACGACGTCAGCGCGTACTCGCTCGTCGCCCTCGCCCGCGAAGCCGCGCCGCTGATGAAAAACGGCGGCTCGATCATCGCGCTCAGCTATTACGGCGCGGTCAAAGTCGTCCCGCACTACAACGTCATGGGCGTCGCCAAAGCCGCCCTCGAAGCCAGCGTCCGCTACCTCGCCTACGACCTCGGTCCGCAGAAAATCCGCGTCAACGCCATCAGCGCCGGTCCCGTCAACACGCTCGCCGCGCGCGGCATCTCCGGTTTCTCGCAGATGTTGAAACACTACGAGGAGCACACGCCGCTGCGGCGCAACCTCGAACCGACCGAGCTGGGCGACGCCGGATTATTTCTCGCCAGCGACATGTCCACCGCGACGACTGGTCAGGTTTTGTACGTGGATTGCGGCTACGAAATCATGGGAATGTAGCCCGCGCCGACGAAGCCGGAACATTTTTCCGGTTTGTTTCACTTGCCGGTCCGCGCGGCGAACTCGGCGTACTCCTCGGCGTAACGGCGCAGTTGCGCGCGTTCTTTCTCGCCGAGCTTGCTCACCACTTTCGCGGGCGAGCCGTATACGAGCGATCCGGGCGGCACGACCATGTCCTGCGTCAACAACGCCGCCGCGCCGATGATGCTTTGCTCGCCGATGACGACGCGGTCCATCACGATCGCGCCCATGCCGACCAGCACCTCGTCGCCAACGGTGCAGGCGTGCAGAATCGCGCTGTGACCGACGGTGACGTAGTTGCCGATGATGCACGGTTCGTCGTAGCCGATGTGGCAGACGGCGTTGTCCTGGATGTTCGTGTGGTGCCCGATGATGACCGGATGCAGGTCGCCGCGCAGCACCGCGTTGAACCAAATGCTCGACGCGTCGCCGACGCGCACGTCGCCAACGAGCCGCGCGCCTTCCGCGACGAACACATCGCGGCCGAGCGTCGGCATTTTGCCGTTGTAAGAATGAAGACTCATCGGAGTTGATTTTCCACCGAAGCACGGCAAAATGCAACCGGAACTAAT
>Ga0233425_10008791_pt1 | contig 13171 bp, 10 predicted proteins | sample Watercolumn_Towu_2_FD_181712 | JGI IMG/M metagenome (GOLD analysis project Ga0233425, IMG submission 181712) | Freshwater microbial communities from Lake Towuti, South Sulawesi, Indonesia - Watercolumn_Towuti2014_140_MG | ecosystem: Environmental > Aquatic > Freshwater > Lake | place...
CAACGCGCTCCGTCAACCTCGGCGAGGGCCGCGACCGGGAACAGGCTCAACGCAAGGGCGACGACTGCTGCTCTCATCATCTGACGACCTCCGTGTTGGTGATGGGTACGGACAGGCCGGGGGAAAGTTCTGGCCGGGCCATTTTTTCCTCAACACCGGCGAGCGGTGCTGCGTTCTCGCGCGCCGCTGCGGTCACACCGGGTATGCGTTGATCTGCGGGACGTCCGAGGTGATACTGACACCGTGACCGTGGATCTCAGATCTCCGTCGGGGGCGTGGTCGGTCGTGTTGTGGTGCGTGGCAGTGTTTTGCGGCTGCAGCGCGCCCGACGGGTCCGGAGAGACGACGCCCGTTCCCGAGCGGGGAGGGGACCCGGCGCTCCACGGACAGAGTGTCGATGAGCTCATGGAGCTGGCCGGGCGGCTCGGCGTCGAGGAGGCTCCGGCGCCGGACCTCATCCGGGCCCTGTCGGCGCTCCAGCGTGTCGAGCAGATCCAGGGCGAGAGCCCCGACCTGCTCGTCAGGCAGGTCGAGGTGATCCGCTACCTCGTCGAGCCGATGACCGACCGGCGCGAGGCGGCGCGGTGGGCGCGGCGCGGCGAGATCCTGGCGTTCCACCTCCGGCAGATCGCCCCGGCTCGTGTCGAGGGCTACTACTACACGGCCCTGTTCCTCGGCTTCAGGGCCCAGAACCAGCGGTCCGTCGCGCTGCTCCTCCTCCCCCGGATGGAGGAGGAAGGCCGGCGCGCGGTGTCCGTCGATGAGACGTACGACGACGCCGGTCCGCTCCGGTTCATGGGGATGCTGCTGATCCGGGCGCCGGCCTGGCCGCACGGCATCGGCGACACCGAAGAGGGCGTGGAGCTGCTCCGGCGCGCGGTGGAGATCGACGACTACCCGTTGAACCGGCTCTTCCTGGCGCAGGCGCTCATCGCCAACGGGGAGGCCGAGTGCGGGTGCGAGGAGCTCGCCGTGGTCCTGGACGCGCCGGCCGAGGGCCGCTGGGCCCGCACTCGCGCGAGGTGGCTCCGCGAGGCGGAGCAGGTGATCGACCAGAACCGCTGCCCCCGCGCCGACGAGGGTATCGCCGACGCGAACGAAGCGCCCTCGATGTGAGGGGGGCGAGGCTTTCACCTCACCTCGATGGCTCGACTTCCACGAAGGCGCTGCCGAGCGCGTCGAGGGCGTCGTCCCAGACGTAGGCCCGCAGGACCAGCGTCCCCGTGTGCTCGGACGACGTCGGGAAGACCACCCCGAAGCCGCCACCGTCGTACTCGCCCTCCCAGCGCTCGAGGCTCTTGTCGTTCGCCCGCTCGTAGTTCCGGACGACGACCTCGTCGCGGTCCGGGTCGTCCATCTCCCATTCCTCGGTGTTGAACCCCAGGACCTCGCGCTCCGTCTCGAGGGTCACGATGGCGTGGCCCGAGGGCGGGCCGTGCACCTGGACGCAGGCGCGGACCTCGTCGCCCGCCGCGAGCGCTCTGTCCTCCAGGGCGATCTCGACGGTCCCGGCGGGGTAGTCGATGCGGTGCGCCGGGTCGCCGAGCAGCACGTACATGTGCTCGTGGACCATCATCAGGTCCTCCCGCTGCTCGGGCGTGGCCATGTTCGGGTCCACCACGGCGAACGCCTCGAGCTCCTGCCGGATCGGGTCGTCCGCCGCCGTGACCAGCCGTCGCTTCGCCTCGAGGAACGCCTCGCCGACCGTCGGCTGCCGCTGCGTGAGCACCGTGTACGCCAGCTCGCGTACGAGCACGCCGTTCGTGAACGGGTGCGAGATCTCGGTGGACGCGACCACGGCGACCGGTCCGCGCGCCTGATGCAGGAACAGCTCGGCGAGGCTCTCACCCGTGTCGAATGCGCCCGTCAGGCACGCGATGAAGACGAGCATCGGCGCCCGGTCCGTCATTTCGAGCTGACCGATGTCGTCGGTGTCGAGGATGGGAGCCCATTCGCCCTCCCAGTTGACCGAGTCGAAGCCGCCTTCCGCGCCGTGCCCGATGTAGATCATCGTCACCGAGCCGGCGTTCAGCAGCTCGTAGATGCGGTCGCTGAAGCCCGCCGGCGGATACGCGTACGGCGACCCGGGCCGGGCGTAGGTGAGGCTGAGCTGCCACTCCGCCGGCACCTCGCGCACCGCGGCGAACCCCGCGTCCTCGATCATCTCGTCGATGAGGTCGCCGAAGCCCGCCTCGGACGCGAACACGTGGACCTGGGAGCTCCACAGGCCAGGCCGGTAGCTCGACTCGAGCTCGCGGGTCCGCTCCAGCACGGCCTCGGCCTCCTCGAGCGTCCGCGCCGGGATGCGGCCGAGCGCGACGTCGGGGATGTCGTCGCCGTCGAGGTCGGCGATCGAGTTGTCCGAGGTCACCTCGTCCGCCTCCTCCCACTCCCAGCCCGTGAGCTGGGCCGTCGGGACCAGCGACGTGTCGCCCGACCACTCCTCGTCCGCGTCGCCGAGGAGCAGGACGAACAGGGTCCGCGACTCGTCGAGCGACCCGCGGCGCGCGCCGATGGCCTCGCGCATCACGGCCAGGGCCTGGCTCTGGTTCGAGATGACGCCGCCCTCGCCGTCGTCGAGCACCTCGCTCAGGGTGAGCACCTCGGACCTGTGGCCCGTCTCGTCGCGGTAGGCGGCATGCTCCTCGGCAGCCCGCGCCAGGGGGTCCGCGGTGATGACGAGGTAGTCGACCTGCTCCGGCTGATCGGGCGGCGCTGGCCTCGAGACCGGGTCCTCGACGGTGGGACAGTCGAACGTCGTGGCGCCGTCGTCGCAGGCGCAGGGCACGATGCAGAGGACAGTCAGGGCGAGCGTGATGGACGGATGCAGCCGCATGGGCGCAGTCTACACCATTTCATCGCGTGCGAGACGGGCGGGGCTAGCGCGCGAGCCGGTCCTGGATGCGGTGCGCGATGTCGTCGAGAGTCGTCCCCCAGTCCGAGCGGCAGATCGAAGCGAGGTACCCGTAGTCCCGGAACATGTTCACGAGGCGGGCGATGCGCGCCGGCGGGTAGGCGACCCCCATGGAGGTCGAGCAGCTCGGCAGCAGCTCGCTCGGGTTGCTCGGGTTGATCTGGACCATCTCTTCCAACAGCTCGATCGGATCGCCCGGGTTCCAGGAGCCGTCGACGGGGACGCCCGTGATCGCGGCGACGAACACGTGGCCAACGTAGTCGCGGAGCGCCGTGAAGCCCTCGAAGTACCGTTCGACGGGGTAGAGGAGATCCGGTCGCAGGGCGCAGCGGGTGTTCATGGGGCCGAGGTCCTCGCGCGACGGGCTGAAGATCTCGGGGTAGCCCGACGAGCAGTCGTCCTCATCGGTGACGAAGATGACGACGAGCAGCGAGTCGTCGCGCAGGAAGCCGGAGTTGGGCCTGCCGTCTTCCATCTGTGTGGTCAGCGCCTGGAGCGAGGACTCGAGCTGCTGCTCGAACCCGCACCCGCCGGTGCCGAGGGTGCCGATGCAGGTGAAGTCCTCCCAGAGCGGCGGGTTGTCTGGATCTCTCCCGTCGTCGGGGAGCTCGCGCGAGTGGGATAGCCAGGGGCACATGCGTCCCGAGAACGGGCAGTCGAGGGCGTTGTACATCGGGAGGCAGCGCGGGAGACGGCCCAGGTTCTGGAGGTACCCGGCGTCGCCGTCGATGGGGTTCGAACAGGTCATGATCGCGTACCCACCGGTCCCCATGTCGGTCGAGATCACACCCACGTGCAGGTCGTCCACCGGCGGGACGTCGTCCCGCGAAGGGGAGAGCAGCTCGCGGACGAGCGGCTCGAACTGGTGCGTGAGGACGGACTGCTCTTCCGACATCGAGTTCGAGTTGTCGATGACGAGCAGCATGTCGACTCGCGTGACCGGCGGCGGGTCATCCCAGTCCGGGTCGTGATCACTGTCGCTGTCCGAGTCCACGTCGGTGTCCGCATCGGCATCCGCGTCCGCGTCGACGTCGGCATCCGTGTCGGTGTCCGCGTCGCTGTCCATGTCCGCGTCGCTGTCCATGTCAGCGTCGGCGTCGGTCCCGGAGCACAGGCACTCGCCCCAGAACTTGCCGTCTGCCGAGCAGGTCTGCGAGCCCCGGCTGCCGTCCGTGCAGTAGCAGAGGTTCGTCTCGCCCCCCTCGCAGACGCGGTCCGACGGCGTGGCGTCCGGACAACCGGTGAGCGCCGCGGTCAAGAGCACCGCAGCGGCCAGGACCACCCAGTGTGAGCGTGTCATCTTGTGTCTCCTCTCCTCGAGTCGAGAGGGTTTTCAGCAAAGGTCGAGCCACCTCTCGAACCCTCGTTTTTTTCGGGCCGAGCCCGGAGTCCCGTGAGGTGCGTCGTCCCCGAAGAGCGGCCCAACGGGACATCGATGCACCACCTCTCGGACCGTGGCTGGATGATAGCACCATCCCAGCTTGAGGCATGAAGTGGTGGACGGTGTGGACCTGGTGGACACGGTGGACACGGTGGACGATGAGGTGATGTCCAGTGGGTCCACTGCGTCCACCGTGGGAACCTGATTGAACCGGTGACGCGCTGGCGATACCTTCGCGGCCCGGGAGCACGGAGCAGGTCGAGAGATGTCGGTTGTCGTGCCGGATCGCTGGGTCGTCGATGTCGCGCTGTCGCCGCCCTCGCTCTCGGACGCCGGGGCCGACGTCGATCGCCTGCACGCCGCGCTGTGCGCGCGGCTCGACGCCGACGAGGTCGAGATCGACTGAGGTGATCGATTACTGATCGTCTTCGTCTTCGGCGGCGCCCTCGGCTTCGGCGGCGCCACGGACCTCGGCCATGTCGAGCTCTCCGACCTTGGTCACGAGCTCCCGGAGCACGGCCTCGGGCAGGGCGCCAGGCTGCTGGAAGACGAGGATCTGCTCGCGGAAGGCCATCACCATGGGGATCGACCTGATCTGCAGCGCCGCGGCCAGCTCCTGCTGTTCTTCGGTGTTGCACGTCGCGAAGACCGCGTCCGGGTAGTCCTCGGAGACCTTCTCGAAGATCGGCGAGAAGGCGCGGCAGGGGCCGCACCAGGGCGCCCAGAAATCGATGAACACCGTGTCGTTGTTGTCGATCACGTCGTTGAAGTTGTCGGCCGTCAGCAATGTCGTGGTCATGGGGCGATAATATGCCATCATGGCCCGAGCCCGCATAGGGCGCGGGATCGACGAGGTCATATCATGTCGGACAGGTTCCAGCCGCTGACCACGGATCAGCTCGGCCGGTGGATCGCCGGCGAGCTCGACGGCAAGGGCTCGATCTTCGGGTTGCCGCGCGAGCTCTTCTTCACGCCGCGGCCTGACGACGCGTTCCGCACGTCGGTCTGCGGGCAGGCCCTGGAGACCCCCTTCGGCGTGGCCGCGGGGCCGCACTCGCAGATGGCGCAGAACATCGTCACGGCCTGGCTCTGCGGCGCGCGGTTCATCGAGCTCAAGACGGTCCAGACCCTCGACGAGCTCGAGGTGTCCAAGCCCTGCATCGACATGCAGGACGAGGGGTACAACGTCGAGTGGTCCCAGGAGCTCCGGGTCCAGCAGTCGTTCGACGAGTACCTGCGCGCCTGGATCCTGATCCACGTGCTGCATCGCAAGCTCGGCTTCCCGGGCGACCGGCCGGGCGTGGTCTTCAACATGAGCGTCGGCTACGACCTCGCGGGCATCAGGCAGGACAACGTCCAGTGGTTCCTGCGCCGGATGACCGATGCCGGCGAGCTCCTCGATCGGGCCGTCGAGACCGTCGCGCGCTTCCTCCCCGAGGCGCGTGACGTCGAGGTCCCGGCGCGGCTCTCCGACACGATGACCTTGTCCACCATGCACGGGTGCCCGCCCGGAGAGATCGGCCAGATCAGCCGCTACCTGATGGAGGAGTGGGGGTTCCACACGAGCGTGAAGCTCAACCCGACCCTGCTCGGGCCCGAGCGGGTACGTCGCATCGTGAACGAGGACCTGGGCTTCCGCGACGTGGAGGTCCCCGACATCGCGTTCGAGCACGACCTGAAGTACCCCGACGCGTTGAGCCTGCTCGGCGAGCTGCGCGAGGTCGCGCGGCGTTGCGGCATCGTGTTCGGCGTCAAGCTCTGCAACACGCTCGAGGTGGTGAACCACAGGACCGTGTTCGCCCCGGACCAGAAGATGATGTACATGTCCGGCCGGCCGCACCACGCGCTCGCCGTCAACCTGGCCCACCGGCTCCGGCAGGACGTCGGCCCGGAGCTGCCCATGTCGTTCGCGGGCGGCGCCGACGAGCTCAACGTGGCGGACCTGCTCGCCGCGGGCATGACCACGGTCACGTCGTGCTCGGACCTGCTCAAGCCGGGCGGATATACGAGGCTCCTCGGGTACGTCGCGCGCACCGCCGACGCGATGAACGCGGTGGGCGCGAAGAACATCGAGGACCTGATCCGCGCCTGTGCCCGGGGCCACGTTCCGCCCGGCGCCCCCGGACGACACACCAAGCCTCGCCGCCGCGAACCTCGCCCGGACCGCTGGTGCGGTGCTATCTGATCCGAGGTATCGCAAGGACGCCTGCGACCGGTCGCGCACCAAGACCACGCGGTCGCTCGGGGCCTTTGACTGCATCGTGGCGCCGTGCACCGACGAGTGCCCGGCGGACCAGCGGGTTCCGCTGTACATGGAAGCCGTGCGCGCCGGCGACCTCGCGGCAGCCGTCGATTCGACGCGAGCCGACAACCCGATGGCGGCCGTCCTGGGCCGCGCCTGCACGCACCCGTGCGAGAAGGTCTGCACGCGCACGCACTACGATGCGCCCCTGGCCATCCGTGAAATGAAGCGTTTCGTGATGGAGAACGAACGCGTGCCTGGGACGGCGGCGGGAACGACTCCGCGAGGTGGAGCGAAGGTCGCCGTGATCGGTGGAGGCCCCTGTGGCCTGGCTGCTGCCTGGGAGCTCATCCGTGCCGGCCACCCGGTCACCGTGTTCGAGGCCCGGCCGTACTGCGGCGGCATGGTCCAGGGCACAATCCCCGCGTACCGCGCGGTCCAGGCCGTGATCGATCAGGACCTCGCGTTCATGACGAGTGAGGGCATGGAGGTCCGGAGCGGCGTCACCGTGGGCCGCGACGTCTCGATCGCGGACATCCGGGCGCAGGGATTCCGGACCATCGTGCTCGCGGTCGGCGCGCAGAAGGGCCTCGCGCTCGGGATACCCGGCGAGGACGCGGTCGGAGTGCTCGACGGCCTCGACTTCCTGCGTGCGGTCCGCGAGGGCCGCGCTCCGTCGCTCGGCCGCAGGATCGGCGTCGTCGGCGGCGGCGACGTGGCCATGGACTGCGCGCGCACGGCCCGGCGCCTCTCGGACGGCGAGGTCGTCGTCGTCTACCGCCGCACCAGGGCCCAGATGCCGGCGCAACGCGAGGAGATCGACGAGGCGCTGGCCGAGGGCATCGTCCTGCGCGAGCTCCTCGCGCCGGAGTCGGTCACGACCGGCGACGGGAGCGCTCTCGTTGCCCTGAAGTGCGCTCGCATGACGCTCGGCGAGCCCGACGGCTCGGGCCGTCGCCGCCCGGTCCCGACCGGCGAGACCGAGGACGTCCCGCTCGACACGCTGATCGTGGCCATCGGCCAGGAAGTGGACCCCGAGGTCCTCGCCGGCCTCGAGGTCCGACGCACGAGAGGCGGGTGGCTCGTGGTCGACGACGACCTCGGGACCGGCATCGACGGCGTGTTCGCCGGAGGCGACCTGATCGACCCCGGCCCCCAGACCATCGTCAAGGCCGTCGGCGACGGCAAGCGCATCGGGGAGGGAATAAGAGGCATCGGGGGAAACCCCTTTCTGGAGAAAGGGGTTTCCCCCGAGCCCCCTTCCCCAAAGACTTTTATACATTTTCCCCCTCCCCCCCCGGGGGAGGGCCAGGGTGGGGGTATCGACCTCGTGGCCATGTTGAAACACCGCACGCGCCTGGCACCGCGCGTGCCTGTGCCGCACCGCGAGCTGGACTGCAAGTCCTTCGAGGAGACGATCGGCACCTACTCCGAGGACGAGGCGCGGGCCGAGGCGAGCCGCTGTCTTCGCTGCGACCTGCTCTGCTCCGTGTGCGCGAGCGTGTGCCCGAACCGGGCGTTCTTCACCTACGAGCTCCCGTCGAGCGCTCACGATGCCACGGCCGCGCAGCGCTTCCAGACCGCGGTGCTCACGGACTTCTGCAACGAGTGCGGCAACTGCGCGACCTTCTGCCCCACCGCGGGCCGTCCGTACCAGGACAAGCCGCGGCTCTACCTCGCGCGCGGGGAATTCGAGGCGCAACGCGACAACGCGTACATGATCTCCGGCACACATGGCTCGTGGCGCATCGAGGCCCGCGTCGGCGGCGAGACGCACGAGCTCAGGTGGGACGAGCAGTTGCGGTATTCGTGTCCAGCCGGGGCGGCGACCTTCGATCCCGAGACGTTCGAGCCACTCGACGGCCCGACCGCCCTCGACCTCCGGATATGCACCACGATGTGGACCCTGCTGCGAGGGATCACGGGCTCGATGGGGCATCTGCCGTGGCGGGATATCTGACGTCGAATTCCGGCGACCCGGTGATCGACCGCATCACGAGGCAGTGGTGGATCGCGTCGGAGACCGCGAGCGCGACTCCGGCGACGATCAGGGCGCGACGCACCCCCGGCGAGCGGATCGCCACGGCCAGGGCCAGCAACGCGAGACCGACATACCCGTGGTGGATGCGATACCCGAAGGTGTAGGGCGCGACCCACGAGGTGCAGTGCGAGGCCTGGAGCCCGAGGCCGAACCGGAGCAAGATCGTCAACCCCTCGACCAGCATGGCCGCGGCGAGGCCGAGTGCCACACACTCGCCCAACCCGCGTCTCGAGAGCCAGCTCCACACGTCTTTCATCTTGGACCCGAGCGGCACGGGTGTCGATGTCGATGCCGATGTCGATCTATTCTTGATCCGATGGTCTCCTCGATGTCGCTCGCCCTGCGAGTAGTCCTCGCGTCGAGTGCCCTGGCCGGCGCTTCGTGCGCCGTGGGCGCGGGACAGGAGAGCGAGCTCGACGCAACCACGGACGCCGACGCCGACAGCGACAGCGACGCCGACAGCGACGGCGACCCGATCCACGACCCCGACTGCGGCACGTTGATCGTCCCCGGCGACGTGGCCGCGTCGGGCCATTACCGACTCGCCGACATGTGCGCCGCCGCGGACCGGGTCAACCCCTGTGCGCGGGGCGGCGGCGTGGACTTCGGCGTCCGAGTCGTGCCGCCCGTGCGGTCGCTCGTCACGTTCTCGGGCGGGGTCGTGGCCGGCGAGGGATACCTCGCGGTGCGGAGCGACTGCGCCGCCCAGCCGACCAACTGTATCTTCGACCTGCTCGGCGACGGCATCGACGTCCCGCTCTGGCCCAACGAACAGGTCGTCGTCCACGGCGGCTCGATGGACGACAGGGATTGCGCCTCGGTGAGCGTGGACCTCTCGGTGTGGATCCTCGAGTGCGGCGTCCAGGCGATCCGGCTGCCGAGGGTCTACTCCACGCAGATCGTGGCCGCGTCGGACATCTTCCGGGGCCGCGACCCGGACGAGCTGCTGGTTGTCATGGACGGGCTCGTGGCCAGATACGACCTGTCTGAGCCGTCGGCGCCGCTGTTCGGCGGCTGGCATGCGTCGGCAGCCGGCGCGGAGCGCTTCGTATCACACGCCGTGGACGGCGACAGGGTCTACCTCCTCGCAGAGGCATGCACAGCGTGGGATCACGACCGGTGTACCGATCAACGCCGGTTCATCGAGGTCTTCGATGCAGCGAGCCTCGAGCCCGTCGCCAGCACACCGCTCCGCGGACCGTGGTTCGAGGCGATCGAGCTGCGTGGCGACCGGCTGTTCTGCGTCGGCGGGGGCCAGCTCCTCACATTCGCCGCGGACGACCTGAGCGACATGGACTTCAGCGCGGAGACGGGCGTGCCGGCGGAGCCGGTGGTCGAGCTCTCGGACCACGAGGGCGCGATGCTCCTGGCCACCCGGAACAACCTCTACGGCGTCTCCGGCACCGGCAGCGCCGTGGGCTTCGAGCGACTGGCGCCCGTTCCCGGTGGTGCGGCCGATATCGAGGTCCGTGCCACGGGCTCGCAGGAGCTGGTCGCGGTCGCGGGCGGAACGAGCCTCGAGCTGTTCGAGCTGCGGCGCCTCGACGCGGCGCCGTTCCTCGAGCTGGTGCCGTTGAGCACGTCGGAGCTCTCGGCCGAGGGCTCGATCGAGTCGGTGACCTTCGTCGATGACACGACCCTCGCGCTCGCGGTTTCCGGTCCCGTGGGCGACCGCGCGAGGGGCCACCTGCTCGTGGTGGACATCTCTGTGCTCGAGACCCCGATCCTCACGGACGAGCACGAAGCCTACTGGCTGCCGGGTGTGTACAAGGTCCTCGGGCACCCGACCCGCCCGTCCGAGCTCCTCGTCAACGAGGAGGCGGGGATCGGGGTCGTGGACCTGTCGCGGTGCTGGTGAGCCGGGATTCCTCCTAGAAATGAACGCTCAATTCTTTCTTCAACACAACTAGCGAAAAAGACAGCGCGACCCGGGATCTGACACCCGGCGCCAGAACTGGTTGTGGTCGCCTCGATGGTGTGCTAGAGAAGAGGTCCGCAGGGAGGTGTTTCAACATGCCCACGAGCATCAGGAAGGTCGCCGTACTCGGCGCCGGCACCATGGGTAGCGGCATCGCCGCGCACGTGGCCAATGCGGGCCTGCCTTGCGTGCTCCTCGACATCGTTCCACCGAAACTGAGCGACGAGGAGCGCAAGGACAAGGCCAACCGCGACCGCTTCGCGGCGGGAGCCATCCAGAAGGCGGTGAAGGCCAAGCCACCCATGTTGCCCTTCTACACGAGCCGCTTCTCCAGGCGGGTCACGACGGGGAACTTCGACGACGACTTCGGTCTGCTCGCGGACTGCGACCTGATCATCGAAGCCATCGTCGAGGACCTGGCGATCAAACGCACGCTCTTCGCGCGGGTCGCCGAGGTGCGCAAGCCCGGCGCCGTCGTGGCGTCGAACACCTCGGGAATCTCGATCGCGTCGATCGTCGAAGGGTTCGACGAGGAGTTCCGCAAGCACTTCCTCGTCACTCACTTCTTCAACCCGCCGCGGTTCATGAGGCTGCTCGAGCTCGTGCCCGGCAAGGACACCGACCCGGCCGTCGTGGCCGCGGTCGCCGAGTTCGGCTCGTCCGTGCTCGGCAAGGGCATCGTCTACGGCAAGGACACGCCCAACTTCATCGCCAACCGCATCGGCGTGATGGGCATGGCCAAGATCTTCCGGCTGATGGCGGAGCACGGCCTCACGGTCGAGGAGGTCGATGCGATCACCGGCCCCGCGATGGCGCGGCCCAAGTCGGCGACCTTCGGGACCGCGGACCTCGTCGGTCTCGACGTGCTCGATCACATCTTCAAGAACTCCTATGAGGTCCTCCCGGACGACGAGACGCGGGACCTGCTCGTCGCGCCCGAGTGGTTCACCACGATGGTCAAGGGCGGAGCGCTCGGCCGCAAGTCGAAGAAGGGCTTCTACACGAAGCAGGGCGAGGACAAGCTCTACCTCGACTACACGACCGGCGAGTACAAGAAGTGCGTCAAGCCCAAGCTCGCCAGCGTCGGAGCCGCGAAGAAGGCGGAGACGCCGGCGGACAAGATCCGCGCCCTCCACGCCGGCGACGACAAGGGGAGTGCCTTCGCGTGGGCCCTGACCGAGGGGCTCTTCTGGTACGTCGGCCGCCACCTCGACGAGATCGCCGACGACATCGTCAACATCGATAACGCGATGAAGTGGGGCTACAACTGGGAGATCGGCCCCTTCGAGATCTGGGACGCGATCGGTGTGGCGCGCGGCATCGAGCGGCTCAAGACAGCGGGGCTCGAGGTCCCGAAGGTCGCGCTCGACGTCGTGGAGCTGGGCTACGGCTCGTTCTATGTGGAGCTCGAGGGGCGGCGATACTTCTGGAACCACAAGGCGAAGAAGTACGAGCCGCTGCCGCTCAAGCCCACCGTCGTCAACCTCGCCGGCCTCAAGGCGCGCGGCCAGGAGCTCAAGAGGAACGACTCGGCGTCGCTCATCGACCTGGGCGACGGCGTGCTGTGCCTCGAGTTCCACAGCAAGATGAACGCGATCGACGACGACATCATCCGGCTCATGCACGAGTCGCTCGACCTCGTCGAATCGCGCAACGACTACGCAGGGCTGGTCCTCGGAAATCAGGGTGAGAACTTCTCGGTCGGCGCCAACCTGTTCATGATCCTGATGTACGCCCGCCAGAAGAAGTTCGACGACCTGACCATGGCGGTCCGCGGGCTCCAGTCCGCGACCCACCGGCTCCGCTACTCGTCGAAGCCCGTGGTCGCGGCGCCGTTCGGCATGGTGCTCGGCGGCGGCTGCGAGGTGTGCATGGGCGCGGACGCCATCTGCGCCCACTCCGAGCTCTACATGGGCCTGGTCGAGCTGGGCGCGGGCGTGATCCCGGCCGGCGGCGGCTGCAAGAACCTGCTCGTCCGCTGGCTCGAGCACGTGCCCGCGGAGATGGCCATCGATCGGTTCCCCTACGTCCAGAAGGTCTTCGAGCTCATCGGCATGGCCACGGTCTCGTTCTCGGCCGACATGGCGCGCGACTACAAGTTCCTTCGCCTGCACGACCGGGTCGTGCTGGACAAGGACGACCAGCTCGCCGAGGCCAAGAAGATGGTGCTCGGCATGTACGCCGGTGGATACCGCCAGCCGCAGCCCGTGGACAACCTGATCCTGCCCGGCCGCGACGGCCTGGCGACCATCCAGATGGGTCTCTACAACATGAACCTCGGCAAGTTCGTCACCGACTACGAGGTCAAGCTCGGCATGAAGCTCGGCAACGTGCTCACGGGCGGCGACATCCAGCCGTGGAGCGCGGTCACGGAGCAGCACATCCTGGACCTCGAGTGCGAGGCGTTCATGAGCCTGGTCGGCGAGCCCAAGACGCAGGAGCGGATGCAGAGCCTGCTCATGTCGGGCAAGCCCTTGCGCAACTAGGAGGAGTGGATCATGACGACGAGAGAAGCGGTCATCGTAGCTGCCAAGCGGACGCCCGTGGGGCGCGCCAAGCGCGGCTCGCTGGTCTATACCCGGCCCGAGGACATGGGCAAGGTCGTCATCGACGCCCTGTTGCGCGAGACCGGGGTCGATGGAAAAGACGTCAACGACCTGCTCGTGGGCTGCGCC
>Ga0233425_10008792_pt1 | contig 13162 bp, 9 predicted proteins | sample Watercolumn_Towu_2_FD_181712 | JGI IMG/M metagenome (GOLD analysis project Ga0233425, IMG submission 181712) | Freshwater microbial communities from Lake Towuti, South Sulawesi, Indonesia - Watercolumn_Towuti2014_140_MG | ecosystem: Environmental > Aquatic > Freshwater > Lake | place: Indonesia...
AAGAGCGCCGCGAGCGGCGGCAGCGTGAGTTCGACCGAGAAGGGCTTGCCGTCCCACGGCCGTTCGACGGCCGGCACGCCGCCGGCGTTGCCGAGGTTGCTGCCGCCGAAGATCTCGGAATCGGTGTTCAGGATCTCCCGGTAGAAGCCGCCCGACGGCACGCCGACGCGGTAGCCCTGCCGCGGGACGGGCGTGAAGTTGAACACGCACGCGACGACGTCGCCCGGCCGCGTCCCGCGCCGCAGGAAGGAGAGCGCCGACTGCTCCGAGTCGTGCAGGTCGATCCATTCGAATCCGTCCCAGCCGAAGTCCGTCTCGTGGAGCGGCGGCAGCGACGCGTAGAGGCGATTCAACTCCCGCACGAGCGCGAGCAGACGGGCGTGCGGCTCGTGCCGCAGGAGGTCCCAGTCGAGGCCCTCGTGGCAGTTCCACTCGCCGCGCTGTCCGAACTCGCCGCCCATGAACAGCAGCTTCTTGCCCGGGTGGGCGAACTGGTAGGCGTAGAGCAGGCGCAGGTTCGCGAACCGCTGCCAGTCGTCGCCGGGCATCCGCCCGATCATCGAGCCCTTCCCGTGGACGACCTCGTCGTGCGAGAAGGGCAGGACGAAGTTCTCGGTGAAGGCGTAGATCATCGAGAACGTGAGGCTGTTGTGGTGGTACTTGCGGTGAACGGGGTCGTGCCCGAAGTATTCGAGGACATCGTTCATCCAGCCCATGTTCCACTTGAAGCCGAAGCCCAGGCCGCCGAGGTAGGTCGGGCGCGACACCATCGGCCAGGCCGTCGACTCCTCGGCGAACGTGAGGATGCCGGGGAACTCGGCGTGGATGACCTCGTTGAAGCGCTTGAGGAAGGCCACCGCGGCGAGGTTCTCGCGGCCGCCGAACTCGTTGGGGATCCACTCGCCGTCCTTCCGGGAGTAGTCGAGGTAGAGCATGCTGGCGACGGCGTCCACGCGCAGGCCGTCGATGTGGAAGACGTCCGCCCAGAAGACGGCGCTCGACAGGAGGAAGGCGCGCACCTCGTGGCGGCCGTAGTTGAAGATGAGCGTGCCCCAGTCGCGGTGCTCGCCCTGGCGCGGGTCGGCGTGCTCGTAGAGATGCGTGCCGTCGAAATACGCCAGCCCGTGGCCGTCGCGCGGGAAGTGCGCGGGCACCCAGTCGAGGATGACGCCGATGCCCTCCTGGTGGCAGCGGTCGATCAGGAACTTGAGGTCGTCCGGCGTGCCGAAACGCGAGGTCGGGGCGAAGTAGCCGATCGTCTGGTAGCCCCAGGATCCGTCGAACGGATGTTCCGTGACGGGCAGCAGCTCGATGTGCGTGCAGCCAAGGTCCTTCACGTGCGGCACGAGCTGCTCGGCCAGTTCGCGGTAGTTCAGCCAGCGGCCGTCGCGACCCTCGGACCGCCGCCACGAGCCGAGATGCACTTCGTAGACCGACACCGGGCGGCGCAGCCAGTCCGCCTCGCGGCGCCGGCGCATCCAGTCGATGTCGCCCCACGCGTACCGACCGTGCTCCCACACCCGCGAGGCGGTCTGGGGCCGGAGTTCGGCCGCGAACGCGTAGGGATCGGCCTTCTGCGTGAGGTAATCGCGCTCGCCCTTGACCTCGAACTTGTATAGCGCGCCGGCGGCGAGGCCGGGCATGAAGATCTCCCAGAGGCCGGAGGCGTCGCGCTTCTGCATCGGGTGGCAGCGGCCGTCCCAGCCGTTGAAGTCGCCGATCACGCTCACGCGGAGGGCGTTCGGCGCCCAGACGGCGAAGCGGACGCCGGGCACGCCGTCGAGCGCCATCGGGTGCGCGCCCATCCGCTGGTAGGTCCGGTAGTGCGTGCCCTCTCCGAAGAGGTAGAGATCGAAATCGCTCACGCTCAGCGGAAACCGGTAGGGGTCCTCGACCTCCCGCGCCCCGCCCGACGCGTCCGCGATGCGCAGCCGGTACGGGAACGGCTCGCGCCCGGGGAACACGGCCTCGAAGAAACCGCCGCGGTGGACGCGCGCCATCGCGTGCGCGGCGCCGGTCGCCGCGTCGATCACCTCCACGCCGCGGGCGTGCGGATGGAACGCGCGGACGACCATGCCCGCCCCCGACGGGAGGCGGTGCGGCCCGAGCACGTCGTGCGGCGCCGCATGGATGGAGTGCACGAAGCCCTCCATCGTTTCTCTCGAGACGGTCGCGTCCATGTCCTCGGTCCCGATCCCCGCCGCCGGTCGGCCGGCGGACGAGCTATCCTACGATCCGGCGCGGCGCGGGACAAGCCCGGGCTGCCGGGCGGAAGCCGGTGGGGCGCATCTGCGATTCGCTATGCCGCGCCGGAGCCGCGGGCCATACGGCCGCGAGATGGCCCCGGCTCGGTCGGCATGCCGCGCCGGAGCCCTTCGGGGCGGAGGCGGGAGACCTCGCCCCACCGATGGCTACCGGGCGACAGGTAGAGCGAGCTCTCCGAGCGAGCCGGCGTGCACAGCCCATGTCGCGCACGAACCGACCTCGACGGCAACCACTCGCCGATGCGCCCGGCCGGTTGGGCCGCGGGGTCGATCGATGAAAGACGGGTTGGCGGAAGGGCGGGGAGAGGAGTCTTCTCCGCGTCCCCCGTGCTTTCGTGACCGACCAGGCTTGTCTCACTGGTCAGACTTATGTACAGTGCTGTACAGACAAAGGAAAAACTCGATGACGACATTGACCTTCACCGATTTCCGGAAGCGCGCGTCGGGCGTGCTGTCGGACGTTGAGAACGGCGAGGCCTTCGTGATTGTGCGACACGGCAAGGCGATTGCCGAACTGATCCCCGTCAGCCCCCCGATCTCGCACGAACCCGCGTGGCGACGGCGCGGACTGCGGCTGGTCGCGCCGGGCGCCGGCCTGTCGCGAGCCATTCTCGATGAGCGGGAGCGGGCCTGACGTGAGGGCGCTCTTCGATTCCTCCGCCTTTTCGAAACGCTACATCGAGGAGGCGGGCAGTCAGGCGGTGGACGACGCTTGCCAGAGGACCACGACCTTGGCGCTCAGCGTCCTGTGCGTGCCGGAAATCGTCTCCGCGCTGAACCGTCGCGTCCGGGAGAAGCGGCTGTCGCGCCAGGACTACTTCTCGGCGAAGAGGAGACTGTCGGCGGACGTTGCCGATGCCCTGGTTATCGCACTCACGCCCGAGGTCGTGTCACGGTCCATACTTCTCCTGGAGACTCATGACCTCCGCACGCTGGATGCCCTGCACGTCGCATGCGCACTGGAATGGGGGGCGGAGGAATTCGTCTCGGCCGACAAACGCCAAGTCAGGGCGGCACGGGCGAGTGGCTTGAACACGACCTTCATAGAACCCGGCGAACCCCCGACCGCAACGCACGGTTCGCAAACCCGCCGGCGTTGAGGCCGCGCGTTCGGGCGGCGCTCCCGCCGCTGAGGCGGGCTCACTCCGGTTCAACCGGAATTCGGCCGTTCATTGGCCGCGAAGAAACACGAAGGACTCAAGAAGAATGGTTTGAGATTCGGGATGGCGCGCCCCTGTCAGGGGAGAGATGCGGTTCGCCTATGTCCTTGGTTCTTCGCGTTTCTTGCGTCTTCTTGAGGCCAAACTGATCTTCTCAGGTTCAATCCGGTCCGGGCGGCGTCCGGCCTCCGCCGCCCGCCCTCACCCGCCCAGGCGCGCGCGCAGGCGGTCGCGGTCGGACGGGCTGGCGATGAAGACCAGCACGTCGCCGGCCGACAGGCGGACGTTCCCGCCGGGCTTGAACGTCCAACCGGCGCCGGTCTTCAGCGCGACGAGCAGGCTTTGCGGGAACTCGTCGACGGGCAGTTCGGACAGCGCCGCGCCGGCGAGCGAGGGGGCGACGGCCACCTCTTCCACCCGGAGCACGGGATCGCTGCCGCGCAACATGGTGTCCAGGAAGTTCACCACCGAGGGCCGGACCATCTCCGACGCCATGCGCAGCCCGCCGATGGCCTCCGTCGACACCACCGCCTGGGCGCCGACGCGCGTCATCCGGCCCGCCTGGGCGGGATCCGCCGCACTGGCGACGATGCGGAGGGCGGCGTTGAGATGCCGCGCCGCGAGGCAGATCACCACGTTCACGTGATCCTCTCCCGAGGCCGCGAACAGCCCGGCGGCGCGTTCGACGCCCATCCGGCGCAGGACGTCGTCGGCGGCGACGTCGCCCTCGATCACGGGGATCTCCGCGCCCTCTCCGAGCGCGCGGACGACCGCGGCGCGGTCCGGCGCGGCGACGACGAACGCCCGGCCGGTCGCGAGCAGCTCCCGCGCGATGTACGGGGCCGCGGGACCCCAGCCGCACAGGATGTAGTGACCGTTCATGCGCGCGATGCTCGTATCCATCCTCTTCCTCCTCCAGAACGCCTGCAGGTCGCCGTCGACCGCGAACGCCGTGACGCTGGTCACGACGTACGTCAGGATGCCGATGCCGAAGAGGGCGACGAACATCGAGAACACCCGGCCGGCGGGGTTCTGGGACAGGTCGAAGATCTCCCCGTAGCCGATGGTGGTGATCGTGATGAACGTCATGTAGAGACAATCGAGGAGCGAGGCCGACGGGCCGACGATGAGTCGATAGCCCGTCGTGCCGAAGGCGAGGACGCCCAGGAACAGCGCCGCCAGGAGGCGGACGCGACGGTTCAGCCATCGCAGGGCAGCGGCCATGGGGGCATCATAGCGCGCCCGCGGCGGAACGCACGCCGGAACGGACGACCCCTGACCGGTCGCATCGGCGGGTTGTTGACGTTCAGGCCGGTGTGCGCGCGGCATAGGCCGTGCGCGGCGGCTCGCTCGGAGAGCTCGCCCCACCGACGGTGACCGGATCTCGGGCAGGGCGAGCTCTCCGAGCGAGCCGCAGCCGCATCGGCGGCGGCGCCGGCACGGTGACGACCCGCCGATGCGCCGTCCCTCACCGCCAGGCGATTTCGCGGAAGGCGAACGGTATCTCGTTGATGAGGTCGCCGGCGACGATGCCGGTCTGCGACGACCGCCACGCCGCCATGTCGCCCGCGCGGCCGTGCAGGAAGACGGCCGCCTTGGCGGCGTCGAAGGGCGCGAGGCCCTGGCTGAGCAGGCCCGCCATCAGGCCGGCGAGGGCGTCGCCGCTCCCGCCCTTGGCCATCCCGGGGTTCCCGGTCATGTTGATGAAGGCCGGCCGCTCGCGCGCGGCGACGACCGTGCCGGCCCCCTTCAGGACGACGGTGGCGTGCGTGAGGTCGGCCGCGCGGCGGGCGGCGGCGCAGCGGTCGTCCTGTATCTCCGCGGCCGAGAGGCCCAGCAGCCGCGACATCTCGCCCGGGTGCGGCGTGATGACGACCGGGCATTTCGCCTTCGACAGGATGGAGGCGTCGGGCGCGAGGACGTTCAGGGCGTCGGCGTCGAGGACGATCGGGCAGCGGCCGTGTTCGAGGAGCGCGAGGACGATCGCCCGCGAGTCCGGGTGCGTCGTCAGTCCCGGCCCCGCCATGATGGCGTCGAACGCGCCCAGCCGCCCCTGCCACTCGTCCATCGCCGCGGCCGCCAGCGAACCGGTCGCCGTCTCCGCGGCCCCGCGCACCATCGTCTCGAGCGAGGCCCCGGCGACGACGGGCACGAGGCTCTCCGGGACCAGGACCGTGACCAGCCCCGTCCCCGATCGCGACGCCGCGCGCGCCGCGAGCGCGATGGCCCCGGCGTAGCCGCGCGCCCCGCCGATGAGCAGGACGTTCCCGTAGGTGCCCTTGTGCGAGGCGCGCACGCGCCGCGGCAGGAGGCGGCGCAGCTCGAACGAGTAGATGAGTTCCCGGTCGGCGACGGCGGGCGACGCCTCGACCAGCTCCGGCGGCAGGCCGATGTCGGCGACCTCGATCCCGCCGACGAACTCCAGCGCGGCCGGCGCGACGAGGCCCGCCTTGGGCAGACCCATCGTGACGGTGACGTCGGCGTTGACCGCATCGCCCTCCGCGACGCCCGTATCGGCGTTGATGCCCGAGGGGATGTCGACCGACACGACGAACCCGTCGTTCGCGATCGCGTTGATGTACTGGATGGCGCGCGCGACGGGGCCGCGCGCGGGGCCGGTGCTGCCGGTCCCGAGCAGGGCGTCCACGAGGAACTCCGCGCCCTCCCACCGCCGGAAGACCTCGTCCCAGTCCTCCCGCGAGGGATACTCCTCGAGATCGATGCCCTCGCCCTTCATCTGCTCGAGGTGCTTGAGCGCGTCGCCCTGGACCTGCGATTCCGTCCCGGCCAGCCACACCAGGACGTCGAAGCCCATCTCCTTGAGGTGGCGGGCCGCGGCGAATCCGTCGCCGCCGTTGTTGCCCCGGCCCGCGAAGATGAGGACAGACGAATCCACGCTGCCGGCGATGTCGGCCAGGTGCCGCACCGCGTCGGCCACGCCCCTCCCGGCGCGGTCCATGAGGTCCGCCCCGGCGATCCCGAACTCCGCGATCGCCCGCCGGTCGATCTCCCGCATCTGCGCTGACGTGACCAGTTTCATGTCGCCCTCCGCCGGCGGCCCCGCGGCCGCCGCGCCGCCGGCCGCGCGGGCGGCGCGCGGCGCGACCAGACCACGGCCTCCGCGACCGACAGCTCCCGCGTGTGCGCGAGGCTGATCAGCACCCGGTCCACGCCCCGCTCGGCGGCCAGCCGCCGCGCCCGGCCGAAGAGGCGGACCGACGGCGCGCCCGATTCCGGGTCCCGCCGCACTTCGATATCCAGCCACCCCACGCGGTCGCCGATGCCCGTCCCGAAGGCCTTGCTCACGGCCTCCTTGACGGCGAAACGGCCCGCGTAGTGCCGCCACGGCACCGCCTGCGCGTCGCAGTAGGCGCGCTCGCCCGGGCGGAACACGCGCTGGAGGAACGGCCCGCCCCACCGCTCGACCGCGCGCCGCACGCGCTCGTTCTCGACGAGGTCCACGCCCACGCCGAGCGGCGCGGCCGCCGCGGGCCGTTCGCGGCGCGCCGGGCTCACCCTTCGCCCCCCGCGTAGGCGCGCAGGGCGCGTTTCATCTCGCGGACCGCGCGGGCGAGCCCCACGAAGACGGCGCGGCTGACGATGCTGTGGCCGATGTTGAGCGTGTCCAGGAAGGGGATCTCCAGGATCGACGCGACGTTTCCGAGGTGGATGCCGTGCCCGGCGTTCACCCGGATGCCCCGGTCGTGCGCGGCGCGCGCCGCCGCCTTGAGGGCGTCCAGCTCCCGCGCGGCGTCCGCGCCGGCCGCGTCGCAGAACCGGCCCGTGTGCAGTTCCACGCACGGCGCGCCCAGAAGCGCCGCCGCCTCGAGTTGCCGGATGGAGGGGTCGACGAACAGGCTGACGACGATGCCCGCCTCGCGCAGCCGGGCCACCGTCGGCCGGAGCGCCTCCAGGTCCGACGCGGCGTCGAGGCCGCACTCCGTCGTCCGCTCCTGCCGGCGTTCGGGCACGAGGCAGACCTCGTCCGGACGCTCGCGGAGGGCGGCGGCGAGGACGCCGGGGTCGTTGGCCATTTCGAGGTTGAGCCGCAGTCCCGGCACGGCGCGCAGGGCCGGGAGGTCGGCGTCCTGAATGTGCCGGCGATCCTCGCGGAGGTGCACCGTGATCCCGTCGGCGCCCGCGGCGAGGGCCGCTCGCGCCGCCTCGACGAGGTCCGGATAGTTCGTGCCGCGCGCCTGGCGGAGCGCGGCGACGTGATCGATGTTCACGCCCAGCGACAGCCTCCGGATCGCCCGTTTGAGTTGTCGGACCATCGGCCACCTCGCATTCCACGTTCAGAACCGGTCGCCCGGATGTCTCCGGGCCCGCCGCGCGCCGCCCATCGCGCGCTCGTACGCCACGCACGCGCCGTGCCCGTGGCGACGGGCCGCCACGAGCGCGGCCTCGGCGGCCAGCAGCAGTTCCCGCAGCGTTTCGCCGTGCTCCGGGTACCCCGCCACGCCCGCGCTCGCCGTCACATGCAGGCGCGAAGCGCCCACCTGAACGACATCGTCGCGGACGGCGGCGACGACCCGCTCGCCGACGCGGACCGCCTCGTCCTTGCCGCACTCCATGGCCACGACGAAGTCATCCGCGCCGACCCGTCCGATCAGGTCCGACTCCCGCACGACGCGCGAGAGCACCCGGCCGACGCCCTGCAGGATCCGATCGCCCACGGGCCGCCCGTGGCGGCGGTTGAACGCATCGAGGTCGTTCACGTCCACGCACAGCAGCGCCGCCTTCCGGCCCCGTTTATTGCAGCGGGCGAGGTACTTGCTGATCGCGCCCGGCAGCCGCTCGGCGCTCAGCACCAGCGTCAGCGGGTCCAGCAGCTCCACGTCCTCGGCCGCCGGCGCGTCGGCCGCCGGCGCAACGGGAGCCGTCCCGTCGCCGGCGAATCTCACGAGGCGGCCCTCGCGCCGTCCCGCGGCCAGGGCCTCGACGGCGACGCGCAGCAGCTCGTCGGCGGACGTCGTGTCCCGTGGCGAGCAGCCGACACCCGCATTCCCCGCCGGCGCGCCGTCCGCCGAAAGCGCCCCCAGCACGCGGTGGGCGAGGCGCTCGGCACAGTGTTCGGCGGCGACGGCCAGCACGCCGATCGTCCCGTCCTCCAGCTCCACGACCTCGTCGTCCGCGCGGATCGCGCGCCGCGCGGCGTCGGCCGGCGCGAGCGCCGCGCCGGCCGACGGGGGCGGCGGGGGCGCGACGACGAGGACGCAGACCCGCGTCGCCGCCGCGGCGCCGCCGGCCATGCGGCGCGCGATCCGGATCGTGAAGAACGCCGACGGCGTGAGCGGACCCTTCTCCACCGCGGGCCGGGACTGCGTCAACCGCTCGAACTTGACGAAACTGTACACGACCGCGAACAGCGCAAAGACGATCGCGGCAAACGCCGCGGCCTGCATCAGGTTGGAGAGGAGGGATAACATGGTTCCCATACCTTCACGCGTTCCCGATCGCGGCGCCGGCCATGATCCGATCCGCCCGGCGGCCCGCGCCCCGTCACCGTCCGCCCCCGCCGGCCTTCGCCCGGTAGGCCTGGGGGACATACGGCGCGCACCGCCGCGCGGCGAAGACCGGCCGCAGCCTGGCAAAGCGGGGCAGCCCTCCTTCGAGGGGCACGTTCACCCACCCCTCGCCGATCAGCGGCCGCGCGTAGCGGACGAAATCATCGGTCACGTCCAGCCCCCCGGGCGCGATCCACGCCCGCGGGAAACGGCGCTCGCTGTTGGCGACCGCGTCCAGGGCGACCTTCCCATAGCGCGCCGCGTAGACCGGCCCCGGCGCGCGCTGGATCGTGGCCATGAACCCGCCGCCGTCGTGGGCGGCGATCTCGACGGCGTGCCGTCCGGCCTCGTAGGCCTCGTCCAGGTCCACCGCCGACGCCAGCGGCATCGAGTGGCGCTGGTCGGTCCCCGGAACCTGCCCGCGCGCCTTGCCGGTCGACGGGAGCCCCTTCCGGTTCAGATAGGTCACGATCGCCTGTTGCGCCGTGCGCTCGCTCGCGCCGAAACTCGTGTGGCCGAACGCGTCGCGCTCCTCGCCCAGGTCTCCCACGTCGAATCCCTCGCTGACGACCAGCAGGCACCGCCGATGCCGGCGCACCTGGTCGGCGACGCGGTCGGCCAGTTCCCCCAGCGTCACGCCGGACTCCGCCATCGCAATGAGCAGCGGCAGGCGGCGATCCGGGTCGGCCAGGCGCGCGGCGGCGGGGATGAAGCCGATCTTCCGGCCCATCGCCTGAAGCACGAGCACGGGATCGGCCGGGCAGGACCCGGCGTTCTCCTCGTTCGCGGCGAGGACGTTGCACGCCCAGTAGCGCGCCGTGGAGCCGTAGCCGGGGGTGTGATCCACGAGCCGGAACTCCGCGTCGCCCACGTCGTTGTCGATCGTCTTGGGGACGCCGGTCGCGACCAGGTCCAGCCCCCGCTGCGCGGCCAGGCGGCTGATCTTGCTGGCCGTGTCCATCGAGTCGTTGCCGCCGGCGTAGAAGAACCAGCCGATGTCGTGGGCCTTGAAGACCTCGACGACCCGCTCGAAATCCTCCGGCTGGCTGGACCTGAGCTTGTAGCGGCAGGTGCCCATCGCGCCGGCGGCCGGCGTGGTTTCCAGCCGGCGGATCTCGCGCTCGTCCTGCGCCGAGAGGTCCAGCAGCTCTTCCTGGAGCGCCCCCTCGATGCCGTGCCACGCCGCGTAGACGCGGCCGAACCGGTCCGGCCGCTCGCGGCAGGCGTCGAACACCCCCCGGATCGAGTTGTTGATCACGGCGGTCGGACCGCCGGACTGGGCCACCAGTACGTTTGAGGGCATGGATCGCTCTCCCGCGGCGCGCGCCCCGCGAAACGACCGATATTGTTTTCCCCCGCCCGAAAACGCAATACATCTTTGGCGCACAGACCGAATAGGGGCGCATCGGCGAGTTGTTGCCGTCGAGGCCGGTTCGTGCGCGACATGGGCGGTGCACGCCGGCTCGCTCGGAGAGCTCGCCCTGCCGGTCGCCCGGCAGCCATCGGTGGGGCGAGGTCTCCGACCGAGCCGGGGCCCTCTCGCGGCCGTATGGCCCGTGGCGCCTGCGCGGTATGACGAATCGCCGATGCGCCCACCGAGTAGAATAGGGTTGCACGCGGGGCGCGGTCGGTTAGAGATGGGGACATGAGACTCCTCGTCGCCACGAAGAACCGGCACAAGGTCCGCGAGATCGCGCAGGTCCTGGGTTTGCGCGAGGACGAGGTGATTTCCGCGCTGGATTTCCCCGATCTGCCCGACGTCGTCGAGGACGGCGCGACGTTCGAGGCCAACGCCGTCAAGAAGGCCGTGTCTCTCGCCCGGGCGACGGGACGCGTCACGATGGCCGACGATTCCGGCCTCGAGGTCGACGCGCTCGACGGCGCGCCGGGCGTCTACTCGGCCCGGTACGCGGGCGAGCCGGCCGACGACGACGCCAACAACGCCAAGCTGCTGAAGGCGCTCGCCGGCGCGTGCGACCGACGCGCCCGTTTCCGCTGCGTGCTGGCGCTGGCGGATCCCTCCGGCCGCGTGCGCACGGTGGAAGGCTGCTGCGAGGGCGCGATCGCCGCGGCGCCGCGCGGGGCCGGCGGTTTCGGCTACGATCCCGTGTTCGTCCCCGAGGGCCACGAGCGGACGTTCGCCGAGATGGCCCCGGCCGAGAAGCACCGCCTGTCGCACCGTGGCCGCGCGCTGGCGGCCGCCCGCGCCGCATGGGGCGAAGACCTGCACGCGGGACGCCGGCCGGCCTGAGCGCGTCCCTGCGCCGTCCCGGTTCGGACGCCCCCGTCCGCTCGTCGCGGCGAGGATTCGAACGCCGACCCTCGTCCGCCCTCGGCCCGCACGCGGCAACGCGCGGTAGCGTGCGGGCCGGGCGCATCGGCGAGTTGATGCCGTCGAGGTCGGTTCGTGCGCGACATGGGCTGTGCACGCCGGCTCGCTCGGAGAGCTCGCCCTACCTGTCGCCCGGCAGCCATCGGTGGGGCGAGGTCTCCGACCGAGCCGGGGCCCTCTCGCGGCCGTATGGCCCGTGGCGCCTGCGCGGTATAACGAATCGCCGATGCGCCCGTGCGGGGCGGCCGGGGCATTGAGGGCTGGACATGCGCGACGGCGCCCGTATGATGGGCCGCCCCGTGCCGCGGAACGGCCGCGGAGGGGCCGATACGCGGGAACAGAACATGCGCTGGACGCAGCAGTTGATACCGACGCTGAGGGAAGCGCCGGGCGAGGCCGAGATCCCCAGCCACCGCCTGATGCTTCGCGCGGGCCTCATCCGCAAGCTGGCGTCCGGCGTCTACACGTTCCTGCCGCTCGGCCTGCGGTCGCTGCGCCGCGTGGAACGGATCGTCCGCGAGGAGATGGATCGCGCCGGCGCCATCGAGATTCTCATGCCCGCCCTTCAACCGCCGGAGATCTGGCAGAAGAGCGGGCGCTACGATACCGCCTCCGAGGTGCTCTTCCACGTGCGCGACCGCGCCGAACGGGAATGGCTGCTCGGCCCCACACACGAGGAAGTGATCACGACACTGGTGGCCTCGGAGATCAACTCCTACCGCCAGCTCCCGCGCACGTTCTACCAGATCCAGGTGAAGTTCCGGGACGAGATCCGCCCCCGCTTCGGGCTGATGCGCGCCAAGGAATTCATCATGAAGGACGCCTACAGCTTCGACGCCACGGACGAGGGCGCGCAGCAGAGCTACCGGCGGATGTACGACGCCTACGCGCGGATCTTCGCGCGCTGCGGCCTCCAGGCCATCCCCGTCGAGGCCGACACGGGCGTGATGGGCGGCAAGTTCTCGCACGAATTCATGGTGCCGTCCGAGACCGGCGAGAACGAGGTCGCCTGCGTCGAGAGCGGGCGTTACGCGGCGAACCTCGAGAAGGCGACCAGCCGCGGACCCCTCGCCCCCACGCCGGCGGCGGACACGGGCGCCGCCCCGGAGGCCTTCCCCACCCCCGGCGTGACGACGATCGAAGACCTCGCCCGCCCGCCGCACGGCGTGCCCGCCGAACGCCAGATCAAGACCCTCGTGCACATCGTCGACGGCCGCCCGGCCATCGTCCTGCTGCGCGGCGACGACACGCTCAACGAGGCGAAGTGGATCGGCGTATCCGGGACGCCGCACGGCCGCCCGGCCACGTCCGACGAGATCGTCGCCGCCCTGGGCGCGCACGCCGGCAGTCTGGGCGCCGTCGGCGTGGCGCACCTGCCCGTCTACGCCGACGAGGCCCTGCGCGGCGGCGCCGGCCTGGTCACGGGCGCCAACCGCGACGGCTTCCACCTCCGGCACGTCAACGTCGCGCGCGACATCCACGTGACCCGCTGGGCCGACCTCCGCACGGTGCGCGCCGGCGAGACCTGCGCGTCGACGGGCGAACCGATCCAAATCCGCCGCGCCATCGAGGTCGGCCACGTCTTCAAGCTCGGCACCAAGTACAGCGAATCCCTGGGCGCCACGCACCTCGACGCCGCCGGCCAGGCGCAGCCGGCCGTCATGGGCTGCTACGGCATCGGCGTCACACGCACGCTGCAGGCGGTCATCGAGCAATGCCACGACGACGACGGCATCGTCTGGCCCGCCTCCGTGGCGCCGTTCGACGTGGAGCTTCTCGGGCTGAACGCCAAGGACGCCCGCTGTGTCGAAACGGCCGACACGATCTACGACGCGCTGTTGCGCGAAGGCCTCGACGTGCTGTACGATGACCGGGACGAGCGGGCCGGCGTGAAGTTCA
>Ga0233425_10008793_pt1 | contig 13161 bp, 7 predicted proteins | sample Watercolumn_Towu_2_FD_181712 | JGI IMG/M metagenome (GOLD analysis project Ga0233425, IMG submission 181712) | Freshwater microbial communities from Lake Towuti, South Sulawesi, Indonesia - Watercolumn_Towuti2014_140_MG | ecosystem: Environmental > Aquatic > Freshwater > Lake | place: Indonesia...
CTGACGTATACCATTGTGGTGACCAACGCTGGTCCCAGCGCCGTACAGGGTGCCTGGATCACGGATGACTTGCCGGACACGCTGCTCAATGTCCGCTACACGAGTGTGACCAGCGGTGAAGTCTGGGGCAACACGGCGGCCGGGATGGGGGACATTTTTGACCGCGTGAGTATCGGGCCGGGGGCTGTGATTGTGTACGAAGTGACCGGCAGTGTGCGGGCTTCGGCGAGCGGACTGCTGGTCAATACCGCCCGAGTGCGAACGCCCGAGGGAGTAATCGATCTCGACCTGACAAACAACGCCGCGACGGACGTCGACATCTTGGTGCCTACGGGCGACCTTATCGTGACGCTGGACGATGGTCTGCGTTCAGTGCTTCCCGGCCAAGTAGTGACGTATACCTTGGTGGTCACCAATACGGGGCCGAGTGATGCGCTGGGAGTTCTGTTGACGGACGTCTTTCCTGACGACCTGGTGAATGTGCGTTATGATAGCCTGACGATCCAGGGTACGGTTACTGGTGCTACGAGCGACGGTTCGGGCCAAGCACGGGCCATCAGGGATCTGCTCGACCTGTCGGCAGGTGCGGTAGTCAGCTATTCGATAACGGGCACGGTGGCCGCGACGATTTTGCAGCCGCTCGAGAATACGGCCAGGCTCACCGCACCCGCCGGCTTCGCGGACCCGATTCTTGAGAACAATCAGGCTGTGGACCGCGACAACATCACGCCGCAGTTGTCTGTGCGTGGGGAGGCGGCGACAAGATTTGAGGGTAACGAGGGAGGCACTCCATTCACGTTTGTGGTGGAGCGCACCGGTGACACCAGTGAAGCGGTGCAGGTCTATTACACTGTCGTTGGCACTTCGAGCACGCCGGCGGAGTCGCGTGATTTCGGTGCCACTCTTCCCAGCGGATGGGTGTCATTGGCTCCCGGCGAGGCATCACAAGTACTGGTCATATTCGTAACCGGGGACCTGGAGTTCGAGTCGAACGAGTCATTCCTGGTCACATTGTCGGCCCCCTCGAATGCGGTCTTGTCGAGTGCTGGTCCAGCCCTGGGCGTGATTCAGGATGACGATTCATTCTTCGCCTATTCGGTCACGCAATTGCCGCAGGACTCCGATGCCGAGACAAGTGAGCAGGTAGCTGCAGCGGCGCTTTCGGTCCAACGTGCGGCCGGGGATACGGCTGCGGCCGAATCCGAGTCGCGCGTCGTCGTGTCAGACACGGGAAGTCAGTTGAGCGACAGTACAGCGCGCAGCACAGTCTTGGTGGCAGAAGAGGAGTCGGACCGGAACGCACAAGCCGGTGAGATCCGTTTGTTTTTCGTGATCGTGGACATTTCCGGACGCGAAAGCACCACGAGGTACGAATTGCCTGCCAGTCTACTGGAGGGTGATCACCTGTTGGAACTGTTCAAGAAATTCCCGAATGGGCACTACCGCATCTACCTGGAGCAGGATCGGGCCGTGCGCAAGTTGTATGACCTGCACATCTACGGCAATCAACTGACGACCCCCGAGACGGCAGCGAATCCGGCAGAAGGTCATGACGGCGGACAAGAGGCAGCCGCTGCGGGGAATCCGTCCCCGTCGCGCGGCACGGCCGCCGGTGAACAGTTGCCCGACAGTGCCCTCAGCGGCGCGGCCCTTGTCTTCTGTGCGCGCATTCGCCGCCGAGCGGATCAGCAGGCGAGCGGTCATGGTATGCGCGGCACGTCCAATGGTAAGAGCTGGGACTGGTCACGCGCCGGGCGAATCATGCGGCGATTACGCAACGAACTCGGGAACGGCCGCACCTGAAGTTGCAGATCCAAAAGCGAATTCCACCGGTAAGAGACAGGTTTGCGTTCCATGTCCGTGTGCCCTTCATGCCGGAAACCGCTGCACGATTCAGTCGCGGAAACGGGTCTTTGCCCACACTGCGGCGCCTCGTTATCGCGGGATGCCGCAGGCGCGCAGCCGGGAACGGGGGACATGAAACCCGGTACGGTCAGCGATCGCGCGATTCAGGCGACAGTGGAGTTGCGGCCTGAGGACGTGGCTGGTGACTTGGGCGAAGCCGGAGGCACACCACCAACGCAGGCGGATGCAAATCGCACCATTGATTCGGCGTCCTTTGGCTCCACCCCGGCGGGGAAACCTGGCACGGTATCCGACAATCCCTATACGCAGACCATCGTCTCGGACTCCGTACCTGCCGACCTGGCCACATTCATCGGGCAGACGTGGGCCGGAGTAGAGGAGTCGGGCGCGAATCCGAACGTCACCATCAAAGGGCAGATGCAGACGCGGCGCGAGGATTCCACGCTCTCCGTGCAACCCCGCGCGTTACGAAAGGCCAATGACCGGACAACGGTCAACGCGGATTACGAATTGATCGAGAAGCTGGGCGAGGGCGGAATGGGTTACGTGTACCTCGCCCGGCAGGCATCGATCAACCGCATCGTCGCGCTGAAGATGCTCAAAGCGGACACCGCCGCCAACCAGGAGAACCGGTTCAAGTTTCTCTCCGAGGCCGTGGTCACGGGTGATCTTGATCATCCGAACATCGTGCCGATCTATGACCTGGGCACCAGCCAGGAGGGATCGCTCTTCTATTCCATGAAGCGCGTGCAGGGCACTCCCTGGATCGACACGCTGGCCCAGAAGTCGCTGCCCGAGAACATCGAGATTCTCATGAAGGTGGCAGATGCCGTGGCATTCGCGCATTCGCGCGGAGTCATTCATCGCGACCTGAAGCCGGAGAACGTCATGCTGGGCGACTTCGGCGAAGTCCTGCTGCTCGACTGGGGCCTCGCGGTGCCGACCTCCGGTTTTGCGAAGACCGACAGCATTACGCAGTCGTGCGCCATGGGCGGCACACCCGCCTACATGGCGCCGGAGATGGCCACGGGACCGCCCGATCGCGTCACGACGGCGGCCGATGTGTACTTGTTGGGCGCAATTCTCTATGAGATCGTCACCGGGCGTCCGCCGCATGCCGGGTCGGGTGTGATGCAGTGCTTGGTGGCCGCCGCGGCCAACCAGATTCAACCCACGGACAAGACCGGCGAACTAATCGACATCGCGCTCTGGGCAATGGCCACCCAACCGGCCGACCGCCCGGCCTCCGTGCAGAAGTTCCAGGAAGCCGTCCGGACCTACCTGTCGCACACCGAGAGCATCGCACTGGCAGCACGCGCCGAAGAGGATCTGCGGCATGCGCAGCAGAGCGATAACTATCAGGATTACGCGCGCAGCTTGTTCGGTTTCCAGGAAGCGCACGCGCTCTGGTCCGGCAACTCGCGCGCCGCCGGCGGCCAATCGGGCGCGGGACTTGCCTACGCGACGAGTGCGCTGCGCAAAGGCGACTATGATCTGGCCACGTCCCTGCTGGATTCCTCGGACCCTCGCCATGCGCCGCTTCTGGACCAGGTCCGCGCAGCGCAGCGCGAACGGGATCTGCGACAGCAGCGGCTCAAACACCTGCGCCGTGCCGTACGGCTCGGCACCGCCCTGTTCCTGATCGTGCTGACGGGCGCGTCCTGGTGGATCTGGCGGGAACGCAACAAGGCGCTGGCTGCCGGGCGTGTGGCACAACATCAGCGCCGCGTGGCACTCGAACAGAAACAGCAGGCGGACGCCGCCAAGGAACAGGAAGCCGCGGCGCGCCAGACTGCGGAAGACGAAAAGCAGAAGGCGGACGCCGCGCGCGACGAAGCCGTCGAGGCACGTGGAGTGGCGGTGACCGAGCGCGAGAAAGCGGAAGCGGCCAAGAACGACGCCGACCGCCAACGCGAGCGCGCCGAATATCAGGCGTACGTCGCGCTCATCGGCCTGGCGGCCGCCAAGATCGACGAGAACGCTTTCGGCACAGCCCGCCAGTTGCTGGAACAGTGCCCCCCGCGTTTGCGGCACTGGGAATGGAATCGGCTGAGCTACATGTGCCGGTTGAGTGTCCAGGACTATGCCGTCGGGTCGCCCGTTGAGACTCTCGCACTGGCTCCCGATGGCCGGTTCTTCACCGGCGGCTGGAATGGACTGGCTCGGTTGTGGGATCAGCAATCCGGTCAGCTGGCGGGGGAGTTTTCTGCCGGCGACCTGAACTTCGTTTATGCCGGCGCGGTTTCACCAGACGGCAAGCTGGCTGCCGTAGGAACCAGTGATCCTCAGGGTTATCTGGTGCTGTGGGACACAGCGACCGGGAACGTAGTCCGGAAACTCACCGGACACACGGATGCCGTTGTCAGCCTGGCGTTCTCTCGAGACGGTCAACGACTCCTGTCCGGCTCCTTTGACCGAACGGCTCAATTGTGGGACGTATCCTCCGGACGGTCGTTGCGCACGCTGCGCGGCCATCGCGGATGGGTCTGGTCGGTCGCGTTCCGACACGAGGGACCGGCAGCACCGGATACCGTACCCCCGGTGGTCCCCGTGGAAACACAGGCAGTCACGGCCAGCCAGGACGGGTTTGCCTATGTGTGGCAGCTTGGTGTCGCCGAAGGCGCCGCGAACGAGAGAAGTCCGGCCTTTCGTGGCCATGAAGGACCCGTCTATGCAGTGGCCGTCGCGCCCGATGGGCAGACGGTGGCCACTGCGGGCTACGACAAGCGCGTATTGATCTGGAGACCCGCTGGACTGCGGGAGTTTGAGTATGAGAACGTGATCTTCAATGAGACTTTGCCCGCGGATCGGCAAGCGGAACGGCGTCCCCTGACGGCGCCACAGTTCCTGACACTGGCGGGGCACACCGCGGCTGTCCGCAGTCTGGCGTTCGATCGGTCTGGAAAGCGACTGGTCAGCGGTGGACATGACAACACGGTGCGTGTGTGGGACGCGGTCACTGGCCGACTGCTCAAGACCCTGCGCGGGCACGACAGTTGGGTCCGTGCGTGTCTGTTTGCGGCCGACGATCGCGCCGTTCTTTCGGCAGGCTACGACCAGCAAGTGAAACGCTGGGATGTCGAGAGCTATGAAGAGGTGCGCCGCGTACCGCGCGGCCGCGTACTGGAAGGCCACGCGGGTGACATCCTGGACGCGGAATTTTCTCGCGACGGCCAGTACATTGTCACCGCCGGCCGCGACCGTTCCGCCCGCACGTGGGATGTGCTCTCGGGCAAGGAACTCATGCGGTTCGAGGAAGGTCACGCCTTTCTCGCTTCGCGCACGCGGTACCTGGCGGACGGCAAACACCTGGCCACAGCCGCCGTCGATAACACCGTGCGCATCTGGAGTCTGGCGACCGGCACGGAGATCGCCCGTATCGACCAGACGGGACGTCAGGCGGCACTGGCCGTTGCTCCGCGGGGCAACTGGCTTCTGACGGGTAGCGCGGGAAACGACGCTCAGCTTTGGGAACTGGTGGCGACCCCGCAAGACGACGGCCAACTTCGATACCGAGTCGAGCCGCGCTGCAGATTGTCCGGCCATACGGCCCCGGTCACCGCTTTGGCGTTCGCGCCGGACGGCTCCATGATCTTCACCGGCGATGCGGGCGGACTGGGAATCGTGTGGGACGGAGGAGATCCCGCTCAGGCCCGTGAGCTGCACAAGCTGCGTGGGCATTCGGCACGCATTACCGAAGCGGTATTTCTCCCCGGCCAGGACCGCTTGCTCACCGCCAGCGGTGACGGCACGGTAGGCCAATGGACTGTCGCACGGGGCGAGGAACGGCGCGACCTCGTGCTGCGTCACCAGCAAGGTGCGAGTGTCACGGGACTGGCAGTCTCGCCCGATGGCCGCCTGGCGTTGACGAGTTGTGATGACGGTCAAATTCGGGTGTGGGACGTAGACCGCGCAGCCGTCACGCGATTCCTGACACCGAAGTCGACGGATGGCAATGTCCGCGGTACAGCCCAGAGCGTGTCACTGTCGGCGGACGGACAGTTTGCCGCTTCGGTCAGTCCCGAGGAACAGCTGGTGCGGCTCTGGGACTTCGCCACCGGTGAAGAGATCTGCTTTCCGTCGGGTGCGGCGAGCCCGAAGCCGTTTCTGGATTTCCAGCAGCGCGGTCTGGTCTGGTCCGCGAGCTTCTCACCGGATGGATCGCAGCTGGTCACCGTTGGCGGCGACAATGCGCGGCTTTGGAACATCTCACGCACGCAACCCCCGGATCGGGAAAGCCAGGTGCTGATTCCCCACGGCTCCGTGGCCTGCGCCAGTTTCTCCCCGGACGGCCGGTACGTGGTTACCGGCAGTTGGGACAACTCGGCGCGAATCTGGAACGCGCGGACCGGGAAGGCCGAGCGCAAGCTTGAAGGCCACGCGGGTTCCGTCAACTCCGCCGTCTTCTCACCCGACGGCCGATTCGTGGCCACGGGCAGCAGCGATGGAACGGCCATCTTGTGGGACGCGCAGTCCGGCAAGTCCCTGCACGCGTTTCGCGGTCACGAGGACGCAGTGCAGAGCGTGGCCTTTTCCAGCGACGGCAAGAACATTCTCACAGCGTCTCACGACATCACAGCCCGGATCTGGGACGTAGCGACACACGACGTGGTGTGCGTCTTGCGCGGACACAGCTATGGCGTGCTCTGCGCGCGTTTCTCCGCCGATGCGCGGTTGGTTGTCACGGGCGGTGAAGACAACACGGCTCGCGTCTGGGATTGGCGGCGCGGCGCGCAGCTCGTGGTCCTGGCCGGACACACCGCGGCCGTGAGTTCGGTGGCGTTTTCACCCGACGGCAGACGGGTGCTCACCGGCAGCGACGATTTCACGGCCAAACTCTGGGACGTCAGCGACGTGCCGACGGTGGACAAGAGCGATGCGCCCAGCACCGCAGTGCCGCAAGCCAAGGAGATCCTGACGCTGAAAGGCCACGATCAGCAGGTCACCTCCGCGTCGTTCTCGTCGGACGGCGTCCTGGCGCTGACCGGTAGCCGTGACGGCACCACCGTGATCTGGCTTGCCGAGCGACCGGAAACCGCGGCGCAGATGGCCGCAGGTGTTGTCCGTCCCTGAGCGGCGCGGCAGCACGCCGTGCGGTGTGGCAATCGATTCAGGCTGAGAGCGGCGCGGGGCCCAGCTTGCGGTCCAGTTCCTCGACCAGTTGCTGCGGATTAATGGGTTTGCAGAACCAATGATCGACGCCGGCGGGCCCCACGGTCACATTCAATTGACTGCGGTCGCTACCGCTGACGGCGAACAGCTTTAGGCCACTCAACTGCGGCTGGCAGCGAATCGAGGAGATCGTTTCGGGGCCGCTGAGCCGCGGCATCCGCATGTCCAAGAGCACCACGTCCGGTTTCGTGTTCTCGGACAAGTACTGGATGGCCTCTACGCCATCACCCACCGTATCGACCTGAAACCCGCTGATCTGCAGGTAGCCAGCCAGGAGGGCGCTTTCGTTAGGGTTGTCTTCCACCAGCAACGCCCGTCGGCGCACTCGCGCCATGATCGGTTTGACCTGGTCGGCCAGCGTCCGCTCCAGCGTCTCGAATTCACTCAACGCGCGCTGAATTGTGGCTTCCGCCTTGGCCGTCATGCCGACTTCGAGCTGCTTCTGCGCCAAGTGCAGGGCCAGGCTGGCCGTGTTCAAGCGATTCCGCAGATCGTGCGACAATTTCGCGGGCGGTTCGGCGTGCTCCACGGCGCCGGCCACCACCTGGGCCAGTTGCTGCAAGTCCGCGGGCTCCGCAATTTCTTCCCGCAACACGCGCACTCGCGGAGGTGCGTCGACGCCCAGCCGCACCTTATTGCCCGCAATCCTGAGTATCTGCACCGTGATTCCCAGATGGGGAAACACGACCTTGTCGTCAACGCCGCGCGACAAGACTAACATGAGTGGGTCTCCTTTCCACAAGGCTGAGAGGCAGCCGCACTGCGCTTGGCCGTGCGCCACGCAGCCCCCCAGCGGCACATCCTGACAACAACCGCGGCTCTGTCACGTTTCGCAGGCAGTCCAGACCGTGACAGACCAGGCCATGGCGGACATCCTTGCCCGTCATCCCAGTTGGATGTTGGAGATCCCTTCCAATTCGAGCCACTGCCTCGTCCGATGTTTCTAGCGGAAACCACCAATGGCGACAAGATAAGTTCTGTATGAAATAGTCGCTGCTAGCATGCGGCTGCTGTCAACAACTGCGGCGGGCAGATGTGCGGTCCGTCGTCACCGACCACAACGCACGCATGCTTGCTTGGCGGGCGCGGCCGGCAATCCGCGAGCGGCCGTGATACTCGGATGACCATCGCATCCTGCGAATCAGCTCGCGTTGACGTGATGCTGGTTGAAGTAGCGTTCATCGGCGATCCAATCTTCGCGCGTATAGATGATCACCGACGAATCCGTCTCGCGCAGATCCAGGCGGCACAGATGGAATCCCAGTTGCGTGATTTCCGTAAAGAGCTGCCGGGCGATATTCTCGACCGTGGTCGGCGCCGTGAACTCCTTCAGCTTCAGACATTCCCCCGTGCGTCGCTGGTGCTCGCACAGCGTGGCGTGCAGCGGATCGTGCACGTGGATCAGCATGCCGTGGTCGTATTCGTCGCGGAGGAACGGTTCGATCTTCGCGTCGAACTCGGCGAACAAGGTTGTGTATGCCCCCGTCCGCTCCACTTCGAAGTGGCAGGTCACTCCGTAGCGGTGCCCGTGCAGATTGCGGCACTTGTCCTGGAGTTCTTCGTTGCGATGCGCCGCGTAGAATTTGTATTCCTTCTGGATGATCATGCGCAGTCTCCCTCCGTGGTAACCGTTCACAGCCCGCCACGGTCGCCTTTCGCTCCGCGAAAGTAGCGCGACTTTCGCGGAGCGAAAGGCGACTCTCCAAGCCGCGTCCCTGTAAACGGCCACCGGCTCGTGAACGGTTACCCCTCCGTGACATCGTGGCATCGCAGCCGGTTGTAGGAAAGAGGCCCCGTGTTATTTTCGTACGCGGAGCCCTGCGACTTTGTGCCAGGAAAAGTAGCACAACCCGCGCCGGATTATTTACACTGTAACGGCGACATGGCGATGTGGAACGATCGTTGATTCACCAACCAGGACCAGCGACCGACGGGCGCGGGTTTGCACTACCAACGTGAAAGGAACTGCCGATGACGACGCGACGCGATTTTCTGAAGCAAACGGGTGTGGCCGCCGGTGCGGCGCTGGCCGGTGCCGTGATTCCGGCAGTCCATGCCGCCGAGGACAACACCATCAAGATCGCGCTGGTGGGTTGTGGCGGGCGCGGGACGGGCGCTGCGGCCAACGCGCTGGCGACCCAAGGCCCCAAGAAGCTGGTGGCGATGGCCGATGTCTTCGACTACCGGCTGAACTCCAGCCTGACGAATCTCGCGGCCAAATTCGCCCAGGACGTGGATGTCCCCAAGGACCGGCAGTTTCTGGGATTGGATGCCTACAAGAAGGCCATCGATGCCGTGTCTCCCGGTGGCCTGGTCCTGCTGACTACGCCGCCCGCGTTTCGTCCGATACACCTCGACTACGCGGTGGCGAAGGACTGCCATATCTTCATGGAGAAGTCGTTCGCCGTCGATGCGCCGGGCATTCGCCGCGTCTTGAAGGCGGGCGAGGAGGGGACCAAGAAAAACCTGAAGATCGCCGGCGGGTTGATGAGCCGCCACTATCGACCGCTGGAACAGGCCGTGGAGAAGATCCACGAGGGAGCGATCGGTGAGGTGATCACGTGCTGGGCCTATCGCGTGCACGGACCGGTTGGCTTCGCACCCAAGACGGATGGTGTCAGTGAAGTAGCCCACCAGATCCGCAACTACTCGTCCTTTACCTGGCTGAACGGCAGTTTCATTCTGGACTGGCTGATCCACAACCTGGACGTGTGCTGTTGGGTCAAGGATGCCTGGCCCGCATCCGCTCAGGGCCAGGGCGGGCGGCAAGTCCGCACGGTGAAGGACCAGCTGTACGATCATTATGCCGTGGAGTACACCTTCCCGGACGGCACGCGGTTGTTTGCCCAGGGCCGGCACATCGCCGACTGCTGGGGCTTCTTCGGCGATATCATCCACGGTGCCAAAGGATCCGCCGTGCTCGGCGAAGGGATCACGGATCCGCGCATCTACAAGTCCCACAACCAGACGAAAGAGAACGAAATCTGGCGCTACGAGGGGTCCGAGTGGAACCACTATCAATATGAACACGACCTGTTGTTCGAGGCCATCCGGCAGGACAAACCCTGCAACGAGACGCAACGTTGCGCGTACGCGGCAATGACCGGAATTCTGGGACGCATGGCAGCTGAATCTGGGCAGCTGATTACCTGGGAGGAGGCGCTGGCCTCGAACTTGGAACTCGCTCCCGGATTGGAGAACCTCACCCTGGACGGCGAGGCGCCCGTGAAGCCGGACGCGGACGGTTCATATCACATCGCGTTGCCGGGAATCGACAAGGTCTATTGACGCCGGCTGCAGCGAAGATCACTCCCGCCACGCCACGGAGAGCACACCACTCTTCGTGGCGTGCCGTCTGGCGGGTTCAGGACTCGGGCCGCGGCGCGGAGTGGCAGCGACTGAGCGACTCGTCGACGTATCTGGCCTGAGCGCCGGTCCAGAACCGCTGGCCACCGCGCAGTACCGAGCGGGCGCGCCCGCATTCGACGAGTTGCCGCAGGACCTGGTCCACGGCGGCCGGTTGCCACTGCGCCACGGCATTCGTGATCTCGTCTTCTGCCAATGGATGCCGCGCAATCACCTCCAGGATGGTCTCCAGAACGTTCGGCGATCCAGAGAGCTGGAGCAGCGGCGCTCGCGGAGTGACGACCCGAGCCACCTGTCCGAGGATTTCCGTCGCGCGCTCCAGTCGCGATTCCGCGGGCGGCACGACCCAAGGTTCCGCCGGCGGGCGTACGGGCACGTTCAGGTGCACTTCGTCAGGGCGGAGTTGATGCAGAACACGGGCGAGATCCAGGAGCGCCTCCTCGCTGTCATTCAGACCCTGCACCAGCATGACTTCGACCCACAGCTTGCCGGCATATTCGGCGCGGAACGCCAGCAGCCCGCGCACCAGGCGCTCGAAACTCCACTCCTTGGCAGCCCGATTCAGGCGCCGATAGACGGCTTCACTGCCGGCATCCAGCGACGGCAGAACCGCGTCCGCCGCAGCCAGGTCGCGCCGCACCTCCGGCAGATCCAGCAACGAGCCGTTGGTCAGCACGGCCACGGGAATCTGCGTCCGCTGCCGCAGTTCGCGGATCATCTGTCCCAATGACAGGTGCAGAGTCGGTTCGCCGGAGCCGACGAACGTCAGCCAGTCGATGGCTCCGGACCCGTGTGCTGCCACGGCCGCCAGCACTTCCGCCACAATCTCTTCCGGCGGCGCGTAGACGTGACGCTGATCGTCCAACCTGGAGCTGCGACCCAACTGGCAATAGACGCAATTCCAGTTGCAGGTCTTCATCGGAATCGGATCGATTCCCAGCGACTGTCCGAGACGGCGGGAGGGTACGGGACCAAACACGTATTTCATGGACCACCTCGCGTCGAGGTCAACTGCCGCTGCCGGGGCCAGGGCTGCAGTGATTGCCGCGCCTCGCTGATCGGTACCTCGCGGCGCGTGCGGGCGAGGAAGTAACTCGTGGACTCGTAACCGCAATCTTCCAGTAGATCCAGTGCCTCGGCGAAACGGTCGCCGACGCGCTGCGGTTCATGCGCATCCGAACCGATCACGACAGGAATGTCACGCAAGCGCATTTCCCGCAGCATCTCCCGGCACGGGTTCATCTCGGGAATGAGCTTGTAGATGCCCGAGGTGTTCAGTTCCAGAGCAATTCCCGCAGTCGCAATCCGGTCCAGCGCGGCGCGGATGTCGTCGAGCAGCGCTGAGACGTTCCAGTCCGATGGAATCTCGTTCTTGATCAGGTCTGGATGCGACAGGCAGTCGAACAGACCGGATTCGGCAGCGGCGGCCAGTTGCCGGAAGTATTCGCGCTGATATTCCAGCACGTCCCCTTTCCAGAAACGGTCCTGATATTCCGCGACGTGAGGATGGACAGAACCCAGCACGTACTCGAAGTCCGCGGACTGCAATTGCCTGACGAGCCAGTCTTCATAGCCGGGGAAATAGTCGCATTCCAGGCCGAGTCGCACGTCGGCGCTTCCTGCGAGCCGCACGCTGGCCTCGCGCACCAGATCGACGTACGCCTCCAGCTGATCGGGACTCATGCGTACATTCGGGGAGTAGGGTGCCGGCATGGGATTGTGGCAGGTTACCACAATGCCGCGCAGACCGCGCCGCACGGCGATCTCCGCGTAATCCTCCGGCCGGCCGCTGGCATGCCGACAGAGCGGTGTGTGGGTGTGCGTGTCATACAGGACACGAGCATGGTCGTCGGTCGGCATGTTCCGTGCTCATTCCTCCTCGATCACACCCAGCGTCTGGCCGGTGTGCAGTACGTCGTCTTCGGCCACGTGTTGCTCCGCGAGCCGGCCGGTTGCCGGGGCTGGCAGGTCAACCGTAACCGCGCCCGAGACGATCTCCAAGACCCGATCGCCGCAGACCACTTGACTGCCCAGAGGCGTCAACCAGACGCTGGCCAGCACTTCCTCGGTGCCTAGTCCCAAGTCTGGCAGAACGATGGCGATTCGGCGAGCGGGCATTACAGTCCCCGAGTCACAAGCCGCAGCAGCGGCATCGGGTTATGATCCGGCCATCTCCTGCGCGTGATAGCTGCTCCGCACGAACGGTCCGCTGGCGACCTTGTGGAAACCGAGAGCCGTTGCCATCCGCCCCAGTTCCGTGAATTCCTCGGGGGCGGCGAACCGCTCGACGGGCAGCGATCGTGCACTGGGAGGCAGATACTGGCCGATGGTCAAGTAGTCACAACCGGCGTCGCGCAAGTCGGCCAAGACGTCCAGCACCTCGTCCAGGGTCTCTCCCATTCCGAGCATCAGACCACACTTGGTGCGGATCTGCGGATCCTGGTGCTTGGCAATTTGCAGCATGCGCAAGGTCCAACGATAGTCGGCTTTGGGGCCACGCACGCGCCGATACAGGCGCGGCACGGTTTCGGCATTGTGATTGAAGATCTCCGGCTTGGCGGCGACGACGCGTGCCACGGCGGCCGGCTGCTGCGCGAAATCGGGTGTCAGCACTTCCACGGTGGCGGCCGTGGCCGCGCGGACCGCCATCACACAGTCCGCGAAATGCGCCGCGCCGCCGTCCGCCAGATCGTCGCGCGTGACAGAGGTGATTACCACGTGCCGGAGACCTAACCGGGCCGCGGCTTCGGCCACGCG
>Ga0233425_10008794_pt1 | contig 13161 bp, 5 predicted proteins | sample Watercolumn_Towu_2_FD_181712 | JGI IMG/M metagenome (GOLD analysis project Ga0233425, IMG submission 181712) | Freshwater microbial communities from Lake Towuti, South Sulawesi, Indonesia - Watercolumn_Towuti2014_140_MG | ecosystem: Environmental > Aquatic > Freshwater > Lake | place: Indonesia...
CCGCGCTCAAGCCCGGGCTGCACATGGTGACCGTTGGGGATCTGCCTCAGGCCAAGGGGGTCATTGCCAGCGGGGGGGACCTCACCGCCCCGGTCTGCCCCGGGGCCTGTGCCGGCCCGCAGAAGGCCGTCTGGGAGCTGAACTGGCTGGGAGGGATCGACGGGGTCCAGGTTTCGTGCGGCATCGGAAACGCCACCGGAGAGGTGGCGTTTGGCGAAGGGTGCCAGGACCATGCAGTGACCGGGGCGGCGTGGACCGGTCCCGGGCAGGCATATTTCTGCACGCAGGACCAGATCTTCTTCGGAATGGAGGCTCCGTGGGAAACCACGGCCAGCTACTGCACGCACACGCTCGGGGCCGGCGATCCGGACGAACACGCGATCCTCGGTCTGACCGTGGACTACACGGATCAACCTTCCGCACAGCTCTTCCTGATGACGGGCAACTGATCGGTCGGGCTGGCGGAATCCTCCATGGCGAAGGTCGATGCCGCCTTGCGCATCAGTCTGGGGCTGGAGTGAGCGGCTGCGAGCGGAGGCAACATGCAACGAAACGTCAGGGATGATCTGTCGGAGCTGCTCGACATGGCCAACGCATTCCGGAAGAGCCGGATCCTGCTGACCGCGCTTGAACTGGGTGTGTTTGCTGTGCTGGGGGAGGCGGCACGGCAGGGGGCCGGAGGCTTGTCGTCGGCCGACCTCGCTGCAAAGCTGGGGACCGAGCCCCGCTACACCGACCGGCTGCTCAACGCCCTGGTGGCGCTGGGGCTGCTGGAGAAGGGAGCGGCGAGCAGCGGGCCGCTTGCCCCGCGTAGCCTTGGCGAAGGAGGGGGGGCAGTGGGCCCGGGCATCCGGTCCCGAGGGGCGCTCGAGTCTCCGTCCGACGGTCCGACCGCGCCGGGTCCGACAGGTCCGACAGGTCCGACAGGTCCGACTCGTCCGACGCCTGCACCGGCGCCGTCCGACGGGCCGACCGCGCCGGGTCCGACAGGTCCGACAGGTCCGACAGGTCCGACAGGTCCGACTCGTCCGACGCCTGCACCGGCGCCGTCCGACGGTCCGATAGCGGTCTTCCGGAACTCCGCTGTTGCCGCGGAATTCCTGGACGGGGCGTCCCCTCACTTCCAGGCATCGCTGCTGCACACGTGCAGCGTGTTCATGTCGTGGAGCCGCCTGACGGACGTGGTCCGGCACGGGAAGCCGGCCCGTGAGCTTCCGGCGGCGTCTGAGGCGCCCGACGAGCGAACGAAGCGGTTCATCGGAGCGATGCAGCACTACGGGCGGCAGCGTGCTCCCGAGGTCGCGTGGTTGATCGACCTGGCCGGCGTGACGCGCATCCTGGATGTCGGCGGCGGCAGCGGTGCCTTCTGCCACGAGTTCCTCGGCCGTCTTCCGGGAGCCACCGCCACGCTGTTCGATCTTCCGCCCGTACTTCCGCTGGCCCGCCGGTATGCGGAAGACGCCGGCCTGGCGGACCGCATGGATTTCGTGGCCGGCAACTACAACACCGATGCCCTGCCGCAGGGGTATGACCTCGTCTTCATGTCGGCCATCGTGCACATCAACTCACCGGAACAGAACATCCGTTTGGTGGCGCAGGGGGCGGAAGCGCTCCGGCCTGGAGGCCGTCTCGTGATCCGTGACTGGGTGATGACATCCGACCGCACGCAACCAGCGGCAGGCGCTCTGTTTGCAATCAACATGCTCGTGAACACCGACGTCGGGGATACCTACACGGCCGATGAGATGCGAGAGTGGATGGAGGCCGCCGGGCTCGTGGATGTGAAGATCCTGGAAACGCAGGACGGGGGAGGGCTGGCGGTGGGCCATTCGGGGGTTGTGTGTACGCCCGCGCCTGTGTAGAATGGGTCGCCCGACCGGATTGCGAAGTGCACGCCGGATTCGGATGACCGTTGGAATCCCCCAGTTGGAGGCCGTGAAATGCGACCGGTACCTACCCGTTGGACTGGCCTGTTCGTTGCCCTGGCGCTCATTTGCTCATGCAGTACTCCCGCTGAGATAGAAAAGCCCGACCTGGGAAAGCCGGATTCCGGCTTCTCCGAAGTCGGGGGGGATGCGGTCCAGTTCCCGGACCTCGCGGCGGAAGCCGAAGTGCTTGCGGACGTTCCGGGTTTCGAGGGGCTGGGTGACATTCCGCTGGTCGAGGGGGAGTTCGGGTGGCCCTGCACAGAGGCCACCGATTGCAACTCGGGCTTCTGCATCCTTACCGGAGACAAGAAAATCTGTACGTCCACGTGCGAAACCGAGTGTCCGGCCAGCTTCGTCTGTGCCCCGGTTTCCAACACGCCGCCCGACGTCATCTACATCTGCCTGCCCCGGTACGACAAGCTGTGCCAGCCGTGCACCGAGCACAAGGACTGCCAGCCCATCGTGGGGGCGGGGACCGACTTGTGCCTCGACTATGGCAGTCTGGGGAGCTATTGCGGCGCAGACTGCGGCGAAGTGAAGTGCCCGTCCGGCTACGAGTGTGCCGACGAGAACGCTCCGGACGGAACCACGGTCAAGCAGTGCCGCCTGGCAACAGGGGAGTGCCAGTGCAGCGCCCTGTCGAAGTACCTCCAGCTCTCGACGGTGTGCGGCAACGAGAACGAAGAGGGGAGCTGCCTGGGCGAGAGGAAGTGCGAGGCTGCCGGGCTGTCTGCCTGCGACGCACCGGTCCCGGCAGCGGAGGGCTGCAACGGCATCGACGACGACTGCGACGGGACCACAGACGATGTGGCTCCGGCTGCCTGCCTGGTCGAGAACGAGTTCGGCAAGTGCACCGGGCAGACGGTCTGCACACTCGGCAAGGAGATCTGCGAAGGGGCCACGCCCTCCAAGGAGCTGTGCGACGGCAAGGACAACGACTGCAACGGGTTCACGGACGAGGGCTTCCCCGACACCGACACCGATACCGAGGCGGACTGCATCGACCCGGACGATGACGGCGACGGCATCATCGACGAGCAGGACAACTGCCCGCTCAAGAGCAACGCGGACCAGTTGAATTCCGATGCAGATGCCCAGGGTGATGCCTGCGACCCCGACGATGACAACGACGGCACTCCCGATGCCGGCGACTGCCAGCCGACCAATCCGCTGGTCTATCCGTTTGCCAAGGAGAACTGCGACGGGCTCGACAACGACTGTGACGGCCAGAAGGACGAGGGGAGCTGCGACGACGGCAACCTCTGCACCGATGACGTCTGCGACCCGGCGCTCGGATGCCAGCATCCGTTCAACTCCGACCCCTGCACCGACAGCAACCCGTGCACCGAGAACGATCACTGCGCATTCGGAGAGTGCACCGGCGCGTTCCTCAACTGCGACGACGGCAATCCCTGCACTTCCAACTCGTGCGACCCGAAGATCGGCTGCACGTTCGTCTACAAGGGCGGTCCCTGCGACGACGGCAATCCGTGCACGGTCAACGACATGTGCAACCAGGGGATGTGCCAGGGAACGGCCTTCGGGTGCGAGTGCAACTCGGACATCGACTGCAAGCAGTTCGAGGACGGTGACCTGTGCAACGGCACGCTCAAGTGCGACAAGAGCGGGGCCCCGTACAAGTGCGTGGTCAACCCGTTGACCGTGGTCCAGTGCGTGCTTCCCCCCGGGGCCGACCCGGCCTGCGCCAAGCCCTCGTGCAACCCGGCCAACGGCTCGTGCGGAACGGCCCCCACCAACGAGGGAATGGTGTGCAACGACAACAACCCGTGCACGATCAACGAGGTCTGCGCAGCCGGAACCTGCAAGGGAGCCGGCAAGGACTGCGGTGACGCAAACCCCTGCACCGACGACACGTGCGATCCCGCCGGCGGCTGCCTCCATACCTACAACATCAACCCCTGTGACGACGGCAACAACTGCACCATCGGAGACAAGTGCCAGGGCGGTGCCTGCGTCGCCGGCGGCGCCATGCCGTGCAACGACAACAACGCCTGCACCACGGATTCCTGTCTTCCGGGCAAGGGGTGCAGCTACACGTTCAACGACTTCCCGTGCGACGACGGCAACGCCTGCACCGTGGGGGACAAGTGCAACCAGGGTACCTGCATCGGCGGAGCCCAGATGCTCTGCGATGACGGCAACCTCTGCACCAACGACTTCTGCGACCCCGCTGTCGGCTGCAAGTACACGTACAACCAGACCCCGTGCGACGACGGCAACTCGTGCACGACCGGCGACAAGTGCCAGGGAGGCCTGTGTGCCGGCAGCGGCCAGCTCTCGTGCGACGACTTCAACACCTGCACCACCGATAGCTGCGACCCCGGCGTCGGATGCAAGTACTCGCTCAACACCCTCCCCTGCAACGACGGCAATGCCTGCACCAAGGATGACGTGTGCGCAGCAGGTGCCTGCAGCGGCGTAGCGGTGAGCTGCGTCGATGGCAATCCGTGCACATCCGATGCCTGCGACCCCAAGGCCGGCTGTCAGTTCGCCCCGGTCTCGGGTCCGTGCGACGACGGCAACCCCTGCACCGTGGGGGACCTGTGCCAGGCAGGCAAGTGCCAGTCCGGGGCAGGCATCAACTGCGACGATGCAAACCCGTGCACGAAGGACTCGTGCGGCGTGGACGGGAAGTGCGCCCACTCGAACCTCGACGGCATGTTGTGCGACGACGGCAACGAGTGCACGGTCAACGACGTCTGCGTCGGCGGCCTGTGCAAGGGCGCCGGCAATCCCTCCTGCTGCCTCAAGGACGCGGACTGCAACGACGGCAACCAGTGCACCAAGGACCTGTGCGTGATCGAGACGGGGCAGTGCGTCTCGCAGGCCGCTGCCATGAACGGACTGGCCTGCAATGCGGATTCCAACGGCTGCACGGCCGGCGACGTCTGCCAGAACGGCCAGTGCAACGTCGGCCTCCCGGTGGATTGCTCGGCATTCGGTGATGCCTGCAACAGCGCGTCCTGCCAGTCCAGCGGCATCCAGACCTACAAGTGCATCAAGACACCCAAGAGCAAGGGAACCCCGTGCGACGACCAGCAGTACTGCACCACGTCCGACGCGTGCGATGGTGCCGGTACCTGCATCGGCGGCATCCCCATCGACTGCTCCAAGGTCTCGGGCGGCTGCATCGCCGGCACGTGCAACGAGGTCCTCGACAAGTGCGAAGGGCAGCCGGTCCCCAACGGCACGGCCTGCAACGCGGATGACAACGGCTGCACCCAGGGAGATTCCTGCCAGAACGGAAACTGCACCGCGGGTCCCGCGGCCGACTGCTCCTACCTCAACTCCTCGTGCATCATCGGTGCCTGCCAGCCCAAGGCGGGGGATCCTATTGGCTTCACCTGCGCATCCCAGTTCAAACCCAAGGACACGGCCTGCGAGGACGGCCTGTTCTGCACCGTGGACGACAAGTGCGACGGTGCCGGCTGGTGCGCCGGCGGCCCGGCCAACCCGTGCACCGCGGTCAAGGACGGCTGCAACGACGGCTCGTGCAAGGAAGACACGGACAAGTGCGTCGCTGTCCCCAAGGCCAACAACACGGTCTGCACCGACGGCGATTCCTGCACCATCGGCGACGTCTGCCAGAACGGCATCTGCACCGGCACGAGCAATGTCTGCGGCGAGTACAAGGTCTCCACGTTCAAGACCATGGCAACCGGAATCGGCCCGTCGCTTGCCGCCCAGAACGACGGCCGCTACGTCGTCTTCTGGACCGACAGCACGAACGACCGCTACAACGCCCGCAGCTACACCAACTCCTGGTCCAAGGAGTACAGCGAATTCGAGGCCTACCCCAGCTCCGAGGATGACCTGGATTCTGATGCCGACGGGTTTGCCGACGGCACGACAGCAGCCGCCTTCGTCCACCGGCGGATCTACTACACGTCTTCCACGGACTACAATTGCGGCAGCCAGTACCGGAAAGGTTCCCGTTCCATCGAGGAGCGCATCATCCTCCGCTGGTTCAGCCCGCTCGACGCGATGACCAAGGAGATCAAGGTCTACGACAACACGCAGAACGAGTCCTGGAGCTGCACCTACTACACGAACAACCCGACGGCCTACACCTACGCGTCCCCGTTCGGGAACGTCCGCGTCGCAGCCTCCCCCAACGGCAACACCGTCGTGGTGTGGCAGAACGGAGGCGGCACCTATGCCAAGATCTACAACTCGGCCGGGACGGTCGTGAAGGACCTGGGGAATCTCGGCAGCGGCTGGCAGGGGGCCGATGTGGCAGCCCACTCGGACGACTCGTTCATCATCGTCTGGTCGACCGGGGGGAATCTCTACGGACAGCTCTACACGCCCACCGGCACACCGGACGGAAGCCAGATTACCATCACCACAGCCGCGGGGAATCAGACCGCCCCCGCCGTGGATGCCTACTACAACGGCCGCTTCGTCGTGGTGTGGGAAACGGATGACGGAGGCGACAAGGATATCATCACCAGGATGTTCAAGAAGGACGGAACTCCGATTTCGCCCGCCGAGAGCAAGGTGAACACCACGGACAGCGGCAACGAAACCGTGCCCGACGTGGGGGCATTCGATCTGGCCGGTAACTTCGTGGTCGTGTGGCAGGGGAAGGACCCCTCCGGTTCCGGCATCTACGCCCAGTTCTTCGACAAGAATGCCGGCACGGTGGGGGCCGAGAAGCTCGTGAATGTCAAGACCTCCGGCGAGCAGACGCTCCCCCGGGTCAAGGTGCTGTCGAACGAGAGTGCCGTTGCCGTCTGGCGAGGCTCCGATGCCCACGTCTGGGCCCGGAAATACGATGCATCCGGCGCTGCGCTGACCCACTCCGCGGAGCTCATCCACAACCAGACCGTGGAGCTCGAGCAGGCCGCTCCGGTGGGAACGGTCCTGGGCCCGGACAGCTATGTCGTCGCCTGGGAAACAGCGCTTGCCGGCAACGACATCAACATCAAGGCCCGTCGGTTCGGACTCGATGGAAAGGCTCTGGCCGGCGAGTTCCAGATCAACTCCACGAATTCGGGATGGCAGAATCTCCCCGCGATCGGCAGCGACACGACGGGCAAGTTCGTGGTGGCCTGGCAATCCTACGGACAGGATGGGGACGTGGAGGGAATCTACTTCCGGCGCTTCGCCAAGGACGGCACCGCCCTGTCCATCGAGGTCCCGGCCAACCAGGTCACGCAGTACGAGCAGCAGCAGCCCGTGCTGGCCATGGATCGGGTGGCCGGGTCGGACGGCAACTTTGCACTGGCCTGGGCCTCTTTCCAGCAGCCCGGAGGGGCGGGCTACGACGTGGTTGCCCGCTGCTTCAAGGCGGACAACACCGCGCTCGGAAACGAGTTCATCGTCAACGGGACCACGGCCAATGACCAGCACATGGCGTCGATTGCAACCCTGGCGCAGGGGCCGTCCCGGTTCATCGTGGCCTGGGCCAGCAAGAACGAGGACGGGGACAACTACGGCATCTATGCGCAGCGCCTGTCGCCGGCCTGTACCAAGCAGTCGGATCAGTTCAAGGTCAGCACCACGACGGCCAACATCCAGTCGCAACCCGTCGTGGCCGCGGCAACGGACGGGTCGTTCATCGTCGCGTGGAGGTCGCTGGCGCAGGACGGGGACAACTACGGGATCTATGCCCAGCGCTATGACAGCGTGGGGAACAAGGTCGGCACCGAATTCAAGCTCAACCGGGTCACCGCCGGCGAGCAGTCCACTCCTTCCCTGGCCTTCCTGACCGACAACACGCTGGTGGCCGGGTGGAAGACGCTGGGCGAGGACGAGGAGCTCTCCGCTGTCAAGTTCCAGCACTTCAAGGCCGACTTCTCCCCCGACGGGCTCGACTACCTGGGCAACATCTACTACCAGTCGAACCAGGACAGCCCCCACATCATTCCGCTGCCTGATGCCAAATACGTCGTTCTCTGGCGCTCCGACGGCCAGGACGGCGCTGCCGGCGGTATCGTGGGGCGATTGCTTCCGTAGAGTCAGCCGCCTCAATCTGCTTGACAAGACCCCGGCAGAATGAGACAAAAGATGCACTATTTCGGAACGCGCCCGTGGGAATCGGAGAGGGTTGGTGAGGGGGACCGGGCGAACCGGCAGGATCGATTTGAAACTGACTGTCTTCTCAAGGAGGAATGACATGAAGACGAAGCTGGCTCTCGCTGTGTGCGTGCTGTTCGGGATGTACTGGATGGGCTGTGACGACGGCGAAGACAAGAAGGTCGAGGACACCAAGGTCGCCGAAGACACGACGGGCGGCGAGGATGCGGTCGCTGAGACGACCACTCCCGAAGAGGCCACCCAGGGGGAGACCACCGAGGGCGAAACCACGACCCCGGAAGAGACCGTCACGCCGACCAAGGTCACCTTCAAGGGCACCCTGATTGGATTCGGCACCGATCTGCCGGTGGCCGATGCCTCCATCGAGCTGTTCGACAACGACACCGGCAACGGAACCGGCGTTACCAGCGTGTCCGGCGCCAACGGCGAAGTCGAGTTCCCGGACATGGACTCCACCAAGAAGCTGGCCTTCAAGACCTCGAAGGAAAACCACAAGGATACCTACCAGTTCAACTATGAGCCGGACGCCGCGGACGAGACCCTCTGGATCGTGTCCAACACCGTGTACCAGATGGCTCTGGGCCTGGCCGGCCTCGTCGTCGATGCGGGCAAGGGCACCGTTGCCGGCGCCATCTACTTCGTCAACGACAAGGGCGAAGAGGAGCCCGTGGGCTGCGCCACCGTGTCCAGCGACCCGGCCGGCGACGTCCGCTACATGGCCTGCGAAGGCGGCCTCCCCACCACGCTCGAGAAGCAGGCCTCGACCTGCCCGGCCTACGGCCGCTTCCTGGCCACCAACCTGCCGGCCGGTAAGTCCAAGGTCATCGCGAAGGTCGGTGAGACCGAGATCGGCACCATCGAGATCTTCACCTACGCCGATGCCATCGGCATCAGCAACATCTACGTGACGGGCGACAAGAACCCGACGCCCGCGGACTGCAAGTAGGCTCAGGCAATGTCGCCGGGCACCCGCTCGGCGACCTGGATTGAGGCCGGCAGTCTTTGCCCATGGCGAGGGCTGCCGGCCCGAACCGCGAGGAGGACGGCGTGAAGACCGCAAGCATCCTGTTGGCCTGCACCCTGATGGTGACTGCACCGAACCTGGCCTTTGGCCAGACCGACCCCAATGCGGAGGACGGAATCATTGTTCCCTCGGTCGAGCCGCTCGACGACGCCGCCGTCGCAGAGAAGGAAGCTGCGGACAAGGCAGCCAAGGAGAAGGCCGACAAGGAAGCCGCTGACAAGGCAGCCAAGGAGAAGGCCGACAAGGAAGCCGCTGACAAGGCAGCCAAGGAGAAGGCCGACAAGGAAGCCGCTGACAAGGCAGCCAAGGAGAAGGCGGCCAAGGAAAAGGCCGAAAAGGAAGCGGCGGACAAGGCAGCCAAGGAGAAGGCGGCCAAGGAAAAGGCCGAAAAGGAAGCGGCGGACAAGGCGGCCAAGGAAAAGGCAGCCAAGGAGAAGGCCGACAAGGAAGCGGCGGACAAGGCGGCCAAGGAAAAGGCCGACAAGGAAGCTGCGGAGAAGGTGGCGGAGGAGAAGGTGGCGGAGGAGCCGGAGCCGACCGGGGAGGCTTCCGTCGAAGCTGCTGCCGAAGAGTCCGTGGAGGAGCCCGTGGAGGAGCCTCAGGAGTCGACCTCCGACGAGTACGCTGGTGACTACTCGGACAGCGAGGAAGAGGAGGAAGAGCTGCCCCTCTTCAGCATCAACGGGTACATCCAGAACCAGACCGGCGTGTTCGTGTCCGGCGACGAGAACTACTACCTGTATGACGCAAAGCTCAAGAAGACGCTGCCGACCGATCACGGCGGCAAGCTGGGTGAGCTGTCGATGATGCGCAGCACCCTTCAGATCGAGGGCGACTGGAACCCGTCGAAGGCGGCAAGCCTCCACTTCCTGTTCCGCGGGGTTCGCAGCCTCAAGCTGGAAGCGGACAGGGAGGCGCAGGTCCCGGACCCGACGACGGCCGGCGACCCGATGGAGTGGGTGCAGGAGCAGTTCTACAACGAGAACGAGTTCCGGGAGCTGTACGTTGATTTCGGGGCTGCGGACTGGCTCAACTTCCGCGTCGGCCGGCAGCAGGTGACCTGGGGTGACCTGGGGCAGTACCGGCTCCTGGACGTGATCAACCCGGTGGATACCTCCTGGCATTTCGGAGCGTTGGAGAGCTTCGAGGACCAGCGCATCCCCCTCTGGATCGTCAAGACCCTCGTGGACGTGGATCCGCTGGAAGGGTGCTTCGAGTTCGTGTGGGTTCCCATGCTGGACGATCCGCAGAACACCGTGACCGTGCCGTTGACCTTTGTCGGCGCATGGGGATTGCCGCTGCCTCCCAAGCAGGAGTACCAGAGCAGCCTGAACATCCGGCGCAAGATCTTCCACTACCCGGACAACGACATCGAGAACAGCCGGCTGGGCGTGCGCTGGAAGGGGACCATCTCCGACCTGACCTACTCCCTGGTTTACTACTGGACCCACCAGATGAGCCCGCCGGTCCCCACCTACTTCGTGCAGCCGGTGGACCCGTCTTCGGATGTCGGGGCCCTGGGCAACGATATCGAGGTCCATCTCGAGTTCCCCCGCCAGCACATCCTGGGCTTCTCGCTCGATTACGCGTTCAACTACCCGATCGGCGCGGTGGTGCGCTTCGAGGCCGCGTACGAGCCCAACCGCACCTACCCGGCCGTCAGCTCCGCGGACAAGTTCACGGACGACTACATCCTGGGGCAGGACCTGGTGACCCGGTTCACGACCCACGAAAAGCAGGTCTTCTCGTACGGCTTCCAGATCATGCGTCCCACCTTCATCCGGTTCCTCAACCCGGAGCAGAGCATCATGTTCGTGCTCCAGGCACTGGATACCGTGGTCTTCTCCGACGAGAAGGACCGCTTCGTGGACGTTCCCGGCTACGACTCGACCGAGGTCATGCTCAAGAAGACGAAGTTCGGGGGCTCGTACTACGAAGCGCACCAGGTCACGCTGGTGGCATCCATGTTCACCTACTACCTGCACGGCCTGCTGATGCCGCGGCTCACCGGCGTCTACATCCCAGGGGAGGTGCAGGGCGGCTTCATCACAGGAAGTCTGGGCTTCACGCTGGGGACGAGCTGGCGGGCCGCACTCGGCGCCACCTTCTTCTTTGGCGAGGACCCGTACAAGAACGTCGGCCTCTTCCGCGACCGGGACGAGGTCTTCGGACGCCTCACCTACCAGTTCTAGGAGCTTGACCCGGGAAGAGAAGAATTCCCGTTCACAAGGAGTGAGACGATGAAGAGATTCCACCTCGTTTTCATGGCGACGGCGCTGCTCCTGGCGGTGGCATCACAGGCCCTTGCCCAGGGCACCATCACCAAGGCTGACTGGACCGAGAAGGCCGGGTTCAAGCCGGACCTCTCCATCCCCGGCTACAAGGCCGGATTGACCATCGATGCCTCCAACTTCAGCAGCTTCAAGAAGCTCGTTCCGGCCGGCCTGGAAGTCCTCATCTCCAAGTACAAGCTGAGCCTCCAGACCACCGCGTACAAGGCCGTGCACCCGTCGGATGGGTACATCGCAGCCACCAACAAGTACCTTGGCCAGCCGCAGCTCATCGACATCGGTTCCGAGGCCCGCAAGACCGGCATCAAGAACTACACGGCCGGGTTGCCGTTCCCCAATCCCAAGACGGGGCTGGAGGTTGCCTGGAACTACCAGTACTCCTACAACGGTGACGACGGCACCTTCCACTACGGCGTCTACTGGATCTCCGCCAAGGACGGCGTCGAGCGTTGGGAAGAGTGGGTCTGGGAGTACATCATCCGGACCATCAACCGCACCGACATCGCCCCCCTGCCGGCCATCGAGCAGTTCCTGAAGAAAAACATCCAGTACACCTCCATGACCTACGCGATCCAGCCCTACGACAAGCGCGGCTTCGGCGCCCTCTACAGCCGCTACGTCGAGCCCAAGGACCAGGAAGGCTGGATCTACGTCCCCACCATGAAGCGCGAGCTGCGCAACACGTTCGGCTCCAAGGGAGATGCGTGGAACTCGACCGACCTCCTGTACGAGGACGTCCGAGGCTTCATGGGATACCCCGAGTGGATGAACTGGAAGCTCGTCGAGAAGAAGACCATCCTGGCGACCATGCACTCCGGGATCCCGCTGGGCAAGGAAGCTCGGGACAAGGTGTTCGACTTCGACACCTGGCCCCACTGGAACCCCAAGATGAAGTGGGAGCCGCGTCCGGTCTACGTCGTCGAAGTCACGCCGAAGTTCAAGGACTACCCCTACTCCAAGATGGTCATGTACATCGATGCCGAGACTTACTATATTGTGCTCAAGGAGGCGTATGATAAGAAGGGCAAGCTTTGGAAGGTCCTTATCAATGCGTACAACGAATCGAAGGACATGACGAAGTACCCCCCCGGGATTGGCACTTCGCTGATCATCGATCTGCAGGCCGAGCATGCGACTGCCTTCCCGTCCTACAATTTCAAGGCGAACGTCGGGCTCAAGCCTGGCAAGTTCAAGGTCAGTACGCTCCGGAAGATGGGCAAGTAGGACGGACAGGCGGTCACACCATGCGTATCTCAATTGCACTGTTCCTGGGAGCGGCTTTGCTCGGTCTCTTTCTGCCGGCCTGCCATGGCAGCGGGGGGCAGGAGCGGGTAGAGCGGGAGGGGCTTGCCCGACTCACGCAGCGTGACAGGCTCTACGATGCCCAGTTCATCGGAGAGCACGTGTTCGCGGTCGGGTTCCCCGGGCTCATCCTCCACTCGGCCGATCGGGGCATGTCGTTCGAGTTCCAGGAGGGGGGGCAGATGGAGGCCCTGTTCGCCGTGGACTTCGTGGACGAAGCCAACGGTTTCATCGTTGGGCGGGACGGGTTGCTGCTGGCGACCAGCGATGGCGGGAAGAGCTGGACGCCGATTCCCACCGGAGTCAAGGAGCCGCTGTTCGGCCTGGATTTCGTGGATGTGAACTCGGGGTGGCTGGTCGGCAACTTCGGGCTCATTCTCCACACCTCCGACGGCGGAAAGACCTTCGTTCGCCAGACGGTGAAGGAGGAAGAGGCGGGGGCTGGGGAAGAGGCGGGGGCCGGGGAAGAAGAGCCGGCGTTCGACCGCTTGTTGAACGGAGTCCATTTCGTCGACGGGAAGACCGGTTGGATCGTCGGCGAATCGGGAACGCT
>Ga0233425_10008795_pt1 | contig 13160 bp, 12 predicted proteins | sample Watercolumn_Towu_2_FD_181712 | JGI IMG/M metagenome (GOLD analysis project Ga0233425, IMG submission 181712) | Freshwater microbial communities from Lake Towuti, South Sulawesi, Indonesia - Watercolumn_Towuti2014_140_MG | ecosystem: Environmental > Aquatic > Freshwater > Lake | place...
CGCGTAATCGAGTGGGGCAATCTTCTTCATTTACCCCTCTTTGGCAAAGAGGGGGATATTGCCTCCCTTTGGCAAAGGGAGGTCAGGAGGGCTTTTTTAAATAATGTGACCTTTCTTATGGTTTTATTAGCAAGTTTCCCGATAGTTCTTTCAGACTTATATTGTATGGAAGCATATCAACAGAGGTTTTCAAATCCCCCCTCACCCCCCTTTTCTAAAGGGGGGATATCTATAAGGATACCTTTAAAAGAGTATTTTACCCACTCACTTACACGAAGACCCGCTAAAAAATGGCACGCAATGCCACTGCAAAGCTGATGATAACAATACAGTCTATTGTCCCCCCGGCCTTGACAGTCCTTTGCTCTCTTTTATATTGTTAACTGAGTTTGTTATGACAGAGATTATAATAAAGACGCTTAGACAGGCAAAAAGGATTGTAGTCATTGTCGTTGGTTTTACGATTCTGCTTGCCGGTATTGTGATGATTGTCACACCGGGTCCTGCTGTCGTCGTGATTCCAATCGGACTGGGAATTCTCGCAACGGAATTTGTATGGGCGAAAAACCTGCTGAATAAATTCAGGTTAAAGAATAATAAGGGGAATCCGCAGGATAACAACCATCAGTAATCCCTTCGGGTCTTCCAGTTTTGTTTGATTGTTATATCGGCAAAAAATAAACTTGTAGCGTTATGAAAATCCAATAAATTTTTCGGAGGACCATGCACTGGCATCAGAGAAGCAATGAAGATATTTTTAACGAGTTAGGGACTTCACCTCAAGGACTTTTTTCTGAAGAAGCAGCCAAACGCTTAAGCGAATCCGGGCCAAATGAGTTAAAGGAGTCGGAAAAGAAAACCGCCCTGATGATGTTCCTTGACCAGTTTAGAGACTTCATGATCATGATACTGATCGGAGCCGCTGTCATCTCCGGTGTTATTGGTGAGCTGTCAGATACCATTGCTATTGTTGTGATCGTAATCCTGAATGCTGTTATAGGATTTGTTCAGGAATACCGGGCGGAAAAGGCCATAGCTGCCCTGAAGCAGATGGCAGCCCCGACCGCTGTTGTCATGCGAAACAGCGCTCCCTCGAGTATATCCGCAAAAGAACTTGTCCCGGGAGACCTTGTTATTCTTGAAGCCGGCATGATTGTTCCTGCTGATATCCGCCTTGTCGAAACCGCTCAATTGAGGATTGAAGAGGCTGTGCTTACCGGTGAATCAGTACCGGTTGAAAAGCAGACCGGCTCTTTGTCTGATGGAGGACTTCCGCTCGGGGACAGGCTTAACATGGTATACAAAGGCACTACAATATCATATGGCAGAGGGACGGGAATCGTGGTTGAGACCGGTATGGATACCGAAATTGGCAGGATTGCCAAGATGCTCCAGGAGGAAGATGAAGTCAAGACGCCTCTTCAGAAACGTCTGGCCGGATTCGGAAAAAGAATTGCGGTTGCGGTGCTTGTCATATGTGCCGTTGTCTTTATAATTGGCGTACTTCGGGGAGAGCCCCCGGTTCTCATGATGCTGACTGCCATTTCTCTCGCTGTCGCCGCAATCCCTGAAGCGCTGCCGGCAGTTGTTACCATATCACTTGCCCTCGGGGCAAGAAAGATGGTCAGGCAAAATGCGCTGATCAGGAAGCTTCCAGCTGTTGAAACCCTTGGCTCTGTTACCTATATCTGCTCAGACAAGACAGGGACGTTGACTCAGAACCGGATGAATGTTGAAGAGGTATTTGTTGACGGTAAGGTTATCCGGAGTTCATCGTTCAGTGTCAAGGAGAAAGATGCTGTCTCTGAAATCCCGGAGACGCATTCCTTGTTATTCACGGCTTTTGCACTGAACAATGACGCAAGGGATGACGCAGCCGGCAAGGTTCTTGGTGATCCAACGGAAATTGCTCTTTATTCCATTGCGCGGGACAACGGTTTTTTGAAAAGCGAAATGGAAAAGAAGTTTCCACGTGTAGACGAAATACCCTTTGATTCTGAAAGAAAGAGCATGACGACCATTCATGCGGCAGGGGACAGGGGGCAGAAAAACGGGAAAATTGATGATGCCCAATTCATTTCTTTTACAAAAGGGGCCCCTGATGTTCTTATTGACAGTATTGATGCAGTGTTAACTTCCACAGGGATACGGCAGGTGGACAGGAATGAAATCCTGAAGGTCAATGAACGTATGACTGCCGAAGGGTTGCGTGTGCTCGTCATAGCCATGAGAAAGTGGCATGCCCGGCCTGACTGCCTTTCCCATGGAGAGATTGAAAGCGGTCTTATTCTTTTGGGCCTTGCTGGTATTATGGATCCGCCAAGGGAAGAGGCGGCGGAGGCTGTGCGCATGTGCAGAAGCGCAGGAATAATACCTGTCATGATAACAGGCGACCATCCGATTACGGCGAGAACAATTGCACAAAAACTTGGCATGATCGAGGCTGGCTCCAGGACAATTATTACCGGGAGGGAGCTTGAAAAACTTCCTCCGGAGGAATTCGGGGAAAGAGTTGAAAAAATTCGGGTTTATGCGCGGGTCGCTCCGGAACAAAAACTCAAAATAGTAAAGGCACTGCAGGATAAAGGCCATTTTGCGGCAATGACTGGAGACGGGGTCAATGACGCGCCTGCGCTGAAACGGGCTGATATAGGGATTGCAATGGGCATATCCGGTACAGACGTATCAAAAGAAGCATCGCATATGATCCTTCTTGATGATAATTTCGCGACTATTGTCAAGGCAGTAAAAGAAGGCAGAAAGATCTATGACAATATCCGCAAGATAATCAAATATCTCCTCTCGTCAAATGCCGCGGAAGTCCTGACCATATTCCTTGCGCCTTTTTTTGGTCTTCCGATTCCTCTTCTTCCGATCCATATACTCTGGATAAACCTGATGACAGACGGACTGCCGGCACTGGCCCTTTCTGTTGAACCTGCTGAGGGAGAAGTGATGAAGAGACCGCCAAGACATCCGAAGGAAAGCATTTTTGCCCGCGGGCTCGGGTTTTATTGTATATGGGTCGGTCTTCTGATGGCCGGCGTTACCATTTTTGCCCAGGCATGGTCAATAAAGACCGGGCATGCCCACTGGCAGACGATGGCTTTTACCGTGCTTTGCCTTTCCCAGTTTGGCAATGTGCTTGCAATACGGTCGGAAAGGGAATCGTTATTTACAATAGGTTTCCTGTCGAACAAACCTTTAATCGGCGCAATTGTTTTCAGTTTTATTGCTCAGATGGCAACTATTTATGTGCCGGTATTAAATGACATTTTTAAAACACAACCATTGACATTTCCTGAACTGCTCTTTACACTTGCCCTGTCATCTGTGATATTCTTTGCAGTAGAGATTGAAAAATTACTTGTGAGGATTGGATGGTTAAAATATTACTCATACTGATGTCGTTTGCATTTGTCTTTATGTGTGCGGTTGAATCCCATGCCTCTGTACTCCTTGACCGCGTTGTGGCAATAGTGAACAAGGAGGTCATAACATGGAGCGAGCTTTATAAGATGATGGAATTTGAAGCATCAGAGCAGGTTAGGGCGCTCAGTGAAGAAGAACGTTTAAAAATGTTCAGAGAAAGTGAATCTGTCTTTGTGGGCCGGATAATTGACACGAGGCTTCACCTTCATGAAGCACGAAGACTTGGTCTTGATGCAGGTCCGGAGGAAATCGGAGAGGCTGTGGAAAACGTCAAAAAGAAGTATTCCATGACCCAGGCTGATTTTATAGAGTCCCTGAAGCATGAAGGTTTGACTCTTGATGAGTATAAAAAGAGACTTACGGAACAAATCATGATCAGCAAGGTAATTGGTCATGAGATAAGAAACAAGGTTATTGTTACCGATGCTGACGTTAATAACTATCTGGACAACAACAAGGAAATATTCAGCGGCGGCGATGCCTACAAGATCAGGCAGATATTTTTCAGGAAGCCTCCGGCAGAAGAAAAAAGGACTCTGGAGGAAAGGGCGCTTCAGATTGTTGACCGTCTCAAGGCAGGCGAGGAATTTTCATCTTTGGCGATGATGTATTCCCAGGATGTGTCAGGCAAAAGCGGTGGAGACCTTGGCATGGTGAAGAAAGATTATTTGTCAAAAGAATTTGTTGCCGCACTGTCATCGATGAATGCGGGAGATATAAGCGCTCCGTTCTGGACTGACAACGGACTTCATATAATAAAGCTTGATACAATCATCTCGGAGAAAAACATGGGAGTGGTTAAGGATGAGATAAGGAAGCAGCTTTCCGAGGAGCAGTTCATGGAGCGTTATAAAAACTGGATAGATGATCTGCGTGAAAGAGCGTATATTGAAATCAAGCTGTAATACCTGAATAGAGCAATACATCAGGGAGTTTAAATGAATATATTACGGATTGGAATCCTTGCTTCGGGCCGCGGCTCCAATTTTCAGTCGATCATAGACGAAATAGAGGCGAAAAGGCTGAATGCCCGGGTAGTTTTGCTGATAACCGACAACCCTTCATCCTATTCTGTCGAGCGGGCAAAAAAACATAACATTGAATACCTTGTTATGGAACCAAAGGATTCAGCCTCAAGAGATGATTTCTACAGGAAAATAGCTGAAGAACTTGGGAAACGGGGTGCCGCACTGGTTGTGCTTGCCGGGTTCATGAGAATTGTGGGCAAGCCACTGATCGAAGCCTTTCCCTGCAGGATCATGAATGTCCATCCGGCTCTTCTCCCTTCATTCCCGGGTTTGCATGGCCAGAAACAGGCGGTGGAATACGGCGTGAAGCTGTCCGGATGCACAGTGCATTTTGTTGATGAGGGCATGGATACCGGCCCGGTTATCATTCAGGCGGCAGTCCCTGTTTATCACGATGATACAGAGGAGTCCCTGTCGCAGAGGATCCTTAAAATGGAACACAGGATATATCCTGAAGCAATCAGATTGTTTTCGGAAGGCCGGCTGGAGGTAGAGGGTCGAAAGGTCAGGATTAAAGATTATCATCCCTCTGATAATTGGATTGTTAATCCTTCAGAAAAATAGTTTAGTGACTTCCGGGATATCCCTTTGAGAGAGGTTAATGTAAGAGGAAAGACATGAGGATTTCAGGAGGGCTTGCGAAGGGCAGGCGGACGGCCACAAAACATTTAATCTCAAAAACTTCCGGGCATGAGAAACTCAGGCCTACTTCATCAAAAGTAAGGGAAGCGCTTTTTGACATACTTCGTGACAGAATTGATGGAGCGGATTTTGTTGACCTTTATGCGGGGACTGGCACCGTAGGGCTTGAAGCGCTTTCGAGGGGAGCTGCACATGCTGTTTTTGTTGAACCTGACAGAAAAAGGGCAAAGGCTCTTCGTGTTATCTCCGGCCAATTGCAGTTTGATGACAGGGCAACGATTATAGAGGGAAAGGCAGCCGACTTTCTGAGAACCGCTTCCCGCAAAAAAGCGCGGTTCGATATCATTTTTATTGACCCGCCGTATTCATCAGATGAAATACTGGAAATCCTGCCGTTGATAGAAGAAACGGATATACTTGAGGAAACGGGCACGGTTATTGTTGAGCATTTTATTAAGACGGATCTGCCTGAAGCAATCGGCAAATATAATATGCTTCGGAATTACCGTTATGGTGACACAGTGCTAACCCTTTACAGAAGAAAGGAAAATATATGAAAAGAACCGGTATCTACCCGGGGACATTTGATCCATTTACCTCTGCGCATCTGGATATTGTCAAAAGAGGCCGCGGAATGTTCGATGTGATTATTGTTGCTGTTGCTCTCAGCCAGAAGAAGCAGCCGCTTCTGCAGATTGAAGAAAGGCTTTTATTGATAAAAAAATCCATTGCCGGGCTTGACGGCGTCAGGGTGGAAGCCTTTTCCGGGCTGCTCGCGGATTATGTGAAGCAGAGAAAAGCTATAGCAATTATCAGGGGCCTGCGGGCGATATCTGACTTTGAATATGAAATGCAGATGGCTCTGATGAACAGAAGGTTGTATCCCGGGATTGAGACGGTTTTTCTGATGCCGAGCGAAGAATTCAGCTACCTGACCTCAACTATTGTAAAGGAGATTGCTTTCTTCGGCGGCTCTGTAAAAGGCCTTGTCCCGAAGAGCGTGGAAGAATTATTAAAACAAAAATTCAAAATGAAAAAGCGGGAAACGGAGGAATAATTTGCTGTTACAGGTAAAGGATATGATATCTATTGAAGATTTTGCCAAAGTAGAACTCGCTGTAGGCAAGGTAATCGAGGCAAGGAGGGTGGAAGGTTCAAAGAAATTGATTGTGATGAAGGTTGATACCGGCGGTGAGAGGCAGATTGTTGCCGGCATCGGGAAGTCGTATACACCTGAGGCGCTTGTTGGAAAGCAGATTGTGGTGGTTGTCAATCTCCAACCGGCATTATTAATGAACACTGAATCCCAGGGCATGCTGCTTGCCGCCTCGGATGCCGAAGGTAACGCTGTAATCATAAGTCCTGAGAAAGAAGCCATTGTGGGTTCAAGAATTAAATAGGTCTTGATAAAAGGAGGCGTTATGGGGTGTATCTTCTGCAGTATAATTGACAGGAAAATACCGGCGAAGGTTGTTTATGAAGATGATAAGGCACTTGCCTTTGAGGATATCAATCCTCAGTCACCGGTTCACACTCTTGTCATTCCCAAAAAGCATATTTCCACAAGCCTTGAAATTACGGACGAGGACAACGCTCTTATTGGCCATCTTTTCCAGATTGCGAACCGTATCGCAAGGGACAGGGGAATCGCTGAGAGGGGATTTCGTCTGGTGATGAACTGCAATCCGGAATCCGGTCAGACTGTTTTTCATATCCATCTGCATATACTTGGCGGACGCCCCATGCACTGGCCGCCGGGATAAAACACGTCAGGTACTCCTGATTACCCGGGGATTACATAGTTTCTGATTTGTTCGAGCCTTTTCCCCTTGAGGCACAGGGTATCAAGCCGGGTGATTTTGCCTTCCCTTCGTATTTCGAGAATCCTTTTGACAGTCTCCGGCCCTATGCCAGGGACTTTCAGCAAGGCTTCCTTGTCGGAAGTATTTATCCTGACAGGGAAGAATTCCGGATGACGCTCAGCCCAAAGCAGTTTAGGATCTTTGTCCAGGCTCAGGTTTCCTGTTTTATCGAGTAGTATATCGTCTTTGCTGTATCCATATTTGCGGATAAGAAAGTCCACCTGGTAAAGGCGGTGTTCCCGCATAAAAAGCCCCTCCGGCTGCATAAGGGATTGCTGTTCGCCCGGGATATCGGGATGTCCAAGACCTTTCTGATAGGCTGAAAAATAGACCCGCTTGAAGTTCAGGCGTTTATAAAGCCCGAACATGTAATTTATTATTTCCGAATCTTTTTCATCAGAAGCCCCCACAATAAACTGGGTAGTGCATTTCACTTTGGAAAACTTCATCCCCCTCCCTGTGAGATTTCCCATAAGCTTCAGTGGACGGACGATGTCTTTGTCGAAATCCTTTTTATCGGAAAGGACTTCGAAGTGTTTTTTGCCGGGTGTTTCGATGTTCAGCGATACGGCAGTCGCAAGCGACAGGGCATCTTCAATGGCCGCGTCAGAGGCGCCCGGGATTATCTTCAAATGAATATAACCTTTAAACATATGTTTATATCTGAGCAGGCGTGCCGCGGTATTAATCTTGTCCATGGTGTAGTCCGGATTGTTGATTACAGCGGAACTAAGGAAAAGACCGAAGACCTTTCTTTTCAGGTAATACTCCATGAATGTTCGAGCTATCTCTTCAGGCCGGAGCGTGCAGCGCTTCACATTGGTATCAGAGCGGAGAGGACAGTATTTGCAGTCATTCGCACAGGCATTTGAAAGAAGGGTTTTGAGGAGCACAGTGTGCCCCCCCTGTGGAAGGGTGACCGGGTAAATCCACCTGCTGTCATTTCCCCTCTTCCGGTGTTCATCCTTTGCCGTACCGCACGCGCAGGCGAGATCATACCGGGAATCCTTTGACAGCACTTCAAGCTTATCGATTGTATCCATAGGAATCCATAAATTATATCACGGGAAGCAGGTCATGAAGGAGGGATTCATTAAGGGTTTCATAATAGTTTGTAATTCATGCGTGAGTCATTCCCGCAGGCCTTTGGCGGGAATCCATTAGTTACAGGCCTCTTAATGCCCGACCAGGGACCCCCAATTACAGACTTCGAGGGCAGGCCCCGGGCACGACGGATAAAAACGAAAACCTGTAAATGCTGTTATTATACTGTCTATCTATCTGAAGGGGAGACAGTAATCTGTCTTTACTTGTCAAATTTTTTAGTATTAAAATTATTGTAAATTTAAGCTATGTTTTGAAAGGGGGAGTATCCATGAAAAAAGTATTTATTGCAACAACCTTATTTATGCTTATTACAGGTTTAGCGGTCAGCGCCTATGCTGACCTCGACAGTTTTCTCTCTGACCTCAATATGCAGGCCAGGGCTGACATGAACGGGTTCAGCCTTAAGCTGTCTGCCCAGTTTGGCGTCCCTTTGCCGCAGGTTCAGGCAATCATCAGCACCGTCGATACTTCAGCTGACGCTTTCATGTGTCTCCAGCTCAGCCAAATGACAAAGAAGGAACCGGAAAAGGTCGTGCAGACATACAAAATCAAGAAAGGTAAAGGATGGGGAGTTATCGCCAAAGAACTTGGTATAAAACCTGGCTCTCCCCAATTCCATGCCCTCAAACGCGGAGATTTTGCGTTAACCGGCGGGCAGGATAATCCTTCTGACAAGGGCAAGGGAAAAGGCAAAGACAAAGGGAAAAAGCATAATAAATAGAACATGATTTTCCCCTGAAAATTCGTTTATCTGTCGGAATTTATGGGTTTTTCGTAAAACAATTGAAAGAGTCATAAGACTTAATGGATTCCCGCTTAAGAACTGCGGGAATGACGAACAAAAACAGTCACTTAAGAATGTCATCCTTGGGCTTGACCCGGTCTGCGACTCGCAGAGGGATTCATTGTGTTTTCAATTTAAACACGAAAGACGCAAATAATATGAAAAATAAAGGCACTTGTCAATCAAAACCATATACGGAAAAACTACTTCTTCTTTGCCTTCTTTTTGGATATTCCTTCCTCAATATCTTTGAGGACATCGGCGACATCATCGTGATAAACATTATAGAAACCGACTATCTCCTGCCATGACTGGCCACCGGACCGCAGGATAAGGATGTCATCAAGGGGTTTCCCCTTGTACTTGAAGAGATAAAGGCACGTTACGCATTCGCCGAAACTCAGTTCCTTATCGCGAAGGCTTCTTATCAGCCCTTCATCAACAGACAGGGATTCCTTTATTTTTCTGATAACCTCCTGCTCCGGTTTCTTTATGCTCATTTTATCAAAGGATTTCAGCGCGGCAAGGAATAGTTTTTCATCTGCCGGATTATAGTTGCGTTCAGCGACAGCAATCATAACAGTATGGGGTATGGTCACATGTTTTGTCTTTCCGTCAACTGTATATAAAACCTTCACCTCGGATTTCAGAGACGTCTTCTCACGCGTTGCCAGAACCTTCTCATTAAGCACCGGCTTGAGGTCAATCTCCGTGCCGGCTCCCGGCAGAATGTCGCCAGCCCCGGTTTCATACGGGCTGTTCATGTATTCTTTTATCATGAACGATACGGCTGCGCCTGTCAGAACCCTGTTTGAAATATTCTGAATCCGGATTCTGCCTATGCCTTCCTTTTCGTAGACCTTATATGCGTTGCTGAAAATATCGCGGCTTTTTATCACAGTTACTTCAATATCCGGCTGCCTCTGAATAGTTGAAGTCTTGACAATCGCGCCATAACTTTCCTCCCCTTCAGTGTTTACCGATGTTATTTTATAGACATAAGGGGTGTTGGGCTTCAGTCCCGCATCGGTATATGAATCGCTCCTTACCCTTCCGACCTCCTGCAGCGTGCCGTCAATCGCACGGTAAATGACATAGGTGGTTATGTATGGGTCTTTGTCAGGCTTCCAGGCAAGAATGACTTCGGTGTCATCCGGAGTTGCAGTTATATTTGCCGGCGGCACGAGTACTTTTCTTTTCGTTGTTGCCTTTAAGAGCACTCCTTCACTTTCAGCTCCGTCTGGGGCAAGCGCTGAAATCTTGTATATATATGTGTTATCAATCTTCAATCCCCTGTCAGAAAAAGACTCCCCTTTTATTCTGCCGATTTCTTTGAAGGCTCCGTCAATTTCCTTGTAGATGATACAGGCATCAATATTTGCCGCTTTTTCGTTCTGCCATGAGATGACTACTTCATCAGGCCCGGCGGATATGCGAATGCCTGAAGGAGGCTTGATAAATCTTTTATTGGTAGATACACGGACCGGGACTCCTTCGCTTTCAGCACCGTCTCTGCTGACTGAAGCTATTTTATAGGTATACATGGTGTCAGGCTTCAAACCGGCATCAGTGTAAATATCTCCCTTAACCCTTGCAAGTTCCCTGAATACTCCTTCAACCTCTCTGTAGACGGCATGGGAGTCGATAGCACTGTTCTGATTGACCTGCCAGTTGAATGTAATTTCAGTTTCTCCGGGAGTTACCTTGATATGCGCGGGAGGGGCAGGAGGAGTAACGCTCTTTTTCGTTGTCGCAGCGCTGACTGTTGCCGGAAAACTTTCTTCACCACCGGGACTGACGGAGATAATTCTATAGAGATATGTGGTATCAGTTTTCAATCCTGTGTCTTTAAAGGAATTGTCTCTTGTCCTTGCAATCTCCCTGAACTTCCCATCTTCTTCCCTGGAAATACTGTATACATCGGCAGTGCCTTCGCTGTCAGCCTGCCATGCGAGGGCAATTTCGGTTTCTCCTGCTGTAATCCTGATGTCGTCAGGCTGCAACAGGATAAGCTTTTTGGCAACAGCTTCGACCGGTTCGCTTCTGGCTCCCTCGTTTCCGTTTTTGGCAACAGCGCTTATTCTGTATGAATAGGCCTTGCCCGGCTTCACTTCCTTGTCCGTGAAGGATGTTTTTGACGGAGAAGCAATCAGTGAATACGGCTTTTTGTCAGTTGACCGGTAGACATTATAAGCGCCTACATATTTATCCATGCCCTTTGGCCAGGACAAGGTTATTTCCCTGATGCCGGATTCCGCCTTCAGGTTGAGCGGCGTGCGTGGTGTATATGAAAGGCCGATTTCCTGTATGCGCTCATTTCCAGTGTCCGCTACGGAAATAGTCACGTCATCCCGCAAAACTAAGGCAAATGGATCTAAGAAATCGCCCTTACTTTTGCCTTTGGCTCCAAATTTCCTTAAAAAAGCGCCGCGATGGTCAAAGACCTGTATCCTCTGGTTTCCGGAATCCAGAACCATTATCTCGTTATCTGTAACGAGAACGCCCTTCGGGTTCCTGAATTCCCCGTTGCCTTCACCCTTCTTCCCGATGGTCAGAAGGTACTTCCCTTCAGGATTGAATTTATAAACGGCATGGGCGTCTTCATCCACCACAAAGACATTTCCAGCGGTGTCTGCATCAATGTCAACAGGGTTTTCAAATCCTTCTTCACTGAATTTCTCAATCTTGTTCATATATACGCCGTCAGTGTTGAATATCTGAACACGTTCGTTTCCGCTGTCCGCGATGTACATGATCCCTTTTTGTGATATATAGATGCCTTTCGGAGATGAGAAATATCCTTCCCGTTTTCCGGGACCACCAATAACTGACTGGATTTTCCCATCTGTATTCATCCGTATCAGCCTGTTATTGCCGGAATCGACCACCCAGATAAAGCCTTCCGGATCAACGGAGATGCCCCATGGGTTGTCCATAAGGTCATTGCCCTGACCCATGATAACCTTGCGCACCAGACCATCCTGTATTACAATTACGGAATCATCCTTCTGATTGGTCGCGTACAGGACGTTTTTATGCCATGCCATGTCAGTCGCTATTACACTAACCTCACCAAGCCATTTAACCGAGTTGAGGGGTGGTGAAAATTCCGGCGGATTTCCCTTGATCTGTTCCGGAGAGAACCGCTGTATCGTATTCTTGGCGGCGTCAGCAATAAACAAATCCCCTGACTGGTCGAGAGAGATTCCTGATAAGTCACGGAACTGGGCCGGACCTTCTCCCTTTGTCCCGAAAGAAAGAAGCAGGCGGCCATCGAAGGCAAGTCTTTTTATCCTGAAGTTTCCGGCGTCAGCAACATAGAAGCCATCCTTGTCGGTGCAAATGGACACAGGCATTGAGAGGTCATGATAATTTTTGAGATGCTCGCCTGATGGAGAAAAAACCTGTATCCTGTTATTCCCGGAATCTGCAACATAAATGCTTCCGTTATGGTCAACGGCAACATCCAGAGGTGAGCGCATTTGGCCGTCCCTGTCTCCCTTTTCTCCTATTGATTGAAGGTAGATTCCATCGGAACTGAAGACCTGTACCCTGTGGTTGCCGGTATCCGCGACATAGATAACTCCCCGGTTGACGGCTATCCCTTTCGGGTTGTCAAACTGTTTTGGAGCGCTTCCACTGCCGCCAAATTCATCAAGAAAACTGCCGTCCCTGGAAAATACAAGCACCTTGTCTTTGTCGGAATCGCTTATATAAATTCTGTTTTCGGAAATCCCAATACCCGATGGAGCGCTCATCTGCCATTTATCTCCATCGCGGCTTTGCCACGAAGCAAGGAATTTGCCATCATTGGTCATGACAGTTACACGCCGGTTGCTTTTATCCGCAAGGTATATGGTACCATCTGCATCAATAGCAATGTCTGCAGGCTCGTTCATCTGGCCGGGGCCGGAACCGCCCTGGCCAAATTCGGATTTGAAGCCAATCTGCAGAAGCGAATATGACGTGCAAGGCAGGAAACATAATATCAAGGTGAGAAAAGCGAGGAATCTGTTTTTCAATGCCATCCCTCCAGGTCAAAAATTTCCATATTATTGGTAAACACGCCGGAGGATGTCAAGCCGTTAAAGCATCTGCTCCGCACAATAACAGTAAAAACTTCACCGCCTTATTGATAACAGTATCCTCCGGCCCGGAGACCATGTCGCAATTATGCATGCGATTTGCCTATTAATAGGAAACTGTATAGAAATACGTCATTCTCCGGCCTGACCAGGGAATCCATGTATTTTTGGCAGCTCCCTGCGGATGACTTCGTATTTCGCTTGACTCTCGTCCGGTCAA
>Ga0233425_10008796_pt1 | contig 13158 bp, 13 predicted proteins | sample Watercolumn_Towu_2_FD_181712 | JGI IMG/M metagenome (GOLD analysis project Ga0233425, IMG submission 181712) | Freshwater microbial communities from Lake Towuti, South Sulawesi, Indonesia - Watercolumn_Towuti2014_140_MG | ecosystem: Environmental > Aquatic > Freshwater > Lake | place...
GCGGTGGTGCGGAGGCGGGCGAACTTCCGTTGCCAGATGGCGAAGCAGGCGTCTTGCAGTTCGGGCCAGAGCGTGGCCACGCCGTCGGTCACGGCCGTGACGCGGTAGTCGCGGCCGGCGGCCGACATGAGCGTGGCGTTGACGCACACGTCGGTCACCACGCCCGTGATAAACAGGCGCCGCACGTCGCGGCTCCGCAGCGCGAGATCCAGCGGCGTGCCGAGGAACTTGTCGTAGGTGTGCCCGGCGACGACCAGTTCGTCGGGCCGCGGCGCGAGTTGCGGCACGATCTCGGCGGAGTTGGCGTCCTGCCCCGGCTGCGGGCCGACAAGGCAGTTGCCCGAGGGCCGCCCGAACCCCATCGGCCCGCCCGCAACCGCTGGCAGGTGTTCGATGCCGAACGGATCGCCGCGGAGGCACGGGACCGCTGTCGAGTAGACGAACTGCGTGAAGACGACCGGCACGGCGTTGCTCCGGCAGGCGTCGATCAGCCGCGCCACGTTGGGCACGATCTCGCGCCCGGCCGGCACCTCGAGCGCCGCGCCCGGGTCGAGGAAGCCGCGTTGCATGTCGATCACCAGCAAGGCCGTGCGTCCCGGCTCGAAACGGTGCAAGGCGTCGATCCGCTCCTGGCGGGCGAGGAGAAGGGCGTCGAGATTGGGCATCATGGAAGTCTCCGCTGTGGGGCAGGTTGCCAACCTGCCGTTGTTCTGGCAGGTTGGCAACCTGCCCCACGAAACACTACTTCCCCTTCCGCAGCCAGTACATCTCCGCGCCGATTTCCCGGCTGGCGGCGATGGTTTCGCCGTAGGGCGTGTCGCAGACGTCGAGGAAGCCGATCTGGTAGTTCTCGCCGTCGCCGCGGCCGGTGGTGGCCTGGTCGGCGAACTGGAACCAGTGCGTGCCGACGATCAGCGGGTTTTCCAGCGCACTGCGGACGTAGGCCCGATAGGCGTCGGCCCGCTCCTGCTGGCTGGCCGTCTTGACCAGACCCGTGTGGAACATGCCGCGGTCGAGGGCCCCGAAATGAAACTCGCCGATCACAACCGGCTTATCGACGCCCGCGGGCAGCTTGAGGTCGGCCACGCTGCGGTTGTAGCGGTTGAAGCTCACCACGTCGCAATACTTGGCCGACGCGCGGACCGCCAGGTCGTTCGCCCAGGCGAAGCGGCAGCCGAGGTAGAGCTGCTGCGGGGCGGCCTCCTTGACGGCCTCGCGGCACACGCGGAAATACTCCTCGGCCGTGTGCGTGTAGAAAGCCACGAGGTCGTCGCGGGCCTTCTTGGCGTCGGGCGGCGTGGTGGAGCTAAGCAGCGCGTCCCACGAAGCGTGCTGTGTGCCCCACGCCGCGTTGAGCCGCTCGATCTTGTTGTACTTCTTCTTGAGGTCGTCGATGAAGACCTTCTTGGCCGCCTGATCAGCCGGCGAACGCAGCGTGGCCAACGCCAGCGAGGTCTCGTTGCCCCAGCTCAGTTCGTTGCCCACGAAGTAGCCGAGGCACCACGGGTCGCCGGCCGAGCGGCCCTTTTCGCGGGCCATTGCGCGGCGGAGCCCTTCGGCGAAAACGGGGTCGAACACGTCGTCGAACTTCCCCCAATAGCCTTCGCTCCCCTGGATCGGCTTGCCGCGTCTGCCGACCGTGGCTGTGTAAGGCGTCTTGCGGAGGAGATAAATGTCGGCGTCGGACCAATTGGCGATCGTGTTCATACCCCAACTCCGCAGCCGGCGGTGGGCCAACTCGGCGTACTCGCGTTTCCACTCGGGGCCGTACTTCCGCAGCAGGTTCGCGCCGGTGAAGTCGAAGGTCGCGTATTGGCCGCGGCCCTCGTAATAGTTGTGCGGGGCCCAGTTGCCCGTGCCGTAGAACCGGCCGAAGGGGGAATCCTTCGGCGGCAGCGCGGCGAAGTAGAACTCGCGGTCGGTGATCGGCGTGACGGCGTTCCGCCCGTGGACGCAGTCGTTGCCGTGCGACCAGAAGAGCCGCCCCTCGGGATCCACCAGCCACCACTTCCCTTCGAGCTTTTCGACGCGGAAGAAGCCGCTGGCGGCCAGCTTCGGCCCGGCCTGCCAGCCGCCGTACTGGTTCCAGTCCCGCGGGCCGGGCCGCGCCTTCAGGTCGGCTGCTTCGGCCGCCTTGTTCTTCGCCAACTCGGCGTCGGAATGGACCTTGCCCGGCCAATCCTTGTGCATGTACTGGCCGTACTGGTCGATCATGGGGAAGAACTTCGCCGGATCGACGGTGGCGGCCGGCGGGGCCGCGCCGTCGGCGCGGAGGTTGCCGATGGTGAAGGTGTGATCGGCCTTGGGCTTGTTGACGAAGACCAGCAGTTGCGTAACGTTGGCCGGATCGATGCCGCCCTTGTCGACCGCGCCGCCCGGATAACCCCGCATTGCGAAGAGCTTGCCGCGGAGTGCGGCCGACATCGAACGCTCCAACGGCACGCGAAGCGTCTGCCGCTCGCCCGGCTTGAGCGACACGTGTTGGGTGACGCAGTTCTTCGTGCCGTCGGCGCCGGGGTTGTCGACGCGGCAGGAGACGGTCACGTCGCCCTTGCCGACGTTCTTCACGTCGAGTGCCACGTGGGCGAAGGCGGCCAGATCCCAACGGCCCTTGGGTGCCTTGAGCGTTACGCCTGGCCAGTCGGCCTTGTGCCCCGTCGTCAAGCGCAACGCCTCGCCGTCAAGCGCGAGTTGCACGTCGCTCTTGCCGACCGCCGACAGATCGAACCCGGGACCGAACTTCAGCAGCGTCTCGGCGGCTTGGGCCGCCGCGGCGGCCGAGAGAACGAGGAACACGGCCGAAAAGAGCAACGGGGTGATTAGTCGTAACATGATGGGACTCCGTCGTTGTTCGGACTTTGGCCCGATTATACACGCCCGCCGGCAACACGGCACCAATCAAGGTTGGGACTACTTGACGGCCCCCTGCGACCGCGGCATACTGGCTGCTGAGTTGCCGCCACCCACCGAACGTGGCGGCGCAAGGGCTTGGCAACACCCAACGGAGCGAAACTCATGGATTCGCTGGGCGACAGCCAGTCGTGGCCTCGGGCAGAACGGCTTCTCGGCTTGTCGGATGAGGAACTGCGACAGGTCGATCCGGTCGTGATGAACCTTGCCGTGTGCAAGGGCATCCCCTCTCAAGCGAATCTGGACATTGGCCGTTACGTCCGGTTGGCCGTGTCAAGGCGGCGGTGACGAGCGCTATGATCTGGAAGGAGGTCGATCTGCCGTGAATCGACTGATCACCTATCCCTACTCGGGGAATCTGAAGACCAACGTCTTTTTCCAGTTGGAGATCCCCTTGTGTTGTGTGGATATGGACTTGCGTATTGGCGAGCGGCGTTCGCCTTCGGTGACTCGGCCGCTGAGCCACGGGGAAGACTACGTCTACGCGGAGGTGCTCTACGATCTGCACGACATCCATGGATGTACAGATGAGCCAACTCATGTGACTGGTTGGGATCTGGACAACCATCGCGCGGACTTGCTAGGCGGCGCGAAGGTCTCGCCGTTTGTATCCGATACGGTCGCATTGACGATCGTGGTCCGCAGAGAATTCCGTGATGAGTTGAACCGGACGCCGTTCATCGGTTTCGCAACCGCACCGCTTCCCATCAGCGAGAATCAGTCACGATTGGTCGATCCGGACCTGTATGTCCTGAGCCCCCGCGGGCGCAAGTGCGTGCGCCCTCTCGCAGTGAGTGTGCCCGAGCCTAACGTTTGTCCTTTCTGCGGCTGGGGTCCGATTGTATGTGCCGCCTGTCGTGAGGTGCAGTGGAATTGCCCCAAGTGTACGCACGATCTTGTCGTGTTGGAGGAGAAGCACGAAGGCTCCGGTGACAAGCGGTTCACCACGGTCGGGATTCCGCGAGAGGGCTGGATCGTCGACGGAATCCAATGGGACGGTTCGGATTTCGTTGCGGGCCTGAACCAATCGCTGATCACGGGCCGCGTTCTGGACTGGCTCGTGGCCGTCGGCGCCGTGCCCTTCATGGCCTTTCCGTGTTTCGTTGATGTCTCGGGGTGCGATGCTGTGCAGTTGAAGAGACTCGCGGAGGCGCGAAGCAAGACCCCACGCTAGGCGCCGTACTGGCGTACCGCCTGGACCAGCGTCAGCACGTTCTCGACCGGCGTTTGCGGCAGGACGCCGTGGCCGAGATTGAAGATGTGGCCGGGGCGGCCGCCGGCCTGGGCGAGAATCCAGCAATCGCAGCGCGAATCTGCTGCAAGTCCCTCATTTGCGGCGGTCGCGCCAGCGGCTGGCAATTCCGTCTCGCATCACGACTGCCATTCCTGGCCACTGGGCTTCCGGGTAACGCGTAATGCCTTGCATGACGCGATCGTGGATGCGCTGTCGATTCGGCTGCTTCAGCCGCACCACCAGTACGCCCGGATGCAGTGGATCGCGGACCGTCGCGAAGCCCTTGTCGGTGGTGATCAACACGCGCTGCTCGCTCACGGCGATACGCCATAAACCCGCGTCCGAGATTCCTTCATCGAGCGTACCGCGGACGTCGCGCACTTCGTGCCCTGCATCACACAGCGCGGCAACCGTCATACGCGGAATGTTCTCATCGACGAGGATCTTCATTGCGGCCCGGCCAGTTGCTCCAAAGGCGCGATCTCCTCTTCAGCTAACCGCGATGCATATTCCAGGCAAGCAAAGATCGCCTCGCGCGAGAGCGCCGGATAGGCTTCGATCAGGTCGTCGAAGCCGTCGCCGTTGGCCAACATGCCGAGCACTTGATGGACCGGAATGCGGGTGCCGCGGACGCACGCCTGCCCGTGGCAAACGTTCGGATCAATGGAGATGCGATCGAGTTGCGTGGCCATGAACAGTCCTTTCGCTGAAAAGAACTCCTACATCGTATTCTATTCCGGCATACAAGCGAGGCCAAGTCCAGTCTCAGGCACTCGTGGGAGCGGAGTACTCGTGTACCGCCCCCACCAGTGCCTTAACGTTCTCGACCGGCGTTTGCGGCAGGACGCCGTGGCCGAGATTGAAGATGTGGCCGGGGCGGCCGCCGGCCTGGGCGAGAACCTCGGCGGCGCGGCGGCGGATCACCTCGGGCGTGCTCAAGAGCACCGTGGGATCGAGGTTGCCTTGGATCGCCCGCTCGGGACCGATCGACTGCCAGGCGTCGTCCAGGCGGATCCGCCAATCGACGCCGATCACCGAGCCGCCCGCCTCGCGCAGCAGCGGCAGCAGGGCCGGGTTGCCGGTGGCGAAATTGATCACCGGTACAGTCGAAGCGGGGCCTGCTTCTCCGGGTGGCCCAGATAGCTTGTCTATCTGGGCCGCGCAGCGGCAAGAAGAACCAAGAGGAGCATCCGGTGCCTCTTGTGCCTTCGGCACACCGCTAGGCAAGCTATCGGTGCCACCCGGGGTTTGCAGTGCCTCGATCACCGCCCGCGTGTACGGCAGCACGTAGCGGCAATAATCGTCCGTGCCCAGGCAGCCGACCCAACTGTCGAACAACTGCACGGCCTGCGCGCCGGCGGCGATCTGCGCGTTGAGGTAGCGCGTAATGGCGCGGGCCAGCCGTCCCATGATGGCGTCCCACGCGCCCGGGTCGCCGTGCATGAGCGTCTTGGCATGGCGGAAGTCGCGGCTGCCGCCCCCTTCAATCACGTAGGCGGCCAACGTGAAGGGCGCCCCGGAAAAACCGACCAGCGGCAGGGCCTCGTCCAGGCCGGCGCGCGTGGCGCGGACGGCGTCCGTCACGTAGCCCAGCGCGCCCACGTCCTCCAACTCCCGCAGCCGGTCGACGTCGGCCGCCGCGCGGATCGGCGGAGTGAGCACTGGGCCGTCGCCAGCGCTGAACTCCAGGCCGATGCCCATCGGCTCGAGGATCAGCAGCAGATCGGAGAAGAGGATCGCCGCATCGACGCCCAGTTGCTCGACGGCCGAGATCATCACCTCGGCGCAGAGCTTGGGGTTCTTGCACAAGTCGAGAAAGCCGACCTCGCGGCGGAGCTGGCGGTACTCGGGCATGTAGCGGCCGGCCTGCCGCATGAGCCAGATCGGCGTGCGTTCGACCGGCTCGCGGCGCGCGGCCCGCATGAACAAACTGTCGTGCCAACGGGGATGCGGCATGGGATTTCAGATTTGAGATTGATGATTTCGGATTTGAGATTGGCAATTCGCGACTTGCAATTTGCAATTTACAATTGCAGAATGGCAGTCTAGCACATTTCCCCCGCAGTTCCAACTGTGCCGCCGCCCGCCGTCAATCTGAAATCACAAATCATAAATCTGAAATCCAAGAAAGGGAGCAGGTCTGTCCGGGACGTTCCCGGACAGACCTGCTTGAGGTTCGATCGGCTAGGTACTGGACCTAGTTGCGGACGACGTTACGGCTGGCCTGGTAGATGCCGCGCGACCGCTGGAGCGAAGCCCGGGGGTCGGGGGTCGGGGCCTTGGGCAGAAGAGTGGTCTCTTCCTTCTTCTCTTCCTTCACCTCGCCGTTGCCGGCCGGAGCGCCGCCGCCGCAGCCGCCGCAGCCGCCGCAACCGGGGTCGCAGGCAACCGCCGCTTCGCAGGCCTTCGGGCCGCAAGGATCGCACGGGTTGCACGACTTCTTGCAGCTCTTCTTGCAGCCGAACAGGTCGTCGACCAGGTCCAGCAGCGGACGGCACTGCTTCTTGCACTTCTTCGGGCCACAGGCCGGAGCGCAAGCCGGCTCACAGGCCGGGTCGCAAGCCTTGGGGCAGGCCTTCTCGCAAGCGGGCACTTCACAGGCCTTCTCGCAGCTCTTCTTGCACGCCTTCTTGCAGTCGCAGAAGAGCTTCTTGCACTTCTTCGGACCGCAAGCCGGGGCGCACGGATCGCAAGCCGGTTCGCAAGCCGGATCGCAAGCCTTGGGGCAGGCGACTTCGCAAGCCTTTTCGCACGGATCGGGCGCGCAGGCCTTGACTTCGCCGCAAGCCTTCGGCTCGCAACCGCAGTTCGGTGTGCTGCACTTCTTGCACTCGAACAGCCCCCTCATGCCCGCAAACAGGTCGCGGACGGGCGTGCAGCGCGGCTTGCCGCACTGCTTTTCACAAGCCGGGGCGCACGGATCGCACGCGGGTTGCGGGCAAGCCTTTTCGCAGGGGTCGGGCGCACAGGCCTTTTCGCACGGGGCAACCTTGGCGCACGCATTGCAGTCGCCGCAGTCACCGCACTTCAGCCCCTTCATGCGGTTCAAGAGTTCGAAACCGAACCCTTGGGCACACAGGGCCACGCTCACCAGGAGCGCTCCAATTACGGTCTTCCCTTTCATTGAGCTACAACTCCTTTACAATGAACCGCACTGCTCGCATCCCGTCGGGCAACTTGGAACCGGCAGTACCGCGCTCGGGCGGTACTGACTGGCGTTGGCGGGTCCTCCCATGGGTAAGGACCGACGGAGGCTTTGGTTCGCCGTTGGCCGGCGGGAAGGTGGGTCAGCAGACGCGGTTCGCACGGTGTACTGCGCCAGGGCCGTCGAGCCATTCCATGACTCGAAATACAACCCGATCCGGTTGCCTGACGCGCCCTCCGCGTGCCACCCAGGCACGCGCAATTCGCTAAGGGTCAGATACCGTATCGGCTGCCCCACAAAAGACCCTTGAACAAACGGAAGTTGTTTTCCGTAAGAGACTTACCGCTCGACGTGGGCAAGGAATTACGCTCGCATAAAGCGGGGGAAGTTTGCCGGTTATATGCCCGCCCTACGTGCCGAACCGCCCCCCGACATTCTTCGCGATCGGCAAAGCCTCCCCCGCTTTCCTCGACCGCAACGGCGCACCGTAACGCGCCTTTCCTCTACGCTGCCCACGCCGCACGGCTTGGTGGCCGCGAGGGCGAAAGCTTGGTAAGATGGAGCAGTCCTAACCAATGAGTACCGCCGACAAACATTACCGCATCATCGACTTCGACCGCTTGCCGGGCGTGCCCTGCCCGTGCGGTACGGCCCGCCGGGCCCTGGCCGATGTCCACGAGTTCCCCGGCACGATCCACCGCACCCAGATCACCGTCGACGCCAAGCTCCACTACCACCGGCGACTGACCGAGACCTATTACATTTTGGAATGTGGGCCGGAAGCGAAGATGCAACTCGACGACGAACTGCTGCCCGTCCGCCCCGGTACGTGCATCTACATCCCGCCCGGCGTGCGGCACCGTGCCGTCGGGCCGATGACCGTGCTGATCGTCGTCCTGCCGAAGTTCGATCCGGAAGATGAAGTGATAGTGGGCAATGGGTAGTGGGTGGTGGGTAGTCAAGAGTTGTCAGTTGTCAGTGAGAGCATTCAGCCATGCAACGCACCTGCGGTTTTGCGGCAGCGATTCTGGTGGTTCTTAGCGCGTCCCTCGCGGCGGCGGCCGACTGGCCGCAGTTCGGCGGCTCGCCGGCGCGGAACAACACCCCGGAGGGTAAGAACATCCCGGTCGAATGGAACGTCGGCCAGTTCGATCCGCAGACCAACGAGTGGAAACGCGAGAACGCCAAGAACGTCCTGTGGGTGGCGCGCCTCGGCAGCCAGTCGTACGGCACGCCGGTCGTGGCCGGCGGCAAGGTCTTCTGCGCGACCAATAACGGCGCCGGCTGGCTGAAACGCTATCCGGCGACCGAAGACCTCGGTTGCCTGTTGTGTTTCCGCCAGAGCGACGGCGAGTTCCTGTGGCAATTCTCCAGCACGAAACTCAAGGCCGGGCGCGAGGTCGATTGGCCCGAACAGGGTATCTGCGCGACGCCGTTGGTCGAAGGCGACCGCGTCTACGTGGTGACCAACCGCGGCGAAGTGGCCTGCCTCGACACGGCGGCAGATCCGAAAGCCCCACAAGAGGCCCGCGTCGTTTGGCTTTACGACATGATGAAGCAGCTCGGCAGCGTGCAGCACAACATGGCCAGTTGCTCGGTCACGACGGCCGGCGATCTGCTTCTGGTCAATACCGGCAACGGCGTGGACGAGTCGCACGAGAAGATACCCGCGCCGCAGGCCCCGAGCTTCATCGCGCTGGACAAGAAGACCGGCAAGCTGGCGTGGGCCGACGCCTCGCCGGGCCAGAATATCCTGCACGGGCAGTGGGCCTCGCCGGCCTTCGCCGTGCTCGACGGCGTGCCGCAGGCCATCTTTCCCGGCGGTGACGGCTGGGTCTACAGCTTCCTGGCCAAGCCCACCGACGACGGCAAGCCGAAGCTGCTGTGGAAGTTCGACTGCAACGCCAAGCAGTCCGTGTGGGTCGAAAGCGGGCGCGGCGACCGCGCCGAAATCATCGCCACGCCGGTGATCTGCGACGGCCGGGTCTTCATCGCCACCGGGCACGATCCCGAGTTCGGCGAGGCGTCCGGCTGCCTGTGGTGCCTCGATCCGACGAAACGCGGCGACGTGAGCGCGGAACTGGTGGTGGATGCGGCCGGCAAGCCCGCGCCGCCGCGGCGGATCTGCGCGGTCGATAAAGAGGCCGGCGAGACGGTCAAGCCGAATCCCAACTCGGCCGTCGTGTGGCGCTACGCCGGGCACGACGCCAACGGCGACGGCAAGCTGGATTTCAAGGAGACCATGCACCGCTCGCTGGGCATGGTGGCCGTCAAGGACGGGCTGCTGGTGGTCGCCGACCTGGCCGGCTCGCTCCACTGCCTCGACGCCAAGACGGGCAAGCAGCACTGGACCTACGACATGATGGCCGCCGTCTGGGGCTCGCCGCTGCTGGTCGACGGCAAGATCTACCTCGGCGACGAAGACGGCGACTTGGCCGTGCTCGAACTGGCCCCCAAGTTCAAGCTCCTGGCCGAGAACAACATGGGCAGCGCCGTCTACAGTTCGGCCGTCGTGGCCGACAACGTGCTGTACATCGCCACGCGGAACCGGCTGTTCGCCATTGGCGCGAAAGAGTAGCGAAATGACCGGTTAATCCTCGCCCTGCTCGAAGCCGAGTTCCTCCGGCGGTAAGTAGTTCCGCGCCGCATGCCGGATATGCAGCACGCGGACCTCGCGGCCGCGGATTTCGTAGAGGATGCGGTACCAGCCGAACACGAGTTGTCGGATTTCGCCCTCGACCGATGAGCTTTCCGGGGCCAGGCCGCATCGCTCCGGGAACACCGCCAAGGTCTTGACCGCCGCCAGTAGTCGTTTGCGCCACGATGCCGCGCGGGCCGGCGAGTCTTTACGAATCCAGAGGTACGCCTCCTTGAGTTCCGATGCAGCCCTCGCGGTGATTTCAACCTTGTGTCTCATACTCGCGGCCAAGCTCTTCCAAGACGTCTTCCATCGGTCGGGTGCGTCCCATTCTGACATCTTCTTGACCCGCGCGAATTCCTTCCACGGCGTCGGCATAGTCGGCCGCTTCGAGCAGACGCTGATAGGACTTGGCGTCCTGGACCACGATCTCGGCCTTGCCGTGGACGGTCAGCACCACCGGCGCGCCGGTCTGCTTGAGCCGGTCGATGAAGGCCACCGAGTTGCGTTTGAAGTTCGACAGCGAGTCGATGTCGCGGCTGAGATCGAGCATGGGCGGCTCCTTTGCGCTCTTTATGCATCATCGTTGCATCCTATTTGATGTTACACCGCACTGGGTATGCGGTCAAGTGCGGCGTCCCAGGCGGCAGGGCCGATCAGTTTCTGAAGATGGGGTACTTGTTGGGGTGGCAGTTGCACTACCACCCCAAGAAAGTACCGGCAATTCAGGGGCGGCAGTACAACTGCCGCCCCAACGGCGCGGAAAACTGATCGGCCCTGTCCCTGGCACCCCGCGGCCGATTCAACGACAATACGCCTCATGCGGCTTCTCGATCTCACTTTGCCGACCGCGGCCGAGAACCTGGCCCTCGATGAGGCGCTGTTGGACGAGGCCGAAGCGGCGGGCGGGCCGTGCGAAACGCTCCGCCTCTGGGAGCCCGCCGCGCCGCTAGTCGTGGTCGGCCGGTCGTCGAAGGTGGCCGCCGAGGTGCGGCTCGATGCCTGCTGCGAACTCGACATTCCCGTGCTGCGGCGCGTAAGCGGCGGCGCGGCCGTCGTCGCCGGCCCGGGCTGCCTGATGTATGCCCTGGTGCTCAGTCTCCAGCTGCGGCCCGAGCTGCGGGCGGTCGACCACGCGCACCGCTTCGTATTGGGCACGCTGGCCGCCGCACTCAACCCGCTGGCCCCCGGCGTACAATGCCGCGGCATCAGCGACCTGGCGGTCGGGCAGCGCAAGGTCTCGGGGAACAGCGTCCGCTGCAAACGCGAACACCTGCTCTATCACGGCACGCTCTTGTACGACTTCCGGCTCGACCTGATCGACCGCTGCCTTGCCATGCCGCCGCGCCAGCCCGACTATCGCGCGGGCCGGAGGCACGCGGAGTTCGTCGCCAATTTGCCGGCGACCGCGGCGGGCATCCGCCGCGCGCTAGCAGCCGTATGGAAAGCCATCGACTTGCCGGCCGACTGGCCGAAGCAGCGGACCGCGCGACTCGTGGCTGATCGCTACGGCCGAGAGGAGTGGAACCGCGGCTAACGGGGCAAGATCGTCACGCGGCCGCCGATCTTGGCGGCCCAGTGTTCCATGATGCGGGCCTTCTTACGCAGGATTTGCAGCTTCCCAGGGAACGTGCAATCTGTCCGCCCCAGGAACTGCTCCAAGAACTTTTCGCCCGCCGGGTCTCTGGGGATCGACTCGACCAGCACGGAGACGGTCTCGAACTCGGGGCTCTTTAGGAGTTGCTTGTAGAGGTCGCGCAGATAATCGCGCGGGCCGCAGACTACGACGTCGTCGGCCAGGAACACCGACACGGCATCGCAGCAAACGAATTCGAACTGCCCCAGCAGGGCGTCTTCGTGCGATAGCCCGGCCCTTAACACGATCGGCGCTCTCCCGTTTAACACGCGGATCGCCTCTTGCGGAGAACACGTCACTACACGCTCGATGGTTGCCAGCAGCCGTGCGCGCCCCGGCACCGCAATAGCCAGCAGCACGAGCGTGAACGTCGCGGTATCGGGCGGCGCGAGCTTCTTCGGCGGCGCCGGCTGCAACATCGCCCGCGTTTCGGTGTCGAGCCAAGCAGTCATGGTTATGCACTCCCTTCGACCATCAGACTACCCACCGCAACCGCCCGTTGGCAATACAGGAAAAGGTCGATGCTCCGTCCCCCATGTCCTCTTCTGAAATGTCAGCAATCCCCCTTTTGTCTCACCGCAACCGCACTTCCATCGTCTGCCCGGCCTTGAGCGTCACCGTGTCCGGGCCGTCGATCTGTTGCCCTTTGGGCGCACGGAGCTTGTGCGTGCCGTCGGCGGTAGCCTTGAGGGTGACGGTCGTGGCGCGGCCGTCCTTCCAGGCGATCTCGACCTCGACGCCGCCGCGGGCGCGTAAGCCTTTGACACTGCCGCTGGGCCACGCGCTGGGGAGCGCCGGCAGCAGCGCGATCTCGCCGGCGTGGCTCTGCAGCAGCATCTCGGCAATGCCCGCGGCGCCGCCGAAGTTGCCGTCGATCTGGAACGGCGGGCACGTGTCGAACATGTTGGGCAGCGTGCTGCGGCCGATCAGCCCGGCGAGCATGAGGTAGGCGTGGTCGCCGTCATCGAGCCGCGCCCAGAAGTTCACCTTCCAGGCCTTGCTCCAGCCGGTGCCACCGTCGCCGCGCATTTCCAGCGACTTGCGCGCCGCGGCGGCCAGCTCGGGCGTGCCGCGGGGAGTGATCTCGCGGCCCGGGTGGAGCCCCCACAAGTGCGACACGTGCCGATGCGTGTTCTTCGGGTCGTCCTTATCTTCCAGCCATTCCTGGAGTTGCCCGTGGCGGCCGATCTGGTTCGGCGCGATCCGCTTACGGAGTTCGGCGAGCTTCGCGCGGAACTCGGCGTCGATTCCCAGCACCTCGCTGGCGGCGATGCAGTTGCCGAACAGTTCGCGGACGATCTGGTGGTCCATCGTGGGCCCGGCAACCAGTCCGCCCTGCTCGGGCGAGTTCGACGGCGTGCTGATGAGCCATCCCGTCTTCGGGTATTCGACCAGCGCATCGACGAAGAACTCGGCGGCCCCCTTCATCACCGGATACGCCCGCTCGGCGAGGAACTTCTTGTCGCCGCCGAAGAGATAATGATCCCAGAGGTGTGCGCAGAGCCACGCGCCGCCGGTGGGCCAGATGCCGTGATTGGCCGCGTTGATGGGGGCCGTGCCGCGCCACAGGTCGGTGTTGTGGTGCAGCAACCAGC
>Ga0233425_10008797_pt1 | contig 13157 bp, 11 predicted proteins | sample Watercolumn_Towu_2_FD_181712 | JGI IMG/M metagenome (GOLD analysis project Ga0233425, IMG submission 181712) | Freshwater microbial communities from Lake Towuti, South Sulawesi, Indonesia - Watercolumn_Towuti2014_140_MG | ecosystem: Environmental > Aquatic > Freshwater > Lake | place...
CGCTTGCCGGAAGATCTGCCGATCGATCTTCATGCCCTCGGGCAGCGTCTTCTGGATCTCGTCCAGGCTCTTGTCGATGCGCCGGGTGAGCTCCAGCGTGTTGGCGCCCGGCTGCTTCAGCACGCCCAACACCACGGCCGGCTCGGCGTTCGACGAGCCCTCGCCGCGCTTGATCGCCGGACCCACCACCACCTCGCCGAGCTGCCCGACCAGGACCGGCACTCCCGCCCGGACCGCGACCACCGCGCGGTCGATGTCCTCCTTGGACTGGATGCGGCCGACGCCGCGGATCAGCGACTCCTGCGGGCCGCGCACGAAGAAGCCGCCGCTCGAGTTCTGGTTGGAGTCCCGGAGGGCCTCGGTCACCTGCTCCAGCGTGACGTCGAACGCGCGGAGCTTCGCCGGGTCCACCAGGACCTGGAACTGTTTGACTCCACCTCCGATGGGGATGACCTGCGCGACGCCCGGCAGGGCCAGGAGCCGCTTGCGCAGCACCCAGTCCGCCGCGCCGCGGACCTCCAGCGGCGAGTGGCGGTCACTCTTCAAGCTCAGGAACAGGATCTCACCCATGATCGACGAGATCGGCGCGAGCGTCGGCGGGCCGAGGTCGGGCGGGATCTGCGACCCGACGAGCTGGAGCTTCTCGTTGACGATCTGCCGGGCGACGTAGATGTCCGTCCCCCAGTCGAACTCCACCCAGACCACCGAGATGCCGACGCCCGACGCCGAGCGCACGCGGCGCACGCCGGTCGCCCCGTTGACCGCCGATTCGATCGGGAAGGTGACGAGCGCCTCGACCTCCTGCGGAGCGAGCCCGTGCGCTTCGGTGAGGACGGTCACCGTGGGCGCGGTGAGATCCGGGAACACGTCGACCGGCATCCGCGCCGCGGTCACGCTGCCGTAGAGCGTGATGGCGACGGCGGCGATGACCACGAAGAGGCGGTTCTGGAGCGACCACCGGATGATGCGATCCATCAGCGACATGGCGGCCTCAGTGCGCGTGCCCGTGGGCCGGGATCGCGCCCGACGCGGACGCGAGCTTGATCTCGTAGCCACCCTTCGTGACCACGCGCTCTCCGGCCTTGACCCCCTCGAGCACGCCCGCCCAGCCGTTCGAGCGGACCCCGAGCGAGAGCGGGCGCCGTTCGAAGGCTTCGCCCTCGACCATCACGTACGCGATCGCCTTGCCGCCCTCCTCCAGGATGGCCGCCTCCGGGATCGCGAGCGCGCGTTCGACGGCGCCCGTGGCGATCGACACCTTCGCGAACTGGCCGATCCGCAGGCGGCCGTCGGGGTTCGCGAGCTCGAACACGACCGGGATGGTCCGAGTCTGCGGATCCAGCACGCGCCCGATGGTCACCAGCTTGCCGTTCGCCTCGTTCACGGTGAAGGGCTCTGTGTAGCCGTCGATGCTGAACCACGCGGCCCGGGCGCCCTCCACCTTCGGGATGTCCGGCTCGAACACCTGCGCGACCAGCCACACCCGCCCGAGGTCGATGACCGTGAACAGGAGCTGGCCCTCTTCCACGGCCTGGCCCGCGGCGACCTCCACCTTGACCAGCGTCCCGTCGATGGGCGAGCGCACCTTGAACGCGCCCGGGCCCGCGCCGCCCGCGCCCGCCGCGCTCGCGTTGAACTGCTTGAGACGGCCCGAGCTGCCGCCCACGCGCGCCTTCGCGATGGAGACGCGCGTCCTGGCCTCTTCGACGTTTCGCTGGGGTACGGCCTGCTCGGCGAACAGGCGCTCCGCCCGCGCCAGCGCAGTTTCGGCCGCCGCGAGCTCCGCCTTCGCGGAGAGCACGTCTGCGTCGAGCGACGCGCGATCGCTCGTCCCGCCCACGGAGGGTGCGATGGTCGCGAGCACCTGCCCCTTCTTCACCGCCATGCCCAAGATCGGCGCCGCCGCGCCCGCCACCACACGACCCGCCGACGTGGCGCTGAGCCGCGCCTCCTTGCCCGCGACGGGGCGGAGCTCGCCGTTGGCGCGCACCGCGCCCTGCAGCTCTCGCTCGACCGCGGGCGCCGTCGCGAACTCCGTCTTCCACTGCTGCTCCTTCAGGAACGGGATGCGTCCCGGGACATCGGCTTCCTCGCCGAGCGCGGCCTTAGCGCCCGCTGGATCCGCGAAGACCTCGCACGGGCCCACGGGGAACTCGTCCTGGACCTGGGGGCCCTCGACGCGCATGCTCATCTCGCACTTGCCGGCCGCCGCGGGTGTGAGCACGGGCCGGAAGATCCCCGGGCTCGACGCCTTGTCGGCGCGCGCCGTCACGGTCGCGCCGCCGGCCATCTTCAGCGTGAGCGTCACGGCGCCCTCGGTCACCGCCTTGAACGTCGCCATGGCCGTGACGTGAGCGGCAAAGCCGACCTCCTTGCCGGCGATGAGCGGCTTGTGCTCCATGAAGAGCTCGGTCTTCTCCGTCCAGAGCGTGACCGATTGGCCCGGTAGCTCGTCCTTGGCCGACTCGTGACCGTGCCCGTGCTCGGCCTCCCCCTTGTCATGCGCGTGCGAGCCCTTGCAGGCCACGAGCGCGAGCGCCGCGACGATGGCGAACCGCTTCACGGCGACACCTCCGGGCGGCGGCCGAGGGCCCTCCAGAGCTCGAGCTCGGCCAGCTTCGCGCCGTGCCGGAGCTCCAGGTCGCGCAGCCTGACGTCGCGCGCCGTGCGATAGGCGTCCAGGAGCTCGAAGATGCTCGGGCGCTCACCCTCGCGGTAGGAGACCTCGGCGACGCGCACCAGGTCGTCGACCTTGTCGAGCTGCGTGCCGGCGAAGCGCTTGGCCTGCGCCAGCTTGCGCTCGAGCTGCTCGTGCGCGGCCCGAGCGAACGCCGGCACGCGCTGCTCGAGCACGCGCCGCTCCGCGAGCGCCAGACGCTTGCCCGCGTGCGCGCGCTCGCGCTCGGCCTGGCCGCTGTCGAAGAGCGGGACCGAGACCGCGATCCCCGCGACGTAGCCATAGGCGGTGTCCCCCGCGGCGACCTCCGCGGTCTTGAGCCCACCGGTGAGCACCAGCGCCGGGACCCAGCCGCGCCGGGAGGCCGACAGCTCCCGCTCGGCCTGGGTACCGCGGAGCACGAGCGCCTTGTAGTCGGCGCGCCCGCCGAGCGCGCTCGCCGAGAGCGCGTCGCGAGCTCCCGGCAGGGCCGGCAGCGCCAAGCGATCGGAAGCGTCGTACGCAGCCGCCGGGTCGCCGACGAGCGTCCCCAAGCGCCGGCGCGCGGCCAGCAGCTCGCCCTCCGCCGTCGCCATCAGGTCGTCGTTGGCGGCGCGCTCGAGCTCGAGACGCTTCTGGTCGTAGCCCGACGCCTCCCCGGCCTTGGCGCGCTTCTGCACGATCTCGACCAGCCCCGAGAGCGCCTTCTGTCCCTTGTCGAGCGTCTCGACGCGATGGCGCGCGAACGCGGCGTCGTAATAGGCGCCGAGCGCCTGCAGTACCAACTCCACTCGCTCTGCCGCCGCTTCGGAGCGGGCAGCCTGGACGCCCGCCTCGGCAGCGTCGACGCGCAGCGATCGGCGGCCCGACACGTCGATGGGCCACGCCAGTCGCAAGCTGTTCTCGGCCACACCGCCGCCGCTCGGGAAGATCTCTTCGCGGTCGAACGCGACGGACGGGTTCGGCAGCACGCGCGCGGCCGTGACGCCCGCGCGGACGGCTTGCACCTTCGCCTCGAGGACCTCGAAGCGCGGATCCGACTTCTCGAACCGCGCCAGGAACTCGGCGGCGGTCAGCGACTTCGGCTCGGCCATCGCGGGCCGCGCAGGCAGGACGAGCGCCAAGGCTGCGCTTACTATCACCGGTAGTATTCGGGCGGACACGATCACGGGACTCCTCTCGACCTTCGTCGCTGCTCAGTGCGTTCCGACCAGCGTCTCGAGCGCGTGGTGGATGGGATCGGCGAGCGCGACCGACGAGATCGCGACGGCAGACACGACGAGCAGGGCGGCCAAGCCGAAGAGACGCGCCAGCCGGTGACCATCGCCGCCTCCCGCGAGCACCGCCTCGACGCGCTCGACCACGTCGCTGCCGGCCGGCATGAAGCAGGCGCTCGCCACGGGCTCGCCCCCGGGCTGCGAGCGCGCGACGTTCACCAGCGCGCGCGCGACCGCCTCGGGCTCTCCGAGCCGGAGCGCGGCCCGGTGGTCGCAGAGCCGCTCGGTGGCGCTGCTCCAGCGCTCCAGAAGCACCCCGCCGACGAGGGGCGCCGCGAACCACGACACGACGTGGAGCACGCTGCGCTTCCAGACGTCGCCTTGCTCGGCGTGCGCGGCCTCGTGCGCCAGCATGGCGTCGCGCTCGTCGGCCGTGAGGCGATCCCAGGCCGCGGTGCTCACGAAGATCTTGGGCCGAACCAGGCCGGCCACGAAGCAGAACGCCTTCGACCCGGGCGCGAGCCAGACCTCACCAGCGCTCGACGCGAGCCGAGTGCTCACCGCCTCGACTTGCCGGAGCGCGGAGCGCGCGCTCGCCAGGCGCGTGGCGTGGTGGACGAAGCGCGCGAGCGCGAGCGTGCCCATGAACGCCACGATGCCCACCGCCCAGGCTCGCTCCGCCCAGCTCGTGCCGTGGAACACGCAGAGGTGCAGGTGATGCAAGTGGAGGCGGCAGTGGTCCGCAGGGCCACCGGCCAGCGACGTTCCCGCGAGGATCGAGACCACGATGCCGGCGGCCAGCGGCGGGAACACCAAGCCGAACGCTGCGGCGCGGCGCTCTGCACGCGGGCCTGCGGCGCGGAGGCCTCGCCGGCCCAGCACCACGGCGGCGCCGAGCAGGACCGAGAGCGCCCAGCTCGCGACCAGGAACGTGGCGGCGAAACCAATCAGGCTCCCCGGCTGCATCACCGCCGCCTCCGGTGACGCGCCAACGCGCGCTCGAGGCGCGCCAGGTTCTCGCCGTCGAGCGACACCGCGACGTCCACGAACGCAGCGAGCACGGGCCCCGCCGACTTCTCGAGCAGCCCCGACACGGTCTCTTCGACGATGCGGCGGTGATACTGGTCCCGAGTCATCGCGGCCCGATACCAGAAGGCGTTGCCGTCTTTGTCTCGAGCGAGGAGCCCCTTCTTGTACAGGCGGTCCAGCGTGGTCATCACGGTGGTGTAGGCCAGCTCTTGGTCCAGCCGATCCACCACGTCGCGAACCGACACCGGTTCCCCCGCGCTCCAGATGAGCTCCATGAGCCGCTCCTCGAGCGCGCCCAGAACACGGGAAGCTTGCGAGAAGGTCCTCAAGACAGAGGATCTTTGTATGCGACCCGGTCTACGATTGTCAATAGTAGGCGCCGGGTGGAGGCTCCAGCTCGCAGAAGCGCGCCGCGCTGGGGCGCGTGACGATGAGTCGATGCCGCGTGCGTGTGGCCGCCGCAACCTCACGAGTTGGCGCCAGGACTCGGGCGCGCGCGCGGTGTGCGAAGGCACGATTTGCGTGGAGCCAGCTTCGAGACTTGAACTCGAGACCTACGGTTTACGAAACCGTTGCTCTACCACTGAGCTAAGCTGGCGACCCTGTTGGGGCGCGCGAGAATACGCACGCGCCCGGGTGAGTCAAGTGAGCGCAATCCGCGTCCCTTCGGGCTTTCGTTTCGCAGCCGTTTCGGCCGGGATCCGCAAGGACGGGCGCATCGACGTCGCGCTCGCGGCGAGCGACGAGAGCGCGGTCGCCGCGGGCGTGTTCACGCGGAACCTGGTGAGGGCCGCACCCGTCGAGGTGGCGATGCGCCGCGTGGCCGCGGGGCGCGCGCGCGCGGTGCTGGTCAACGCGGGCTGCGCGAACGCGTGCACGGGAGCAGCCGGTGAGGAGGCGACGCTCGCGTCGACGGCGGCGGTGGGCGCCGCCCTCGGGGTCTCCGCGGAGGCGGTGTTGCCCGCGTCGACCGGAGTCATCGGTGCGCTGCTGCCCGCCCAGAAGATCTCGGACAGGGCTCGCGAGCTGGTCGAAGGGCTCACCGCGGACGGTTGGGACGCCTTCTCGCGCGCCATCCTGACCACGGACCGAGGGCCGAAGGTGGCGAGCGCGGAGCTCGCGGGAGGAGCCTCGGTGCTCGGCATCGCCAAGGGCGCGGGGATGATCCACCCGGATCTGGGGCCGCCGCAGGCGACCATGCTCGCGTTCCTGTTCACGGACGCCGAGGTCGCACCGGCCGTGCTGCAGCGCGCTCTCGAGGCGGCCGCGGAGGTCACCTTCAACGCCGCCAGCGTGGACGGCGACACCAGCACGAACGACTCGGTGCTCGCGCTGGCTTCGGGTCGAGGCGGGCCCGCGAGCGAGGGGGAGCTCGGTCTTGCCTTCACCCGCGTGTGCGGCGAGCTCGCGCGGGCCATGGTGGCCGACGGGGAGGGCGCGAACCACTGCGCGGAGATCGTGGTCGAGGGACTGGCGGATACGGCGGCCGCGCGGACCGTGGCGCGCACGGTCGCAACGTCGCTGTTGGTGAAGACGGCGCTCTTCGGCAAGGACGCCAACTGGGGCCGGCTGCTCGCGGCGGCGGGGCGCGCGGGTGTGCCGTTCGACCCGGGTCGCGCCGTGATCCGCGTGGGCGACGTCGAGATCGTGCGCGACGGGGTCGCCGTCGGCGGCGACTCCGAGCGGCGCGCGGCCGCGATCCTCGCCGGCGCGAGCTACACCATCACGCTCGCGCTCGGTGACGGACCCGGAACGGCGCGCTACCTGACGTCGGACCTCGGGCACAGCTACGTCGACGTCAACGCGGGCTATCGCTCCTGATGCGCCGCGCATTCGCCGCTCTGGGGTTGTGCTTCGCGCTGGGGTGCGCGGCCCCGAAGGGCACCGTGGGAGCGGTGTTCGCGCAACAGGACGACGGTCGGCTCGTCGTGCACGAGGCTCCGGCCGGGCTCGCCGCGGACAAGGCGGGCCTGCGTGCGGGCGACGAGATCCTGCTGGTCGACGGTGTGGACGTGCGCCATCTGGATGCCAAGGCCTTGCACCGTGCGCTCTCGGGTGAAGTCGGCACGCGCGTCCGCCTCACGGTGCTCCGAGGGGAAGAGGTGTTGAGGCTGACGCTCGAGCGCACGCCGGCGCGACGGCACCAGACGCCCAAGCGTTGATCAGCGGCGTGAGTGAGCGCCGCGCCCGAGCCTCTCCAGGCGGCGCGCGCGCACGAAGGCGAGGGCGGTGCGCGCCGCCGTCGCGCCCAGGATGACCGCGCCGCCGGCCAGCGCCCAGGCGCCCGGCGATTCGCCGTGGACGAGCCAGGCCCAGAGCGGCGACAGCACCGGCTCGACCAGGAGCAAGAGCGACGCCTCGAGGGCGGGCACGGACTGAACGGCGCGCATCAGGAGCACGTAGGCGAGGCCGATCTGGATCAGCCCGAGGTAGGCGATGACGCCGACGTCCTTCGCCGTGACGTCGCCGACCGGAAGGGCCCAGGGCAAGCAGGCGAAGAACGCGATCAAGTTGCCGAGCAGCACCGCTCGGGCCGGCCCGCGCTCGGGCTCTCGCTGCTCGACGAAGCGCAGGCCGAAGACCGTGAGCGCCCAGGACAGGCCAGCGGCGGTCGCCAGCACGTTGCCGAGCAAGGGATTGGGGGCGAGCTCGTCCGGTGCGCGCACGCCGACGAAGAACAACGCGAGCCCCGCACCGAGCACGAGCATGTAGAGCAGATCCACGCGCCGTACGCGCTCCTTCAGCACCAGGGGTGAGAGCAGGAGCACGTAGAGCGGCGCGGAGGATTGCAGGAAGATGGTGTTCGCCGCGGTGGTCAGCTTGTTCGCGCTCACGAACAACACCATCGTGGTGGCGTACGCCAGACCTACCGAGAGCGCGCGCCACGACCAGCGCGCGCGTGCGGCGGGGATCAGCGCGAGCATGGCGAGCGCCGCCACGCCGGAGCGGAAGCTCGCCACCTGGAAGCCGCTCAGCGTCGTCGCCTTGATGGCCGCGCCACCCGTCGAGAAGCACAGCGCGGCGAGGATGACCTCGAGCCGTCCCCGCCCGCTCGGCGCTGCGTGGCCCGTCAATCCGAGCCGAGCTCCCAGCCCACGCCGACCCAGCCGCCGATGTAGCTGTCGAGGGCGCCGCCGGCCACCTGCGGGTCGCCGGGCTCGGGGTTCATGCTGAACCAGTAGCGGCGGTAGAGCACCCCAGCCAGCACATCGAGGCGGCGCATGACCGCCCAGCCCGCGAAGGCGCCGGCGTCGAGGCCCGCCACGTCGAGGCGCGGGAACCAGCGCGCGCTCTGGACGTCGCCCGCGTCGGTCACGTGCCGGTAGCCGAAGCTCGCGCCGAAGGACGCGTTGCCGAGGCGGTAGCGCGCGTCGGCCCCCGCGCGCAGAAAGCGGTAGGAGACGTCCGGGACGAGAGGCGTGCTCGCGTCGTCGCTCACCTCGAAGGAGTGCCCGCCGAAGCCGAGGTCGGCGCCGAGCTCCAGGGCGCCGGCGGGCAGGCGCCCGTGCAACCCGAGCTGCCACTCTCGGCTCGTGGTCTCGTAGCTCTCGTCGCCCGAGCGGCTCTCGATCAGGAAGGCCTGCTCGAGCGACGCGGCGATGCCGACGTGGGCTGCGGCGCCTTTCGCGAAGTGGGCCGCCGGGTACCAGCGCACGCCGACGAACGCGGCCGGCGTGAGCCCCATCTTGTAGGCGCGCAGCGCGCCGTAGAGATCGTCACTGTAGCGGAAGTTGCGGGTGCCCGCGCGGAAGCCGACGACGGCTTGGAGCGGAGAGGCGGCGAGCACCGGCTCGACGGGAGCGGGGTCGGCTTCGACGGACTCTTCTTCGATCTCCTCCTTGGGAGGGACGGGCGTCGCTGCTTCAGCGACGACAGGCGCGAGCTTCTTCAGGAGATCGGCGTCGATGCTCCTACGGAGACCCGCGATACCGATGCCCTTGAGCTGCACGGCGCCCAGCTCCTCGCCGCTCTTGCCGTCCAGCACCGTGAGGGTGAGCTGATTGCCCTCCAGCTTGCCGCGCAAGAGAGCCACGGCACCGAGCGCCGCCGCCACCAGGACGCGCTCGCCGGGCTTCGCTGCTTCCTCCGGTCGGGCAGCAACGGCTTCGGCCTCGGGGATCAGGCTGAGATCCGCGCTCTTGCCCAGAGCTTTCTCCAGGGCGCCCCGCAGGTCGCCCGCCTTGTTCCCGGAGAGCTCGAGCAGCACGAGCCTGCGCTTGCCGTCGCTCTTGGCGGGCTGCGCGTCGTCCAGGGCCGGCCCGAGCTTCGCCCAGCCCGACTGCTCGATCTGCTTCACGAGCTCGCGCTGGGTCTTCGCCGACAGCTCCTGGGTCTCGAGCACCTCGCCGTCGGCGCCGCGAATGCGCAGCGTCGCGCTGACGGCGTCGTCCGTGGCATCGACCTCGCCTTCCAGCACCGCCGCGAGCCCCAGCGCGCGGCAGACCGCTTTCCGGCCCTTGGCGTCCTTCGGTGAGACGCCCAGTCGGCTCGCGACCTTGTCGAAGTACGCACGGCTCGTCAGCTCGATGCCGGGCTGCTCGGACATCAAGCGCAGCAGGGCGTTGCGGACGCTGGGCGACCCGTCACCCGAGAGGTCGTGCACGACCACCCGGATGGTGTCCGCGGCTTGCGCGGCAGCGCTCCACGCGACGAGCGCGACGACCGCAGCGAAGAGCGCGAGCAGCCGGCGCATCACCCGTCGCCTCCCGCATCTGCCCCGCCGCTGGCGCCTCCGCCACCGCTGCTGCCGCCGCTGCTACCGCCGCCGCCGCTGCTACTGCCGCCGGCGGCTGCGTCGAGATCGCCGAAGCGATCCGGAGCCTCGAGCTCGCCGGGACAGCCCGCGAGCGCGAGCGCGAGCACGAAGACCAGGAGCAGAAGGTGTGGGGGGCGCGCGCACACTGTGCGGGAGATTCTAGCGGCGAGCATGTGAGCTGCGTGCGGCAAATTCCGCGGGCGCGCTTGTCCTCCCCACCGCGATGGTGGAAACTCGGGGCTCGGAGCGGAGGAAGCATGCGCTGGAAGCAGGTCGGCGGGCTGTTGGTCGTGGGTCTCGCGTTGGGCATCGGCTGTGGCGGGGGCTCGGACGAGGAAGCGAGCGGGACGGGTGGGACCGGCAAGGGCGGAACGGCCGGTGACGGCGGTGGCGTCGGCGGCGGGAGCGGCACCGGAACCGGGGCGACCGGCAGTGGCGCGACGGGCAGCGGCGCGACGGGCAGCGGCGCGACGGGCAGCGGCGCGACGGGCAGCGGCGCGACGGGCAGCGGCGCGACGGGCAGCGGCGCGACGGGCAGCGGCGCGACGGGGGGCACCGGATCGGGCGGCACCGGCGCGTGCGTCCCGCTGAAGTGCCAGGGCAAGGTCTACCAGTGCGGTGATTGCATCGACAACGACGGCGACGGCAAGGTCGACATGGCCGACCCCGACTGCCTCGGGCCCTGCCACAACGCGGAGAACACCTATTACGGGTCGATCCCCGGCCAAGCAGGGCCGGCGTGCCAGGTCGATTGCTACTTCGACCAGGACTCGGGCTCGGGCAACGACAACTGCTACTGGGACCACAACTGCGATCCGCTGGCCGTCGGTCCGAGCTACCCGCCCGAGGGGGTCGACAAAAACAACAAGCCCTACTGCAAGTACGACCCGAACACGAACGTGTCCGGGACCGGGCAGACCTGCGCGCAGCTCTACGCCAAGCAGTCCACGACCTGCGAGAACCTGTGCGGGCCGTTGACTCCCAACGGCTGCGACTGCTTCGGCTGCTGCGAGCTCCCGGCGGGGGGCGGGAAGTACGTCTGGCTCGGCTCCGAGAACGCGGACGGCGTGGGCACCTGCTCGCTGAAGGACGTAGGCGATCCGACCAAGTGTCAGCCCTGCACCCCGGTCCAGGCGTGCTTGAACAAGTGCGAGAAGTGCGAGATTTGCCTGGGCAAGCCGACGCTGCCACCCGAGTGCTTCCCGCCACCGCCCGATGGCGGCGTCGGCGGCACTACCGGTAGCGGCGGCACCACCGGCAGCGGTGGGTCCGGCGGCACGACGAGCTCCGGTGGCACGACGAGCTCCGGCGGCACGACGAGCTCCGGCGGCACCGGCGGCACCTGCGGAGGGCAGATCTGCCCGGTGAGCAAGCAGCCCTGCGGCCTCGCGTGCCAGCCTCCGTGCCCGAGCGGCCAGTTCTGCTTGACCGGCTGTTGCACCGCGATCCCACAGTGATCCGCGCGGGGGAGGGCCGTGATAGGACGGTCCTCCCCACGCCATGCCGAGCTTCGTCTCCACGCTGAACGCCGTGCTCAATTGCGCGGCGAGTGTGTGCCTGATCGCAGGCTGGGTGATGATTCGGCGGGGGGACCGCGCGCGTCACCGCGCTTGCATGCTGGCCGCCTTCGGGCTCTCGGTCGCCTTCTTGATCGGGTACCTGGTCCACCACGCCCAGGTGGGCTCGGTGCCGTACCGCGGCACCGGAGCGATGCGCACGCTCTACTTCGCCATCCTGATCCCCCACGTGGTGCTCGCAGCAACCGTGCCGCCCCTCGCCGTGATCACCTTGGTGCGCGCGTTACGCGAGCGCTTCGACCGTCACAAGCGCATCGCCCGAGTCGCGCTCCCGATCTGGCTCTTCGTCTCGGCGAGCGGCGTCGCCATCTACGCGATGCTGTACCACTTGCCGAGCTGAGCGGCCGGCTGCGCCCCTCCATGCGGTGGGCTGGGGGCGGCCATGCGCCGCGAGCGAGCAGGGAAACCAGCGGATTTCGCGCCAACGGGCGTTGGCCCTGGGGTTGCACTGGGCTCAGGTGCGCGCGGTCGAACCCCCGGGCGCAGAGAGACCACCATGAAACGCTTCGTGCTTCAGATTCCGAATTACGCCATCGTGCTCGTCTGCCTCGGACTGACCAACGCCTGCTACGTCGAAGCCAACGACAACAAGCAAGAGGGGACCGGCGGGAGCTCGTCGAGCACCGGCGGGCAGTCGAGCACCGGCGGGCAGTCGAGCACCGGCGGGCAGTCCAACGCGGGTGGTAGCGCGGGGCAGGCTGCGGGCGGCAGCGCTGGACAGGCCGCCGGCGGAGTCGGCGGGCTGCCGGGAGTGGGTGGCTCGGGCGCGGGCGGCAGCGCTGGCAGCTCCGGCCTGCCTTCACCGGTGAAGAGCTGCAACGACCTGTGTCAGTACCAGCCCGTCGTCACCTCGGCAGAGACCCAGTGCGTGACGGTGCAGGCTGAGCTCAAGGGCTACCCGGTCACCGCGACGCCCGAGTGCCTGGGCATCATCAGCGTCGCGCACTGCAACTCCTGCTACGCCAAGGTGAAGATGTCGGACGCCGACTGCGCCGCCATCGGCGGGACTTGCCTCTGACCTGCTCGGCTCCTGACCCGCGGGCACCGCGTCGCGGGGCTCGCGGGCGTCAGGCCGGCCGCGTCTTGTCCAGGGCGAGGGAGCGCGACTCGAGCACGCCGCTGTCGACCGTGACCGCCACCACCATGCCCGACTCCGCCATCAGACTGATGAACGGCGGTCGCCAGGTGGAGTTCTCCCAGGCGCGCTTCCAGCCTCGGTTTGCCCGGTTGGTCCAGATGCAGCCGGCGCCCGCCGCCCACTCCGTGCCGACGACGTCGATGGCCACCGCCGCCAGGTCGGGGCGACCTTCGACATTGACGGACTCGGTCTTGTCGCGCTCCACCCGCACGATGGCGCCGTCCGTCCCCACGGCGACCGCGAGCCGCCGCTCCGGGCGGCTCGCCACCGCGAGCAGGGCTCGGCCGTCCGGTGGGTCGATGGGCACGAGGCTCCAATCGAGTGGGCGGTAGAGCGCGGCGAAGCACCGACCGCCGGTGCTTCGCCCGATGACCAGCCAGCGCTCGTCGTCGATGCGTGCGATGCTCGACACGCTGGCGGCGCCCTCGACCTGGATCGCGCGCATGAACCGCCGCGCTGCGTAGCCGATCAAGAAGGGTTGGCGGTTGTCGTCCTCGGCGGCGATCACCGCCAGATCCGCGAGGTCGCCGTGCGCGTCGACCAGGCTCAGGCCCGAGCTGGGCACGCGGGCGAGCTCGCGCAACCCAGCGCGCGAGTACTCCGCCAGCACGCCGGCGGAGCTACCGATCAGCCAGCTCGTCGCCGTCAGTCGGCGCACGAAGCGCACGCTCGCCATGTCGCCCCAGCCCACGGTGGGCACGGCTGCCCAGTGAGTGCCGTCCCAGTACACGAGGCCGTGGGTCGAGGCCGCCAAGCAGTGACCGCTCCCATTCCACGCCACGCT
>Ga0233425_10008799_pt1 | contig 13155 bp, 10 predicted proteins | sample Watercolumn_Towu_2_FD_181712 | JGI IMG/M metagenome (GOLD analysis project Ga0233425, IMG submission 181712) | Freshwater microbial communities from Lake Towuti, South Sulawesi, Indonesia - Watercolumn_Towuti2014_140_MG | ecosystem: Environmental > Aquatic > Freshwater > Lake | place...
TGCCGAGGCCATATCTGCCTGTTTTCTTGCAGTGAAGCCGTGTTTTAAGGAAATACGGTGCATATGTATATCAAGCGGGATTATAAGCTTTGAGGCAGGTATCCTGTCCCATCCCCCGGGGTCAACATTATCTTTCCTGACCATCCATCGCATAAAAAGATTCATTCTCTTATACGCACATTTCCCTGATGGCATTGGCAGCAGACTGTTATAGCAATCGCACTCCCCCATCCTCAGTTCCCTGATGAAGTCAAGAAGCGCATCAAGATAATCTCTGTTACCAGTAAAACCTGATAAAAAACAATCATAAAGCGAGCCATATTTTTTCAGGACTTTGCCTATATTAATAAGCATACCGGCCATTTCGGCACCTGTGGTGAACCTGTGCTTAAACGCGCTGAAATTTTTTTCAATATCACTGTGGCTTGCTTCTTTTAAAAAAATTGAAGGCCTTGGTCCGAGAATGTCCAGTATTATAGATACACTCCTGAGTATTTGTTTTACCTGCCCATATGCAAGAGCTGATGCTATAAGACCCGCGACCTCGCGCTCTTTAACATCATCATAATGGTAGAGAAATTCAAGGGGATCGGGATGCACAAATTCCCTATTATTATATTTCTCATATAATTCTTCGATTATGGCCTTATCGATTATTTCCGGTTCAGTCAAGACAGGCCAAGCTCCTGATGTTTTGTTTTTATTCTGCCGGCAAGTTCCTCAAGCAACTTATAATCAGCTTCTTTGGGATATCCTTTAATCATGACAGGCTCTATGATTTCTGCTCCAGTGCTTCCCAATATATCGGCCAGCTGTTCCACCAGTCTTCCGCCCCATCCATATGAGCCCATTACTGATAAAAACCTTGTTTTCGGCCTTAATGCTTTAACAAGAAAAGCCGCAAAAACTGCTTTTGGATGTGGCCCTGCCAGTACCATAGGTGAACCTATTACTGCCGTTGCACTATCTAAAAGCGCCATTGCAATATCTCCTGTTTCTGCATCAGCAAGATTGAATTTATTGACTTTTATCCCTTTTTTTTCAAGGGCATCTTCAAAATACTGCGCCATCCTGTCAGTGCTTCCATGCATTGAAACATAAACAAGTGTGGCTTCATTTTTTACATTATCAGACGCCCACTGGCTGTAACATCCGGTAATAAAGTCTTTGCCTTTGTGAAGAGGGCCATGGCTTGGGGCCACTATTTCAACATCAAGCGAGCTTATCTTTTCAAGGTTTTTTGTAACCAGGCTCCTGAAGGGGCTCATGATTTCTGCATAATACCTTTTTGCCGGAATAAATATTTCATTATTGTCTTCAATAAAAAGTTTTTTGAATGAATAATGTGAACCAAGGAAATCACATGAAAACAATATCCTGTCCTGGGCCAGATATGTTACAAATGTCTCGGGCCAGTGTACCCAGGGGGTAAAAATAAACCTCAGTGTCCTGTCTCCAAGAGAAATCTCCTGGCCATCCTCTATAACTATGAATTTCTCATCTTCAATGAGTAAAAGGTCAATAAGTTCTGCTTTGCACTTTGCATTAGTAACAACTTTTGCCATAGGAAATGCTTCAAGCACATCCGGAATTGCACCTGAATGGTCCTGCTCACCATGGTGAGAAATAATATAATCTATTGAACTCACTCCGCAGGATTTAAGGTTTTTGAGCAAAACATCTTTTTTTGTGGGGTCCACAGAATCAATAAGCGCAGTTTTTTCATTTCCTGCAACAAGATAACTGTTATATGTTGTCCCGTCAGGAAGCCCTATCAGTTCGTCAAAAACTCTTCTTTGCCCATCATCTGCCCCGACATAAGTAATGCCGTTTTTTATGGTTATATCCATCATTATTAATCTCCAGTAAATTTATCTTTAAATCTTTAGTGTTTGTATCAGCTTTTCCAGAGGCCGTGAAGGTTGCAGTACTCACGCACAATTATGTCTTTGCCTTCTATGCAGAAATCTGCCTCAGGGGCATCCCCGGGGTTTAAAAACTGCCTGTAAGCCTTATCTTTTGAAATTACTTCGATCCACTGGATGTAATGGCTTTCTTCCATTGGGTGGGCAATGCTGCCGACTTTTACATTTACATTCTTACCTTCCCTGCTTACTACAGGGACATGCTTTTCTACAGAAGCATCTGTCGTGTTTTCCTTAAAAAGTTTCATCGGCTGGCCGCAGCAAACCAGCTCGCCCTTGCCGCCCTGCAGCATTTCAACAATATTGCCGCATGCTTCACATTTAAAAATCTGTAGCCTCTCTGTCATCTTAATCTCCTTACATACTTTATTTGCTGAATTTATTATTTTTAAAATTCATTATAACTGGTTTCTGATTATATCTTCAATAGTATTTGCAATATCATAATAATTTTTATTCTTAAATAATAGTGGCCTGCCAAAAGCAACCTGTACCATTGGCCATTTCGGCCTGTGGCCCCATGGCAATATTCCATTTCTTGCAAGGTTATAGATACCTTTTATTTTTACCGGCACTACAGGGATTTTCATATCATTTGCGATTATGCCGACACCCGGCTCAAAATTTTTCATTTTGCCGTCAGCAGTCACTCCACCCTCGGGGAAAATCATTATCGACCACCCACTGTCAATTAATTTGCCTGTATTTTTAAGCACCTGTGAATACCCGTGCGTCCTTGAAAGCGGGCAGGCATTTACTGCAAGATTTACTAGCAGGTAAAAACCGGCTGCTTCAAGCGCCCGCCTTAATATATTGCCCCTGCCATAAAAAAAGTTCTGGAAATGGTGCTCAATAGACATAAGGGCAGTTACCTTTTTTCTAAGTTTTAATGGCAACGAAAACAAAACTGCAAAGGCATCAAGGTTACTGCTGTGATTTGCAGCAAAAACAACAGGGCCATTAATATCCTGCAAATTATCCAGCCCACTTGCTTTTAACCTGAAAATGGCAAAGATAAACGGCATCATAAAATACTGGAAAAGGGTTCTTGCCAGTACTGCAATTTTCCAGTAGGGAAAAGTAAAAAAAGGCATTTCTTTAATTTCTGCCGGAGGACTTTTTATAATTGATTCAAGCTCTGACGCTGTTGTATCTTTTGATATAACCGAGCTGTCAATCTCTACATCAAATTTTTCTTCTATTTCTGCAGACAGTTCCATAATCTCAAGTGAATCCAGGCCCAGGTCATCTTCAAGTTTACTTCCTGGTTTTATTTTTTTGCCTTTTAACTTATCAAGAAGGCTAAGCAGGCTCCTCTCAGGCTTTTGGCCGGATAAGGAAACGCCCTTCAGCATCTGCCCTTTCTTTTGTATTTCGGCCTCAATTTTATTACGCACCGTGTTTCTCATGATTTTCATTGTGGAAGTTCTTGGAAAGTCTTCATCATACCAAATAAATACCCTGTCTATTTTCTGGTATGCGCCAAGTTTTTTATTCGCAGATTCAATAATACTTCCGGCATCTTTGCTGCCGGGTGCATTCAGAATAAGTACTGCTATAATTGACTTATTGCCATCCTCTTCTGTTCCAATAACTGCGCAATCCCTGACCCTCGAATCTGATTTTAATATGGCCTCAATATCTTCAGGAAAAACATTTAAACCATCTTTTTTTACAATTACACCATCGCGCCTTCCCCTGAAAAAGAAATTGCCATCAGACCCTTCTATTACATAATCTCCTGTCCTGAACCATCCATTTTCAAATGCCTTTCGTGTCCTTTCTTTATCCTTATAATATCCGGGGCTGACATTCGGCCCTTTTACAAATATCTCTCCATTTACAATTTTGATTTCCTGTCCCGGAAGCAATTTTCCTATAGAGCCAGCAACACTTCCGACAGGATCGGATATGGTGATAAGCGGCGATGTCTCGGTCAGCCCATATCCCTGGAAAATAGCATATGCAAGGCACCTGAAGAATTCGTCAAGTTTCCTGTCAAGCACCGCGCCTCCTACCATAATCGCTACAAAACGGGGCCCTATTGCAAAGTGGAGGCCAATAAAACGAAGGAGCCTCAATTGCCATTTCTTTTTTTTAACATCATTGTAGAGCCTTGTAAAACCAGGGGTATCAAGGCCATATTTTCTGACAATATGATCCTTTATCATCTCAAGCATTTTTGGTAGAACGCCAAGTATCCAGATTTTTTCATCTCTGATGGTTTTCATTACATTTTTAGGGCTAATGTCATCAGTAAAAATAACTGAGGAATTTAAAAACATAGGCGTAAAAATGCCTATAAGCTGGCCATACATATGGCTCAGGGGCACCATTGAAAGTATTTTGGGCCGGATCATCATCTTAAATACTGGCGAGTACCTATCCATTACAGGAATAACAGATTTTAAGCTTGCCTCAATATTTCCATAAGTTATTTCTACTCCTTTTGGCTCCGTTGTGGTGCCGGAAGTAAATACTATTTCAGCGATTTTTTCAGGGTTGTGGCCATCAATGCAATAAGAATCTTCTTTACTTACCTGCTTTTCAGGTTTTACCCGTTCCAGTGTTTCAAAGATATCGTCCAGAAAAATTATGCCGATGCTGCCCGGCACCTTTAAATCCTTAATGCTGTCATGATTGTCACAGATTATTGCCCGCGCCCTTACCTTATGGATAACTTTAATATCAAACCCTGCAAAAGATTTAACATCAAGCGGCACTATTATGACCCCTGAAAAAATACAACCTATAAATGCAATTATCCACTCTGGCCTGCTTACCCCTTTTAAAATGACCATGTCGCCGGATTTTATACCTGAACTGCAGAGAAGGCGCGAAAACCTGCAGCAGTAATCATATATTGTCGCGAAAGAGTATTTCCATGTCCTGTACCTGCTTTTATGCAGGAAAAACCTAACCTGAGAATATTTTGGTGAAGTAAGAGCGTTTTTAATAAATTCTTGAAGGATTATATCCATCAGTCAAATCTCTGGTCGGGCCTGTCCCTGCCGGCATAATCGGACCATCCCTGCGACTCCCAGTAGCCCTTATAGTCAATATCAGTAAGCTCTATTTTATTTATCCATTTTGGCCATTTCATTCCGTATTTTCCGGGGACAACCAACCTCAAAGGATATCCGTGTTCAGGAGCAAGCTGTTTTCCATTCATTTTATAAGCAAGTATTACATCATCTTTTAAGGCCTCTTCAACTGTTATTGCAGTCGAATACCCATCTTCGCAGAAAAATATCACTTTAATGACATTATCTTCAATGCCAGCTTTTTCAAGGATAAATTTTAACGGAACCCCTGTCCACACAGCATTGCCAATTGAGGAGCCGCCTGCAGGATTTGAGATGGTCTCAAGTGTTGCATAAACTGAAATCTGAGGCATTGCAAGTATCTCATCATATCCTAATTTATAGGGATTTTGCGCAAGCCCCCCAACATCAAGCTCCCAGGAGCTTATATCTATTTCAGGAACACCTCCAAGCGAAAGTGTAAACATCTGCTGCTCAGTTACAAAATCTATTGAACTGTCTGCAAGCTTATCTTGCGCTTCGACCCTGTCTTTGTATTCCCCAATTAAATCAAATACCACAGGATTTTTGACCCATTTTTTTGTGGGGCCATTGTCAAGGACTATCTTTAAAACTCCATCTTCCCCGGGATTCAAATACTGCCCACCTTTTTTCCAGACAAGGAAAAGGTCATCACCTGTAATCTCCTGGATTGAAAAATTTGCTGCATAAAGATCAGTTGCATAGATGATTGCATTCTGAGCCTCTGGTTTTGGGCCAAGACCCTTTATTATCTCGTTTAATTTAATGCCAAAGAAGTCAATTGTTACTTCTTCATCATCTGAGCGGACCCCATTTGCCTTAATCTGTTCAAAACTGCCATCATATTTTACCAGGAGTTCCTCAAAACTTATGTCAAGCTCATCATTTAAATAACCGGTAAAAAGCATCCGGTACTGCGGTATTGTCTTTGCAAACTCCAGGTCATCTGAGATTTCGGCAATATTTATTTCAGAGGGAACAAATTCAGCAGGGCGGGCCGCTGCCTTTGCAGCTTCATTTGAATATATAAAATATGAGAAAAACCCTGTAAAACCTGCAAGTATGGCACATAATAATGTGATAAATAAGATCTTTGTGGCTTTTTTATTTTTCTGGTGATTTTTCATAATCAAAATGCAAAATATGTAAAGCCTGCTATAAAAATTGCTCCTGTCGCCAGCAGCAATGTATCTACAAGCTTTCCTTTGATGCTGTGCCTTGCAAGCGCAAATCTTATTGCAATGACTGCATGAATGGTTGCAAGTGCAATAAAGGCAATATTAAGGTAAATTATGTGCAGAGAATTGGCAAGCCCCCTTGCCATAAAAGTAAAATGGCCGGTACTGCGGTAACCTGTAATCATGATAAATATAAACAGCACTATGAGTATATATGCCGATACCCTTGAAAAAATTGTAAGAAACCTGTTAAGGTTCATGTCCATACCCCGGGAAATAATCCATGTTTAATTGTTCATTTCCGATACCTTCCGAAATCAGCCCGTCTTCTATTGCCTTGACCATACCCTGGGGCCCTGAAATGTAGTAGGTCCTCTCTTTAAAAAAAGGTATTGCCACACTTATTAGCCCGGCGTCACATACTTCAGGGCTTATTACATATCTTACCTTGAAACTGCTATAATTTGCGGCAAACTGATCAAAGTCGTCTTTAAATACAATATCATTGTTCCTGCTGCTGTATATAAGGAAAATTTCCATATCTTTTATTTTTTTATTATGCTCCAGGTCATGAAGAATGGACCTGAGTGGCGTGATTCCTATTCCCCCCGCAATCAGGGCATAGCTTTTGGTGTAATCCTCTATTATGAACTCTCCCTGCGGGCCAAGCGCAGTTATGGTTTTACCTTTTTCAAGCGACATCATCGCTTTTTTAAAAGTGCTTGAACTTTCTCCTGAGTACCTTGTGGTAACCATTATATGGCCCTCATGCGGCGAAGAAGCAATCGTAAAAAAACGGTTTATTCCCCTATCGTCAGGATTATCATGAGGGATTATAAAAGTAGCATATTGCCCCGCCTTCCAGGTTACAGGAGTTTCAGGATTAAAATAAAAGGAAAAGCAGTCAGGAGTATTTTGTATTCTTTCAGAAAATTTAAGAATCATTTTTGCCTTTCTGTCCCTGTCTCCAAAAAAAAGACAAAGATAAATAGTTATCCTTGTTTTATATTTTATAATATTTTGAAAATATTGGCACGAAAAAGGTTGGCTGGACCGGTTTATAAATCCATAATTTTAAGGTTTCGGTTGCAATGGATTATCAGGCATCAAAGCAGATTACCGGTTCTGTTAATTCAAGGTCTGTAAACAATCTTGCAAGTATCGCCTGCTTTTTTATTGTTCTGTAGAATAAGCTTTGTGTTGTTTTCTCTATAGCATTATCAAGCGTTTTTATAAGTGAAGAATAATCATCCTTTTCATGGTATATCCTTATAAGCAAATCAAAAGTCATCGTGTTTGCCGACCCGGATTTTAAATTTTTAAGCAACAGCTTCTCTGCTTTTAAAATATTGTTTTTTTCAATTAAAAAAAGGGCCCTGATTTCATTATTTCTTATGCTGTTTTTTGATTCATAATTCATTGTATTTAGTGCCCTTTTTCATGCCTTATATTAAACAATAAAAGTTCAAAGAGAGCGTACGGCCATGCATCAGATCATTTCCAATTCTGTGTCTGCACTTTTAACTATTTCCTTGGCGATGTCAATCTTTACTCTTTCTTTCTCTTTGCTTGAATAGAACTTTAACTCACCAATAATCTTATTATATTTTGAAATATATATTTTCCTGCCATTATATTTATTAATATATTTGGTGAGATTCGTCCTGACATCTCTTATATCTTTTTGTAGCATTTCTGCAAATCCTTACTAAAACTTATGCTTTTATTTTTATTGTTTAATATTAATATCGGATAATTTTATAAAAACTATAGAAAAAATTTTAAAATATTAAACACTTATTATATTTGTGCATGAGTTTTTCCTGATTTCTTTTTTCATGTAGAGAAGTATTTTTTTATTAATCTGGGAAACCCTTGATTCTGTTATTTTCATTAATTTTCCTATTTCCCTGAAAGTCTTGCCTTTGAAGTAATAAAGAAACACTATCTTTTTTTCCTGGCTGGTCAGGCCGAGCAGTAATTTTTTGAGGTACAATTTATTTTCAAGATTCTCTTCAAATTCATTATTTGAAGCAAGGTAAATCTCATGAAGATTCTGGACGTAGCCCCCCGCTTCACTGGCTTTCCTTTCGTAAAAATCCGGGTCATCTATTGAAAGCATGGTAAAATTTTCATAGCATGAGTATGAATTCGAAGGAGTAATTGTATTTTCCATATTTTCATGGCTGTCCAGGGAATCACTTACAGCTACATCTTCATCAATTGTTCCATTACCATAATCTGAAATACTATTATCCAGGTAAAAATTTTCAGCATTTTCTTCACTGGATTTTTTTATTCTGGAGCGCATTGAACGTGAGAGCCAGTCCTGCTTTCTTATTCCATCTATAATCGCGCCCCTTATCCTGTAGTTTGCATATGTCTCGAATTTTATATCCCTGTAAATATCAAACTTATTAATTGCATCTATCAGCCCTATATATGCATAGCTCTCAAGATCCATTATATCTACTGACCTTGGCAATTTTGAATGCACGCTGTGCACTATTGCTTTAAGAAAAGGCCTGTAACTTGCAATAAGCCTGTCCCTTAAATAATTATCCTGGTTCTGCTTATAACTTTTCCATAAGATAGCCTGGGTTGCTTCCATTTTAATTACCACCTGCCACTTTTTATATGTTTATATTATTAACTAAATTTATTATATTTATTTATATTATTTAGTAAATAAATGTATATATTTATGTTAATTTATATTTATTATAATTAATTTTATTTAAATGTCAAATATTTATTTAAATAATTTATAAATAATTTAATTAATATATTGTATAATAAATATATTATTTATTAATCCCGAAAGAGATTTTTAAATATTTTGCAGCTGCACAGTAGACAGCAGTTATTAATGTGATTGGTAAAATAAAGGGCTACCAGAGAGTCAAGAGACTCTTGAAAAAAGATTTATTTTTTGTTTTGTTTAGCTATTTTCAGGTAAAGCGTTAATATGGAAACTAGAAGCAGCACTGATGTTGCAAGCAGTAGATAGTTTACGCCGTCTTTTCCAAAGTATTCCATCACTGAACCGCTGACTGGCTGGAAAAAAACAAGTCCTATGACTGAAACCGAAAGAGTAATTCCCAATACCGTTCCGCAGGATTTTTCATTCTCACGCACTGCTATAGAATTGAGGATAGGGAAAAAACTGCTGTAGAAAACCGCCTGGAGTATTAAAAATATAATTTTAACATATATATTCTGGAACATACTGTAAAAAACTGTGCAAATGGCTCCTATTATTGCCCACAGAAGTATGAGCTTATTTTCATTAAAACGCCTTATGATGCGGCCCGTTATAAATAAGCCAATAGCATTAAATGCCCAGAAGCCTGAAAGCACCGCAGAACTGAAAGCGACAGATATGCCAAAATCTGCAAAATATGTGGTCAGCCATGTTGAAAGCAGAGAAATAATCCCTATATAAAAAAATAGCCCCGCTGTACAAAGCAAAATAACCGGATTTTTTAATATTTTTACATAAGTATTTCCATTGCCATCAAAATGTTTTAGCGGCTCCCCCTCAATAGTTTTACAATCCTCTGGAATTTTGACAGCTGTTTTTATATTTATTTCAACAGGATTTTTAAAATCATTTTGGCTATTTTGTTTTAAACCATTAAAGAATTTAAAGAAAAGCAGTAATACTAATAAAATTAAAACAAAAAACCCTATGAATGCATACCGGGTATCAATATCAAGGTAAAGTAATATGCTGACAAACAGGGGGCTGATAACCGCCCCAATATACCAGAATATATCGAGTTTAACGAAGTGGTCGCTTTGCTGGTTCTTATAACTTTTTGATACATAAGCATGTACGCTGGAATCAAGTATTCCGCACCCTATCCTGAAAAATACCACAGTCAGTAAGAAGACTACAAAACTAAACACTATCCCATAGATTAAAAAACCTGTTGCAGTTATGACTATCCCGGATATTATTATTTTCTTAATGTCGTATCTGTCTGAAAACCTTCCGGATAAAAAAGTGGCCGCCAGGGATATCGAAGAAGATGCAAAAAGTATCAGGCCTATCCTGTCGTATCCGATTCCAAGCTTTTCAGAAATAAGTGGGATAAGGGGATCGATTATTGTAAAAGCAATGCCAAAAAAAATGAAAGTCACAAAAAGAATATTTAGCTTATTCTTTCCATTTTCAGGAATTTGTTTTGATTTCATTTATTTTTTTACTCTTGTGCTGTTTTGCCTGGTATAAAAATGCTTCCAGCCTGGTTTGTGTTGTACCCTGCTCCAGGCCGTCAAACGCAAGATTTAACCATGGCACCTTATACTGCTGCTTAATGCGCCTGGAAACCGCTGTAACCATTGTCCCGGGCATACAGGTAAATGGCATTACATTTATTATTCCATTGACGCCTTTTTTTATCCAGTGTATTGATTTTCCAATGCTTAATGCACCTTCCCCGAACCACTTGATTATATATGGTTCTGCATTGTCCCAGATTCCATAAATATCTGTTTCTTCAAGCTCTATGGTTGATTGTTCTGCAATCGGCCTTTCAAGCATTTTACAGTATTTATGAATAACCCGGTTAAAAACACTATTTGCAATATTGTATCTTATCCCTTTAAAATAATTTGGTACCGCCTTTTTAATTTCATTGAAAGAAAAGTTTCCTATAGCTTCAACAAACCTGAAGTAATTGTCTTTCTGCTTGATAGAATTATCAAGTTTACCTGTGGCATTCGTATGGAATGCCCACTCACTAAAATCCGGCAACCGTGCCTCGCCCCCCAGTACCTCTACTTTTTTTACTATCTCATTATTGCTGAATGGGTGGTTCCTTACATAGATTTCACCGACAATACCAATCAGAGGTTTTTCTATATTTTCAACCTCTATGCTGCCAAATTTCAATTCAGCAAGCTCAAGCAAAAGGGTAAGGCTGTCAATAACCCTCTTATTTCCCGGATTGCTTACCAGCTGGCGGACTTTTGCCAGGAGCTCATTATAAGTATTATCTGATAAACCTTTTACTTTTTCGTAAGGCCTTACATGGTAAAGATATTTTGCAAGATAGTCTATTGTAAATGCGCCTGCCAGCGCACGCATATAAAGCTCGGCACCTTTTTTTCCCTGCATATCGTATTCTTTGTAGAACTGGCTGCTTTCAGGCGCCCCTGGCGCTATTACCGGGACATCTTCATAACCCAGTTCCTCCAATAATATTTTCTGCATTTTATTATACTGCCCGAACCTGCAGGGCCCGTGAGTGAGCGGCATTAGGAACGCGCATTTTTTTGGGTCATTGTATTTTAATGTCTTTAAAATATCCCCGGTCGTTAATATATAAGGGTAACATTCTTTTCCAAGGGTATATTTCCGCCCCAATTCAAGTGTTTCCTGGTCAGCTATCATTATTTCGGCTTCTATTCCGCCGTACTGGAATGCGGCCTGGATGGCATAGGCACCATCTCCCATATAAGGTATAAAAACCTTTCTTTTTTCATGTTTTTTAAAAGAAGGTTCTTTATGGATTCTTTTTGAGGGCAAATAACTGCTATGATGGCCGGCAAGCTTTATTACATTTTTTAGCGAATCATAAAAAGCTTCACATCTAGTTATTACACCTGCGCCAGCAGTATGTTCATCGACTTCGATTTTTAAAAAAGGCCTGTCTGTTTCACGCTCGAAATACTGCATTATAAAAGAATCCGGGCCGCATCCGAAATTTGTGATGTAAACAGGAAACAGGCGCCTGTCATTTTTAATAATCTCTATTGCGCTAAGTATCCTGTCCCCGAATTCCCAGTACATATTTGGCCATTTTTCAAAAATATCTATGTCATCTATGGGCAGAAAATCAAGGGGTATCGCCTGTATGCCAAGATCACGCAATTTTCCTGGTATATCCATGCTTATATTCGCATCGCAACTGTTATAGGGCCTGCTTATAATTACAGCGGCGAATTCATCTTTGCCAAGTTTTGATAGGGCTGCTTTTCCTTCACTTTTCAATCTTGAATTAAATATTTCCTGTGCAGCAAACGCAGCGGTTACTGCATTTTGTATTGCTGCTTTATCAAAACCAAGACTTTTTCCAATCTTCTGGAGCTGATGGTTCTTAAGGTAATTCTTAAAACTGAAATTAATTAGAGGGTCTATTATCATTTGCCCGTCTATATCCATTGAAGCTTTAATAAAAGATGACATTCCCTGGACAAATGGGCATGGATAACTTCCTGTCCTTGAGCCTTCTATTTTCTTTTCGTCGCATGGCATATCCCTTATGCTTGGTACAAAGAGATAATCGACTTTCTTATCAAGCAAATTCTGTATATGACCCATCATAACTTTTATTGGAAAACATGTTTCAGCAACAACAAAGTTCAGCCCATCATTTATTATCTTTCGGTTTGTTTTATCAGACAAAATGACTTCTACTCCAAGCTCTGAAAAATATGCTTTCCAAAAAGGATAAAATTCATAAGTAAGCATTGTATAAGGAACACCTATCCTGACGTGGGAATTTATTTGCGGCCTTTTAATTTTATGATTAAGGTTTCTGGCCTTTGTTTCTTTAGCATTTCCGGAGCCCGCCACACTATCAGTATAAGAGCCAAGGAGTATTTCATCTCTTTTTTTAAAAAGGTCTTCAGGTACAGATTCTGCTGTTTTTTTCTTTTCATATTTTTCACACCGGCACCCATAAAACAGCGGTTTTGAGCCTTCGATTATAACTTTCTTTATCTGGCACATATTAGGGCAGCCATTGCATTCAAAAGAGCCCTGGGAATATTTAATATTAGAGATTTTTTCAAAACCCCTGAAGTTTGACTTTTGTGGCATACTTTCAAGCGCCCTTATTGCGGCACCTATTGCACCAGTGACTTCATGGTCAGGAGGCACTATTATCTGTTTGCCAAGGTAGTTTTCAAAAGCTGCTACAACTGCTTTATTGAATGCTACTGCTCCCTGGAAAAATATCTTTTTACCTATTTTTT
>Ga0233425_10008800_pt1 | contig 13154 bp, 12 predicted proteins | sample Watercolumn_Towu_2_FD_181712 | JGI IMG/M metagenome (GOLD analysis project Ga0233425, IMG submission 181712) | Freshwater microbial communities from Lake Towuti, South Sulawesi, Indonesia - Watercolumn_Towuti2014_140_MG | ecosystem: Environmental > Aquatic > Freshwater > Lake | place...
ACATTTTCTGATATTGCGGGTACCGCCGGTATTCAGAACACAGGGCCGGGAGAGGGCGCAACCTGGGGCGATTATGACAATGACGGAGATATGGATCTTTATGTCGTTAATTACAATCAGTCGAATACATTGTATAGAAATAATGGCAACAATAATCATTGGATTATCATCAAGCCTGTGGGTACAACGAGCAATAAATCAGGAATTGGCACAAGGATCGAGGTAACAACCGGTACAATTACGCAAATCCGTGAGGTGGACGGCGGGTCCGGTTTTTCCTCGCAGGATAGTTTATGGGTACACTTCGGCTTGGGTAGTAATAAAATAATTGATACACTGAAGATCATGTGGTCAGGTGGAAAGGTACAAACACTTTCCGAGGTTACCGTCGACCAGATACTCACAATTACCGAAGAATGAACAAAGATTGGGATTTCAGGTAAAAGCATTCCCTTGCGTGTATCCGAAGCCATACGTGTCTCTTTTCTATTGACATCGAACACACCTCACGATAGGATGCTGATTATTCGGAGAATAAAGCTCAAATCAAAACTACACGAATACGCAGGGATTGAAAATCTTCAACCCTACCATCGGACTATTGAAATTCCCTGATATGAATCTGAACATACCTTTTGCTGTAATCGGCGGAAGCCAGGCCTACGACCTGCTTAAAAAAGGTTGTATACAAGGCAAAAGACTCGGAGAGATACAAACACCTTTCGGCTTGTCACAACCCATTTACCATATCAGTAATACTTCAGGTGAAATGCTTTTTCTGTCCCGTCATGGGGAAAAGAGCTATAGCCTCACCGCTCCATTTGTCAATTACCGGGCAAACATTTATGCCCTTAAGGAACTGGGGGTCAAACATATTGTATCGTGGTCTGGTCCCGGGTCTATCAACAGAGACTTTCGAATCGGCGAATTCATTCTCGCTGATGATATTGTAGATGAAACACATGGCAGGGAGTCCACATTTTACAAAAACAAAGGGATAGGATTTATCCGTCAATCCCCTGTATTCTGCTCAACCTTGAGGGAATGCATGAAAAATTCGTTTAAATCACTACACATAGACTTTAAGGACAAGGGAACGTACGTATGCACGCAGGGCCCTCGTCTGGAAACACCGGCAGAAATAAGGAAATACACATTGTACGGAGCTGACCTCGTCGGTATGACCCTCGTCCCCGAGGTTTTCCTGGCGAAAGAACTGGAAATGTGTTATGCAGCCATTTGTTACATTACTAATTATGCGGAGGGCATAGTCGACAGGCCATTCAAGGCCGGCGAATTATTTGAAGGGCTATCCGATGACTCCGATCGCAGGGCAGTCGAAAATGCCATATCACAATTTCCCGCTATTATCCTTGAGATTGCAAAAAACATGCAACGGCAAAAAATACTCTGCCAATGTCACTCCTTGATGGAACGCTACAAAAAGCGCGGGGATATTGGCAATGACTGGCACGACTGGATAACGAAACCATAATCACCGATTTTGCAACAATTCCCGTGCAGTCTGGAGTTTCCTCCTGACTGCACGGGAAAAAAAGTCATTGGGTTTTCGTCTTTTAAAACCCAGCCTAATTTAATGTCTGTATGACAACACCATCCCCGTACAGGCGATATACTTTGCCAATCTCCGGTTTTTCCCGTTTACACTTCATCCTCATATTTGCGGTATAAACCTTTCCAACCATTACGGAACGAATTTAGAAAATATGTAATCATTATCCTTTCTGGACACATGGCAGGTATAACAACCGTTAACAGGATCATCAATCTTTGAGTTCAATGACCCGCTGTCAAAACCGTCAAAAATCCAACCGCTCGTTTTCGTTGCCGCTGAATCTTTTTTCATTGCTGCATACCAGATAATATTCCCCTGTGAAATTACTCCACCCTCTTTTACCGGTTCATAAAACCCAACAATAACCTGACTGCCGTCAGGGTAAATTCCTCCGGTTTTATTCGCTTCAAATCCGCTATTGTTGACATAAATCTGCTGGAATCCATACAGCGGACTATTCTTATCCAGGATCACCTTGGAGTTAGAATGCCGCCATGAGCGGAAATCTACAGGGAAAGCAAAACTATCGGGTTTTGCTTCCGGAGAACTGCCTTCCGGCCTGTTTACTGTCCCGGCAAATTCTGTAAAAACGTAGTCCCTGTCTTTTTTTGCTGTATGACAGTTGTAACAGCCCCCGACAGGGTCGCTAATTTTTGATTTCAATGTCTTACTGTCAAACCCGTCAAAAATCCACCCCCCCGTTTTTGCCGCGGCTGGATCTTTTTTCATAGCAGCATACCAAATAATGTCGCCCTGAATAATATTATCCCCCTCTACGATAGGTTCATAAAAACCGATAAGGATAATACTCCCATTCGGATAGCCGTTTCCCCTTTTATACGCTTCAAGTGCAATATCATTAACAAACACCTGTTGAAACCCATACAGGGGGCTCGATTTATCTAAGATAATTTTTGAAGTCGCATGCGTCCAATTCTTATAACCTTTTGGAAAATCAAACTGTGCGGCTGACTCTGGTTTTTTTACCTTTACATCATTCGTCGCACAGCCGGTAATACCGTATGCGATTACAGATGCAAGCATAAACAAAAATAATTTTTGCATCACTCTTTCCCCTTTTCTTTTTATTAATAACGACTATATTATAAAGTGTACATTTTCAAAGTAGTTAATACGCTATGCAATCTATTTACAAATTCTTACTTGATGTCAATTTATCACATTATATATGCAATCTCCCCTCCTTTCTTTATCGTAAGAACTATATTAAAGCGCCGGAAAATCTCGTTCACTGAACGTATCACTAAAATTACCTTAAACAGAATATGCCTGATTCACAGGGTAAAACATATTTTAACTAACAAACAGTATGCCGAACTGCATCAATAAAAAGCATGTATGTAGAGTCAATATGCAAATATATATTAAAGAGTAACATTATACTTGTTTACAATCACTTAGGAATATTAAAACATTGGCAATATGCCATTGAAATGAAGGGAAAATAAGAACCGTACCAAAAATATTGTACGCAATTATTATAAAAGTGTCTCATGAGACACTTTTGTATCTGAGACACTTTTGTCTCATGGGACATTTTTATACTTTACCGTGAGGCAAAGCGTGTAGAAGTTTCTCACTTGCCAGACTTTTAAAATTATGGGAAACTATAATGGAAAATGATTATTATAAAGGCAAAATATTTAGTCCCAAACCCGGAAACATGCATTGAAAACGGCGCTGTGGCTGTCAAAGGCTCAAAGATATTCCGTATCGGCGCGTTTGAGGAAATCGAACGTCTTGAAGGAATTGAAAAAAGTATCCATTTAGGGAACGCCGTCATTCTGCCCGGTCTTATCAACACCCATACCCATCTCGACCTCACCCATTTGCACGACCGTATCAAACCTACACAAAATTTTACACACTGGGTCTTTCAATTAGTCGGGGCAAGGATACGATGGAAGGACGAAGACTATCTTTCTTCAATAAAAACAGGAATACAACTTTGTATTGAATCAGGCACCACCACGGTTGCAGATATCTCACATACGGGACATTCCTTTTCTGCCTTAAAAAATAGTCCCTTGCGGAAGGTTGTTTACAGGGAAGTTATCGGATTGAACCCTGACCATGCAATGGACATCCTCAATAAAACACAATCCGAACTATCCGGGGTAAGCGAAGATGCGTTACTAAAGACAGGACTCTCTCCCCATGCCCCCTATTCCACTTCAAAGGAATTATACCAGGCAACAGCCCGTCATTCCAGCAAAACGGGAATGCCTCTTTGCACCCACATAGCGGAAACAAACGATGAAATCGAATTCCTGACCAAAGGCACCGGAAATTTTCCCGTATTATTACAAAAATTACGGGCACTGGCTGATGGCTGGCGGGCACCGGGGCTTACCTCGATACACTATCTGGATAAAATGGGTTTCTTAAATACCGCCCCTCTCCTTATCCACTGCAATTACGTTACTGATGAGGAAATTTCCATAATCAGATCACACAACTCAAACGTTGCCTTCTGTCCCAGAAGCCACAATTTTTTTGGTCATACACATCACCCAGTACAAAAACTATTAGACGCAGGAGTCACTGTTGGATTGGGAACAGACAGCCTGGCCAGCAACGATACACTAAGTATCCTTGATGAAATGAAATTTTTATTTCACCATTATTCATTATCGCCAAAAACCATACTCTCCCTGGCCACAATAAATGGTGCAAAGGCCGTTGGATTGGATTCAATAACAGGACAAATAAAGGAAGGTTTTGAGGCAGATTTGTGCGGAGCCCGTTTGCCAGACAACGGCAATGAAAATATTTACAATCGTCTCTTCGCTATCGAATCAAAGAATATATTTACCATGGTTGCAGGGATGACCTGCTATCATGCATTTCCTCACCCTTAGGCTCCGATTACAAACTACAAGCCTTCTGCAAGAACGCATACTCGTTTGACCTTGCAGGTATCATCCCAGAGATGCGACGGAATATTATTCAACATCCTCCAGTAACTCTTGTCAATCAAAGGTATAAGCTTGTTGAGGGCAGAAATAACGTTCGACACATAAGAAGCGTCCATCACCAAAGACTCTGTAAGCGGACAAGTTTCATCGATAAGCAGTTCCAATGTCCCTTCTGCCGTTAAATCAGGATAGAAAGGATATAGGCGGCATGCAACGGGTCGATATTCATGAATAAAGCATTTTACGCCATCCGTAAAGTCACACACACTGCCGATTATTTCAAGCGTGCCATCGGGCAACTGTACCCTTTCATTACACAAATGTTTACCACTCTGCTTGAAAATAAACTCATCCTCATACGGTAAGAGTACAGATAGCGGCTTTTGTTCACATCGGCCGTCACACTTCTCTATGCATGGCATGAAACCAAAATTTGTTGCATAGATTTCACTATACACCGCAAACAGCTTTTCCTTATCCATTTTTCATTATAGACTACGATATCAAATTTATTTTAAAAATTATTCCACAAAACGCTTGAAATATTCGCATATTATGTATATTATACACACAATACGTATGTCCCGCCTCGTGCCTTTTTTGAAATATATCGGAGCAATTATATCCTAAAAACGTTATACAAGACAATAACAATTCCGTGAAAATAGAAGTTTTTAAAAATATACTTTACCATTATATCGGAAACGAGTTTTGCAACGTTATTTGGAAATTACTGAAAAGCAACAACCCCAAAATAACCATAAAGGAAATAACCCAGTCTTTACAGGAAACAGAACGGACTATAGTAGAAAAGATATCAAACGATCCGGAAATACAACGATTGATTAATCAATAAAAGATGCGTTGCTTACCAATTCCCACCTGTTCGCACTTGCTCCAAGCAACGTATAGACATATATTGTATTATTTCGTGAAAATTGTTGACAAACAATACAATATAATGCATATATCCGACAAGACGACATTACCTCACAAAATGCTTTTAATCTCAAAAAGATGATCTACTTCAACAATAACGAAGATGAGCTTCTGACTATTAAAACCACATTAAAGAAAATATCAAAAAAATTAAAAGTATTAGAAGAAAAATATCTCGCCCTTACAGAAACAGCCGTAGACGCAATCATATCAATCAACAAAGAAGGTACTATCATTTTTTGCAATCCGGCAGCAAAAAAAGTATTTGGATACGGCAATGAAATTATCGGCAAAAATATTACCACCCTGATTCCTGAACAATACCGGCAGCCCCATCAAATGGGTATGCACCGATATCTCAGAACAGGAATACCGAAGATCATCGGCAAGACAGTTGAATTGGTAGGATTAAAGAAAGACGGAACGGAATTCCCAATAGAGCTCTCTTTATCGGTCTGGAGATCACACAAAAAATGCCATTTTACCGGCATTATTCGTGATATTACTGAAAGAAAACGTCTGGAACAAAAGCTGTTGGAATCCAACAAAAAACTGGAAGACCTTTCGATAAGAGACGGTCTGACCAATTTATATAATCGGCGTTATATGTATCAGGCACTGGAAACCGAATTCAAACGAGCCAAAAGGCGCTCGGCACCTCTCTCCTGTCTGATCCTTGACATTGACCACTTCAAAAAGATAAACGATCTTTACGGACACCCCTTTGGTGACCAGGTACTTGTGTATTTTGCTTCTTTTTTACTGAAAACAGCGCGATCTACAGACATAGTATGTCGGCACGGCGGCGAGGAGTTTCTCATTGTCCTCCCCGACACGAATATGAGCAGTGCGGCAGATTTTGCCGAGAGATTGAGGGACGATATATCGAAACATACGCTAAAAGACAAAAAAACCGGCTTATGCACCGGATTGACAGTCAGTATCGGCATCAGTTCTTTCACAGAAAACATTCATAACAAAGAAGAGTTAATTTGTCAGGCAGATAAAGCTCTTTATGAAGCCAAGCAAACAGGAAGAAATAAGGTTTGCTACTACACAGAACCGACTAAACTGCACGTGAGTTCACATTTAGCCGTATGAAATATTAAAAATATCTTATGTCCTTGATATGCGGCTATGCTGTGACTTACATACGCTATTTAGTTAGGTAATCACAAAAGATTGACTTTCCTGAATGTCTATTTCTCCAGTCCATACGCCCAAGCCAAAATACTTCCGTCCATATATTTCACATCGTTAAAACCTGAGTTTTTCAGGATACGATACGCATGTGCAGCACGAAGTCCGGCACGACAATAAGTAACAACTTCCTGCGATCTGTCGAGTTCATTAACACGAGACGCCAGTTTGTCCAATGGAATATGCCTGCACCCCCTGATATGGCCATCCAAATATTCTCTTTCTGTCCTTACGTCTAATAATATAAACCTTTCCCCCCTATCCAGTTTCTCCGCAACCCTGTCGGGGAGAATGCCTGCTGTTTTTCGCGAAAGTTTGTTTTTCAGCACATTTGCAGCAACAATAACAGCGTCCATAGCCATTGCGTATGGCGGCGCATAAGCAAGGTCAAGTTTGGAAATTTTATCGACCGTTGCGCCAAAAGTTAAGGCGGTTGCAATAATGTCGATACGTTTATCGACAGCGCCCTCCCCAATAATCTGCGCGCCAAGCACTCTTTCCGTCGCAGCATCGGCAATAAGTTTGACAAGTATCTCTTTTGCTCCGGGATAATAATGAGACTTGTCCGACGCAGGGACAATAGTAGCTTCTGTCTTGAACCCCTCCTTCTGCGCCTCTTTTTCAGAAAGACCTACCTTCCCAATGGTAAAATCAAAGGCCTTCACAATCACGGTTCCCAAAACACCCTGGAAACGGTCATCACCGCCTGCGGCATTAACAGCAGCGACACGACCCATTTTCGCAGCAGTTGAACCAAGCGGAAACCATGCGGGCTTTCCGGTTACCAAATGGATATTCTCGGCACAATCACCGGCAGCATACACATCAGGGACATTTGTTTCCATTCGTTCATTCACCCTTATCGCTCGTGTAGTACCCAGTGCTATCCCCGCCTCTTGAGCCACTTTTGTATTGGGTTTAATGCCAACAGAGACGAGAACCATATCCGCCTGTAATTGCCGTTTGCCTGTGATTACTCCCGTCACACCATTTTCATTCCCTTCAAAGGATTTCACACCGTCATTCGTAATGATTTCAACCCCCCTTTCCTCCAGATATTTCCTGACAAGTAACGCCATATCCTTATCAAGAAACGGGAGTATCTGGTCGAGAAGTTCAACAACAGTCACTTTGATGCCTCTGGCAATTAAGTTTTCGGTCATTTCCATGCCGATAAGCCCGCAGCCTACAATTACCGCACTTTTCACCTTACCGCTGTTGAGAAATGATTTTATCTTGAGCGCATCTTCAATCGTCCGCAATGTGTAAATATTGCGGTATGAAATCCCCGGCAACGGGGGAATTATTGGCAACGATCCGGTAGCCAGTATAAGCTTGTCATACGGCAATGTAAATATTTGTTCTTTTACCATATCCCTGATTTCTACGGTTCGCAACTTTGTGTCAATCGCAGTGGCCTGATGGTTGATTAATACGTCTATACTATGCATCGTCTTAAAATACACCGGTTCGCGAATAATGAGCTTTTTAGAGTCTTTTATGACATCTCCAATAAAATAGGGCGTACCACAACCTGCGTAAGAAATGTATTGTTCGTCAGTTATTACAGTAATTTTCATTTCCGGCGCTTCACGCCTTGCCTTCGCAGCAGCCTTCATCCCGGCAGCCACACCGCCGATAATGACGAGGTGCTTGGTTTTAACAGTCATAACGTCTCCTTAAACACATTTGGGTAGTTTATCATCCGCAATTACCCTATTTTATCACGTATAAACAAATATACAATTTTTTATATTTTTGTGTATGCTTATTAATTTTCCTTGACAATTTGTCTCGTAATAATAAAATGCATAAAACTTTCTAATTTATTGTCAGGAATGAAAATATGAAAAATAGTGATAAGATACCTGCTAAGTATCGAAACAAGTCGAACTTTAGTAATTTTATTCTTACTCTTTGCATTTTTGTCCTGATTATTGCATGCTACGGATGTGGTGACGATGAAGAATTAGCCGAAATCTCCGTTGAAACAAAAGAACCTGTTTCCGCACCCGGGGAAACTCAAGCGACTCAGGAAACAGCAAAATCAAGCGAAACAAAACAAACCGCGCAAGAACAGACAAGCGTGGCTGACAAACCGGCAGAAACCCCAAAATCCGCTCAACCATCTCAAGCTGCTCAAACAGTTCAAGCCATTCAACCGGCACAACCGGTCGTACCGGAGCCTGCAAAACAGATTACAGCTCACGATCTTTACAGCAAAGGACTGGAATATTTCAACCAGGGACAAATGGATGAAGCTATAGAAGCGTTTAATAAAGCGACTGAAATGGATGCCACTCTGACTGATGCTTATAAAAAGAAGGCTATTGCTTACAGCAAAAAGGGGCTGATGAGTGAAGCCATCAGTAACTTCAAAAAGGTTACGGAGCTAGCGCCAAACGATGCCGATTCATATCTGAACTTAGGAAATTTCTATTTAAAGAGGAAGATGTCAAGTGAAGCCATCCAGGCATTTCAAAAATACACCTCATTAAATACAAACAATGCCAAAGTTTATTTTAACCTGGGATGCCTTTACGGTGAGAGGAAATTAACAGATAAGGCCATTGCGGCTTATCAGCGGGCAATAAAACTGAATCCTAATTATTTTGACGCGTATTATAATCTCGGCGTTATCTACAACGAAAAGAAAATGTTTCAGGAATCTATCGATGCTTTTAAGAAAATTCTGGCACATGACGCCAGGAATCAAAACGCGCGTTATAACCTTGCAGTTGCATACTACGGAGCGAATCTGTATAATGATGCAGCCGGCGAATGCGTGAAGCTACTGGAGCAGAATCAAAACAATGCGCAGGCACATTTTCTTCTCGGCAATGTTTACAACAAACTCGGCAAGGCAACGGAAGCAAAAACCGAATTTAACGCTTATCAGAAACTAATCTTTGGCAATCCTTAAGACATTAATGAAAAAGCCGTTTATCTTCTTTTCACTATTCTTTCTTATCGTTCTTCTATATCCGCTTTATAGCATACCAGCACAAGAGACGCAAACAAACAATCCTGATGCAACAGCACAAACGAAACCCGCAGAAGTAACCCTTCCGGAACTGCCACCCACTCCGCGTTCGAAACTCGAAATAATCCAATACATCTTACTGCCATTTGCCATAGGCGCGGCTATCTGGTTAATCTTACGACTCGAAAAGGTTGAACGGGAAGAACTAAAAGGGAAGGAATAATACTTACGCATTAAGCAGCGGACACCACCCACAACGTCCACTGCAAAACCTTTCACCCGGAATACTGCCCAACATCGCTATTTTTCACGTTTCTTCAGTTTCAACAGCTTGTCGTTTCCAAATGCCTGCTTAAACACAATCCATGTAAAGAAAAATAATAATAGTATCAACCCCACGATCGGCACGTTATCAGGCCTGACTATTATTTCCCAAACATTTTCCATAATTTAAGCAGTATTTAACAAAAACGGAATGACCGGTTATACCTATACCTCTTTCGCATTAATCCATTTCATCATTTTCCTGAGTTCTCTTCCGACCTTCTCGATGAGATGCCCTCCATCTTTTTTTTCCAGAGCATTAAAAACAGGTCTTCCCGCCTGATTTTCCAATATCCACTCTTTGGCAAACTGACCGCTTTGTATTTCAGATAGTATCCTCTTCATTTCCTTCTTTGTCTCTTCCGTTACAATACGAGGCCCGCGAGTCAGGTCTCCATACTCCGCGGTATTGCTGATAGAATACCGCATATAACTCAATCCGCCCTGGTAAAAAAGGTCTACAATAAGTTTCAGTTCATGCATGCACTCGAAATATGCCAGTTCGGGTTGATATCCTGCCTCCACCAGCGTCTCGAATCCCGCCTTGACAAGCGCCGCCGCACCACCGCACAGCACAGCCTGCTCGCCAAAAAGATCCGTCTCCGTTTCTTCAGCAAACGTGGTTTCCATAACGCCGGCCCTTGTACCGCCAATTCCGTGAGCATACGCCAGGGCCTTTTTTTTCGCTGTACCGGTAGCATCCTGATGAATCGCCATAAGGCAAGGCACCGCGCCCCCCTTTTCAAATTCGCTTCTGACAAGATGGCCAGGCCCTTTTGGCGCCACCATTACAACATCGATGTTGGACGGAGGCACTACCTGCCCGAAATGAATATTGAATCCGTGCGAAAAACAGAGCGTCTTCCCATCCTTCAAATGGGGCTTGATTTGCGCCTCATAAACGGATTTCTGGGTTTCGTCAGGCATAAGTATCTGGATAAAATCCCCTTGTCGTGCAGCCTCATCAACAGTAACCGGTTTAAATCCGTGCTTGACGGCCAGTTGATAATTTGGCGTGCCTGACCGGGTAGATACGATTACATCCATACCCGATTCTCTAAGATTTTGAGCCTGAGCATGCCCCTGACTGCCATATCCGATCACCGCAATTTTTTTTCCCTTGAGAATGCTGACATCAGCATCTTTTTCGTAATATATCTTTAGCATATTTTCTTTTTTTCCCTTTCAGAATAAGCGGTAATTGTTACCAAACCATATCCGTCAAATGTATGAATATCTCTTCTCACTATTCACTTTTCTGTAAATTTCACATTCACTTTGCGCCGCGAGCAATGGCAATACTGCCCGTCCGCACCAATTCCTTAATGCCGTAAGGTCTCAAAAGACTCAACATAGCTTCAAGTTTATCTTCAACACCGGCAATTTCGACAACGAGATCCTTCTGCCCTACGTCAACAATCTTTCCCCTGAAAATATCGACAATTTCAATTATCTCGTTGCGTTTTCCCGCAGGGCAATTAATCCTTACCAGCAGCAAGTCTCTTTCGATATACACCTCATCGGTAAAATCAATTACCTTGATAACGTCAATTATCTTACCTATCTGTTTTCTTACCTGCTCCAGGATGGCATCATCGCCTTTGACAATAATGGTAATTCGTGAGATGGCGCTATTTTCTGTTTCCCCCACTGCAAGACTGTCTATATTGAATCCGCGTCCGCTAATTAAGCAGGTAATACGCGCTAAAACTCCGACCTTATTTTCGACCAATACGGAAATCACATGCCTCATAATTTATTGAACCATTCCAGAAAATCCCAGGAAAGCAAGAGCCAAAAGCCCGGTACAAATAAAAGCAATAGGAAGTCCCTTCAACGGCTCAGGAATATTTACCAAAGCCAGCCTCTCCCGAATTCCCGACATCAGCAACATAGCCACAGTAAATCCGATTCCCGCTCCAAACCCCTGTACGGTTGCCTGTAAAAAGCCCAAATGAGTCGGAGAGTCGGTCGTATTTAAAAGAGCTACGCCCAACACTCCGCAGTTTGTCGTAATGAGCGGCAAATAGATGCCCAGGCTTTCATACAGCGCCGGAACCATTTTTCTCAGCATCATTTCCACCAGTTGCACAAGCGTTGCAATAACGAGAATATAGCTGATCGTCTTTAGCACCTCGACAAATCCCTGTTCCCGTATAGAGGGAAAAATCATTCCGATAATATTCACATCGCCCGGCAGGAGGATATAATTATATACAATCCAGGTAATCGAAGAAGCAAGTGTCATAACAAATGTAACCGCCACACCCATACCCATTGCAGCCGAGGTTTTCTGTGACACACCGAGAAAAGGGCACAATCCAAGAAACTTCGCCAAAACAAAGTTATTGACAAATACAACACTCACGATAATCAAGGCTATTTCTTTAATCATTTTTCATAAAAGGCTTCATGGCCTTCTCTCTTTTTATTTGCTTTTTCCAGTTAAAATACCCCAATAAGAGTCCCAATACGATAAAAGCTCCCGGTGCCATAATCATTACGGATGCAGGCTCATACGACTCCGATACCTTTAAGCCAAAAAGTGTTCCCGCCCCTAAAACCTCACGTATGGCGGAAACAAGACAGAGCGACAACGTCCACCCCAGGCCTATACCGGCGCCATCAAGCACGGAAACAAACGGTTTATTCTTATAAGCAAACGATTCGGCGCGATACATTATGATACAATTCACAACAATAAGAGGAATAAAGATACCAAGAGAGGCATTTAATTCAGGCGGCAAATAAGCCTTCATGAGCAACTCCACCATAGTCACAAATGCGGCAATAACGACAATAAAACACGGAATGCGAATTTCACGGGGAATATACGCCCGTATCACGGAAACGATAAAATTTGAACAAATGAGCACGAATGTCGCCGCAATACCCATTGCCAGCCCGTTTTTTACCGAAGTAGTAACAGCCAGACTCGGGCAAATGCCCAGCACCAACACGAACAGTGGATTGTATTGCGCTATCCCTTTTGTAAATTCTTTAAGATTACTCTGATCAGACATGTTTGCTTTTGACTCCCTGAGCAACAAAAACTCACCGCTGTTTCACGGTCTCGAATCTAACTATTTCAGAGACAACGTTATGGATGAATATCCCTTAAAAAACAGCTAAAAAGGCTAAACATTTTAAGAATAAAAGTCAAGCATTAAATTGGGCATTCGGTGACTTTTTA
>Ga0233425_10008802_pt1 | contig 13153 bp, 10 predicted proteins | sample Watercolumn_Towu_2_FD_181712 | JGI IMG/M metagenome (GOLD analysis project Ga0233425, IMG submission 181712) | Freshwater microbial communities from Lake Towuti, South Sulawesi, Indonesia - Watercolumn_Towuti2014_140_MG | ecosystem: Environmental > Aquatic > Freshwater > Lake | place...
GGGTACAGCATAGGAAAGAGAGCAAGACTTTCTGCATATCTGGACTATGAGAGGGTCCGTTCATACCAGTTCCAGCGCCAGTTCAGTTCGAGCCCTGATCCATCCGTGCAGGACCCGTCAAATTTCAACTGGGATGTCCTGCAGAAGGAGAAGACCCTTGATTTCGGCGCAGCAGCAGAAATATATATAGTGCCGAAGAAGCTCACCCTGAAACTGCAGTATGACAATGTCAGGTCTGACGGGACTGCGGATTATACATATATGCTGGCAGGCGCGCTGCCCCCCGGCAGGACGAACTCCAATATAGACATCTCCGGTTTTGACGACTACAGAAAGAGCTCATTCCTTGCAAAACTGGTCTATGACATATCAAAGTCCTTCTCTGTATCTGCAGGTTATCTTTTCGAGAAGTACACTTTCAATGATATCCTCACTGACGGATACCAGCATGTAATAGGAGGGTTCCCCGGAGGTTATCTTACAGGAGGGTTCGGAGATCCGTCATACAGGGCAAATGTGGTATTCCTCGGGGTCACCTACAGATTCTGAAGAGTAGTCTGAAAGGCAGCTGTTTTCAGCAGCTGCCTTTGATATGAATGATCACGATGCCCACCTTATCATGCCGGGCAGATAAGGGTTGTCAAGAAGGTCATGCCTCGGGATTATCCTTATAGAGAACCCCTGCATGCCGCTGAGCGTGCAGTTGATGCAGCCCGAGAATTCGTATTTGCCGTCCGAGAGGCGGCGGATATCCCTGAGATTGTCCACTGCGCCGTCATTTATCGATCCTGTATTGTCCACGAGCCCGTGATATACCTGGACATCGACATGTTCCGGTTTTAAGTCTCCGAGGTTCACAGTAACAAGGATAGTGATGCACTGTCCAATCATCACCTTCTCCTCGGCATCCGAGCGGATGTCAATTATCTTTATCTTTGACCATTTGGCCGCAAGCCCTTCCTTGAACGCCGAGAGGTCCCTGGCACCTTCAAAGTTATTTCCTGAGATCAGGCCATGGCGGGTTTCTGCCTTATTGTAACACTGCTTTGTGTAGTCTATTACCATCCTGTTGGTATTGAAGACAGGATAGAGGGACCTTACCGAATCCTTCATGTACCTTATCCAGCCCCTCGGCAGCTTGTCCGAGCCCCTTGTATAGTAGAGCGGGATGACTTCCTTCTCGAGCAGGTCGTATATTGCATTCGCCTCGATATCGTACTGATAGTTGATGTCCGCATATTCCTCTGCCTTGCCTATTGCCCAGCCGATTCCGGTCCTGAAGGCCTCGTCCCACCAGCCGTCCAGTATGCTCATGTTCAGGACGCCGTTGACCGCTGCCTTCATGCCGCTTGTGCCGGAGGCCTCATAAAGCCTGCGCGGCGTGTTGAGCCAGACATCCACGCCCTGAACAAGATAGCGGGCTATCGCTATGTCGTAGTCCTCGATAAATACTATGCGTTTTCTGAACTCCTCGCGCTGCGACAGGTGAACAAGCTCGCGTATCAGCTCCTTTCCGGGAGTGTCCTTGGGGTGCGCCTTACCGGAAAATATGATCTGTACAGGCATATTCTCGTTGTTGAGTATCTTTGCAAGCCTCTGCGGATGCCTGAGTATAAGGTCGGCACGTTTATAAGTGGCAAACCTGCGGGCAAATCCTATTGTAAGGATCTCGGGATCGAGCACTTCCTCTGCTATCTTGATCTCGCTTATAGGGGCGCTGCGCTTGATGAGCTGCTTCTTCAGCCTTTTCCTCGCAAATGAGACGAGACGCTCCCTTCTTCTCTCATGTGTTCTCCAGAGCTCTTCGTCCGGTATCTCGTCGACATCGTCTTTCTTGTTCATGTTCTGCGGCTCGAGTATCCATTTGTCCCCCATATACCTGTAGTAGAGGGACTCAAGATCATGCGATATCCATGACCTGTGATGTATGCCGTTCGTTATGGATGATATCGGGACCTCATTCTCAGGCAGTCCGGGCCAGATGTATCTGAAGATATTCCGCGAGACATACCCGTGGAGCTTGCTTACGCCGTTCGCCCTGTCTGAAAGATGAAATGCAAGCGCTGCCATAGAAAAGCCGCTGTTCCTGTTATCGTAGGAATCGGCTCCGAGCGCAAGGAACTCATCCCAGCTTATGCCGAGTTCCCTCGAATAATCGAACATGTACTGTTTTACGAGATCTGCGGAGAATACGTCTATGCCTGCAGGCACGGGCGTATGCGTGGTGAAGACGCTTCCTGCCCTTGCAACCTCAAGCGCCTCCTTGAATGTCAGCTTTTGGTCATGTATCAGCGTCCTGATCCGTTCGAGCCCCAGAAAGGCTGAGTGGCCTTCGTTCATGTGGCATACTGCAGGGTGAATGCCGAGCTGCCCCAGCATTCTGAGCCCCCCTATGCCCAGGAGCATCTCCTGCTGTATCCTCTTCTCATTGTCGCCGCCATAGAGTTCGTCAGTTATGTCATGGTCGCTGCCTGAGTTCAGGGGTATGTTCGTATCCAGAAGATAGAGCCTTACCAGCCCCACATTTGCTATCCATGCCTTTGCATAGACCTTTCTGCCCGGAAAGTCCACTGAGACCACAACAGAGTTGCCCTTCCCGTCCTTTGCCTCTTCGACAGCCATGTTATAAAAGTCATTTACCGGATAGCTCTCTGCCTGCCATCCGTCATAGTTGAGGTGCTGCCTGAAATATCCGTTCTGGTAGAGCAGGCCCACGCCTACAAGAGGTATGCCGAGGTCAGACGCAGACTTCAGATGGTCCCCTGCAAGTATTCCGAGGCCGCCCGAATATATAGGCAGGGATTCTGTTATTCCGAATTCGGCAGAGAAGTATGCTATCAGGGCATCCTTCTTCCCGAAGTTCCTTTCATACCACTTCGGCTCCTTCATGTAACGGTCGAACTTGTCCATCACTCTGTGATAATGCGCCAGAAAACCGTCGTCCCTTGAGAGTTCATCCAGCCTGTCCTGGCTTATCATGCCGAGGATCTTTACCGGATTATGGTCAAGCTCTTCCCAAAGGTCGTGGTCCATCCTTCTGAAGAGGGACACAGCCTCATAGTCCCAGCACCAGTAGAGATTGTATGCAAGGGTCCTGATCCTCTCGATGCTTTCCGGGAGTTTCGGGATAACTCTGAAGGTCGTTACGGGTCTCATAGGGTCTCCTTTAACCTATATTCGGCATACTGCCTGGTTCTCTTAAGCAGGATCCTAAGCCCTGTCTGCCGAGCCCAGCACTTCCCTGTTCTTCTGGATTATCATTTTTATGAGCTCGTCGCGTGCAGGTCCGAGATATTTCCTCGGATCGAACTCTGCAGGCTTTTCGCTGAAGGTCTTTCTTATGACCGCTGTCATTGCAAGGCGGCCGTCGCTGTCTATGTTTATCTTGCATACGGCGCTCTTTGCTGCCTTCCTGAGCTGCTCTGCCGGAATGCCTACAGCGTCTTTCAGCTTGCCGCCGTTCTCGTTTATCATCTTCACATATTCAGGCACTACAGAAGATGCTCCGTGAAGAACGATCGGGAATCCTGGGATCCTTCTTTCTATCTCATCCAGTATGTCGAACCTGAGCGGAGGGGGAACGAGCACTCCTCTTTCGTCCCTTGTGCACTGCTCCGGCTTGAACTTCATTGCGCCGTGCGAGGTGCCGATAGAGATGGCAAGGGAATCAACGCCTGTCTTGCTCACAAAATCCTCGACCTCCTCAGGTTTTGTGTAGGTGGATTTCTCTGCAGAGACCTCATCCTCGATGCCTGCAAGAACTCCGAGCTCTCCCTCAACGACGACATCATTTGCATGGGCATACTCCACCACCTGCTTTGTGAGCTTTATGTTTTCCTCATATGAATGGTGGGACCCATCGATCATGACCGACGAGAAGCCTGAATCTATGCAGGACTTGCAGAGCTCGAAGGTGTCCCCGTGGTCGAGATGAAGCGCGAACTGCACAGGAGAGCCTGCTTCCTTTATCATTGCAACCGCGCCCATGGCGAGGAAGCGGAGCAGTGTCTGGTTGGCGTATTTGCGGGCACCGCTTGAGACCTGGAGGATGAACGGGGAGCGGGACTCCACGCAGCCCATGACTATCGCCTGCAGCTGCTCCATATTGTTGAAGTTATACGCAGGGATGGCATATTTACCCTCCATTGCCTTTCTGAACATCTCTTTTGTGGTCACCAGTCCGATCTCTTTGTACGATACTTTTTCCATGGGAACCTCCTCTTGATTTATATTGAATTATCTTCTGACTGACATTCCGGATGCCGGGTTATTTTGGTAAATGCTACCACAATTTATTGCAGAAATGTAAGCAGGTATGATAGATTTCATGCACTTCTATAACTGAAGACAGAATGTTTCCCTTTGAATCAATTATCAACAGCCTTAAAGAGACAATCATCCTTTTTGACAAAAAAAGCAGGATGGTATTCATCAACAGAAGCGGCGAAGAGCTGCTCGGGAAGAGTTCGAGGGACATTGTCGGAAAGAGCCTCGGAAGGCTGTTCCCCGGTGAAAGAAAGATATCGCCGCTTATAAGGAAGAGCATATCCGAAGAGAGGTCGTTCAGGGGGAAGTCGGCGGCGCTCGACCTTGGAAGGCAGATCAGCGTTGATTTCAGTCTCTCCCCCTTTTACCTGTATGACAGGGCAGACGGGGCAGTGCTCTCCATGACAGAGAACATATCCATAGCAGAAAGAGAAGACTACGAACAGGAAGCGCTTGTATATATGCTGGGCACGATAGCGCATGAGATAAAGAACCCCCTCGGCGGGATAAAGGGTGGGGCGCAGCTGCTCATTGCAAGGTCTCATGACAGGGACACAGGCGAATATGCAGACCATATAATCAGGGAGACGGACAGGCTTAACTCCATACTGCAGAACTACCTGACCATATGCAGGAAGCCTTCCTTCAGTGTGGTAAATGTGCATGAGGTGATAGAGAAGGCGCTCACTACAATGTCGCCGCAGATGAGCGGCATGGGCATATCGGTCAAGAGGTTCTATGACCCGAGCCTTCCGCTCCTGCATGGCGACGGCTCGAAGCTGCTCCAGGTATTCCTGAACATAATCAAGAATGCGGTAGAGTCCATGCAGAGGAAGGGCGTAATGGAGATATCCACATCCCCGTCCAAGGAGCTCTTCGGAGAACAGGGAAGGCTCAAGCGTATGGCGCTGATAACGATAAGGGACAACGGAAGGGGAATGACCGAAAAGGAGCTCCAGAAGATATTCCTTCCGTTCTATACGAAGAAGAAGAGCGGCACAGGGTTGGGCCTGTCGCTTTCGAGAAAGATCATAAACGACCACGGCGGCATGATCTCGGTAAAAAGCAGAAAGGGTGAGGGATCGGCGTTCCTTATATATATCCCGTTCAGAGATGACAGATAAGAAGATACTTGTAATAGACGATGACGAGAGCATCATATGGGTGATCAAAAAAGCCCTTGAGCCGCTCGGATACAAGGTCATATCGAGGACCCGTCTTGCCTCGGGCCTCAGGGCCGCTGAAGACTCACCGCATGTGATACTTCTCGACCTGATGCTGCCTGACGGAAACGGACTGGACGGCCTGAAGGAGATAAGGGCCTCAAACCCTGATGCGATAGTCATAATGATAACTGCCAATGCGAGGATGGAGAGCACGATTGACGCTATGAAGGAAGGGGCATACGACTATCTCGAAAAACCTTTTGACATAGATGAGCTCAAGATCGTTGTAGAGAAGGCGTTCAGGGACATTGCGCTTCTGAGGGAGCTGCATGACCTGAAGAAGGCCGCCTTCGAGACCGAATCCCCGCAGATAGTAGGCAAGAGCCCGAAGATACTGAAGGTCTTCAAGGACATAGGCAAGGTGGCGTCAAAGGACATAACAGTGCTGATCACCGGCGAGAGCGGCACCGGCAAGGAACTGGTCGCAAAGGCGATACATTTTAACAGCAGGAGGTCTGTCGGACCGTTCATCGCGATCAATGCGGCCTCGATACCGAAGGACCTTCTCGAGTCTGAGCTCTTCGGTTATGTAAAGGGGGCCTTCACAGGCGCAGTGCATAACAAGACAGGTAAGATACAGGCCGCAAACGGAGGCACGCTTTTCCTTGATGAGATAGCAGAGATGGACCAGGAACTGCAGGCCAAGCTTCTCCGGTTCATGCAGGAGAAGGAGTTCAGTCCGCTCGGGAGCAACGAGAACCTGAAGGCCGATGTCCGCATAATAGGCGCCACAAACAGGGACCTGTCCCAGGCAGTCAGCAGCGGCCGCTTCAGGGAGGACCTCTATTACCGCTTCAATGTGGTGAGCATAAATGTGCCGCCGCTCAGGGAGAGAAAAGAGGATGTCCCTCTCCTTATGAAGGCCTTTCTCAGGGATGCTTCAGAAAAGTTCGAGACAGGCAAGAAGGAGATATCAAGGGAGGCGAGGGCTGTCCTTGAAAAGTACGACTGGCCGGGCAATGTCCGTGAGCTCGAGAATGTGATCAAGCGGGCCTGCGTGCTCTCTTCGGGTTCAATTATCGAGAAGAAGGACCTGCTGATCGATGAGGCGAACTCATATTCGATCAGGGACTTTCTGGAGGAGAAGCTCAAGAGATATCTCAAGGACATGGCAAAGATCACCAACTGCAACCTCTACGGAACTGTCATGGCAGAGGTCGAGAAGGCCCTCATCTCCATTGTCCTTAAGGAGACGAACGGCAACCAGCTCAAGACATCCAGACTTCTTGGCATCAACCGGAACACCCTCAGCTCGAAGATGAAAGAGTATAAGATCAAGAAGTAGGAATGTCTTCCGCATCTTTCCTGTATTTCCTTTTCGGAGCTGTTTCTTACAAAATTGTAGTATATTAATACATGCCGCATACAAGACCGAACGAACTTACCGCGCTCTATGAGATCAGCAAACTTCTTGGCGCGTCCCTGAACCTCAGGCAGAACCTTAGGGGTGTGATGCGCGTTCTTTCGGAATACCTCGACATGAAACGCGGCACTGTTGCACTGAGGCAGGAAAACGAGGTCAGGATGGTGGCGGCCCACGGCATGTCAGAAGAGGAGATAAAACGCGGCAGGTACAGGCTAGGCGAGGGCATCATAGGCAGAGTGGCAAAGCTCGGGACTCCGATCGTTATTCCGAATATTGGCGATGAACCCCTCTTCCTTAACAGGACAGGGGCAAGACATATGATAAAAAAGGAGAACATCTCCTTTCTCTGCGTCCCTGTAAAGTTCAAAAATGAGGTGCTTGGTGTTCTGAGTGTTGACAGGCTCTTCGGGGCCAAGGGCATATCGTTCGAGGAGGACCTCAGGCTCCTCAAGATAATTGCCTCGCTTATAGCGCAGGCTGTAAAGCTCCAGAGAGAGGTCGAGAAAGAGCGTGAGGCGATGCAGGAGGAGAAGGAGAGGCTCAACCAGCAGCTGAAGAGCAGGTACAAGGTCGAGAATATCATAGGCCAGTCCGACTCCATGCAGGAGGTCTTCGGGGCCATACACAGGGTCGCACCCTCAAAGGCCAATGTGCTTCTCAGGGGCGAGAGCGGCACAGGCAAGGAGCTGGTTGCAAAGGCAATACATTTCATGAGCCCCCGCTCAAAAGGGCCGTTTATCAAATTTAACTGCGCATCAATACCTGAAGGGCTTCTCGAATCCGAGCTCTTCGGCCATGAGAAGGGTTCCTTCACCGGCGCTGCTGCCATGAGAAAGGGGAGGTTTGAACTTGCGGACGGCGGCACTATCTTCCTTGATGAGATCGGAGACCTGCCTCTGACCCTTCAGCCCAAAATACTCCGGGTCCTCCAGGAGAAGGAGTTCGAGAGAGTCGGCGGCGAGAGGACCATAAAGGTGGATGTGAGGCTTGTTGCTGCCACAAGCAGGAATCTTGAAGAGCTCGTGAGGGACGGCAATTTCAGGGAAGACCTTTACTACCGCCTGAATGTGGTTCCTGTATATCTGCCGCCGCTGCGCGACAGGCGGGAGGACATACCTCTCCTTCTTGAGTATTTTCTGAAGAAGTACAACGAAGAGAACTCCAGGGAAGTGAAGATTTCTGCGGAGGTGTTAGAGGTGCTCGGCGGCTATGACTGGCCCGGCAATGTGAGGGAGCTCGAAAATGCTGTCGAGAGGCTTGTAGTGATGTGCAGCGGAAAGACAGCTGCAAAAACAGATCTGCCCATGAACATCAGGGATAATTCTTCGAGATCAAGAATTGCCGTACATATGAAGGATGCCCTGCCGTCTGCAATAGAAGATATAGAGAGGAACAGCCTGATCGAGACGCTTGGCCGCACAGCATGGAACCAGGCAAAGGCAGCCCGGATGCTCGGGATCACACCAAGACAGATAGGCTACAAGATAAAGAAATACCGGCTTAAGCAGCCTTAGTAAAATTGCCTGTTTCTGCCTCTGCCATACTGCATACGAACCACCTTCATATTTCTTAAGTGCTGACTATTTGCCGGCTGCATATATGCCGTGACAATATCATCTTGTAATTATAAATAGATGTTGACCAACAGAAAAAATGGCGATAGACTTTAATCAGAAGCATTCAGTCACTGAGCCGGAGAGCTGAGCGTTGCGGGAGTTAAACACGGGAGAAGATTCCGATGTTATCGTTTAGGACGGCTCCCACGCAAGCATAAATCAGCTGCCGGCTCAGCCTTTTTAAAACCCTTTTTGAACATTTTTTTTGTTATGGACTGACGCTGGATGGCGTATCTGTCTTGAATGGCAAATCCTGCTGACAGATTTTCTGATATGTCAGCCGCCCCAGCCTATGCTTATCGCTATGGCTCCGGCAGGACAGACATCAAGGCAGGTTCCGCAGTTTATGCAGTATGACGCACGGTGCGGCAGGCTCTTGCCGTCAGACATCTCAAAACATTTCATTGGACATGCGTTGATGCAGTCCCCGCACCCTGTGCATTTGTCCCAATGTACCAATGCTATATACACCCGCATTCACCTCCGCAAGATCGTTTTTGAAAAATCAGTTCATCTGTGATGATTGATTTTAGTGCAGTATGCTCCGTGTAGATATGACATAGATCATGTCCGGAATTTATCAGCTCGATACAGAAACTTAAGCATGGTTCATGAAAGCGGTCTGTTTTAGCGCTCAGCCGTAAATTCATGTAAAATAGCCCATGCAGACAGAGATCCAGGGCCAGCTTGAGCGCATAACCTTCCGCAACCAGGAGAACCACTTCACAATTGCGAAGGTCAAGGTGAAGGGACAGAAGGACCTCGTCACTATCGTCGGCAGCCTCTTCTCCTCATCGCCCGGCGAGATACTGAAACTTACAGGCTGCTGGGAGAGACACCCAAAATTCGGCATGCAGTTCAAGTTCACCACCTATGAAACGGTCACGCCGGCAACGCTTCAGGGAATAGAGAAGTACCTCGGTTCAGGACTGATCAAGGGCATAGGGCCTGTCATGGCCAAGAGGCTTGTCGAGAAGTTCGGCACAGAGACGCTCGACATAATAGAGAGCGACACAAAAAGGCTTGCAGAGGTGGAGGGGTTCGGCGAAAAGCGGATAGATATGATCAGGGAGGCCTGGCTTGAGCAGAAAGAGGTGCGTGAGGTAATGCTCTTTCTGCAGGGCCATGATGTCAGCACTGCCTATGCTGTAAGGATATACAGACATTACGGAAAAGAATCCATATCTGTCGTTAAGGAGAACCCCTACAGACTTGCAGAGGACATATTCGGCATAGGCTTCAGGACCGCAGACAGCATTGCTTCAAAGCTCGGCATCCCCAAGGATTCTCCCCTGCGCGCAGAGGCAGGCATCCTCTATGTGCTCCAGCAGATGGCAGGCAACGGCCATGTCTATTACCCGCATGACGAGCTTGTGGAAGAATGCAGGGAGATCCTTGGCATAAGCGCGGATGCGATCAGGGAAGCTTTCAGGAGCATTGCTGCCAGGGGTGCGATCATCAATGAGAGCGGCGCAGTATATCTCTCTGAGTTCTGTGCGGCTGAAAAAGGAATTGCAGAGCATCTTAAAGGCCTGTCCGAAAAGGAACGCATGCTCTTTATGACAGACAGGGAACAGGCTGTTGCCATGGTGCAGAGGGATATGCGCATAACCCTTGCCCCAAACCAGGCAAAGGCTGTCAGGGAATCGTTGCATGCAAAGCTCCTTGTGATAACCGGCGGTCCCGGCACAGGAAAGACGACCATCATCAAAGCGATCATAAAGCTGCATGAGGTTGCAGGCATGAGGATGCTGTTAGGCGCGCCGACAGGCAGGGCAGCAAAAAGGATGGCAGAGGCGACAGGGCATGAGGCAAAGACCATACACAGAATGCTCGAATACAGCCCGAAGGACAATGTAGGTTTCAGGAGGAACGAGGAGAATCCGCTTGAGGCCGATCTGATCGTGATCGACGAGACATCAATGGTCGATACCCTGCTTATGCACCAGCTTCTGAAGGCAGTGCCTAAGGAGGCCTCACTTATTCTCGTCGGCGATGTTGACCAGCTCCCGTCTGTAGGGCCGGGGAATGTGCTGAGGGACATCATAGAATCAGGGCAGGTCCCATGTGTGAGACTGAACGAGATATTCAGGCAGGCGCAGGAGAGCCTCATCATAGTGAATGCCCATCGTATAAACAGGGGGGAGTCGCCTGTGGTCGATGCCGGCACTGCTGAGGGCAAAGGCCGTGACTTTTATTTCATGCAGCAGGAGGAGCCGGAGAAGGCACTCCAGACGATCCTTGAACTATGCGCAGAAAAGGTCCGAAACAAGTTCGGCTATGATCCGTTCAGAGATATACAGGTGCTTACACCAATGCACAGGGGAGTGATAGGCGCATCGAACCTGAATGCAGAGCTCCAGAAGCGGCTGAACAGTTCAACTGATGAGCTCCATCGCGGCGGCAGGATATTCAAGCCTGGAGACAAGGTTATGCAGATCAGGAACAACTATGACAGAGAGGTATTTAACGGTGACATAGGCAGGATCGCCTCCATAGACAGGGAAGCCCAGGAGGTGGTTGTAGATTTTGAGAGCAAGACAGTGCCTTACGATTTTGCAGACCTCGATGAACTGATACTCGCATATGCCATATCGGTGCACAAGTCGCAAGGGAGCGAATATCCGGTTGTGATAATGCCTCTGCTAACACAGCACTATCTTATGCTGCAGCGTAACCTGCTCTATACGGCTGTAACACGAGGAAAGAAGCTCGTCATAATCATAGGCACAAAAAAGGCGCTTTCCATCGCACTGAAGAACAACAGGCCCCAGGAGAGATATACAAAACTGAGGGAGAGATTGAAAAGCTTCAGTTCCTGAAATAGACCTGTCTGAATCTGCGGCCCTCCTCGTCCTGGACCTTCCAGCGGAAGTCGCACTCCCTGCACATCAGGACCTTCTCTGCGTATTTGCCCTGCTTTTCTCCTGTGCAGAATGTCCCCTCGACTGCCCAGCAGATGCGTCCGCCGTTCTCGCCGCCGTTCAGGCTATGTGCAGTTGAATCAGTGGCAGCAGGGCAGATACCGAGGCTGTTCTTCTTCTCCCTGCCGCATTTCATGAAATCCCAGCAGTTTTCTTTCATAGGGTCACCTCCGTCGAAAAATATACGGCATTAATGCCGTTGCTCTTATATATTTATTTTCGAGCAGTAAGGTCTCCCCTGCAATCATTGTCCGGAAAAGGGACATGCATGTCAATGCTTTTTAATATCCATTGTCCATTCTTCCTGCATCTCTGATATCTTGCTGCCACAATTGCCGTTGCCTTTTTCCTCTCCTTCATCGATAGCCTCATTTCTGCCTCCTGTAGATCTTCCTACAGATGACATTTTTTAGGATTTTTCGTATCGATTTCTTATTTGAGGCAACGATTCAACTTCGTATCGTTTTTTCGTGATGCAATTCGGTTTCTGCTCCACCTACATCACTTGTGGTATGATTGTTTTATAACTAAAAAATAACCGGAGTGTATAATAATTGAAGGGCGGGAGATAGGAAGATATCCCTGCCCACTTAATAAAGGAAAAGGCAATGGGCAGTGACAATGAAAGACAATATGGAGACTCCCGCCCAACGCAGGGCGTTGAGCTTGCACTCTTGTCCTGTGTTGGGATACTGCTCTAATAAATGACTGCAAATGTAACAAAAGTTGGACTTATCGGTAATAGTTCATTCTCCGTCGGGCGTTTTACTTATGGGTTTAATAATATTTCGGTAATACAATATGGTGAAGGAGCTTCTCTAAAGATCGGAGCATTTTGTTCAATATCTGCTTCGGTGAAAATTTTTCTTGGCGGTAATCATAGAACAGATTGGATAACCACTTTTCCGTTTGGACATATTTATCAGAACGAACTCGGAGGTGCTGATATTAAGGGACATCCGGCAACAAAGGGAGATGTAATTATTGGAGATGATGTCTGGATCGGGCAGGGTGTGACAATTATGTCAGGAATTACAATTGGCAGCGGAGCAGTGATAGCCGCTAACGCTACGGTAGTAAAGAATGTTTTACCTTACCATATTGTCGGTGGAAATCCAGCAAAAATTCTTAAAAAAAGATTTGAAAATGAAATAGTTGAGTTATTGTTGAAACTGAAATGGTGGGATCTACCCATTGAAATTATAGGGCAAATTAATAAGATTTTATCTTCTCCTCCTGAAAAAAAACTGCTGACAGATTTGTTGGAAAATTTCAAAGCACACTATCCTCATCCCGATCACCCAGGAGGTGCAGATGAAGAAGATCAAGAAGGTGGACCCAGCTCGGAGAGTCAAGTTCATCCTTAAGGAGGGGAGAGACTCTCTTGTTAGTTAAGGGGGAGGCATTCTGATTGATGAATTCGTGCATCGACTCGCACTGCCCGGCATAATCGACTCCACCGTCAGAGTTCAAAGAACTGGATTCAGGGAATCTGAACAGAGGTGAGGCACTGAGGTTATTTATCACTTCCTGCTTCGAAAGAGGCACACTCGAAGCAGTGCTCCGCGAATGCGGCTTCAGGCCTCTTCGTAGAGCTGCGATAGCAACCCCGGAGAGCAATAAATTCATTGCAGTCCCGATCCCGTTTGAAACTGATGATCCGTTCAGAGATATACAGGTGCTTACACCAATGCACAGGGGAGTGATAGGCGCATCGAACCTGAATGCAGAGCTCCAGAAGCGGCTGAACACTTC
>Ga0233425_10008803_pt1 | contig 13151 bp, 11 predicted proteins | sample Watercolumn_Towu_2_FD_181712 | JGI IMG/M metagenome (GOLD analysis project Ga0233425, IMG submission 181712) | Freshwater microbial communities from Lake Towuti, South Sulawesi, Indonesia - Watercolumn_Towuti2014_140_MG | ecosystem: Environmental > Aquatic > Freshwater > Lake | place...
CGGGACCGAACCCGCGGGCAGCAAGCCCTCCCGCGGTGCGGTGGATCCGGTCGAGCGTCTCGGCATAGGACCAGCGCGTCCCCGTCGTGGCGTCGATGAAGGCCGGCCGGTCCGGGTAGCGGGCGGCGTGTTCGAACACGTAACCCGTCAGCGGACCGTCGGGGATGTCGATGTCGGGATGGGGAGAGCGGTAGATCGTCGCGTCGGTCATCGCACCTCGATTCGCAGCGGGCAGGGACCCGGATCAGGCCGGGAGCGGGCGCTAGTAGACCACACCCTCAAACACCGCGTGGACGGAGCGACTGCCGGTCGCTGCGCCCCGGTGGCTCGGCTGCGGCGCTCAGTCGGGTTCGGGCGGCGCGAGTTCGCTCGGCCCGACGTGCCGGCCGAGCCAGTCGTTCATCGGCTTCGCATCCGACCACACCGCGAGGATGCGATCGCGCGCCTTGCCGGTGTGCATCCACTTCGCGACGGGGTGAGCGCGCCCCATCGTCAGGCCCTTCAGGCGCAACAACTCGACGCGCGGGTGGTCCTTGGCGTAACCGCGCGGCGCGGTCTTGAGCGATTCCATGGCTCCGATGTCGTAGCCCTTGGCGCGCAGATCGGCCGTGATCGCGGCGATCCTCGCGCCGTGGCGCGAGTGGTCGATCGCGGCTCGCCAGCGCTCGAGTTGATCACTCGCCATCGTGTACATGCCACAACCGATGAACATGCCTTCGGCAGAGACCTGCACATACCAGGCCGAGCCGCCGTCGCTCTCGGCCACCGCGCCGGCCGCGGTCTTGTAGGGGCTCTTGTCCTTCGAGAAACGCACGTCGCGATGCGGGCGGAAAAGGTGCAGCGCGCCGTACTGGCGCTCGATCGTGTCGGACAACGCGGCAAAAGATCCTTTGACCGCGTGGTCGTAGATCGCCTTGTTGGCAAGCCAGAACGGGCGGCTGTTGTCAACTTCGAGACGCGCGTAGAAGTCGAACGCCTCGATCGGGAACCCCGAAAACACCCGGGCCAGCGGTGTCGCTGTCGCCACACCCACATCGTAGGTGCGTCGATAGGTATCGAAATACCGTGGCTATCGACGCACCTGGTGGTGGCGATAGGCGAGGATGACGGCCTGGACGCGGTCGCGCACCTCGAGCTTGGTGAGCATGCGCGACAGGTGCGTCTTGGCGGTCGCCTCGCCTACTCCGAGCGCGGTGGCGATCTCGGCGTTGCTCATCCCGGCGGCGACGAGTTCCAACACGTCGCGCTCGCGTCCCGTCAACCGCTCGAAGCGTGCCACGACCTCAGGGTCGGGTGGTCCCGTCGCCGCGAAGCGGGCGAAGACGCGACCGGCGACCGTCGGGTCGAGCACCGAGTCGCCGGTCGCGACGCGTCGAATCGCGGCGACGAGGTCCTCGGGAGGTGAGTTCTTGAGCATGAAGCCGGACGCGCCCGAGCCGAGTGCGCCCCACAAGACCTCGTCGTCGTCGAAGGTCGTGAGTACCAGCACGCGAGGAGGATGAGGCGCGCTGACAATCGCCCGCGCCGCGCTGATGCCGTCGCGACCGGGCATACGCACATCCATGAGCACGACATCCGGGCGGGTGGCCCGCACGAGTGACACCGCGCCGTCGCCGTCGGAGGCTTCGCCGACGACCTCGAGATCGTGAGCTTCGAGAATCGTTCGGAATGCGGCGCGTACTGCGGCATGGTCGTCGACGAGGGCCACCCGGGTCGGGCGCCGCGTGTGCTCCGCCAGAGACAGCGACGGCGGGGACGGCGGGGACGGGGGCGACGGCGGCCTCATCGCTCGTCGAGTGGGATCGTCGCGGTCACCGCGTAGCCACCGTCGCCGGTCGGACCGCAGCACACCGTGCCTCCGTAGAGCGCAACCCGCTCGGCCATACCGGCGTGACCGCGGCGTGGGGGACTGTCGCTTGTCGCAGCGTGGCTCCGACCGTGCGCAATCGCTCCGGTGTCGTCGGCCTTCGCCGGGCCGGGATCGCGCACACGGATGGTCGCCGGGTTGTCGCGCAGGTCGATCGCGATCGTCACGGCCGTCGCCCTCGAGTGTCGCACGACGTTGGTGAGCGCCTCCTCGACGATCCGGTACGCGCACAGCGACCATGCCGGTGGAAGCCTGCGCTCGACGCCCGCCACCTCGCACGACACCCGGTAGCCGGCAGCTTCGATGCGCGCGACGAGTTCGTCGAGACGGTCGAGCCCTGGTTGCGGAGCGAATCCGTCCGCGGTGGCGAGGCCCACCGCCGAGTCGGACTCGGGTCGCAGCACGTCCAGCAGCGCGCGCAACTCGGCGATCGCATCGCGGCTGGACCGTTCGATCTCGCCGAGCGCGGCGCGAGTCGCATCGGGCGAGGCATCGAGCGCGGTGCGTGCCGCTCCGGCCTGCACGCCGATGAGGCTCACGTGGTGCGCGACGACGTCGTGGAGTTCGCGGGCGATGCGCGTGCGTTCGTCGGCGATGGCACGGCGAGCCTGTTCGCCACGATCTCGTTCGGACGCGGCGAGACGAGTCTCGACCTCGTCGAGGTACTGCCGTCGCGCACTCGACGCGGCGCCGGCCACCGCTGGAAAGGCGACGAGCGCCAACGCGAACGCGCCCGCGGTCGCGAGCGAGTTGGCCTCGTCAGTGGCGGCGCTCACGAACGCGAGCAGCGCCCCCGCGAGGAGCACCACCGCGGCAACGCGCGGACGTCGGCTCCAGGCTGCGCCGGCGTGGAACAGGACCATGACCTCGATCGCGATCTGCGCTGTGAACAGGCCCGGTTCCGATACCAAGGCAACGATCGCGGCGACGATGACGAGCGCCGCGAACGCCAGCCCAGGGTGGGTCCGCCGCCACCACAGCAGCGACGCCGCCGCGGCCGCGCCCACGACCGTCGCCACGCCCAAGCGGCCGGCCTCGACGTCGCGGTCGGTACGGGCCGCGATGTGGCCGGCAAGGCCCGTGGCGAATGCGACGGCAAGTAACGCGACGTCGCCCGCGCGCTGCACACGTCCCGAACGCCACCAGCCCGAACGCCACCGGCCCGAGCGCGCGACCGCCGGCTCAGACACCGGCGTGGCCCCGCATCATGAGCGGGAGTGTACGAAGCCCCACCGATGACGGCCTGCGGAAGCCCGCGCCTGGCGCAGTCCGCGCCGCATCATCGTGAAGCACTCACGCGCCGTTCGCCGAGGATGGCGGAGTTGGCGGATCGGGTTGCGCAGACCGCGGAACGGATCCCACAACTGCCCGACGATCCCCCTCGAAACGGGATCGTCGATTCCGTAACGCGACGGGCGCCTGCCACGCGGCATGAAGTACGTCCCGAAGAGCATGTCCCACACGGGCAGGAAGACCGAGTAGTTCGTGCAACGAGCATCGAGCTCGTTCGAGTGGTGCCAGTGATGGAACTCAGGGGTGATCACGACGCGATGCAGCGGCCGCCATCTCCAGCGCACGTTGGCGTGCAGGAACAAGCCGGTGACCACCTGGATGACGACCAGGGCACCACTGAACTGCGGATCGAAACCGGCAACGAGCAACAAGACGAAAGCGGGGGCGAGGATCACGCCGTCGAGCGGGTGACCGCGAAATCCACTGACCCAGTCGAGGTGCTCGGTCGAGTGATGGATCTTGTGGAAGCGCCACATGAACGGGATCTCGTGGCCGAAGCGGTGCGCCCAGTAGACACCGACGTCGAACAACAGGATCCCGAGGATCGCTCGTGGCGCCGCCGGGACGGCCGCGACCAACGGCCGCAGCAGGAGCCCGGGCAACCACGCGAGCGACACCAGCGACAGGACCAGCCCGACGATCACGCCGAAGGCACCGAGCGGCGCGCTCGCGATCGCGTAGGCGAGGTCGGTGCCGAGCAACGGCCGCGGGATTCGTTGGCGATGCCGCGGGAAGAACTTCTCGAACGGCACGATGACCACGAACAGCAGTGCGATCGTCACGAGAGCCGACAAGTCGAACGCCAGCGTGACTCCCAACCCGACGAGCGCGATCAGCGTGGCGAGCCACGGGGACCGCGCGTCGACATAGCGGGGCCGGTCCGGCACACCGCCCGGCGGAGGCGGAGGCGGCGGAGCTGGCGGCAGGGAACCGGATGCGGTCGCAAGCGCCGTGCCACTCGTGGATGTCGTGGATGTCGTGGATGTCGTGCCAGTCGTCGTCATGCACCCAATCGTGCGTGAACCCCGCCCCGCTGTCGTCCACCGATCGGATGAGGGTGCGTCGATAGCCATCGCAGAGCGATAGCTATCGACGCACCCGGAGGCGGATGGGGATCGAGTTCATCGGGCGGCCGCTGTGCTCGTCGACGACGCGCGGCCGGACCTCGGCGCCGGTCTCGGCATCGGCGAGCACGTACGGCGGGCGATCCGAGTCCCAGAACCAGTCCTCGCCGTAGCGCCACATCGCGGCCAACACGTCCCATGCTGCAACGCCCTTGCGCGTCAGGCGGTACTCGTCACGCGGCGGGTGATCCTCGTAGCGTCGCCGTTCGATCAACCCCTCGTCGACGAGGCGCGTCAAGCGCGCGGACAGCACCGCGCGCGGGATCGAGAGGCGCGTCTGGAACTCGTCGAAGCGCCGAGCGCCGAGCAGCGCCTCACGGAGCACGAGCGGCGTCCACCAGTCACCGAACAGGTCGGTCACCCGGGCAATCGGGCACGGAGCCGTGTCGAAGCGGGTGCGACGCACGTTGACCTCCCCGACCTCGCCGGCCTCGCCGAACTACCCGATCACGCGATCGCTTCGATGCGGGCCGGCACGTACTTGTGCAACGGCGTGCCGGCGAGCCAATCGCGGTGGGTCGCGGTTGTCAGCTCGTTCGGCGCGACGCCGTGGATCGTGCCGTCGACGTCAGCGACACCAAGCCCGTTGGGGAGGGAAATGTGCCCCGGGAGCAATGCGTCCGAGACCTCGACGACCGCGACCGCACTCCCGCGTGCCGTCGTGATGCGCACTCGACCACCGTCGTCGACACCGACCGTCACCGCGTCATCGGGGTGCATGCGAAGCGCTCCCGCCGGATCCTTCTTGCGCCACGTCGGGTCGCGGAAAATCGTGTTCGCGGTGTTCGCGCGGCGTTCGCCCGCCGAGAGCACGAACGGGAACCGCGGATCCGTATCGGGCCCGTCGCCGAGCGCCGCGAGCTCGTCGAGCAACTCGGGAACGACGAGGTGGATCCGGCCGTCGGGATGCACGAGCCTCGCGAACGACTCGGTCGGATCGTCAACGGTGAACACGACACCTTCGGGGTGCGCGAGCAACGCGTCGAACAGTTCGTCGCCTGACTCGTAGCCCGCACGACGAATCGAATCGGCGAAGTTCAAGAACGCGAGCTGGCACAGGCCCCACACGGCCGCGGCGCCCTGTTCGCCCGCGCCGAGCGCCGGACCGAGGGTCTCGTACAGCACCACCGCAACGACGGGAGCAAGATTGGGACGCCGGCCGAGCTCGGCGAAGAACATCGACGCGTACTCCGCACGCCCGGCCGCCGCGGCCGCACGCAGATCGACGAGGTCGTCGTCCGAGTAGACACCGAGCGCCCGCAACAACCGCGCGTGGATCTCGGGTTCGGCGAGCGTTCCGGGCAACGGTTCGATGATCGGACGGCGCAGGTGGAACAGGTTGTGCGGGAACTCGAGCGTGAAGAACGTCGCCTCCCACTTTTCGTACTGACTCGATGCCGGCAACACGTAGTCGGCCTCGCGCGCCGTCTCCGTCATGGCGACGTCGACAACGAGCACGAAATCGAGCGCACGCAGCGCCTCGCGAAAGCGCGGGCTGTCGGGCAGCGAGTGCACCGGGTTGCCGCTCTCGATGATCATGGCCCGGTACCGATCGGGATGATCGGTGAGGATCTCTTCGGCGATCACCGCGCCCGGCACCAATCCGTTGATGGTGCGGGCACCGAGGACCGGCGACACGCCGTCGGGCGCGCCGCCGATGAGGTTGACGAAGTAGCTGTGGATGTTCATGGCGCCGCGCCGCGCGAAGTTGCCGGTCAAGAGATACAGCAACTTCTCGAGGTAGCTGTTGAGCGTGCTGTGCGGCGCCTGCTGGATGCCGAGGTCCTCGAAGATCGCGGCGCCGTCGGCGCGGGCGATGAGGCGGACGGCGGCACGAACGTCGGCCTCGGCGACGCCCGCAACGGCGCAGTACTCACCGATCGGAATCTTGCTGAGGTGGGCCACGAGGTCGTCGACGCCGACCGCGTGCTCGTCGAGGTAGCGGTGTGCGAGCAAGTCCTCGTCGACGAGCACCGCGAGCATCGCCGACAGGCACCAGGCGTCGGTTCCCGGTCGTACTCGCAGGTGGATGTCGGCGAGTTCGGCGGTCTCGGTGCGGCGCGGGTCGATGACGATCAGGTGCCGGTCGGGATTGCGGGCGATCTCCTTCAAGACGGTGCGGGCACGCGGGAAGCCGTGCGACTGCCACGGGTTCTTCCCGACGAACATCGCGACCTGCGCGTGTTCGTAGTCGCCGGTCGTGTGGCACTTCGTCGCGCCGAACAGTTGACCGTCGACCCAGAACTCACCGGTCTTCTCCTGGGCGAGCGCGTTGGATCGATAGCGGATGCCGAGCGCGTGCTGCAACGCCGCGCCATAGCCGCCGCCGAGGTGGTTCCCTTGGCCGCCGCCCCCGTAGTAGAAGATGCGCTCACCGCCGTGCTCGTCGCGCAGCGCCGCGAGGCGCGCGGCGATCTCGGTGATGGCGGTATCCCAGTCGACCGGTTCGTGGCTGCCGTCGGGCCGGCGCCGCATCGGCGCGGTGAGCCGGTGGGCGCCGTTCTGGTAGTGGTCGATGCGTAGCGCCTTCTCGCACGTGTAACCCTGCGACAGCGGATGTTGCTTGGCGCCGCGTATTCGCTCGATCGTGCGCCCGTCGCTGCCGAGGCTGACCTCGATCCCGCAGTTGACGCTGCACAACATGCAGGCCGTCGCGTGCCAGTGCCGCTCCGAACGCGTCCGCGCAGGTTCGGCGCTCCCGAACGGGTCAACGACCTCGGGTCCGAGTTGTTCGGCGAGCACGGCGTTCGTAGCGGGCGTGGGTGACATGGGCGCGACCTCCGTTCAACGAACGAACTTACTCACCCGCCAGGGCCGGCGTCAACAAAGCCGATCGGCATACCCGCGGCGCGCAACTGTCGTACACGCGAACAACGGCGGGCCTAGGGACCCGCCGTCGTTCGGACACGCGATGTGGCGCCGGCACAACGGCCGCCCGAGCGCTACTTGCGATGCTTGCCGTCCTGGCGGTGCGCGCCGCTGTTGCCGTGGTCGTCCTCGCCCTCGTCGTCCTCGCCCTCGTCGTCCTCGCCCTCGTCGTCCTCGCCCTCGTCGTCCTCGCCCTGGTCGTCCTCGACTTCGGCCGACTCGTCCGCTTCGGTGGCGTTCTCGCCGCCATCACCCTCGTCGTCGGCGCCGGGCTTGCCGCAATCACTCTGTGCGGCCTCGCTCACGACCGAGCCGTGGTTGCCTTCGTGGTCCTTGTCCTTGGCGACACCGGAGACGAACTCGCCGTGGTTCTTCACATCGTCGGGGCATTCGAATGGGTCGCTCGTGTCCTCGGTCGTCTCGTCCGTTTCATCCACGGAGTCGCTCGACTCCTCGGTCGACGCACTCGTGGTGGATTCGTCGGACGACGACGACGTGTCGTCGGCCTTGCCGCAGTCACTCTGCGCGGCCTCGCTCACGACCGAGCCGTGGTTCTCGTCGCCGGTGTCGCTCTGCGCGACGCCCGACACGAACTCACCATGGTTCGCCACGTCCTCTGGGCATTCGAGCGTCGAGGTCGTGTCGTCGGCAACCGGGCTGCCGTCCTCTTGCAGGCCGAGCGCGGCACGCAGTGGCGCACCGCCTCCGGCGGCTGCGGCAACACCACCGAACGCGAACGTGGCGGCAGCGGCGATGACGACGGAACGGCGGGAGAAGCGGCCAAGCATGGGACGACCTCGATTCAGGCTCACGACAACAGGAGGTGTGAGCGCGTCGGTCATGCGCGCCACCACGAAATCGCGCTGGGCGAGTTCCTCGGCGCTGGCCGGTGACCGCAGGGCGTCCACGAGCGGCTGCAGCTCGGCGGCGCTGAGCTCGGCATCCAGGCCGAGTTCGTGGAGACCCGCGCCGAACTCGGCGCCGCGACCCTCGACACCGCTCGGCACGTCCCTACCGCTGCCGACCACGTCGTTGGGGTCGGAGGCGGCAGGACGGCGATCGGGAGCAGGCGTGTCCGGGCCGGTCGGGTCGTCGCTCACAGTGGCACCATCGCTCGTTCAGTGACCGGCGTTGCTCACGACACCGTCAGATTCGGGGAATCGCAGGATTCGGACGAATCATCGAGCGCCACCCCGTGGCGGGTCACCAACTCTCGCAAACGGCGCAGACCGCGCATGGCCATGATCCGTACCGCCCCCTCGCTACGTCCGGTGATCTCGGCGACCTCGGCGGCGCTCAGGCCACCGAGGACCCGCAAGGCCACGACCTCCGCCTGGGTTGGCGGCAGTTCGGCGAGGAGTTGCTGCGCGTGCTGCGCGTCGATCACCGCGGTGCTGGCGTCGTCGAGCGCCGCGAGGCGGGCCGCAAGAGCGTCGGAGAGCGAGGCTTGCGGACGGCGGCCGCGGTAGCGGCGGGCGTCGATGGCGCGTCGGCGCCCGATGGTGAAGAGCAGTCGCCGGAACGCCTCCGGTTCGGGCTCCATCGAGGGCATGCGTCGAGCGAGGTCGACCCATACGTCGGCCGCGACGTCGTCTGGCTCAGCGACTCGGAGCGATCCGAGGAACCGCACCAGCATCGGGTTCCACGCCTCCCAGAGCACGCCGAGCGCATCGCGGTCGCCGCTCGCGGCCCGCGCCACCATCGCCGCGTCCGGCTCGGCAGCCCCGGCCTGAGTTCGACGCGGCGAGGGGCGCGCGCCAGCCGGGAAGTCGTCGCTCACACCCTCTCCATCGGCAGCATCGTGCAGCCATCTGACCACGGATCGTGAGCGCAGACGCGACTCGCGGGTGAACGTGGACGAAACGCCGAGAGCGGGCCGCGGCCGCGGTGGCCGTGCTCAGTTCACGCCGCGGCCGTGCCCCTCCCAGTACGGGGCGCGCAACTCGCGCTTCAACACCTTCATCGCGCCCGACAGCGGGAGGGGGTCGGTGCGGAACTCGACGGTCTTCGGGAGCTTGTAGCCGGCGATGGCGTCGCGCGCGTGATCGATGAGCTCCTCGCTCGTCACCGCGGCGCCCTCCTTCAGCACGACGATCGCGTGGACCGCCTCTCCCCACACGTCGTGCGGGATCCCGATCACGGCAACCTGCGCGACCGCGGCGTGCGACGCGATGGCGTTCTCGACCTCGGTGGAGTAGACGTTCTCGCCGCCCGTCACGATCATGTCCTTGACGCGGTCGACGAGGAACAGATAGCCGTGCTCGTCGAGATAGCCGGCGTCGCCGCTGTGGTACCAGCCGCCGCGGAACACCTCGGCGGTCGCGTCGGGCTTGTTCCAGTACTCCCGCATGAAGTTGCCGGCGCGCGCGCAGACCTCGCCCGTCTCACCGATGCCGAGGATCTTGCCGTCCTCGTCTTGGATGGTGAGCGACACGCCCTGCATCGCACGTCCCGCGGAGCGCAGCACGTCACCGCCGGCGCGGTGCTCGCGCGGGCCGAGGACCGTGAGCACCGCCGACGCCTCGGTCATGCCGTACCCCTGGAAGATGTCCACGTCGGGGAAATCGGCGAGCACCTTTTGCAGCAACGCCTGTGGCATCGGCGAGGCCCCGTAGGTCAGCGTGTCGAGCGAACGCAGGCGCTTCGGGTCGTATTCGGGGTGCATCATCATCAGCCCGATCATCGTCGGGACCATCACCGTCATCGTGACCGCATGGGCTTCGATCGCGTTCATCACCGCGCCCGGCTCGAAGGCGGGGACGAACGTCGAGGTGCCGCCGGTGCCGGGGATCCCCAATATTCCGCCCATCGACGCGGCGTGGAACATCGGTGTCTGGTGCAGGTAGACGTAGTTCTCGTCGAACCGGAACGCCAATCCGACGTGGTACATGTTCAGCAATTCGGCGCGCTGGTCGAGCAACACGCCCTTGGGCAGGCCGGTCGTTCCGCCGGTGTACATGAGCACGACGGGGTCGTCTTCTTCCGGTTCGTTCGGCAGGTCGGCCGACCCCGTCGCGACGAGGTCTTCGTAGCGCAGGTCGTGCGGCACGTCGGCCTCGCCGATGAGCACGACCTTGTCGAGGTTGGTCTCGCTACGTACCGAATCGACCAGGCCGGCGAAGAAGCCGTCGACGAAACACACCTTGGTACCCGAGTCGCTCAGGATGTATTCGAGTTCCTTTGCCGCGAGCCGCAGATTGAGCGCGTTGATGACGCCGCCGCCCAGGAACGCCGCGTGCCACAGCTCGAGGTAGTCGAGCGAGTTGAGCGCGAGCACCGCGAACCGGTCGCTGCGAGCAACGCCCAGCTCGGAGCCGAGCGCATTCGCCAGGCGCGAGACCCGTCCGAGGTGAGTGTCGTAGGTGTGGCGCCGAGCGCCGTCGATGAAGCCGACCTTGTCGCCGAAACGCTCAGCCGCAGGCACGAGCGAACGGTGGTACACGAGCTCTTTCACGGTCGTCCTCCTGGGCTGCTCACGACGAGTCGGACCACAGGGTAATGGCGTGCGGTCGCATCCGGCACGGGCTCACGTCACCTCTTGCGGTCGCGTCGTCCCACTGTGCAACGATGACGGGTGTTCATGAACATCTTGCTCATCACGTTCGATCAGTTCCGCGGCGATTGCCTGTCGGCCGCCGGCCATCCGATCGTGCGCACGCCCAACCTCGATCGCCTCGCGGCCGACGGTGTGCGCTTCGGCCGTCACTACAGCCAATCGGCGCCGTGCGCCCCGGGCCGCGCGGCGCTCTATACCGGCATGTACCAGATGAACAACCGCGTCGTCGGCAACGGCACGCCGCTCGACCACCGCTTCGACAACGTCGCCCGGGCGGGTCGGCGAGCCGGTTACCGGCCGGCGCTGTTCGGATACACCGATCAGGGCATCGACCCTCGCGTCGCCGACGGACCCGACGATCCTCGCCTCTCCGACTACGAAGGCATCCTCCCCGGGTTCGACGCGATCATCGACTTGCCCGGCTACCCCGCGGCGTGGATCCACTGGCTCGACGATCTCGGCTACGACACACCCAAGGGGGGTGAGCGCGCACTCGAGACCGAGCCCGAACGGCCCGAGGAACACGGTGTCACCGCGTACCTCGCCGGCGAACTGCTCGACTGGATCGAACGGCAGGACGCGCCGTGGTTCGCCCACGCAAGCTTCATCCGCCCGCACCCGCCCTATGCCGCGGCCGGCCGGTGGTCGAAGGAGTACACGCCCGACGACGTCGACCTTCCGATCGCACCGAGCGACGATCGTCACGAGTTGCACGACCTTTTCCTGCAGATCCCGCAACTGTGCGCGCCGATCGACGAACGAGGAATGCGTGACTTCCGGGCGCAGTACTACGGCATGGTGAGCGCAGCCGACGAGCAGTTCGGCCGTATCCGCGCGCACCTCGAAGCGAGCGGTCAGTGGGACGACACCTACGTCATCGTCACCTCCGACCACGGCGAGCAACTCGGCAATCACGGGCTACAACAGAAGATGGGATTCTTCGAGGACAGCTACCACATCACGACCATCATCCGCGACCCTCGCGAAGGCGGGGCACGCGGTCACGTCGTCGAACACTTCACCGAGAACGTCGACATCTTCCCGACGCTGTGCGACGCGCTCGGCCTGCCCGTGCCGGTGCAATGCGACGGACTGCCGTTGACCCCGTTCGTGCGCGGCGAAGTCCCGACGCGCTGGCGCGACGCGGCGCACTGGGAGTTCGACTGGCGCAGCGAGGTGATCCCCCTCGGCGAGTGGCGCTGGCCATGGGACCGCAGGCTGGAACGCATGACGTTGACCGTGCTGCGCAGCACCGAGAGCGCCTATGTCCATTTCGGCGACGGCTCGTGGATCTGCTTCGACCTGGCGGCCGACCCGACCTGGCGGACCCCGGTGCGCGACGTCGACCGGGTGCTCGCACAGGCACAGGCAATGCTCACCTGGCGCGCCCAGCACGCCGACCGGATCATGCCGAGCATGTTGTTGCGCGACGGCGGCAAGGGACGTTGGCCGGTCGACCCCGCGACCCTCGAAGCGCCGATCACCTCTTGACACGACCCTGCATCACTTTGCCCGAGAGGAGTCCCGTTGCCGTTCCCACGATCCGAGATCGAGGCCGCAGTTGCCTCCTACATCGCCACCCGCGAGGCGATCGAGCGACGCGAGCAGACCTGGGAGGCGCTGGCCGCGCACTTCACCGACGACGCGGTGTACATCGACCCGGCATGGGGGCGGGTCGAAGGACTCCCGGCGATCAGGCACTTTTGGGACGAGTCGATGCGCGGGCTCGATGACTGGGACTTCCCGATCGAGGGCTGGGCGATCATGAACGGCGACACGGTGCTCGTGAAGTGGACTCAGATCCTGCCCGCAGGACCCGACGGCGTGCGACCGAGCCAGTCGGGGCTCTCGACGTTGCGCTATGCGGGCGACGGCAAGTTCGACTACGACGAGGACATCTTGAACATGATCCACGTCAATGAAGACCTACGCGCGACCGGTTGGCGGCCCAAACCCGAGTTCGTCTTCCCACCCAAGCAGGTCGACCGCAACTGGTCGCGCCCCTGACCCATACGGACGTCGAAACGGCCCAGCGCGGCGCGCGCTGCGACGCGAGCACGTGAGGTCTGGATGTGGCCACGGGTCGATGACACGCACTCGCGTCACGGGCGACTTCGGCGTCGCTAACGTCGCCGCCATGCACGTTCGGCCCGATGCGCTCGTCGACGGCGCGACCGCAGCACACCGTTGCGTGGTCGCGACGCTCGAACACGACGACTGGGACCCGCGCGCCCCGAGCCTGCTCCCAGCGTGGTCGATCGGCCACGTTGTGACGCACATTGCCCGCAACGCCGACGCGATCCGTGGCTTGTACGACGCGGCGGAGCGCGGTGAGGTCGGCGACATGTATCCCGGTGGGCGCGAGCAACGTGCCGCCGACATCGAGACCGGCGCCTCTCGCGCACGCGACGAGTTGATCGACGATGTCCGGTCGGCTTGCGCC
>Ga0233425_10008804_pt1 | contig 13147 bp, 12 predicted proteins | sample Watercolumn_Towu_2_FD_181712 | JGI IMG/M metagenome (GOLD analysis project Ga0233425, IMG submission 181712) | Freshwater microbial communities from Lake Towuti, South Sulawesi, Indonesia - Watercolumn_Towuti2014_140_MG | ecosystem: Environmental > Aquatic > Freshwater > Lake | place...
TGTGTTGTGATCATGGCGTTTAGGTGGACAATCCACAAAATCAACACCCCTTGAGTCTGAACGATATTTGGCATTGATTCCCCCAGCAACACAACTATCACGTAACCTTGGGACAAACTCTAAAATTAATATTGCTATAGGTGATCAGTCAGGAAAATATTTTATTTTAACTAACATAGAAAACCAGGGTCTAATAAATCAATGAATACTGCAGAAAAATTTTTAAGGAGGTCAATATGAAAAAATATTTTTTATGTTTTATCGCCTTATGGCTGGCCTGCTGTATGGCCTTCACCTTCAGTGAAGCATCCGCCCAGTCAATGCCCCGAGGGGCAAAGGCCTTGTTTGACAGCGGGGAAGGTTCAACGGTCAAAATGTCTACGAGTTCAAGTCCCTCAGCCCCCGTCCAGCAAGCCGCTGCACCGGCGAAATATGTTGGGGTCTCCTATAAGCTTGTCCTGCTCCGTTCCGACGGCGGTTTCGACATTGTGCCGAAATCAAGGGTCTTCAAATCGGGGGAGAGGGTAAAACTTCTTGTCAGAACAAACAAGCCCGGTTATCTGACGATTTTAAACATCGGCACATCAGGCAACACCAATGTATTGTTTAACGATTATGTAGAAGGGATGACGATGCAGGAAATTCCCAAGGCTGGAAATTTCCGCTTTGCCGGCGCACCGGGCACGGAAAAACTCCTCATCATGCTTTCCGGAAATCCGAACCCTCTGGGGTCTCCCCAGCAGACCACCGTGGCTATGGGGCCGGGAAGCGGAACAATGCCCCCTCCCCCTCCTCCTGGCACCGGCAGTTCCCTGCCGCTTCCGCCGCCCCCCCCTGATGCCTCCGCCAATGCGGGCACCCTGCCTCCTCCCCCCCCCGCTATGCTGGCCTCAATGAGCGGCTCAAAAGATATTGTTATGGATGATAATCAAAAGACAACTTATGCGGTAATCTCTCCAAAGGGAGGCTGGAAACCGGAACCGAAGGGCAAGAAAGACATCGTTCTGGAATCGAGCGGTGGAGAAAACTATGGAGTCATCCCGGCCTCCTATATTGATGAAGGGAAAATTCTTTCCCTTGAAATCAGCTTGCGGCACAAATAGGAGGGACCCATGAAGCACAGCTACGTAAAAACATTTACCATCCTTACGGTTTTCTTCTTCCTTTTCACCTCTTGTGCGGCCCTTCCGCCGAACCCGAATCAGATAAAGACGGAAGAGGAAATGAACACGGCCAGGACCCAATGTATTGCCATGTATACCATTGGGGGTGCCGGGCTGGGTGCCCTTGCCGGAGGACTTCTCAGCGGCAGTTGGAAAGGCGCGGGTATAGGAGCGGCAACCGGCGGGGCGATCGGCTTTGCCTATGCCTGGGGCAAATGCCTTTCCCTGTATTCTAAACTAACCAGCCAGTCCGCTGGGGATTACACGGAAACGGCCCAGAGAACCAATTATAAGGCTGCCCAGGGTAATGTCGTCAAAATCGAAGGATTCAATATTACCCCCTCCAGCGTGGCCCAGGGCGGTGCCGTCGACCTGAGCGGATCCTATTATGTCATGGCCCCGGAAGGGTCCAAAGAGATGAAGGTTACCGAAACGAGGACCGTCAAATACTTTGATCCGCAGAAAAAGCAATACGTCGATCTCGGCAGTGTCGACCAGGAGATCACGGCTGCCCCGGGTTCGCGGAAGGCGGACGGGAAATTCGACATCCCGAAAGATGTACCGGAGGGCCGTTTTAAAATCGCCTTCAAGGTCTCTTCTGCGGGGAAGGAAGATGTGGTTGAAAAAGAAATGACCGTCGTCAAGGGGAAGGCCTTTAACACGTATAAATCCATTGAACTAGCCGGTCTGACTGGACCAGCCTGTTATTAATGAGGTCGCCAAAGATGAAAAGGGGTTATAAGTTTTTATTAGCGATAGGCTTATTATGCTTGCCCGTAGCAACGGCCCCTCTGTATGCCCAGGAGACACCTGTCACCAACGCCCATATCACGCAAATCAATGAACAATTTCAAAGGAACAACATAACCAAAGGCTTCGTCACTCTCGATCCTTACGGAAGAGTCCTTTTAAAGGGCGACTATGCCGATGAAAGAGAAGTTGATGCGGCCTTTTCACTTGCCCAGACCACCGTGGGGATAAAATGGGTATCTCCGGTTACTCCAGAGAATATCAAAGTAAAGGAATGGGAAAGAAGGCTCGGCAGCTTGTTCAGCCGGGCGGCAGTGCTTAAGGAAAGCAGTCCTGAGGGCGCACCGGGACCCGTTCGGAACAAATATGCCTTGGTGGTCGGGGTTGGGCAGTTTAAATATGGGATCAATCCCCTGCAATATTCCGTGAGGGATGCCGGGAGTTTTTACAATTTCCTGGTGGATCCGAAACGGGCGGCTTTTTCCAGAGACAATATTTACTTTCTTGTCGACCAGAATGCCACCCGGGCCAACATCGGACGTTACCTGGAAGGGATACAGAAAGTGGCCGCTCCTGATGATCTGGTAGTTATTTATATGAGCAGTCACGGGACCCCCCCCGATAAATTCGGCGGGGTTCATATCGTCACGTATGATACAGAGGTTAAGCCTCGAGAAAAAGTCTGGCAAACCGCCGTAACGGAGAATATGCTTAAGGATTTCGTGGAAAATTTGAAGGCCAAACGCCTGATCATGATACTCGATACCTGTTACAGCAACGGAGCATACCGGGCTGTCCCCGGATTTCTACCGGTCGGCGGAAAGTCTCTGGGGGTTGTCGAGGACGAGGAGGGCTACGGCGTATCAAAGGAATACGGGAAAAGACTCCTCGGATCCAAGGATATTATCCTGGAAGACACGCCTAAACCAAAGCCCAGCCAGGCCAAAAGTACCGAGGCCTCGGAAAGCTACGGCAAAGTGTTGATTAGTGCCAGCAGCGCCGGGGAGAAATCCTGGGAATCGGATACCTTACGGAACAGCTTTTTTACCTACTATTTCGTGGATGGCCTTGGACGTTACCAAGGGTCGGTAAAGGATGCTTTTACTTATGCCAAGCCCATCGTCGGCCAAAAAGTAAAAGAAGAGAAGGGAGCGGATATCATCCAGACTCCGCAGGCCATGTCGACAAACGCTGATTGGAATATGCGCGTAATCCCGAAAAAATAATTCTTGTTAACTTTCTTTTAAGGAGGGAATGGGGCATGAAAAAAAGTTCTTTCATCATCTTGTTCGTATTATGTATGGTTTGTGTTGCCTTGATCGGATGTCAGCAGAAGTCGGAACCGCCCGTCGCACCAAAGCAGGAAGCACCTCCGCCTCCACCGCCGGGAGGCCAGCAGCCGTCTGCTCCGCCTCAGGGAGCCCAGCCAACTCCACCGCCCCCTCCAGTGGCCCAAAAGGCGCCGTCCGGAGGTGAGCCGAGTCTTGAAGTAAGAACCCATATCAAACAGGGTATGTCGTATATCAGCGTGGCCAAAAACGCCAACGCTCCCGGAATCTTCAGAGAAAACATTGAGAATGCCATCAATGAATTTTCCAATGCCATCAAGAAAGATCCCAACTACGCCGAAGCCTATTCGAACCGGGGCGTAGCCTACATGATGCAAAAGAAATTCAATAAAGCTCTGGATGACCTGAAGAAGGCCAAGGAACTGAGCCCGGAGAGCGCCAACATCCGCTATAACCTGGCCTCCTGTCATTCACTGATGGGCAATATCGATTACGGCTTCGACGAATTGGATGCTGCCCTGTCACGGGGATTCAACAGCTACGATTCGTTGCGAAAAGACCCGGACATTGACAATCTGAGAAATAAGCAAAGAGAATTCAGAAAAATTCTGGAAAAGAATAAAGTTTTTCTGAATTAAGACAGAAAAAAATGAAAGAAAAAGCCCTGCCGGCGTTCAAGCCGGCAGGGCTTTTTCTTTACGGACGACCCGTGCGGAAGATTTGATTACGATTCCTTCCAGATGGGCTTTCTCTTTTCCAGGAAGGCCTTAAGCCCTTCCTCGGCATCTTTGGTTTTCATCAACTCCTGCAGATAAACCTTTTCAACCTCTTTCAATCCCTGGGCCGCCGGATCCATTAAGCCTGCATTAAAAGCCTTTTTAGTCAGGGCCAGGACCAGCCCGCTCAGACCCAGGAATTTTCCGCAAAATTTCCCCAGTTCCTCTTCCAGGGTTTCAGCCGCGACAACTTTGTTAACCATCCCTAAAGCCAAGGCCTCCTGAGCGCCGATCACCTCCCCGGAGAGAACCAGTTCCAGGGCTTTTTTCCGGCTGGTGATACGCGGAAAAATCAGAGCGGCGATGGGAGGGAACACCCCTACCTGGATCTCGGGCTGACCGAACTTAGCCTTTTCCGAAGCGATAACCAGATCGCAATACAGGGCTAATTCACAGCCCCCCCCTAAAGCCGCACCTTGAACCGAAGCAATGGAAACGGCCGGCAGGGCATCCATGCGTCGAAAGATCCCATGAAAGACTTCGATCATTTCGTTCACCTGGTCTCCCAGATGTTCTCCCACATCCACGCCGGCGGAAAAGGCCTTTCCTGCCGCCTTAAAGAGCAGGAGTTTAATCTGGGCCCCCTTCAAAGAATCCAGGGCCTGATTGATCTCTTTCATCATGGCGATATTTAGCACATTGAGTGGCTCCCTATTAAGAGTAATAATCCCCATGGCATCTTTCACTTCCAATTGAATATGCTGATAACTCATATATTCCTCCTTAGTAGAATACAGGGTTCGAGGATTCGAGGGTTCTAGTGAAATAATTTGGAGACCTTTCACTTGAATCCTTGATTCCTTGGCCCCTTGAATCCTTTTAAATTATTTTTTCTTCAGCCACAAGAAGGCCTCAATAAACGGCTCAAGGCCTCCATCCAGAACTTCGTCTACATTCCCTATCTCCAACTGACTGCGGTGGTCTTTAACCAAACGGTAAGGGGCTAAGATATAGGATCGGATTTGGCTGCCCCAGGCAATCTCAGCCTGTCCTTCGTGTATTTCCTTTTTTTTCTCCTCCTTTTTTTCCAGTTCTAATTCATATAATCGGGCCTTCAAGACCTTGAAGGCCATATCCTTATTGCGATGCTGTGACTTCTCATTCTGACACTGAACCACTATGCCCGTTGGCAGGTGGGTCAAGCGAATGGCCGAACTTGTTTTATTGACGTGCTGTCCTCCGGCACCGCTGGCTCGAAAGGTATCGACACGAACATCGGCCTCATTGACCGTAATCAGGATATCATCTTCCACTTCTGGATATACAAACACCGAGGCGAAGGACGTATGACGTCTTCCCCCGGCATCAAAAGGTGAGATGCGGACCAGACGATGGATCCCCGTTTCCGACCGCAGATACCCATAGGCATATCTGCCCTCAATACCGAAGGTGACGCTCTTGATGCCCGCCTCATCGCCGGGCAGCTGATCAATAATTTCGGTTTTAAACCCCTTCCGCTCACTCCAGCGCAAATACATCCGCAGAAGCATTTCAACCCAATCCTGAGCCTCTGTTCCGCCGGCTCCGGCATGAATAGCCATGATGGCACTGCTGCCGTCTTCCTCCCCTGAAAGCAGCTTCTTGAACTCCATCTGCGAGAGGAGCTTTTCCAGCTCCTTTAAACGGGTCTGGACTTCTCTGAGTGTTTCCGCGTCATCCTCCGCCTTACCCAAGTCGAAGAGGATCTCCGCTTCTTCGATCTGGGTTTGAGTCTCTTTCCATTCGGAGAGGATCTGCTGAAGTTTTCCCCTTTCCTTCAGAACAATTCTGGCCTTGTCCGGATTATCCCAGAAGGTTTTCTGGTTGATCTCCTTTTCCAGTGTTGTCAAACGTTCTTGTTTGGGGGCCAGGTCAAAGATAGTCCCTTAATTTAAACAATTTCTCTTTCAGGCGGATAATTTCTTCCATCATGGCCTTTTTCCCCTTTTATGCTTACTTTCTGCCAGGGCTAAGCCGCCAAGTAATATCAGGCAGCAAAACAACACCAACAGGTCGCCATATCGGCAATAAAACGTTTCTTCCGATCTCAACGGTATCTTAGCATATATTCCCCCGCTTTGAAATAAGGGAAAGCTTTTGACGATCTGCCCGGTAGAATCGATAAAGGCGCTGATACCGGTATTGGCCGCCCGGGCAATCCAGAGACGATTTTCTATAGCTCGGAAAGTGAGGATGGATAGATGTTGGTGGGGGGCCGAAGTTTTTCCAAACCAGGCGTCATTGGTCAGATTTACTAATAATTGACTGCCCTCTTTTTTATAAGCCCGGCTTATTTCAGAAAAAATAGTTTCAAAGCAGATCAAGACCCCCAATTTCCCTTTAGGATGACTCAAACCTTTATTCTCCTTCCCCGGACTGAAATCTCCGATGGCCTCAACCATCTTTCCGACAAAGGGCAGAAATCGTTTCAACGGAACATATTCGCCAAAAGGGACCAAATGGACTTTATCATAATGGCTGACCTTTCCTTCCGGGCTCAACAGATAAGCTCGGTTGAAAAAATGCATGACCCCTCCCCGGGTCTCGGCCGCCGGGCTTCCAAATAAAAGATACCCCCCGCTCTCGCGGGTCAATTGAAATAATTGAGGAGAAAACCGGCTGTCGTTTAAAAAATAGAAAGGAACCGCCGTTTCCGGCCAGATGACTATATCAGGAGACTCGGACAGAAACCCTGAAGTTAACTGTTTATAGGTTTCGATAGTTTTTCCCTGAAAAGCCGGATTCCACTTTATGGATTGATCAATATTTCCCTGAATAACGGCCGCCTTAATATATGGAGCCTTTTCGTCCCGGTCCTTTTGTTCCTTCAATGCGGCCAACCCGAAACTGATGGTTAGGCTCATTAGGCTGATGCCAATAAGGGCTTCTTTCCATTTTTTGGCCCATCCCCGAAAGGGATCCCCCCTCAGGAAAAGTTGATAGAGACATTGATTCACCAAAATAACTAAAAATGAAATACCGTAATCACCTGTAAATTCAGCTATCTGTATAACAGTCAGGTTATTTTGTTGAGAATGGCCCAATAATTCCCACGGGAAGCCTGTTAATAGATGAGCCCTGGCGTACTCCAAACTCACCCAAATTGAGGGGGCCCAAAGCAGCGCATAAAGCCCTTGTGGGGGAATGGCTCCCCATAGCCAGGCAAAGACACCCGTATATAGAGCCAGATAAAAGACCAGGAGCAAAAGAATAGCACAACTGGTTAAGAGACCAAGCCCCCCGTAATACCGCATGGAGTAGGTCACCCAGTAAAAAACTCCTAAGGAATAAATGATTCCAAAGAGATAACCCAGTTTAAATCTTTCCCGGGGAGATTTATTGTCCAACGCTATAAAAAGAGGACCAAAGGCAATCCAGGCCAGAAAGGACCAAGAAATTTTTGGAAATGCCAGAACGAGTAAAATCCCGCTCACCAGAACTAGAGCTAGAGGCATGGTTTTTTCGGTTTGGAAAAAACCTTTGAGTATATTTGACCTCTTATCGAACATAGCCTTCTTTGGGTTACCTTTCACTCCTTATGAAAAAAAATCTATCAGGACTTTTTCTTAACACAAGATGGTTACCCTGGGGAAGGAAAAGTTGTCCTTAAAAAAGAGAGGGGGATTATTTCTCCCTGGCTTCGGTATGAGGTAGATTTTGGTCGGGCAGGCCTTAACCTATTCGGTTTTGTTGGTAGTAGAGGGTATACCGGATAACTTGTTTAATATATTTCTTTGTATCTTTAAATGGTGGGATCCCCTTGTGGCGATAAACCTGGGTCGGCCCGGCGTTATAAGCGGCCAAAGCCAATTTTTTATCGCCCTTAAAGGTATCTATTAAATCCCTGAGATACTGAACCCCTCCGTCGATATTAAGCTTGGGATTGAAAGGATCCTTTATGCCCAATTCCCGGGCGGTATCTCGTCTTAACTGCATCAGACCCACGGCCCCTTTTGGTGAAACAGCTGAAGGATCAAATCGGGATTCGGCATGAATCACCGCTTTTACCAGAGCCGGGTCTAAGGAATATTTCCGGCAAGCCGCCTTGATCCAGTGATCGTAGGTGGAAACGGAGTCTTCCAGTTCTTCTGGGGTGAGTGGTAAATAAGATAAACGGCCGGGCAGATTAAAAGAAAAGTCAATATGATTGATACCTTGCAGATGGTCCGAATAGGCCTGGGCCGTCAGCAAAAAATAAAATCCATTTACGCTTAACAAACTGATGATAATCAAACCAACGGATAATTTCTTTATATAAAGATATTGCATATTGTTCCCCTTTTTTTACACACCCTATCGCCTTTAAAGGTAAAGCCAGGCTGGTTGCAAACTGAATTATCAGACAGATGATCCGGATTGTAAAAGCGAACTTCCCTGAAGAGTTACCACTGGCTGTCTTCATAATTCAGTCCTCTATGTTTATATTTTGACCTTCCTATTACACTAAAAAATTCATATTGTCAATACCCATATAGCCCTCAGAAAAAATAATAATATGAATTAATAAATAATTTCAATTTGTTAACAAGTATATGGGTTTCCCCTGGAGAAACTTTGTACTAGCCAGCAGGAGGGAAGATATGGTAAAAATACGGACCAGGAGCAGGGGCCGGATTCAACCTTGGAATCATGAACCTTTATAAGTCCAAAGTACGGGACTCAGGGAATCATCTCTATCAATCTGGTCTTCCTCTCCGGACGGAAGGCACCCCTGAAGCCAATGGGGACGATTATTATAGAACCGACCTTGGAAAGAACATGGCCTTAGATGTACGTCACATTCTGGGAATAGATTTAGGCGGCACCAGGACAAAGATCGGCTTTGTCGACTCTAAAGGGACCATCCTCCAGGTTAAGAGTTTCCCGACTCGTCTTGATCTGGGGAAAGATCGATCCCTGAACCAGATCACCCACACTCTGGTCCATTTTATTGAAGCCTTTAAAAAAGGAAGAAAATCGATCGACTTGATCGGCATGGGTGCCCCTGGAATCATTGACCGCCACCAGGGCATGATCCGCCATTCTCCGAATTTTACAGATTGGCTGGATGTTCCCATAGCCCGGATTATAACCAAAGCCACGGGTTTGCCCACTTTTGTCGACAATGACGCCAATGTTGTCCCCTATGGAGAAAAATGGGTCGGCGCAGCTCAGGACCTGAACCATTTCGCCTGTTTGACCCTTGGCACCGGGCTGGGAAGCGGTTTTTTTTTAAATGGCCGGCCTTGGTATGGAGGCCAAGGAGTCGGCCCTGAATTCGGCCATATAACGGTTCGTCCTCAGGGCCTACTCTGCGGCTGTGGAAACCGGGGCTGCCTAGAAACCCTGGTTTCGGCGCCTTATTTAGTAAAAAAAGCCCAAAGGGGATTACAAAGAAACTCCTCCCCTTTCCTCATGAAAACCCTCCAGGGAGATTCTAAGTCGATTTCCACTCAAATCCTGGCACGGGGAGCCCGCCAAGGCGACCCGTTTTGCTTGGGCCTCTTTGCCGAAATGGGGAAATCCTTGGGACAAGCCTTGGCCGGTCTGGTCCATATTTTAGGCATTGAGGGGATAATCCTCGGAGGGGGAGTCAGCCGAGCCGCCACAATTTTCTTGCCATATCTTAAAAAAGAATTTAATAAACGATTAACCATGATCCCTCCGGAAAAGATATCGATTCGTTTATCGCCACTAGGGGAAACGAGCGGCATCCTGGGAGCGGCTAAAATGGCCTTAGATAGATTCAACGTTGATCCAACGGTTCGGGACCCACAGGTTCAAGTGAAACCCGGATCAAGGTAACCGTTAACCATTCCCCGGATTTTCTCAACCAAAACACTTTTACCCATCAAAACCACCGTTGCTCGGATGGATCTTGATGGGGCCTTGGATTGTTCAGGGCCTTGAACCGCTATTCTGAAAGGATGTTATGACCAGAGGAAAAAAGATCAGTCGGAAGGAACTACTCAAAAAACCGGATGAATTTATTACCCTTTCGACACGGATTGTCAATTTAATTACCGCCAATCTTCAAAAAACCATCTTGATCGGCTCAGGAGGGGTCTTATTAGCTGCGGCTTATTTCGGATACTCGGCTTACCAAAATCGACAGGAAAGGCTTGCTCACGAAAAATATTTTTCGGTTATTGAACTGCCCGATATAGAAACGAGAATAAAAAAATTAGAAGAAATTGGAAAGGAGTTTTCCGGGACCAAAGGGGGCTTTGATGCTCAAGTTGCCACCGGTCACTTATATTATCAAAAAAAGGAATTTCCCAAGGCTGTGGCCGCCTATCAAGGCGCCTTAAATAAAGGGAATTTTCCTCCTGCCTTCAGACCCTTGATTCAAGAAAGTCTGGCTTACGCCTTGGAACAGAAAGGCGACCTCCAACAGGCCGCAGCGACTTTTTCCGAGATTGCTCAAGGGAAGGAGAATTTCTTGAAGGAGGATGTTCTCTTAAGCCTGGCTCGGGTCTATGAAAAACTCAATAAATCGCAAGAGGCTAAATCCACTTATCAAACCTTTCTGAAATCCTTTCCCAAATCGATCTATGCCCCTCTGGTCAAAGAACGCTTAGTCAAGTTTGAGAAGTAAGAATTCTCTTGACAAGGGCCTTCGAAAGCGCTAGCGTAGCTACATTATAACTATTTTTTGCTTCAATTCAAGCTCCCGCCGGAGGGAGCAGTCTGAACTAAGTCAGGAGACCCTGAGGGAAGATGGTCGTTAGGCATCTATAATCAAAGGAGTGAAACTATGCATGAGTTACTAAAAGGAAAACCTGGAGACAGGATGTTGTTGTTAGGAAACGAGGCCATTACCAGGGGGGCGATTGAAGCCGGTTTGGCCTTTGCTTCCGCTTATCCTGGGACCCCTTCTTCGGAAGTGGCCTTGAATTTCTATCAGATCAAACAAGAAACCGACCTTTATTTTGAATACTCGACCAATGAAAAAGTGGCCCTGGAAGTCGCTTCCGGGGCGGCCGTCTGCGGATTGCGGACTATGGTAACCATGAAGCATGTGGGCTTGAATGTAGCCGCCGACCCGTTGTTGACCCTGGCCTATACCGGCGTAAACGGAGGCATGGTTGTTTTAACGGCAGATGATCCTTCACTTTTTTCCAGTCAGAATGAGCAGGATAACCGTTATTACGCCCGTATCTCGGGTCTTCCCATGTTTGAACCTACCACCCCTCAGGAAGCAAAGGACATGACCATTGCGGCCTTTGATCTCTCTGAAACACTTCAACTACCGGTCCTTCTTAGGACTACGACCCGAATTAATCACTCCCGGGGAGTCGTAACCTTGGGAGAAGTCAAGCCCAGAAATACTCAGGGAAGTTTTAAGAAAGACCCTATGCGTTATGTAACGGTACCGGCGGTGTCCAGGAACCTGCATGTCAAACTTCTCCAAAAAATCGAACAGGCCCTGGAACTGGCCAATACTTCACCCTTTAATGAAATCGTTGGAAACGGAAAGTTGGGCATCATCACCCAGGGCGTCAGTTTCTGTTACGTTCAGGATGCCTTGGATGACCTTAGGGCCCATGACGCGGTCTCGGTTCTTAAACTGGGTTTCTCTTACCCTTTTCCCACCAAGTTGGTGGAAAAATTCCTGAAACAGGTTGATAAAGTTCTGATCGTTGAGGAATTGGAACCCATTATGGAGGAAGCGGTCAAGGCCTTAGCTCAATCCATGGGACTAAAACTATCTATTCGAGGGAAAGGGGTGGCTCAGCTAAACCGGCTTTTTGAAAACGAGCCGGCCCGGGTCCGGGCGGCTATTGCTGAATATTTTGGAATGAGCAATCCGGCACGGACCAAAGTTGACCTGGCAAATGTTCCGCCGCTGCCCGGACGGCCGCCCAATCTTTGTCCGGGCTGTCCCCATCGTTCCGCCTTTTATGCCATTAAAAAAGTGGCCGGGGAAGATGCCATCTACCCAAGCGATATCGGCTGTTATACCCTGGGTATGCTTCCTCCGCTCAATGCCGCCGACTTTCTAATCTGCATGGGTTCCAGTGTCAGCTCGGCCGGCGGGTTCGCCCGGGCCACAGGAAAACATGTCATCGCTTTTATCGGCGATTCAACCTTTTTCCATTCCGGCATGACCGGCCTGGCCAACGCCGTTCACAACAATCACAAGTTTACCCTGGTCATCTTGGACAACGAAACCACGGCCATGACAGGTCATCAGCCCCATCCGGGAGTGGACATGGCCCTTCTCGGCCAGCCCAATACGCGGATCTCTATCGAAGAGGTCGTTCGCGGATTGGGGGTCAAACAAGTCTCCATAGTGGCCCCCCGCAAGGTCAAAGATATGATGGAGGCCGTGAAAAAATCCCTGGAATTTGACGGGGTATCCGTCATCATCTCCAAAGAGATCTGCCCCCTTTATGCCAAAAAAGTAGCCCCGCCGGCCAAAGTGCGCGCCTTTACGGTTAATCAGAGCCGCTGCAAGAACCATCGGGACTGCGTCAACCTATTTGCCTGTCCCGCCTTTTATTTGGAAGATAACCGGGTACAAATTAATGAAAATCTTTGCATTGGCTGTGCGGTCTGTTCCCAGGTCTGCCCGGAAAATGCCATTCTGCCCAAGAAATAAGAGGAGTACTCTATGGATACGAAACGAATTGTCTTTGTCGGGGTGGGAGGTCAGGGAAACCTGTTGTCCTCTCGTGTGTTAGGGGAAGCCGCCCTCTTGGCCGGCATTCCGGTCAACGTAAGTGAAGTCCACGGGATGGCCCAACGCGGAGGGGTGGTAGAGTCGGCCGTGGTCTTGGGAGGGGCCTTGAGTTCCATCGTTTCCGATGGTGAGGCCGATGTCTTAATAAGCTTTGAACCGTCCGAGACCTTGAGGGCCTTGGGCAAATGTTCGAAAGAAACCACCGTCATCACCAACGTCATTTCTTTAATGCCTTTTACCGTTATGGTCGGCAAGGGAGTCTACCCGAATATTAAAGAGGCCCTGGAACTGATCCGGAGTAAAACGAAACGTTTGATCGCCCTCAATGCCGATGCTCTGGCTCAGGAGGCCGGGTCGGCCATGGCCGTCAATATTGTTATGCTGGGAGCCCTGGCCCAAAGTAATACGGTTCCCGTAACTGCGGATCAAATTAAAGAGGCCCTCAGACAAAATCTTAAGCCGAAGCTTTGGGATATTAATCTGAAGGCCTTTGATTTGGGCTTTGAAGCCGCCGGTAAAATTTAA
>Ga0233425_10008805_pt1 | contig 13143 bp, 9 predicted proteins | sample Watercolumn_Towu_2_FD_181712 | JGI IMG/M metagenome (GOLD analysis project Ga0233425, IMG submission 181712) | Freshwater microbial communities from Lake Towuti, South Sulawesi, Indonesia - Watercolumn_Towuti2014_140_MG | ecosystem: Environmental > Aquatic > Freshwater > Lake | place: Indonesia...
TGAGATAGACTCTTCCCTTTTCATACGGGATGGTTACGAGAAAAGGATCGCCGTTTTGCAGGAGCAGGATCGGCTCGATCTGCGGATCCCCTCTGTGGGGCAGGATAAAATGACGAAGTACAAGCGGAAAATCGGTATCTTCCGGTATTTCCACCTTTCCGGAGCCCGTACGGTCAAAGACATCACGATACACCTGGCTTTCCACACTGATACCGTTCACTCTGAGCCGGAGCGTATCGATCCCGGAAGGAACCGGCAAGCCGGCTGATCGGATCAGGCCCAGGTAGCTATCCGGTTTTGCCTCCTTCGACGGGATGATTACCAGATGGCCGTTCCCGGCGACGTATTGCAAAAGATCCCGGGAAAGCCCGGTCGGGATCTCCTTCAGGTGATTCAGGATAATCAGATCAAACTGACTGAACCTGGCATACTGGAGCCGGTCAAGAAAGGCATTGGTGAACCGGAACAATGAATCACTGCCATACAATGCATTCAGGTAAGGATTCTCTTTGTCGTCGTTAATGCAGAGAATTTGAATGGAGGAGATGACAGGAAATGACAGATAGCAGCGGTCGTCCTGGACAACAGGATAATCGGTGATCTCCACGTACCCCGACTGGATCCCTTCCGGTTCATTTGTGAAAGAAAGGGTCAACTCGGCATCCGATCCTGCATCCGCTTCGGCACTGGCCATAGCTTTTTGTTCCTGATTGAGGACCAGTTTCACCGGGATTTTTTCCACGCGATTGCTGCCGGTGTTCCTGATACGGATATGCAGGGACGAAACCTGTTCGGGCTGTTGCGCCGGTGTCGTGAACCAGAGGGTATCGATAAACAGATTATTCCTTGAATTGGCCGTCAGTTGCATCAGGTAGAAGCAAATGGTGGTATCGGGATCGCAATTGCTGAAGTCGCTGGTTGACTGCTGGAAATCGGATATCAGGAAGATGCTTTTATTCAGGCCGGGAAGTTCCTTCAGGAGATCCTGCTGGCGTGCAATCACTTCCGATACCGGCCGGGATACCGGGGAAACCGCCACTTCTCCGACGAGCCGCAGCAGCTCATCCCGGGAAACAAACCGTTGATGCCGGGCTTCGAAATCGTTAGTGATCAGTTGAAACTTATCGGAAGGGCGAAACGCGGCTGCGATCTCTTTTGCTTTCGCCTGTGCCATCTCCAGGAGGTTCCCTTCTCTCCCCACCGCATCCATACTGAATGAATTATCGATATACACACTGATCCCATCCCGGGCGGTTTGTTTGCGTTGTTGAAGAGGGGAAGGAATATAGGGCCGGGCAAACGCCAGTACCAGGAAGGTGATGGCGAGCATCCGCAATACCAGTAAGACCCATTGCCTGATCCGGGAACGTTTGCGGGTTTCCTGCCGGATACCGGCCAGTTGCCTGACATTCGTAAACCAGACTTTCTTATACCTTCTGAAATTAAAAAGATGGACCAGCAGGGGAATGGCCAGAGCAGCCAATCCGTAAAGAAATAACGGATTGACAAACGCCATCAGAGCACCCCCTGATCGAGCATGGCATTGGCAACTTTCAGGAATCCGGCGACGTTCGCGCCTTTCACGTAATTCACAAAGCCGTCTTTATCAGTCCCGTGTTTCACACACTGTTCGTGAATGCTGCACATGATCTGATGCAACCGGCTGTCCACTTCCGCCAGCGGCCAGTGAAGCTTCATGGAGTTTTGCGACATTTCCAGTCCGGATGTTGCCACCCCACCGGCGTTCACAGCTTTTCCGGGGGCGAACAGGATTTTATGTTCCAGGAACAGCTCAACGGCTTCCGGCGTGCTGGGCATGTTAGCTCCTTCGGCCACACACAGGACGCCGTTCCGGATCAGGTTCTGCGCGTCTTTCTTGTCGAGCTCATTCTGGGTGGCACAGGGAAGGGCAATATCGCACTTCACTTCCCATGGATGTTTCCCCTGGTGGAACTGGGCATTGGGAAATTCATACGTGTAGGGTTTTACAATGTCCTGGTTGGAAGCCCGGAGCTCCAGCAGGTAATCGATCTTTTCCCCGGAAATCCCATCGGGATCAGAGACATATCCGTCGGGGCCGGAGATCGTAACCACTTTTGCCCCCAGTTCGGTGGCTTTCAGGGCGGCACCCCAGGCCACGTTCCCGAATCCCGAAAGGGCTACGGTCTTGCCTCCGAAGGATTCTCCTTTAGTGCGGAGCATCTCATTTGCAAAATACACTGTGCCGAAACCGGTAGCTTCGGGCCGGATCAGGCTTCCGCCCCAGTTCAATCCTTTTCCTGTGAGCACGCCCGAATTTTCCCTGGCCAGTTTTTTATACATGCCGTACAGGAATCCGATTTCCCTTCCGCCCACGCCTATGTCACCGGCCGGAACGTCGGTTTCGGGTCCGATCACTTTCCAAAGCTCCAGCATGAATGCCTGGCAGAACCGCATGATCTCCCCGTTGGATTTTCCTTTCGGGTCGAAATCGGATCCTCCCTTGGCGCCACCCATCGGGAGGGTGGTCAGGCTGTTCTTGAAGATCTGTTCGAATCCCAGGAATTTAAGGATGCTGAGATTCACACTGGGGTGAAACCGCAATCCTCCTTTGTACGGCCCGATCGCGTTATTGAACTGGACACGGTATCCTCGGTTGACCTGAACCTTTCCGTTGTCGTCAACCCAGCTTACCTTGAAGGTGAAGATACGGTCGGGCTCAACGATCCGTTCGATGATGTTGGCCGATTCGAACTGCGGGTTTTCATTACAGACCTCTTCGATCGATTCGAGAACTTCCCTGACGGCCTGCAGGTATTCCACTTCACCCGGATTCCTCTTTTCCAGGTCGAGCATGATCTTTTCTATATTCATGTGGCAGGTATTTTTATTGAATTCTATGCAAAGGTAAAGGTTTCCCATTTGAAAAAAAGGAATACGCTCACTTCTGCGGCCGGATGACAGGGACTAAATTCCCTTCCCGGAAAACCTGTTCTGTGATCAGGATGCCGCTGGTGTCGAACGTCTGTTCAGGTCCGTCTTTCAATCCGTTCCTGTAATGAACCACCTGCCTGAGCGACCCGCTCCCGTACCACGAACGCTGGGTGCCGGTCCCCCGGGTGAACTCTCCCAGGCCGGCAATATTCCCCTCCGGCGAGAAATACATCCATTTCCCGTCGAACAGCCCCCCGGAAAACTGACCCCGGGCTTTTATGCCTCCTTCCGGATAAAATTCGGTATAAGGGCCATCCAGCAGGCTGTCGCGGTAATTGCACAGCAGGATAAGATTGCCTTTCGGATCCCATGCCCGGAAAAGGCTGTCGGGCCGGTTGGTCCGGTAGAACATCGATTCCATTCTCTTTCCTGTATTGTAATAACGGTTCATCGGGCCATCCAGTTTTCCGGAAATATAGGTGCATTCCATCTGCCTGGTTCCGTCTTCGAAATAAAAAACGGCCGGTCCATCGTACAATCCGTGCCGTACTGTAATTTCGGATTTAAGGGCACCGTCGGGATAATATTCTCTCTGTCTGTTCCTGCATCCGGTGAGGATGAGAATACCTGAAAGGAGAAGGAAAAGCGCCGGGATCCCCGGGATTGTATATCCGGATGGTTGGAAAAGAGTTGTATTTACAGCTGAGCACATTACCTGTAAATGGCAATCAATCCTTCCGGAGCCCGTATAGCCAAAACTTTCCGGGCACGGTCGACCTTTATGATCACCTCATCAACCAGCGGAACCAGGATCTCTTTTTTCCCTGTCTTGATCCGGATAAGCGGTTGTGCGGGGAGTTCCAGGATATCCTCCACGACACCAAGTTCACCATGTATCGCGTCGACAACCCTGAATCCCCTGATCTCGTGATAGTAAAAACGGTTGCCTGTGAGCACAGGGAGGGCAGATACCGGCAGATAGAGTTCCCTGCCTGCGAAGGCAGTTGCATGGTCTCTTGAATTCACTTCTGCCAGTTTCAGAAGTGCCCTGTTCTTCTCCAGGATCCTGACGGATTCCACGGCGAACGGAATCCGTTCATATCCGAGGTCCACAAAAACCGAGTCCACCTTCCGGTAGTGCTGTGGGGAATCCACATCCAGCAACACCAGCAGATGTCCCTGGTTACCGTGTGTTTTCAGGATTTTTCCCAGGAAGTAGAAATCATCCGGCTTCATTGGAGACTTCCTGTTTACCTTCCGGTTCCGCAGGAGAGTCTGCAGCGGCCTCTTCCTGGGCCTTCGCATACTTCTTTGCCAGTTGTTGCGCCTTGGCTTCGTTGACCTTCTTCTCCAGGGCCAGCGCTTCTTTCCTGGCTTCTTTCAGATGAAGTTCCCGGGCGTTTTTCTGGCCGGCGATCCGGGCTTCCTTATCCTTTACCCAGAACTGAAATTTTTCCTCCGCCTGTTCGGAGGTCATGGCTCCTTTCCGGACTCCTTTCAGAAGGTGATTTTTGTACAGGATCCCTTTGTAAGAGAGGATAGCCCTCACAGTATCGGTGGGTTGCGCTCCCTTTTGCAACCAGGAGAGGGCGCTGTCAAAATTGATCTCAATCTCTGCCGGTGAAGTGAGAGAATTGTAATAGCCAATTTTTTCAATGAACCTTCCGTCACGTGGTGCACGACCATCCGCAATCACAATGTGGTAAAAGGGTTGCCCCCTCTTGCCTTTTCGTTGTAATCTGATCTTTGTTGGCATTTACTTGCAAGGATTAATAATAAAATGAGGTGCAAAGGTCAGGATTTTCCCCGAAATAACCAAAAGACATGGTGGTGAACCTGTTCCCGGAATCAGGTATCAATAAGAACTGTTCGTTGGTTTCTAATCATTGATCCGGATGAAGTATTTCCGGGCGGTACCGCAGAAACCGCAGGTTTCTTCCGGCTTTGCGTTATACAGGTTTCCGCACTTGGGGCAGATCCAGTAGACATCAGGCAACGAACTGACTTTTCCATTGATCAGGGCATCGGTTGCCTGGGTATACTTGTCCAGGCAAAGCTGGTGGGTTTCCTTTGCCCATCGAAGCGCTTTCACTGCGCTGGCAGCCCCGTCCGTTACCGCCTGGTCCATGTATTCGGCATATTTGACCCCGGCTTCAACACGTACCGATTTGAACGCCTCTTCCAGATCCACCTGGGTGGATACTGCCACTCCCGGTGCAGGCCCCGGGCCGGGTGTTGCACCCATTTTACCCAGAACGGTCTTGAAATTTCCGGCGTGGATCTCAGCCATCTTTGCAACGGCTGTGAAAAATGTGGCAATCCGGGGGAATCCTTCTTTCCGGGCCTGATCGGCATAAGCCGTGAATAATGCACAATTGGATGTTTCGAACCGGAATGCTTCGGTGAGGTTTGCGATCGTCTTCTCCTGCGAAAACAAACCTGAACACAGCAGCATGCTGCTGAACACTAAATAATACCGAAAATATTTCATAATACCTTTGTTAAATGTTCTTCTTCAATCCTGGCAATCCTGGCAATCCTGGCAATCTTGCGCAATCCTGGCAATCTTGCGCAATCCTGGCAATCCTACAACCCCATCATATAATCCATCATCAGGTGTCCTCCCAGGTAGCCGGTGTAAATGACAAAAATAAAGGCCATCAGGTAAAATCCCAGGGAAATCCACCGGATCCAGGATCCCTCTTTTTTCAGATAATTCAGTAACACCCGCAGCATCGTAGAAAGGATGATGCACACGAGGGTAAGGGTGGCAAACAATTTATGTTCATCACGCATTATTCCTGCTTCGCCCTGCATCGGGCTTGTCAGGTAATATCCCGTCCCGAAAGCGGCAATCGCTGCGATCATTCCAAAAATCTGAAGATAATACCCCATTTTTGGAAGGCAGGTATCTTTCCTGACAAAAATACTTGCCAGGTCTATAACAAATCCTATCAGGATCACTGCAATGGGAAAATGGACGGTCATCGGGTGAAAATGACTGGTATCCAGCATAGCAGAGGTTTTGGACAAAGATACTACATTTTTATCAACAGGGTTTTCCGCCCGGATGTTATTTCAGTACTTTTACCGGCATGAGGGAGTTCGTCCATCTTCATGTCCATTCGCAGTATTCGATCCTCGACGGAGCATGCCGGATCACCGAGCTGGCAGAGAGAAGCGTTCAGAACGGAATGAAAGGGGTGGCCATTACGGATCATGGAAATCTTTTCGGACTGAAAGAGTTTTCCGAGACATGCATGGCTCATCCCGGTTTTATTCCCATTCTGGGTTGTGAGACCTACGTGGCGCGCCGGAGGATGAGTGACAAGACTGATCCGGTTGACCGGAAAGGAGATCATCTGATCCTGCTGGCAAAAAATGAGACCGGCTACGCAAATCTGGTCAAACTGATCTCCCGGTCCTGGACCGATGGTCATTATTATAAACCCCGGATCGACAAGCATCTCCTCGGGCAATATCACACGGGACTTATAGCCACAACAGCCTGTCTCGCGGGTGAAATTCCCCGTGCCATCCTTGGCAATGACCCCGGAAAGGCCCGGGAGGCGATCCTCTGGTACCGGGATCTCTTCGGGGACGATTTTTACCTTGAACTGATCCGTCACCCGGTGACCGATCCAGCCCGTGATAAGGGAGTATTCCAGCGGCAGATACTGGTCAATCAGGCGCTGATGCAGATGTCGAAAGAAACCGGAGTGAAGCTGATTGCGACCAACGACGTACATTTTCTGAATGAGCAGGATGCCGACGCCCACGATCGTTTGCTTTGTGTCAATACCGGCAAGGTTATATCTGACCCGGCCCGGTTACGTTATACGGGGCAGGAGTGGTTCAAGCCGATGGAGGTGATGAACGAATTATTCGCGGATGTTCCCGAAGCCCTTGACCATACGATGGAGATCCTCGGCAAGATTGAAACATACAGCCTGGACCGCAAACCTGTCATGCCCGATTTCCCTATTCCTGAAGGATTCCCTGATGGCGACAGCTACCTGAGACATCTCACGATGGAAGGAGCAAAGGTGCGCTATCCGGTTTTCACGGAGGAGATCAGGGAGCGCATCGAATTTGAGTTGGCTACGATCCGAAAACTCGGATACCCGGGGTATTTCCTTATCATACAGGATCTCCTGAACGCTGCACGCAACATGGGAGTGTCAGTCGGGCCCGGGAGGGGTTCCGCAGCGGGTTCAGTCGTTGCTTATTGTATCCGGATCACCGACGTGGATCCCCTGAAATATGACCTTCTTTTTGAGCGGTTCCTGAATCCCGACCGTGTTTCCCTGCCCGATATCGATATTGACTTTGATGAGGACGGACGGGAAAAAGTGCTGAACTGGGTCGTGGAGAAATACGGTCATCACCGGGTTGCTCAGATCATAACCTTTGGCACGATGGCTGCAAAAGGCGCTATCCGCGACGTGGCCAGGGTGCACCAGATGCCGCTTGAGGAGGTGGCAAAGCTGACCAAACTCGTACCCTCCCGTCCCGGCATCACATTGAAAGAGGCATTTGAGGAAGTGCCCGAGCTGAAGGCGGCAAGGTTATCGTCCGATAAACTCATTTCGGAAACCCTGAGATACGCAGAAGCGCTGGAAGGTTCGGTGAGGCAAACAGGATTGCATGCCTGCGGGATCATTATCGGGAAAAGTGATCTGACCGACTATGTTCCTATTACGACATCAAAGGATTCGAAACTCCTGGTGACGCAATACGAAGGAGAGCATATTGAAAAGGCCGGCATGCTGAAGATGGATTTTCTTGGCCTGAAGACCCTGGCAACGATCAACGACGCGATCCGGAACATTAAAAATTCCAAAGGGATAGAGATAAATGTCGATGTGATTCCTTTTGATGATCAGGAGACCTTCCGGGTTTTCAGCCAGGGCAGGACCACCGGGATTTTCCAGTTTGAGTCCGATGGCATGAAGAAATACCTGCGGGAACTTCGTCCGAACAAGCTGGAAGACCTGATTGCCATGAATGCCCTTTACCGGCCGGGACCCATGGAATATATCCCCAGTTTTATAAACCGGAAACATGGAAGGGAAAGCATCTCGTACGATATCCCCGAGATGGAAAAGTACCTCCGGGACACATACGGAATTACCGTATACCAGGAACAGGTGATGTTACTGAGCCAGCTGCTGGCCGGGTTCACCAAAGGTGAAGCCGACTCTCTGCGTAAAGCCATGGGGAAGAAAATGGATACCGTGATGGCGGATATGAAGCCCACGTTCATTGAGGGATGTAAGCGAAAGGGATTCGATGAGCGGGTAGTAACAAAGATATGGAAGGACTGGCAGGCGTTTGCCAATTATGCCTTCAATAAGTCGCACAGCACCTGCTATGCTTATGTGGCATACCAGATGGCTTACCTGAAAGCTCATTACCCTGCCGAATTCATGGCAGCCGTACTGAGCAGGAACCTGGCTGACCTGAAGGAGATTACACATTTCATTGAAGAGTGCAAACGGATGCACATTCCCGTACTTGGGCCGGATATCAATGAGAGCGAACTGACATTCACCGTTAACAGAAAGAACGAGATCCGGTTCGGGATGGCAGGGATCAAGAATGTAGGGGAATCGGCAGTCGAAAGCATACTTGAGGAACGGATGAAGCACGGCCCTTTCCTGAACATCTTCGACCTGACTACCCGTGTCACTGCCCATACAGTAAATAAAAGATGCCTTGAAGCACTGGCAAAAGCGGGCGCCTTCGATTGCTTTCAAAACACACACCGGGCCCAGTATTTTTACCAGGATCCCGGAGATGAGACCTATTTCCTGGAAAAGATCATCCGTCACGCCAACGACTACCTTTCCCGGAAGAACTCAGCCCAGCAATCCCTTTTCGGAGAAGAATCGGAAGTACGGCTTACTGAGCTGACGTTGCCGGAATGCACGCCCTGGTCACGGATTATCCAGCTCAAGAATGAAAAAGAGATCACCGGCTTTTATATGACCGGTCATCCCCTTGATGAGTACAAGACAGAGATGGAAAATTTCTGTACCGTGACCCTGGAGAAGCTCAAATCCGACATGAAGGAGTTCAGGGGCAAGGAGATCTCTATCGGAGGAACGGTGATCGCAGCAGAACATAAGCTGGGGAAGAATTCAAAACCTTACGGGATGTTTACCCTCGAGGATTATCTGGATACAATAAACCTGTATATCTATTCGGAAGATTACCTGAAGTGGAGCCATCTGCTGAAGGATGGTACTTTCGTTCACGTGAAAGCACGCGTTGAGAGCCGGTTTGATGCCCCCGACCAGCTCCGGATCAGGGTAACCAATATGAGCCTGCTGTCGGAGGTGATGGAGAAATACACACGTCATTTTTCGGTCAACCTTCCCCTTAATGACCTGACGGAGGAACGGATTCAGAAAATCCGGGAAGCGGCAAAAACCCACCGGGGGAAAACTGCCTTACGCATCCGGGTTACCGATCCGCAGGAAAACCTGGTAGTGGATCTGCCTTCCAGAAAATTCAAGGTGAATGCAAAAGAAATGATGACTCTTTTTCATGATGAGGATGAATTTGATGTACAGGTGTTCCCGGAATAATCGCTAACTTTGCCCGTCAGAATCCACTCACAAATCCTGTAAAAAATGTTTGAAACATTCACAGATTCCAACTTTGACGAAAAAGTCATCAAGTCCGGAAAACTGGCCGTTGTGGACCTCACGGCCGAATGGTGCGGCCCCTGTCGTATGGTTGGTCCGATCATTCATGAACTGGCAGCCGAGTACGAGGGACGTATCGTGGCCGGGGAGCTTAATGTGGATGCCAATCCTGTTACCACTGCCACCTATCACGTAAGAAATATCCCCACCGTCCTCTTTTTCAAAAACGGACAGGTTGTTGACAAACAGGTAGGCGCAGCTCCCAAAGCGACCTACAAGTCGATGATTGAGAAACACATTTAACCCCACCCCAAACCCCTCCCCTAAAGGGAAGGGGCCGTGGAGGGGTCACACCCACCCATGCCCTCCCTCGACACCTCCCGGCTGGAACAATTCGGTTCCCTGGAGTTCCTGGCGAGACAGGTTGTGGAGGGATTTATTACCGGGCTTCATAAGAGCCCGTTTCACGGTTTCTCTGTGGAATTTGCCGAGCACCGGCTGTACAACACCGGTGAATCGGTACGGAATATCGACTGGAAGCTATACGGCCGCACCGACCGACTTTACATTAAACGGTACGAAGAGGAGACGAATCTCCGCTGCCAGATCCTGATCGATAACTCCTCGTCGATGTACTATCCGGTGCTGGATAAACCCACTATTAACCACCCGAACAAGATCACCTTCGCAATTTACATCACCGCTGCCCTCCTGTTCCTTTTCAGAAAACAGCGTGATGCAGGCGGGATAAGCGTTTTCAGTGACCGGATCGAGCTGCATACCCAGGCAAAATCCAGTACGGTTCACTACAAATATCTCCTTTCCGAGCTGACCCGTATGCTGACCCCCATCTCCACGGGTACGCGGAAATCATCTGCTGTTGCAGCCACAATACATGAACTTGCCGAACGGATCCACAAACGATCCCTGGTTCTTATCTTCAGCGACATGTTTGACAGTTCCCCGGAACCCGAAGAGCTGTTTGCCGCGCTCCAGCACCTGAAGCACAACAAGCATGAAGTAGTGTTGTTTCATGTATACGATAAATCCAGGGAAGAGGATTTCCGGTTTCAGAACCGGCCGTCGCGGTTCGTCGACCTGGAAACAGGTCAGCACGTGAAGTTGTTTCCTTCCCAGGTTCAGGAACAATACAGCAGGGCGGTCAGACAGTTCATAGAAATCCTGAAAGGACGCTGCGGACAATACCGGATTGACTTTATCGAAGCCGACATCCAGGCGGGTTTTGAACAGGTGTTGTTGCCATACCTGGTGAAGCGCAGCAGACTATACTAATTGCCAGGATTGACGATTGCCAGGATTGCCAGGTTGATGATTGCCAGGATTGCCAGGTTGATGATTGCCAGGATTGCCAGGATTGACGATTGCCAGGATTGCCAGGATTGACGATTGCCAGGATTGCCAGGATTGCCGGGATTAGGGTTGTTTTCGTAAATTCGCCGCTTCTTTAACTAATCTTTCCTATGGAAATTGCTTCCCGGTATGACCCTGGCGTTGTGGAAGGGAAATGGTATTCTTACTGGATGGATCAGGATTTGTTTCATTCGGAGCCCGATGCTCGGGAGCCCTTTTGCATTGTGATTCCCCCTCCCAATGTGACGGGTGTGCTGCACATGGGGCATATGCTGAATAACACCATCCAGGACATCCTTGTCAGGAGAGCCCGCATGATGGGCAAAAATGCCTGCTGGGTACCGGGGACCGACCATGCTTCCATTGCCACGGAGGCCAAAGTGGTGGCCAAGCTGAAGGAAGAAGGGATCGAGAAGTCGGGCCTCTCCAGGGAGGAGTTTCTGCGACATTCCTGGGAATGGAAAGAGAAACACGGGGGGATCATCCTGGAACAGTTAAGGAAACTGGGCGCTTCCTGCGATTGGGAACGGACCTGTTTCACTATGGACGAAGCCAGGTATGGTTCGGTGACCGACGTTTTTATTGACCTGTACCGCAAAGGATTGGTGTACAGAGGCGCCAGAATGGTAAACTGGGATCCGAACGCCCTGACTGCAGTTTCCGACGAAGAGGTGAATTACCGGGAGGTTCAGTCGAAACTGTATTACATCAGATACCGGATCGAAGGTACATCCGACGAGTGGGTGCACATTGCGACCACGCGTCCTGAGACCATCCTGGGAGATACCGCGATATGCGTACATCCCGACGATGATAGGTATCGCCGGCTGAAAGGGAAAAAGATCCTGGTCCCGCTGATCAACCGGCCGGTCCCTGTGCTTTTTGACACCTATGTTGACAGGGAATTCGGCACCGGTGCACTGAAAGTAACGCCGGCCCATGACATCAACGATTATAACCTTGGCCTGAAATACCATCTCGGGGTGGTGGATATCTTCAATCCCGACGGCACCATGAGCCCGGATGCCGGATTATATATCGGGGAAGACCGCTTCACCGTGAGAGATAAGATCGTGAAGGATCTTACTGCAGCAGGCCATATGGTGAAAATCGAAAACTATACCAACAAGGTCGGATTCTCGGAACGTACCGATGAACCCATAGAGCCCAGGATTTCGGTGCAATGGTTCCTGAAGATGAGAGAACTGTCGGAGCCGGCACTGGAGGTGGTGGAAAACGATACCATCCGGTTTCACCCGGCTAAATATAAAAACATGTACCGGCATTGGATGGAGAATATCCAGGATTGGTGTATCTCCAGGCAACTCTGGTGGGGGCACCGGATACCGGCATGGTACCTGCCTGATGGAACTGTGGTGGTGGCCAGGACAGCAGAAGAAGCTGCAGAAATCGTATTGGTAACAGGAAGTGCGGAAAACAAGTCCCTTCCGGGGGATCCGGGGATGCTGTCCGGTATCCGGAATCCGGTATCTGCCGGTGATTTCACCCAGGACCCCGACGTTCTGGATACCTGGTTTTCCTCCTGGTTATGGCCGATTTCCGTCTTCGACGGGATCCGGAATCCGGATAATCCCGATATCCGGTACTATTACCCTACTCATGACCTCGTCACTGCACCGGAGATCATTTTTTTCTGGGTTGCTCGGATGATCATGGCCGGCTTGGAATACCGCAGAGATATCCCCTTTAAAAATGTCTATTTTACCGGAATTGTCCGGGACAAGCTGGGTCGGAAAATGTCCAAATCCCTGGGGAACTCACCGGAACCGCTGGAGCTGATCGGGAAATACGGGGCCGATGCCGTAAGGATGGGCATGTTACTGTGCTCGCCGGCCGGCAACGATCTTCTGTATGATGAAGGACTGATCGAGCAGGGGCGGAACTTTTGCAACAAACTCTGGAATGCATACCGGCTGGTTAAGGGATGGAAAGCGGAGGAGAAAATGCGTCAGCCGGGCTCCAATACGGTATCGGTACAATGGTTTGAAGCCAGGTATCGCCGATCCCTGCAGGAGACGGAGAACCTGTTTGCTTCCTACCGTCTTTCTGAAGCCCTGATGCTGGTTTACAAGCTGTTCTGGGACGATTTCTGTTCGTGGTACCTCGAAATGGTGAAACCCGGATTCCGGCAACCGATTGACGGTGAAACGTACCGGGCATCCGTCGGCTTCTTTGATAACCTGGT
>Ga0233425_10008806_pt1 | contig 13143 bp, 16 predicted proteins | sample Watercolumn_Towu_2_FD_181712 | JGI IMG/M metagenome (GOLD analysis project Ga0233425, IMG submission 181712) | Freshwater microbial communities from Lake Towuti, South Sulawesi, Indonesia - Watercolumn_Towuti2014_140_MG | ecosystem: Environmental > Aquatic > Freshwater > Lake | place...
AGCGACAGACCATCGAACATCGGCGCTTGCAGCACCGCAAGTTCGCCGCCTAACATCAACCCCCTGACGAGGTCCGCACTCCGCTAATCTACGCCGCGAGTTGTGCCGAATGTTCTGACGACGGACACGTATCGTCCTGCCTGCTGCATCGACACTCGAACGTCTCGCTCTCATCGCCCGAACGCAAGCGCGCAAAGCCGCCAATATCGGTCTGATCCGCGACTGTTCGGCCGAACAAGAAGCTGCATTGGAGCAGCTTGTCACCTCTGACGATCACGGCCGCACCCCGCTTGGCTGGATACGCGACTGGTCGGAATCTCCCTCGGCATCGAACCTGAAAGCCCTTGTCGCTAGGCTTGACACGGTGAGGGCCATCGGGATCACGGCGGACCGCGCCCGCCGCATCCATGCCGCACGCTATGCCGTGATCGCGCGAACCGCCGGCGTCGTCACCGCCCAGCACCTTCGCCGTCTCGAACGGTCTCGACGCCTTGCGATGCTCACGGCATTCGCCATCGAAATGGAAGCAGCGTTGACCGACGCCGCACTTGTCATGGTCGAAAAGATGGTGGGATCGCTGTTCCGCCGCGCCGATCGCACCCGATCGGATCGATTACTGGGGCAGGCAAAGCTGCTAAAGGACACCGCGCGCGTTCACGTTCAACTCGGCCGCCTACTGCTCAACGCCTATGCCGATGGGGGCGATGCCTTCGCGGCGATCGAGGATCGTATGGGGTGGGATGAACTCGTGCGCAGCGTCCGCTGCGCGGAGGATCTCACCCGGGCAGGCGACGACGGCCTTGAGGAAGTGGTGGAGCGCTACCCCCGCTGCCCGCAAGTTCGCGCCGACCTTCCTCGCCGCGTTCACCTTTCGCGCGTCGCGTGCAGGCGACCCGCTGCTCTCGGCCGTCGAGACGCTGAAGAAAATGTATCGTGATGGCCGTTCGGTCCTCCCGAAGCAGGTTCCGACGAGCTTCATCAAGCCGCGCTGGCGCAAGGTCGTGCAGTCGGAGGGAGGAACGATCGACCGGCGGGCCTATGAGATAGCGGTGATCGTCCATCTGCGCGAGCGCATCGGCTCAGGCAGTATCTGGGTGGACGGCAGCCGGGCCTACCGGACGCTCGACGACTATCTCCTGCCCGTGCCAGCGTTCGAGAACATGCGCGCGGACAACACTCTCAATCTGGCCGTGGTGCCCGACTTTACGGCATGGATCGACGAACGGCGGACACTGCTGACCAAGCGCATGAGCGAGGTCGAGCGGGCGGCGGAGGCAGATGAGTTGACCGATGTCACCATTGAGCGCGGGCAACTGCTGATTTCTCCCTTCCGCCGCATCGTATCCGACGATGCCGAGACATTGAAGGCCAGACTCTACGCGATGCTGCCGCGCGTGCGGATCACCGATCTGCTGGTCGAGGTGGCGGCTTGGTCCGGCTTCTCCGATCACTTCGTCCATGTCCGAAGCGGAGCGCCGGCCTCAGATCAATCCGCGCTGATGGCGGCGATCTTGGCCGATGCAACCAATCTTGGGCTGGGCCGCATGGCGGAAAGCTCACGCGGGCTGACCCTGGCGCGCCTGCGCTGGACGGCGGAATGGCATGTGCGCGACGAAACCTATCTCTCGGCGCTGGCGGCGATCGTCGATTGCCACACCGCGCATCCGTTGGCGAGCGTATGGGGGCCAGGCGATACATCGTCGTCTGATGGACAGTTCTTCCGGGCAGGCGGGCGCGGGGAAGCGCGGGCCGATCATAATGCCCGCTACGGTTCGGAACCCGGCGTGCTGTTCTACACCCATGTGACCGACCGATTCACGCCGTTCCACACCAAGGTCATCGCCGCCAATGCCGGAGAGGCCGCCCACGTTCTCGATGGCTTGCTGGATCATGAAAGCGAACTGGTGATCCGGGAGCACGCGACGGACACCGCCGGCGCCGTCGATCATGTGTTCGGGCTTCGCCATCTGCTCGGTTTCCGCTTCGCCCCGCGTATCCGCGATCTCAACGAGCGCCGCCTTTACGGCCTATCACCGCTCGACCCCTGGCCGACCCTTCGCGCACTTGTCGCCGGTCCGATCAATGTTCGCGCCATCGAAGAGAATTGGGACGAAACCTTGCGTCTCGCAGCTTCAATCCGCGCTGGCACTGTCAGCGCCTCGGCCATGCTGCGCAAGCTCTCCGGCTATCCGCGCCAGAACCCCGTCGCGCGCGCCTTGCGGGAGATCGGGCGGATCGAGCGCACCCTGTTCATGCTCGACTGGTTCGATGATCCCGAACAGCGCCGCCGCACCGGCAGCATTCTCAACAAGGGCGAGGCACGCAACGCGCTCGCCCGCGCGATTTTCTTCAACCGTCTCGGCGAGCTGCGCGACCGCACCTTTGAGAACCAGCGACATCGGGCATCCGGCCTGACCCTCGCTACCGCAGCCGTGACGTTATGGAACACCGTCTATCTCGATCGCGCCATTCGTCATCTGCGTAATAACGGCATCGAGGTGCCAGACGAGTTGGTTACCCATGTCGCCCCCCCTGGGCTGGGAGCATATTGGCCTCACCGGCGACTATCTCTGGAGCGAAATCGACAAACCCCGTGATCGGTTCAGACCCTTGCGCATCCAACCAACATGGCGCCAGCCTTAGCGTACGTTTTTGTCCATCCTCTCACCGGACCCCAGCCCTGGCGACCATCGGCCAACCGTAGCGCTCCGCATTCTAGCTGGAAATGGTTCAGCGGGACAGGATGCCGGCGGTCCCTTGCACGTCTGGCGTTCGCCTGTGAGCGCTACGGCGGCGATGGTCATGGCGCGCGCGTGTCGAAATGGACGCTCTGGAAAAGCCTCGCGCCAGATTTTCTCGGCCATCGATGCAAGCTCCTGCGGCGTCGGCGGCCGAGCCTCACGAATGCACGCTATCAAGGCGCGCGGAAACAGGCGCTCCATCGTCTCTCTCCGATTGCGATATGGAAGCCCCATAGCACGCGCGCAGCCCCGATCGACCGAGACGGGACGAAGCGGGCCTTGAAGCGGTCTGGCTGGCAACATCGGCGGCTCGCACCCCCTATATCTTGAGGGCAGGAGAGCCCTGCCCGGAGAATGAGATGCCGCCCGATGTGCCTGCCCGTGTTCCCTTGCCGATCGCCATGCCCGATGATGCGTTCGGAGCAGCGCTGATCGAGCAGGCGGCGGCGCTAAGCGCCTATGCGCGGCGACTGACTGGAGGCGGCGCCGATGCCGACGACCTTCTGCAGGACACCATGCTCCGGTGCTGGACCGCGCGCGCCAGCTTCGCGGCGGGAACAAGCCTCGCCGCCTGGGCGCGGACCGTGATGAAGAACAGCTTTCTCACCGGTCGCCGCCGCGCCCGCTTTCATGCCGACCTGCCCGAAGAGGCGCGCGACCGCATGCTACGGGTGGACGAGACCCAGAGCCTCGCCGTCTGGCTGCGGGATACGGATTGGGCGCTCAGCGAGCTTCCGCCCCACCAACGCGAGGCGGTGCTGCTGGCGAGCCAGGGCGTGTCCATCGAGGATGGCGCGGCGCAGCTCGGCATTGCCCCAGGCACATTCAAGAGCCGCATCGCACGCGGGCGGACTCGGCTGCGCGCCCTCATCGAGGAGCGATCGACGCCGCTGCTGGCCGACAGGACCGATCGCGATATGCACCCACCAGCGGCCAAGCGGCCCATCCACCTGCGGAAAAAACGGGACTGGCGGGGCGTCAAGATCGGCTGATCCCCGGTGTGCCTGTCAGCTTATTGCTTTTCTTAACAGTTTGCCGGTAGCGTGCGCGCACCTGCGGAGACGCGGGTGGAGGCGTGGAAACCTCCTGAAACACGAGCCGGTCGAGCTTCATCGACCGGGTGGCGGGCGCGCATGTCCAAGCCACCCGGCCAAAGGCGTCCGCGCCTGACGTGTTTCAGGTTTCCAACACCTGGTTCAGTGGCCGGCACGTCTCCGAAATGGGGCGTGCCGCCGGCTGAACAGGAACAGTTGGGGCGGGAATGAGCTTGGAGAACCCTTTGACCGAGTAGGACATGCGTGAGTAGTCATCTGCCTGTCGGCCGCCTCGCCGATCGTCGTCATTCCCTGCCGCGCGAACGCGCCTGGTTCGCGATCCTCCTCAGCGTCACGGCGCTGGCGCTGGCGAACGCGCATTTTCCCCGGATTGGTCTCGCGCCGCTCTATATCCCGATCGTCTGCGCCGCCTGCTGGGCGCTGGGAGGCCGCGCCGGCTATTTGGTGGCGATCGTCGCGGCGGTCCTCGCCGTCGTGCCGCATCTCGCCGAACTTCCAGGGCTCTCCCCCGCCCTGCTCGGGGCAAGGATGGCCGTGCGCGCCGTCACCTATGGTTTCGTCGCCGCCATCGTTCTCAGCTTCCGCCGGTCCTTTGATCGGGAGCACCACCTGGCGGCGCGCGACCGCATGACCGATGCGCTCAACAAGGAGACGTTCCGCGAACGCCTGATCCATCGTCTCGATCTAGCGGTGCCTGCCCGGCAATCCTTCCTGCTCGCGATCCTCGATCTCGACGATTTCAAGGGCATCAATAACCGCCACGGCCATGTTGCCGGCGACGAGGTGCTGCGCGCCTTCGCGCAGGGCGCACGGAAGACCATCCGGCGCGAGGACGATTTCGGCCGGATCGGCGGCGACGAGTTCGCCTTTTTGCTTCCCGTCCATTCGGCCGAGGAAGGGGTGTATTTCGCCCGCTTGCTCCACAAGCGCCTGTCATCGGTTCTGGCCGGCACGCCTCATCCGGTGACGTGCAGCATGGGCGCGCTGCTCATCTCGCCCGATACCCCGCGTGACGAACCCTCGTTGATGCATGCGGTCGATCAGCTCATGTACGCGGTCAAGCGCGCTGGGAAGAACGCCGTGGAGATCGGCCGCGCAATGACCGATCGAGACCGGGGCACCCCTGTTCCGTCAAGGCCCCGGGTTCCCATCGAGGCATGTCTATGACGAACGACGACACGGCCCTCTCGCTTATGAAGATGGCGTTGGCCCAACTGGATCGGAGAGGTCGAGGCGCGACGGCCACCGCGGTCCATTTGCAAGCCGCGATCGACGCCGCGACCGGAGCCGGCCCGATGCAACCCGGCGAGCTGCTGGACGACGAGGAGGCGTTTCCTTTTGAGCCTCTTGCATCGCGTCAGTGACGCAACCCTGTTAGGCAGGGTTGAGCGCGCGAGAAAGCGCACCGATCAGCAGCTCGCGCGAAGCGGGCTTGTGGCAGGTCGGGCGTGAGGCGTGGGCAGCCGGGATCATGCTGGCCGCACCCGTGGCGAAGATGAAGGGCACGCCGCGACGGTCCAGTTCGTCCGCGATCGGGAACGAGGTTTCGGAGCCAAGTTGCACATCGAGGCTGGCGACATGAGGCGACGAGTCCAGCGCCGCGAGGGCATCCCGCACGCAATCGACAGGGCCGACGATTTCCGCGCCGGCTTCAGATATTATCTCAACCAGCGTAGCCGCGACCCAATAATCATCTTCGACAACCAGCACGCGAAGGCCGCTGATCCCGTCTTGTTTAGTCATGCCGCACCAAGCATTTACGCAGCCGTTCCACCGATCAGCGCAGCAACGCGCCGTCTGGCTCTGTGCTCCACGCGAACGTGCAAAATGTTCGTCCTGGGCTCCCGATTGCTCTAAGTAGCCGGGTAGGGGGCACGTAGAGTTATGGTCGATACTGAAACCCGGATTCGTGAGCTTGAGCATCGGTTCAGGAACATTCTCACTGTCGTTCGTTCCCTTGTCAGCCAGAGCTTGCAGGCGGCCGATTCGATCGAAGACGCCCGATCGACCATTGACGAGCGATTGGCGGCGCTGGGCAACGCGACCGAGCAGCTTCTATCCCACAACTGGCAGGCGGCGCCCCTGCCCGCGCTGGCGGAAAATGCGCTGGGCCACTTCACCCTCTACGCGGAGCGGCTCCGCCTCGACGGCCCCACGGTCACGATCGGCCCCAAGGCGGCGATGACGTTGACCCTCGCCTTTCACGAGCTGGCAACGAACGCGATCAAATATGGTGCGCTGTCCAACGAAACAGGCACGATCGAGCTGACGTGGAAAGTGCTGGGATCGGGCACCGAGGCCGAGCTTTGGATGCGATGGGCCGAACGTGGCGGCCCGCCAGTCGTCAGGCCCGAGCGGCGGGGCTTTGGGTCGCGGCTGATATGCACGGCCGCGAGCCGCAGCTTGCGCGGTCGTGCCGAGCTGGAATTTCCCGTCTCGGGCGTCGTTTGGACCTTGCTCGCCCCTATGACTGCGGTCGAGCTATGATCGATCCGGATACAGGATACCCCGCCGCTAAGCCTTGGGTTCATCGCGCATGCCTGTCTCTCCGGCCCGCACTCCATGCCCGACTGGATCCCTCTCGCCACTTTGATCGTCTCTTTTGTCAGGGTCCTGAAATCCGGAGCACATCTGTATGTCCAAACCGCTCTCCCCCGAAACAATGGCTTTGGTGAAAGCTACGGCGCCTGCGCTCCAGCAGCACGGCGTGGAGATTACCACGCGCATGTATCAGCGCCTGTTCGTCGATCCGGAGATCAAGGCGCTGTTCGACATGGCCGCGCACGAATCCGGCGCGCAGCCTAAGCGGCTAGCGGCCGCGATCCTCGCCTTCGCGCAGAACGTCGATAAGCTCGACGTGCTGAAACCCGCGATCGAGCGCATCGCCGCGCGCCATGTCGAGACCCATATCAAGCCCGAACATTATCCTGCGGTCGCCAATGCGCTGCTGCCGGCGATCCGCGACATATTGGGCGAGGCGGCAACCGATGAGATTCTGAACGCTTGGGGGGAGGCCTACTGGTTCCTGGCCGATATCCTTATCAACCGTGAGGCGCAGCTCTACCAGACCGAGGCGGCATAATCGCCGCAGCGGACTACTCCTCCCAAAGGATGTGAGAAGCCGGTCCTAAAATTGGTGGCCGATGCGGCCAGCCAAGATGCTCATTGTTCAACGCCATTTGCGAGTTTCAGAAGCTTGGTCTCGATGCCTTTCAGGCCCGCAATGGCCTCATGGTCGGCGACTGACCAACCATCGCTTTTTGCGTCTTCTTGGTTCCGCTGCATCCTTGCGATGATCGAGGCTGCCTCATACACCTCTTTCGCCCCGCCGTGACCACCAATATCGAGTTGGTGCGCGAGCGTCGTAAGGCGATCCACAAAGTTCGTCCGGCCTGCGGCGCCAGTGCTGCGGGCGAGAGCCTTCGGCCCTGCTTTGAGGGCGTCTCCCAAGGTTTTCAGCGCTTCATGATGAGGGGAATCGGACACGGCAGCTCCGAGGGATCGTCATCATCGTTCATAATCACGAAAGCGGAGGACGACGGGGTTCCCCGCCGTCCCTCCGTCTCAGATGGGATAGGTCGAGCCGTAATAGCCATAGACCTGCTCGCCATAGGTCCGATCGAAGGCGGGTTCCTCGCCCGCCCGATAGCGCGGCGCGCCTTCGAGCCGTTCCTTCGTCAGATCGACGACATAGCCGCCCTGGTTCGTGTCATAGGTGAGCTGGTCCCAAGGCAGCGGATGATATTCCTCGCCGATGCCGAGGAAGCCGCCAAAGGACATGACCGCATATTCGACGCGGCCTGCGCGCTTATCGACCATGAAGTTGTAAACCGAGCCGAGCCGGTTGCCATTGCGGTCGTAGACCGCCGTGCCCTCGACCTTGTTGGAGGCGATCAGTCGGTTGGTTTCATCGGTAGCAATGTCGGTGTCTGCCATTTTGGAGTCTCCTTTCGGTTTAAGGAGAACGACACAGCCCTGATGGGTTTCCGGCGAAATCGAGCAATGGGTGGCGCAGAACGATAGAGTGGGCGAGCGCCTTCAATTTGACGTCATCCCACAGATGACTAGCGGGCGCTCTGATCCAAAAATCAAAAATTTTGCATCAGGGCAATGGGGCCTGAAACGGCGACCCGGGCACCAGAACAGCGCCAGGATGTGCATCAGATTTTTGCATCACGGAAAGGCGCAGATTTCGGCGCTTTCCAGTCTGATGCAAAACTTGTAATTTGTGCATCAGACTAAGAGGATGGCGTTGCGGGCAAGATAACGGGAGTTTTGATAATCTCATGACCCCACGGACAAGCAGGTGCCTATCGGTTTTGTCATTTCCGCTTTTTGGGATGTTGGCGCTTGGTGGCTGTGCAATCGGAAACCAAGCCTCGCCAGTCGGGTCGGTTCCGAACTTTGTTCCCCGAGGCGCTTCAATCGGCCCTTCTGGCTACGCCACAATCCTGTCCGCGCCTGCTACAGGACCGATCAACGCTGCACCACCACCACCACCGCCCCCACCTGCGGATGGAAAGCCCACGCCACTGCCAATGACCAGCGAAGCAGTTATGGCCCGCGAGATGATGATGAACCCGGATGATAATGCGACTGCCGCAGCCCAAGTTCTTGATCAGCGTATCCAGGCAGCCGAGCGGGGCAATTACGTGGGTATGCGCATTGTTCGCGATCCGGCTCCGCGTTTCGCGTTTCAGTTTCGCCAGAACGCCGCAGCCACGCTTGCCCGCTACACCCGTGATCCACGCTTCACCTTCCGTGAAGGCGGAATCCCGACCGAGGAACTGCAACCGATCTTCGATGAATGGTGGGGGCGGTTCGAGCCCTATCGTCTTGTCGGCGGCGGCGGGGTGTACGAGTTCGATGGTAAGGTCATGTTCGACATGAACATTGATGAAGCTGGTTTTCGCGAGATCGCTGAGCGGGAGCGCTGGACAATGCCCGACCGGCTTGAGCTGCGCTTTTCGGGGCCGCGCAATTCGCGATCGATCGATCCCGCGCTTGAGCGCTATGTGCGCGTGTTTCCGCGTCAGGACCGGCAGCCGGCTGTCGTCAACCTGGCGCGGCTAAGCGGGCGGGTGATCCTCCGCGACGGGTGTTTTCGGCTGACGGAACATGGAGACGGCGGTGAGCCGCTTGTCATTTTCGGCCGGGATGTGGAGCTTGGTCTGGATGCCGAGGGCTATATGGCCTTGAAAGACAACAGTTCCGATGAGGCCATGCCCCGGATCGGAGAGCGCATGGCGTGGGCTGGCCCGCAAGGTTATTCGGAAGCTGATCCGGCGGTGGCCCTGCTGCGAGCGAAATGTGGGACTGGGCCGATTGTCGCAGTGGGCTCGCCTGAAAGTGATTATCGCACCAAGTAGGAAGTCATCATGTGCTCTTCCCGATACTATCCCAATCAGGACAGAGACCAGCAGATCAAAAGTTTTGCATCAATCCGAAAGTCCCGGTTTTCCGCGCTCTTCCCTGATGCAAAAATCTGATGCAGAATCGTTCCATGATTTACGGCTATGCGCGCGTCTCGACCAACAGCCAAGACCTGGCCCAGCAGCTCGCCCAGCTTGAGGCCGCCGGCTGCACGAAAACCTACCGCGAGAAGATCAGCGGCGCGTCGGCCGAGCGCCCCCAGCTCAAGCGCGCGATCGGCGCGCTCGATCCCGGCGACGTGCTGATGGTGACGGCGACCGATCGCCTCGCCCGCAACACGCGCGACCTGCTCAACATCCTCCACGCGGTCAAAGAGGCCGGTGCCGGCTTCCGCTCGATCGCCGAGCCGATGCTGGACACAACTTCGCAGCTCGCCGAGGTGGTCATTGCCGTTTTGGGCGTTGCGGCCAGCTACGAGCGCCAGCGGATCGCCGAGCGCACCAGCGCCGGTCGCGCCCAGGCCAAGGCGCGCGGCGTCAAGTTCGGCCGCAAGAGCGCCCTCACCCCGCACCAGCAGGCCGAGGCGCAGCGCAAGCTCGACGCCGGCGACACCCAGCGCACCGTTGCGGCGCTGTTCAACGTCAGCCAGGCGACGATTTCGCGGCTACAGGGGCGGCCATGATGACGGGCGGCAATAGTTCGGTGCCGTGATCGCCGGCAGCTTTGGCTTGGCATTGGGTCTGGCGGGATGCAGCTCGGTGAACGAGGCTGCCTTGAAGGATGGGCCACCCCAACAAGCACGCGCGTCGGAGTTGCCGCCATTCCCTCCCCCGCCGGTGCCCAGCCCGACAGAAGCGTGGCTATCCCCTTTTCGGGGGGGCACCAGCGGCCTCGACGAAGCGCAGGTCGACGCGATGTTCGACGAGGCGGTCGCGCGAGCGCGACTAGGAAAGCGTCAGAAACCTTTGCAATCAGAATGCATTATGTGTTTGACGTAATCGTGCTCTTCGCGAGAGGTGTGCCGATAGTGAAACATACTTTCGCGATTCTGATCGGTGGCGCGGCAATCTTGGCCAGTTGCACCCCTTCCTCACAGTCGGAAGCGCCCCCTCCTGAAGTTAAGAAGACATCATCCGCTGGCCTTGGACCATCAGCCGCACCAAAAAACCTGCCTGCGTTCGCAGTGAATGAGCTAGCCAACGGACTCATACCGGCTGCACCACAGATGGGCAGGCTCTCCGTCCGCAATGACTGCATCGTCTTCACGATGCGTGATAGCGACGCAACGCCACTCTGGCCCGCAGGATCGACGATCGAGCAGCACGATGACGCTCTGATCATCCGCGTGGAGGGGGGCGCCAGCTATCGGGTGCCGTCGGCCACCACGATCGCCGGAGCATTCGTGCCACTAAACAGCGTCAATATGACCAAGTTCAGCAAGCCACTTCCCGAGCGGTGCCCGAGTGCAATTTTCGCTGTCGCCCGGCAATAGGAGAGAGGAATGCGTACTAGACTCGTCATCGTTCTGCTCGCGGCAGCGGCCCATCCAGCATTAGCTCAGCAGGAAGTACCAGCACCAGCAGCTCCACCGGCTGCCCCTGCTGGCGCGGCCGGGTCATCACCGGCCGCCCAGTTCCTCGCGGACCAGTACGGGATTAGTTTGGCGGAAGCGACAGAACGCGCGCAGTTGCAAGATGCAATTGCAGAGCTGGTCGCGCAGGTAAAGCGAGACAACGACAGCGAACTCGGATCTATATGGGTTGAACACACACCAGTGTTCCGAATCAATATCTCATACGTTACGCCAGATGACCGTAAGCTCGTGAAGTATCGGATCGACCCAAAAATCCGGCGATATGTCAAACTTGTGAAGGCTAAGAAGTCTCGCGCCGAAGCCGAGGCGGGCGCCACCGAAATTTTCAAGACAATTGAGGGAAGCGGGATAAGGGACTTTGCCGGGTACGTTGAGGAAGATAGCGGCGATGTCGTTCTTGAGTTACCGTCTAACGACATGAAGCAGCGCGTGCTTAACCTCATCGGCAGCAAGCGCCAGAACATTCGAGTGGTCGTGAAGCCTATTGCCAAGCCAACGGCAGGACCGATCGGTGTTGTCAGCGGAGATTACATCGAAGGAGGGCACTATTTTTGGCAGCAGCGTGCATCCGACGAAGCCTCGAAGGGGTGTACGGTTGCATTTCAGGCGACATACCAAGGTCGCTTAGGGATTCTCACCGCTGGGCACTGCAACCCTGGCCCTGAAGGAACTGGCTATTGGCATGCGGTAAATGGCCATTGGGTAGAGATCCCGGCACCGGCAATCGCTCGCTGGGCCTACGGCACAAAGTACGACTTCCAATGGCACGATATCACAGGTTATTCGCGATCGAACGCGATCTACTATTTCAACCAAGCATCGGTGGTTGGTCTTCCTAAAAGTGGATGGGTCCGTGTTAACGGAACTGTTGGTTATTATGGGCAGACCAAGGGGATGGTGTCGTGCAAATCCGGGCGTGTAACTGGGATTACATGTGGAGCGATCACTAGCGGTAACTACTACTACAACGGCGCTAATGGCTGGATCAGAGTCTTTCGAGCTTCGGGTCAGCACCTTGGCAGGACCGGCGACAGTGGATCAGCCGTGTTTTCGGATGCTGCGCAGAGCACACAGGTGAAGGCGTACGGAATCTTGACCGCAGCGCAGGCATTCAGCGACGGATCAAGCGAAATGGTTTATTCGCCAATCGACTATATCGACCCGTGGGGTATCTCGCTCCTGACGCAGTAGAGCTGTCCAATTGCTTGGCGCGAGACCAGATTAACTTCCCTCTCTTGATTGAGAGACCGTGCCAGTGGCCCTGAGCGAGGGCTGTCGGGAGTCATGTATTACTCCGGCAGGAGAGGATCTTCCGATCAGCACGTGACCCATGGCGGACGGTATGCTGTAACAGTTTGAGATATTTCCTCGATCACCCAGGCACGGGGGGTGGCGAAGAGGGCGAGTCGGGCAGAATCAAACCGGAGCCAGGTCGCTCCGTGCGCAGAATGCGGACCCTCCGAAAGAATGTAAGTGCCTCATCGCAAGCCGGTTCGCTATCACACCTGGCAAACATGTTGAGCTTCAGACCATATCTCTCCGACACTGGTATGTGCACAAAATACCTAAATGGCTTTGGCTCATGTGCCCGCTCCTGTGGTCCGTGACGATATCGGCCGACGAGAGATGGCCTGCCCCCAATCATCTCCTTTGACAGGCTGCACGACGTGCTTGCTACATGGCATGTTGGGGGTCCGCTAAACTGCCCAAAGTCGGTACTAACGATCGTATCGGATGATTGCCATTCCTCTACTTTGCTGTCGATTCCTTGGACCCAATTCCGCTTGAACTTATCGGGAAGAACAAGCTGGTAGTCGTAAGCGATCTGCACCTCAGAAGGCATTGTGCGCTTCTCGGCTTTGTTGCAGGCAGTGATTGCAAGCAGCACGGCCATTGCGGATATCGAGCGTGCTGGCTGGACCGTCATGTAACAAACCACCTAATACAGTCGAGGATCGCGTTCCATCTGACTCAGCCCATGCACGGCAATCAGGTGATTCCCGCCATTATGCCGTGAACGCCGACGCACATTCCCAGCGCCCGCCTTGCCAGTGAAATTCTACCCGCTGCGCGTTGCTGATCGCGGGCGGCTCGCCCTTGCGCCAGAACACCCGCATCTTGGCCCGGTCATCCAGATGGGCGTCGGCGACGATCGCCCGCGCGGCCTGGATGAATTGCCCATGCCCGAACACATAGACCAGTGATCCAGCAGGCATGGCGGCGAGGCGGTCTAGGCCCGTCTTGCAGCGGCGTAGCAGGGTGGCGAAGCTCTCGGCCCCTTCCCCGTCGCAATAATCAGGATCGGCCGCGCTCCAATAGCGTTCGAGGTGCGGCATCCGCTCCGCACTGCGCGTGCCGTTCCAGCGCGCCGGTTGCAGAT
>Ga0233425_10008807_pt1 | contig 13143 bp, 7 predicted proteins | sample Watercolumn_Towu_2_FD_181712 | JGI IMG/M metagenome (GOLD analysis project Ga0233425, IMG submission 181712) | Freshwater microbial communities from Lake Towuti, South Sulawesi, Indonesia - Watercolumn_Towuti2014_140_MG | ecosystem: Environmental > Aquatic > Freshwater > Lake | place: Indonesia...
GCGCAGCAATGCATGCAGGATGCCACTGTCCCGAAAGTAGATCTTGGGACTCTTCACCAGCCGCTTGCCCGAGTTCGAGGCGTAGGGCCTGAGTTGCCGGACCATGAACGTATCCTCGAACAGATCCAGGTAGTGCCGCACCGTCGGAACGGACAGGCCCAGGCTGGCCGCAATCCGGCTCCCGTTCCAGATCTGGCCGTGGAAATGGGCCAGCATCTGCCAGAACCTTCTCAGAGAGGTGGCCGGCACACGAACGCCGAATGAAGGCATGTCACGTTCGAGATGAGTCGCTATGAAGGCATCCCTCCACTCCAGGGAGCGGCTGTCCCCGTTCGCCAGGTAGCTCAGCGGAAAGCCCCCTCGCTGCCACAGGCTCTGGACGCGTGCCATCGTCCCGCGGACATCGCTGAGCCCCAATGGACCAAGTTCGTGGAACACGATGCGACCGGCGAGACTCTCCGACGACTGCCTCAGCAGATCCGGGGATGCCGAGCCGAGAACCAGGAATCGGCCATTGCGACGGCTGTCGTCCACCAGCGACCGCAGCAAGGGAAACAGTTCGGGTTTCCTGTGAATCTCGTCCAGGACCACAAGCTTGTCTCGATGCATCTCCAGGTACAGTTCTGGCTCGTCCAGACGCGCAAGGTCGGAGGGACGTTCCAGGTCCAGGTAGATCGCCCTGCCCTTCATCTTCCGAGCGATCTCCCTGGCCAATGTCGTCTTGCCCACCTGCCGCGCCCCAACCAAACCAACCACAGGGAATCGCGTCAGCGATACCTCCACACTGGACTGGCTTCTTCTCCGTATCATGCCTGCAATCTTAATGGCTTCCTTTAAATTTGCAAGGTTCTTCCGGCTCGCGTCACCAGCCGAAACCGAGCGAAAGCCCGGCCCCGGCAGGGGCGACGAGCGGTTCAACGGTCACGCCGGCCGGTTCCTCGCCCCCTGATTTCTGCCGGTCCACGATCAGCCAGATGGCGCCTGCCGCAGCCGCGGCACCGCCGATCCCGTAGAGCACGTAGGACGTCATCGCCAGAGGCTTGACCGAGTCGGAGAACTCCTTGGAGTAGCCGTCACGGTTTTCGACCCATTTGGTGTAGTCCAGCTCGTCCGCGGGGTACTTGTCGAGCAAATCCTTGTTCGTGTCGTAAGCCACGTAGGTCGTGATGCCCCCGCCCAGCAGAAGGGCGGCACCGGTGGCCATCAGCACGGTCGGCATGGTGGGGAAGGGGCGGCCCGTCTCGCCTGCCGGCTGGGTGATCCCGGTCCCAGGCTTGGAGTCCCCGGGCCCCGGCAGGATGACGTCCGGCTGCACGACCTCGGGCTGTGCGTTGGGCGGGCGCTCGACCACGGTCTTGTCCGCCTCGATAACGACGGTCTTCTTCCACGGCTCTTCGCCGGGACGGCCGACCATCAGCTCGTAGGTGCCCGGCTTCAGCTTGCGGCTGAACGGGACCTTGCCTTCGAGCGCACCGTTGAGGAACACTTGGATGGCCTTGCCGCTCCCCGCCACTTCGAGCACCCCGAACACCGGGATCTCCTCGAGCCTGGCGGTGAACGCCCCGATGCCTCCCCGCACGCTGGCCACGACGCGCAGCACCTGGGGCCGGTAGCCCTGCTTCACCACCAGCACGTCGTGGTCGCCCCCCAGGAACCACCAGGTCAGGGGGCAGGAGTAAGTCGGGCCTCGACCAACGACCTCTCCCCCCTCGGAAACGACCGGGTCGAGCTCGAGATAGATGCTAGCGTCCGCCGGCTCGCAGGCGATGCCGACTTTGCCGTACGCCACAGCCAGCTTCCCCTCGATGTCCTGCAGCTCCTTGGCCGCGGCCTTGTCTTCCTTGCCGCAGGTCTTGAGGTAGGTCGTGAGGTGGTGCCAGGCCTCCGGCAGGTGCCCGCCCATCTTGTAGGCAACGGCCAGGTTGGCGTGGATGTCGGGCCGGGCCGATTCCGCGACCTCATCCAGGATGTCGAGCCACGTGAGAATCGCGGAGTCCAGGTTGCCTTTCCGTGCATCGGCCAGTGCGGCCTCGGAGAGAAGCTTCAGCTGTTCGGGCGTACGAACGGCCTCTGCGGCTCCGCCGCCCCCGACCACCGGCAGCTGCTGCGCAGCCACCGGCAAGGCACCCGCCATGGCCAGAATGGACAGAATCACTCCAACGCGTCTAGCCTGCATATGCCCCCTCCCCGATCTCGAGTGCAACTCGATGCAATCCCCACGGATTCCCCTAGCATTCCACGGAGGGGGCGTCAACGGTCTTTGGGGGGCGGGATCCGTCGGCCCATGCACCGCCTCGGCCGTGGGTGCGGGATCCCATCGGCCCATGCACCGCCTCGGCCGTGGGGGGGCCGCACCCACGGGTAGAGAGGACGCATCGGCCGACGTGGGTGTGCCCTCCCCTACTCCACCTCGACCGGCCTGAACCCGAATCCCTTCTCTTCTTTCGGCGCGTCCGACGGCTTCTTCTCGACCTCGACGGGACGGAAGCCGAAATCCCCGGCGGGCTTGCCCTCCGCCTTGCCGTCGGCAGATGTTCCCTTGGTGGTCTTGGAGTCCGGACCGCTCTTGCCCGACTTGGTCCCGGAGCCGGACTTGCCCCCCTGTCCGGCCTTGAGCTTTGCCTCCTTCTCGGCTTCGAGCTTTGCTGCAAGCTCAGCGGCCTGCCTGGCCTCCAGCTCGGCCTTGGCCTTTGCCTCGGCCTCCGCCTTGAGCCGCAGCTCCTCCTCGGCCTTGAGCCGTGCCTCCATCTCCGCCTTGAGCCTCACCTCCAGCTCGGCACGGGCCTTCTCGTCCTGCTCGGCCCGCAGCTTCGCCTCGAGCTCGGCCCGCAGCTTCGCCTCGAGCTCGACCTGGGCCCTCTGCGACTGCTCGCTGTTGAGCCGGACCTGCTGCTCGGCCACGGCTCGGGCCTCCGCCGCTGCCTTCCTGGCGGCCTGCAGCTCGGACGCAAGCTGTGCCTCCTGCGCTGTCGCACCGGCCACGCCCCCGGCCGGTGGCAAAGCCTGCGGGCCACTCCCGACAGCCCCGTCCAGAGCCGCATCCGACGTTCCTCCGGCCCCCGCTGCCGACTCCACAGCCGCACCGTCCCCTGCCGTGCCTCCGCTACCGGATGAAGCCGTCTTCCAAGGCTGCCACACGCCGATACCGAGGCCCGCCACCACGACGAGGGCAATCCCTGCGGCCCACTTCGACCTGCGGGAAACGACCCGGCCTGTATCGGCAGATGGAGCGACCTTTCCCCCCGCTGCCCGGGACTGCTCGGGCGTGTCGTGCACCCCGGGGATGTCCCCCGGATCGGTAATCGTGGCCTCGTCCATGACCTGCTGGACCATCGTCTCCGGAATCGTCCGCACCCCTTGAGCAGTCGAGCCGATCGGGATGAGCCGGGCGGTCTCGGGGTGCGCCTGGTGCAGGTCGAGCGCCCCCTGCAGGGCCTTCCGGAATACCGGCACGGTGGCGAACCGGTTTTCCGGCAGCTTCTCCAGCGCCCTCTGGAGGAAGGCATCGATACTGGTCGGAACCTGGACGTCGGGATTGACGACGTGGATCGGTTCCGGGCGGTTGTTCAAGTGCTGCAGCAGCAGCTTCATCGGGGTCGTTTCGTGGAACGGCGGCATTCCCGCCAGCATCTCGTAGAAGACGATGGCCAGCGAGTACAGGTCGCTGGCAGGTACCGCGGGATTGCCCAGTGCCTGCTCCGGCGCCAGGTAGGCCGGAGTGCCGCAGATCATGCCGGTCTTGGTGACCGTCTCGATCGAGCTGTCATCCACCAGCTTGGCGATGCCGAAATCGAGCACCGTGAGGTGCTCCTCTTCCCGCCTCACCGAGACAAACAGATTCTCCGGCTTGATGTCCCGATGGAGGATCCCCTTATCGTGCGCCTCTTCCAGCGAATCCAGCGCCTGGAAGATGATCTTCGTTGCCCTCTCGTACGCGAGCGGCCCTTCCCGGGAGATGATCTTGGAGAGCGGCACCCCTTCCAGCAGCTCCATGGTGTAGTAGAGCAGACCCTCCTGGGTGATGCCGAAGTCGTGCAGCGTGATGGTGTGGGGGCTCTTGAGGGTGGCAATCGCCTTGGCCTCGGTGAAGAAACGCTTCACGGACGAGTCGTCCTGCACCATTTCCCGGCGCAGCACCTTGAGCGCAACCTTGCGACCGATCATGGCCTGCTCGGCCACGTAGACGACTCCCATGCCCCCCTTGCCCAGCACGGACAAGACCTTGTAGCGCTCGTCGAGCTCCTGGCCCACGAGGTCACGCTCCACCATCGAGATGAGCTTCTGGCCGTCGGTGGGACAGCGCGTCACCTCGCCAGAAAACTTCTTGAAACACTTGGGGCAGTACTTCTCCATCGGTACCTCATGCGGCTTTCACTCCGCTCTCGCCACCTTCCCACCCGAAGCCGCAGCACTCTGCAGGAACTGTCTCTAGCATGGGTGCGTGCGAGCGTCAATATCAACAGGGAGTGTAGTAATACCGTGGAAAAAAGGGACGGAAGAAGACCTCGACGGCCTCCCGGGCGCCCCTAACATCCCCCCTTCATCACCTCGTCCAGCACCACGGTGGCATAGCAACCGGACGGCAGCGTGAAGCAGAGCCGCAGGAACGCACCGGCATCATCGGTGCCGGACTCGAGCACGACATCCTTGAGGGGAAAACGCAGTGCCCGCCGGGTGCCCGGGATCTTGAGCTGGTCCACGCGACGAAGCCCCTCGGGAGTAATCCCGTAGCGGTCCGCCACGCCCTGCTCGATGCGCCCCGGCTCACCTTGCGCCAAGCGGATCTTGTGCCCGAACAGCGGCCCTGTGGGACTGATGGCGAAGGCCTCCACACGAGGCTTCTCCAGGACCGGATCCTCCACGTAGAAAACACCCCCGCTGTCGGTCTTCTGCGCAAGGTCTCCCAGAAGAACCTGGTCGAGCGTGTCGATGCGGGCCGCCAGGATCTCGTTGAACATGCGGCTTTGGAACGCAGACACGAAGAGCCGCTTCATCCGCTTGTCCATGGCGGCCACGGCGTGGTGGGGGTTGCGCTTGCGAAGGTATGCGGCCAGCGTGCGCCGCTCGCTCCCGTAGTGGCGGGGCCACAGGTCCATGGCCCGGGCCGGCTCGCCTGCATCGAACGCCGCACGGGCAGCACGGCAGTCGGGCGGGTCATCCTCCCGGGCACGTCCGACATAGAGCGACAGGAACAGTCCGTCATCGCCGGCCACCAGCGCCTGCCCCAATTCGCTGCCGTCCGAACGGGCGCCGAAGCGCTGCACGCCGAAGTAGTTGGGCACACCGCGACGGCAGAGGATGTCGAGGATGGCCCGCGCCCGAGCCGATGCGTTCTCAGGCCAGGCCTTTGCCCCCCCCTCGCCAGGACCGCTGCCCGCCGGCCCGCCCCCGGCAGCGGCGTCCCCTGCACCGGGGCGTGCCTTGATCTCGAACCGGTTCCCCGCCAGGTGGCCGGTCTTGAGCTTGTTGCCGTGGCGGGCGACTTCGAGGATCTCCATCTGCGTATCCGAGAACGCTCGCAGGCGCTCTTCGGGCACATGTTCCAGGCTCATCCACTGGGTGGTCACGGCCTGGGCATCCTTGAGCCCGGCGTAGCCGATGTCTTCCGGGTTCACCCCCATGTGCCGAGCGATGCGTTGCACCGCTGCGGGCGTCGGGATTCCCCGCTTGCGCACCCTGAAGTACAGGTGCGTGCCGGTCCCGGATGCAGCGTACAGCGGCATCTCGTCGACCACGAAGTCTTCGGGACGCTGCTTGAGCATCCCCCCGATTCCCGGGAGGTCGCGAGTCAGGTAGATTGTATCTGCCATAGATGCCCCCACCGCTACCACTCCACGAACACCATCCCCGGCGCTCCCTTGCCGCCCGGGGGTCGGACGTCCGGCGTATAGCCACCGGCACCACCGCCGGCACCGTACCCCTGGCCGCCCTTGCCGCTGTAGCTCTGGCCGCCGTTGGCCGCGCTGGGGCCGCTGCCGCTCACAAGCACGCCGCCCGCACCACCGCCGCCGCTGTGCGACGACTGCCCCGCTGCCCCGCCGGACCCGGCAGTCAGTGGTGCCTGCTTGATCCCCGACAGGTTGTCATAGTTGCCGCCGGCCCCCCCGGGGTACGAGCAACCGTCCTGCCCCTTGGTGCCACCGCTGCCACCCGCACCGGCGCAGCCCGAGTTGCCCGCACCGCCGCCACCGCTGCCCCCGTTGCCGCCACCGGGGCCGTTGGTGTTTCCACCGTTGCCGCCGCTGGCGGACAGATAGCCGCCAAAGCTCGAGCTCGCCCCGTTACCGCCCGGAGCATCGTTCGTCCCGGAAACACCGCCGACCCCGCCGTCTCCGATCGTGATGCTCACGCTGCCAGCGACGTTGTACTGGCCGTACTTCACATAGCCCGAACCACCTCCGCCGTAGTGACTGCCTGCACCGCCTCCGCCACCGCCGACGACCACGACCCGCACGGTGGTCACTCCCGCCGGCACCGTGAAGGTCTGCGCTCCGCCCGTGTAGGTGAAGAGCTGGGAACCCGCCACGTACTTGATGCAGGCTCCGTCCGCGCACTGCACGCCGCCGTTCTGGTTGCAGGGGGTCCCGTTGGGGACCGGCACGTACGCGCACCCGCTGTTCTTGTCGCACGAATCCGCAGTGCACTGGTTGGAGTCGTTGCACACGAGCGCCAGCCCGGAAACGCACGTCCCGCCGGCACACTGGTCGTTGAGAGTGCACGCGTCGCCGTCCGAGCAGGCCGCCTGGTTCGGTGCGAACAGGCATCCCTTGGAAGGGTCGCAGCCGTCGTCGGTGCACACGTTGTTGTCGTTGCAGGTGACCGCCCCACCCCCTGTGCACTTGCCGTTGATGCAGGCATCGTTCGCGGTGCACGCGTTGCCGTCCTCGCACTTGCCCGAGATCGGCTCGTTGACGCACCCCGTCTTGCTGCTGCAGGAATCGGCCGTGCACACGTTGGAATCGTCGCAATTGGGGGCCGGCCCGGACACACAGGCCCCGTCCTTGCACTGGTCCCCGACGGTGCACGCGTTGCCGTCGCTGCATTCCAGCGTGTTGGGGGCCTGGACGCACCCCTTGACCGGGTCGCAGCTATCCGTGGTGCACGGCTTGCCGTCGTCGCACGGGAGCGGTGCCCCCGGCTTGCACCATCCCTTGGCGCACACGTCACCCACGGTGCACACGCTGCCGTCGTCGCAGGCAATCGTGTTGGCGGTGAACACGCACCCCACGCCCGCCTGGCACGAGTCGTCGGTGCAGACATTGTTGTCGTTGCAGGTCAGCTTGCCGCTCCCGATGCACTGCCCCAGCTCGCAGTGATCCCCATACGTGCACAGACTCCCGTCGTCGCACGGGGCTTTGTTGAGCTTGTGCACACACCCGGTTGCCGGCTCACAGGCATCGTCGGTGCAGAGGTTTCCATCGTCGCACTTGAGCGTGCCCGTGGTCACGCACTTCCCGCCGGAGCAGAAGTCCCCCGCGGTGCATGCGTTCCCGTCGCTGCATGCAGCCTGGTTGGGTTCAAACAGGCACCCCTTGAGCGGGTCGCACGAGTCGTCGGTGCAGACGTTTCCGTCCTCGCACAGCAGCACCCCGATCCCCTGGCAGACCCCGCCCAGGCACTTGTCGCCGGTCGTGCAGGGGTCACCGTCGTTGCATGCCAGCGTGTTGGGTACCGACACGCACCCCACTGCTGGTTTGCACGAGTCGTCGGTACACGGGTTGCCGTCATTGCACGACATCGCCACGCCGGACACGCAATTGCCGGCCGTACACGCATCTCCCACCGTACACGGGTCGCCGTCGTCGCACGCAAACCCCTCGTGGTCCGGAGCCGCTCCGCATGCCCCGGTCACAGGGTCGCACGTGGCCTGCAGGCAGATGGCATCGAATCCCTGCGGCTGAGGGCAGCTCACTGCCGTTCCCGGCTTGACTGCGCACAGGTAGGGGAGCTTCCCCTTGTCGCAGAAAAGCGTCCCGTTGCACACGTCGCCGTCTTCGAGCGCAGCGCAATCTCCGTTCTCCTGGCATTCGCACGACACGGCCACGCCCTTGCAGGCCCCCTGGCCGCACTGGTCCGCCACGGTACACGGATTCCCGTCGTCGCACGCCGCTGCGTTGAAGGTCGCGGAGCATCCCCCCTTCCCGTCGCAGGCATCGTCCGTGCACTCGTTGCCGTCGTCGCACACGACCGGCAACCCGGCGCACTCGCCGGCCTCGCAATGATCGCCGACCGTGCAGGCATCACCGTCCACGCACTCCCCCTCGTCGAGCAGGTCGTGGTCGCACCCTGCAGCGGCCTTGCAAAAGTCGCTCGTGCAGGAATTCCCGTCGTCGCACAACTCGATGTACTTGCCCTCCACGAGGTTGGGCTCGTCCACCTCGCCGTCGCAGTCATCGTCGCTCCCGTTGCAGGTCTCCGGTCCCGGAACCGGGGCATCGCACGCACTCAGCCCGGCCTCGCCGCAGACCCGCTTTCCCGGGCAGGTTCCCCAGTCGTTGGCCGACTCGCACGGCGTCCACAACCCCAGTTCCACCGACTTGTCCGTGCAAGGACACACGCCCGTATCCGCCACGCACTGCATCGTCTCGATGCCATCGACCGAGACCACCTTCTTGCACGAGAACCCCCAGGGACACTCCTGCGTCGCTTCGCACGCCCCTCCGCAGAAGCCACCTTCGGCCCCGTAGCTCACACACACGTCCTCGAGCCCACCCGCGCTCTTGCAGTCCCCGGCATCCTGGCAAGGCCTGCAGAGGTTGGCATGCACCGACACGCAGGCGAACACCAGGTCCGGGGCGGCTCCGGCAATCTGCTGGCAGCTCCAGCCGGACGGGCACTCCTCGGTGCAAAGCTGCGTGCACACTCCGTCGCCCATGTGGTCCACACACCACCCCGACTGGCACTCCTTGTTGTCCACGCACGGGTCGAGGAAGCACCCCTGCCCGGGCTGGCACTGCGGCCCGCCGAAGTCGAACGTCTCCTCGGGGAGCTGCACGTCCGGCGTGACCTCAGGCGTTCCAGGCAGCTCGGCAGCCAATTCCGCAGCGAGGTCCACGACCGCACCGCCGCCATTGTCTGCCACGTCCGGGACCACCACAATGGAACCGCCGGACGAACAGGCGGCAAGCAACGCAGCCGCTGACACCAGTCCAATTCCGGCTGCGCCGCGCACTCCCTCGCACCCACATCGCGGATTTACCTTCCTCACTGTTTCCATCGGCTCTCCTTTTCCCACGGCAGCCAACCACGCGCAGACAACCCGCCGCAGCAGCAACACGTGCGGCTGACAGCACTCGCCTGTCGGTTGCGGATACCGATTCGACGGGTATCTCCCCTCTTTTCAGATGTTCGAGGAAGGTATCCGCCGCCTCAGGCATCCCACGCTTGCAGAGCCGGTGGAAAACCTCCGCCACACGACGACTTGCGCCATGGCGCACCTCCGACTTACCTGCATCGTAAGAGGCTGCACCGGAACTGACAAGCAGATTCGTCTTCTCTGAGGCGGCCTCACGGAAGCCGGTGGCTGCCGATCGAGTTTGCTTGGACCTCCACAACCATGGATGTAGAATTTGGGCTGTCGGAAAAGGGACGACGTATCTCGAGAGGGAGGCTTTGGGGACTGTCCGGGCGGGAAGAAACACGAGCCGAAGGGCGGCCGGGGACGGCGAAACGGCCGAGTTTGCCTGGGAGCGCATCCGGAAGGCCGTGCTTTGCCTGCCCCTGCTCCTAGCTGGCACGCTTGTTCTCATTCGCCCGGCCTCTTCCGCCGAGCCGGATCCTCCGAATCCCCCTGGTCAATCCGCTCCGGGAAATGCCACGGGCACCTACTCGACCGATCCTGCAACGTGGCCGAAGGATGCTCAGGGGGACGTGGACTCGTCGGTCAGGGCCCGGCCGTCCGGGAAGCCCCCGAAGTCTGATGGAACCTATTCCACAGACCCGGCAACGTGGCCGAGGGAAGTCGGGGTGGAGGAGCCCTGGGCGAAGACGCTGGCTGTGGGAGTGGGGCTGTCGGTGGGGATGGGAGAAAGCGCTGCAATAATCGACGACGGAGGCTCGTTCACGAGCGGCGCCGGCATGGTCGACCCGGTCCGCGTGAGAGCGTCCTGGCTTGCTGCGTCCTGGCTCGCCTTGGAACTCGAGACAGGATACTCGCATGCAATCATCGGCTACTTCGTTCCGATGCTGGCCTCGTCTCTTGGGTTTCGTTTCGGGAAGATGCGCCGCCCTGGAGAACGTTTCTCGGGCCTGTTCTCTCTGGGCTATGATGTGGGTTGGATGAGGGCCAGCGACTCACAAGTCGACCGAAACTACTGGGCGTTCGCGACCGGAGCAAGGGTGGGGCTGAACCTCGGAGTCCGATTGCTGGCAGACCGGCGCCGCACCCTGACGGCATCGATCGGCGGTCAGGTGGGGGGTCTGGGGTCCGACGAAGTGTGGGAAAGGAGTCGCAGGGGTGGCCCGTTCTGGGTAGCGTGCGTCGTGGGACTTGCCTGGGACTGGTGGCTGCTGTGAGCGCACCGAGAGCCAGCGGGGGCCTGCCGCAGCAGTCCGTCTCTTCCATCCTGGCGACGGCGTCGTATCTTCGCCGCGGCCCTGCTGGATGCAGGCCATGACCAACCGCCACCACCACCGCTTCCCCCCCACCCACACCGGCACCTGGGTCCGACGGCGGAGCCGGTTCGTCGTGCTGGTGCGGCTGGCCGACGGGACCATCGTAGCGGCGCACACCAACAACACGGGCACCATGAAGTCGTGCAATACCCCGGGAAGCAGGGTGCGGGTCTCGCACAGCGGCAATCCCAACCGCAAGCTGCCCTGGTCGCTGCACGCGGTGCGGGTCGGAAGAGCCTGGGTCGGCGTGGACACCTCGGTCCCTGCCAAGGCATTTGCAGCAGCGCTGGCCGCAGGGGACATACCGACATTGGCGGGGTACTCGATCAGGGCCAGCGAGGTCGTGGTACCCGGCAGGGACGGTGCAGCTCCGAAGCGACGCAAGTCCAGAGGTGATGAGCCGGCCCCTCGGAGCCGGCTGGACGTCCTGCTTGAGTCTCCGGACGGCCCGCCCGCCTACGTGGAGCTCAAGAACACCTCGCTTCGGGAAGGGGATGCCGCGATGTTTCCGGATGCCGTATCCGAGCGGGCAACCCGCCACCTCAAGGAACTGGCGCATCTCGTGCGGCACGGCTTCCGGGCCTTCGTGGTGTTCATGGTCCAGCGTAGCGACGTGGACCACTTCCGGCCGGCAGAACACATTGACCCGCAGTTCGGCATGACGCTTCGGCGGGTGGTGAACCAGGGCGTGGTGCCTGTTGCGCTGCAATGTGTCGTGTCACCGCAAGGGGTGCGGGCGGTGCGCGAGTTGGAGGTGGTGCTGGAAGCAGGGGATGGGAAGAAGAAGAAAACAGACAGAAGGACGGAAAAGACATAGGACGTATGGGACGTATAGGACGTATGGACGGCATAGGTGCGGCGCGGATCTGGAAGGTGGGCTTGACTAGCGGCTGATCGGGCTGCTCGGTCCTTCATGGCGGGAAGCCGATCCCGCGACAGCGGCCTCTCGTCCTATCGGGCGGCGGGTCCTATTCGTCCTATGTCTTCTGCCCCGCCGCCCCGGCCGTTCTTTCTATCCACCGGTTGTAAAGCCACATGGACAGTGCGGACAGAAGGCCGATGGTCATCAGGATCAGCCAGCCGGCGGCATTCCACTTCGGGTCCAGCTCCAGCAGGCCGTCCGGTCGCCTGGTGGCACCGGTACACATGACCTCATTGAAGATTGCTGCCCCGGCGGGTCCGCCGATGAGCGCACCGATGGCCGTGGGAAGGTTCGCATAGCCCAGGAAAAGCCCCTCCTGCCCCTTCGGCGCCAGGCCCCCGATGTACTCGAACATCCGAGCCGACGTGAACAGCTCGCCGAATGCCACCAGCGCCACGGACAGCACGATCAGCGAGGCCCCCACCGGGAGCATGTCGAGGAACGGCGTGCGCACACTTCCCGCCAGCGCAGGAATGATGTTCACCGCCATGGACAGGCCGATGATGATCGTCCCCACGACGATCGACCGGATCGGGCGCACCTTACCGAACAGGTGCGTCACCAGGAGCTGGAAGCAGACGATCACCAGCGGGTTGGCCATGGTGTAGAGGTCCACGGCCGGATCGGTCTCCACGACCTTCTTCAGGTAGAGCGGAAGGACGTTGTAGACCTGCGAGTACAGGAACCAGAAGCCGCTCGACACGAGCAGGAACAACGAGAACCGGGGATTGCGCAGCACGAGCACCATGTCCGCCAGGATCCGGGGGATCGACCGCTTCGGCCTGGGCGGACCCGCCACGTAGCCCGCCTCGGACTCCGGGTCACGGTAGGCAAACAGCACGACCAGCAGCGCCACGGCAGCGCAGCACGTGCCGACTGCGAAGATGTTGGCCAGCATCGAGTGGGTGCGCACGTAGTAGCTCACCCCTCGCCCGAACAGGCTGCCGATGTTGATCACCATGTAGAAGATGGCAAACGCCAGCGTCGCCCGCCCACGGTGGGTCTTCTGCACCGTGCCCGAGATACAGGGCTTCACCACCGAACCGCCCAGGCCGATGAGCAGCATCCCGAGCACCACGGGGACCACGGCAGCAGCGGTTGCCGTGACCTCGCTGCCCACCGAGGGGGACAGCGTCTGCCCGCCAAACCACACCGGGAACCCCATCAGGAAGTAACCCGAGCACAGCAGCAGGAACGCCGCCACCAGCGCCCTTCGGAAACCCACCAGGTCCGCGATGGTCCCGCTGAGAATCGGCAGGAAGTACACGATGCTCCAGAGGAAGCCGTTGAGCGTGCTGGGCCAGTAATCCCCCAGCCCAAGCTGCCCCAGGTAGATCACGATGAAGCTCGCCACGGAGTAGTACGCTCCGCGCTCGAACAGCTCCGTCGTGTTCGCGGTCCAGAAGCTGCGGGGGAACCTTGTGGAAGGTGATATGCTCATCGATCGATGCTCCTCCTTGGGGGCCCGTCCCTACTCCGCCGAGGCTACGTAGGGCAGGCGCTGGCGCTCCGGGTGGTGTTGGGGGCCACGCCCACTGCCCACTGCCCTCCGCCCTCTGCCCACTGGCCCCTACCCACTGGCCCCTACCCACTGGCCCCTGCCCACT
>Ga0233425_10008808_pt1 | contig 13142 bp, 14 predicted proteins | sample Watercolumn_Towu_2_FD_181712 | JGI IMG/M metagenome (GOLD analysis project Ga0233425, IMG submission 181712) | Freshwater microbial communities from Lake Towuti, South Sulawesi, Indonesia - Watercolumn_Towuti2014_140_MG | ecosystem: Environmental > Aquatic > Freshwater > Lake | place...
GCCATGTCCGTCCTGGTGGCCGATGCCAACGGCAACCCGGCACCGGCGGGCACCGTGGTCAACCTCAGCGCCTGGCCGATTGCCTGGAGCACCGGAAGTTGGTGCACGATTGACGCCGATGTAGCCAATACCAAAGGAACATTTTATAACGAAGACATCAACGAAAACCTGATTCTGGATCCCGGTGAAGACGGGCTGAGAAGGTTTTACGCCACCAACATATTGACTGGCCCAGGGACACTTGACAATCAGCTTACCCCGCCCAATTCGGCGGCCGGTCTGGTCCCGGCAACGGTCACCACCGATGCCACCGGGGTGGCCAATTTCAATTTGACCTACGGCAAGGCCAGCGCGCTATGGATTGTGGCCAGGATTCGGGCCAGGACATTCGTTCAAGGCACGGAAACGGTCAACGAGATCCAATTCCGGCTCCCTGCTCTTAAAACCGATTATGACCCTACGGTAACCCCCATAGTGTGCAAGTTGCCGGATTCGTCGTACAGATACTAACGATCCCTCAGGCGGCCTGAGTCAGTAGCTATTCTGCCAACGCTGTATCTCTTTCGTTGTTTGGAAAAGTTTATTAAGCCCCCCCACCCTCCCTTTTTCAAAGGGAGGGGCAAGACAGCCCTCTTTGAACATCGGGGCTGGAGGGGGATTGTGCCATCGAGAGTGCCAAAGGGATTCATTACTGTTTTTTTCAGCCATCTGTCCATTCACCAGTCCCCTCTCCCGTCGCAGCAAAACCCGTTCAAGACATACACCCCACCATTCCAAAATTTTCCTCGATCAATAACTGAGGGGCAGATTATTGCAGTCTTTTGATGGATATGTTAGTACGTAAATAGAGTCTGAGCCTTCGTACTATTTTCATGTTTCGTGGTGCCACGCCCCCAAAGGCGGGGCATGGGAATTAATACGAAAATAGAGTCCGAGCCTTCGTACTATTTTCATGTTTCGTGGTGCCACGCCCCCAAAGGCGGGGCATGGGAATTAATACGAAAATAGGCTTCGGAGCCTTCTGAACCTATTTTCATCTTTGGTGGTGCCACGCCCCTGCGGGGCATGGCGGATTAATACGAAAATAGAGTCCGAGCCTACGTCCTATTTTCATGGCTCGGCTTCTGAAAGAAGCCTCTTTTAAAGGTCGACATACGGCTCCTGACTAGGAGCCTATTCAAAAGCTCGACGGTGTCGACTTCGACATTCGACATTTTCATCCTTAAAAGGAGAAATACAGATGGAGTCATACTATCACCCTAAAGACCTGGCCCGCTTTTCGGAAATAGGGAAGGAATGTCCGGAACTGGCGGATAAATTTTTCACTTATTATCAGGCCGTTTTCGCTGAAGGCGAATTGACCGAACGGGAAAAAGCGCTCATCGCCCTGGCCGTGGCCCATGCCCTGCAATGCCCCTATTGTATCGATGCCTATAGCCAGGCCTGTCTCCAGAAAGGTTCCAATCCGGCCGAAATGACCGAGGCCGTTCATGTGGCTGCAGCCATCCGCGGAGGGGCCGCTCTGATTCATGGTCTGCAAATGCAAAATGCCGTCAAGAAAATATCCATGTGATCGGACGTGGGTAACGAGAAGGCCTGATGCCGTCCAAATCCCGAAAATCATTTTCCCGGATGCTCTCGGATAATCATCTGGAGCTGAAACGCCGGCCGACCACGACCTTGCAGATCAATATGGGTTTGGTCTGTAACCAGAATTGCCGTCACTGTCACCTAGAGGCCGGTCCCCATCGTTCGGAATCGATGGCCGAACAGACCGTCCGTGACCTGATCCCCTTTATTCAAAGAGGTCCTTTTCAAATTCTGGATATTACCGGTGGGGCGCCGGAACTGAATCCAAACCTTTTCCGATTAATCAAAGAAGGCGGACCCTGGGTCCAAAAAATCTTTCTCCGTTCTAATTTAACGGCCCTCTATGATGGAGATAGACAGGCCCTGATCGAACTCCTGCAGACGTTCAAGGTGGTCATATTTGCCTCTTTACCTTCGGCCAACGGTCCACAAGCAGACCTCCAGCGAGGCCCCGGGACTTTTGAAAAATCCCTTCGAGCCTTGCAGGCCTTAAACAGCATCGGGTACGGACAGCCGGGTTCCGACTTGGAATTGAATCTGGCCGTTAATCCCGTGGGGGCCTTTCTGCCCTCCTCGCAGGAACAAACGGAACGAAAATTCCGTGAAGACTTAGAAAGGAAGTGGGGGGTCATTTTTAATCATCTTTATACTTTTATCAATGTCCCTCTGGGTCGGTTTCGCCAATGGCTGGAACAATCAAACAATCTGAAGGGGTACCTGGAGAAGCTGACCGAGGCCTTTAATCCTTCCACTTTGGAAAATGTCATGTGTCGGACGACCATCTCAGTAGACTGGAACGGCCACCTCTTTGATTGTGATTTTAACCTCTCCCAAGGCCTTTTTCTGGGGGGGAGAAAAACCCATTTCACGAAATGGGGACCTCCGGTTTCTCCTGAAGCCCCCATTGTCGTCTCCGACCATTGTTACGCCTGTACGGCTGGAGCCGGGTTCACATGAACCGGGGCTATCTGTTCCTGAGTCCTCAGGGAAGACGACGTGAAAGGCAAGAAACAGATCCAGAGCAATTCTGAACGGATCATTCTCTTTACCCGCTACCCCGAGGCCGGAAAGGTCAAGACCCGCCTGATTCCGGCCCTGGGTCCCGAAGGGGCCTGTCATTTGCACCAGGAAATGACCGAAAAGGCCGCAGCTCAACTCCGAGACCTCTCCGTCCTCAGACCAGTTGACATTGAAGTATGTTTTGAGGGCGGGACCATGATCTTGATGGAAGAGTGGCTGGGGGCCGACCTATCCTATTCCCATCAGGGTCCGGGTGATTTGGGCCTTCGTATGAGCCGGGCCTTTCAAAAGGCCTTTGCAGACGGCTGGTCCTCCGTGGTCCTTATCGGCTCCGATTGTCCGGCCCGAACCCCGGAAATCTTAGACCAGGCCTTTCAAGCCCTCAAGGACAATGATCTCATTCTCGGACCGGCCCTGGACGGTGGATATCATTTGATAGGGCTGAAAAAACGGCAACCCTTATTTAAGGACATCCCCTGGGGAAGCAGTGAGGTACTGGACAGAACGAAGGAAAAGGCCCAAGCCCTGGGTTTAAAGATTTATTTATTGGATCCCCTCAGGGATATTGACCACCCGGAGGATTTGGCTTACTGGGAAGGGCTCAAAACCGTTAATTCCCAGCCCTGCCCAAATCTGTCCCTCATTATTCCCACTTTGAATGAGGCCGCCACCCTCCCTTTGACCTTAGCCCGAATCCCCAAAAAACAATCGATCGAAGTCCTTGTCGTCGACGGAGGAAGTCATGACGAAACCCCGACTTTAGCCGCCTCCCTGGGTGCCCGGGTCCTCCGTTCTCCCCGGGGCCGGGCCAAACAGATGAATGCCGGGGCCGGGCAGGCCAAGGGTCGAATGCTTCTTTTTTTACATGCCGACACCTTTCTCCCGTCGGAATTCCTGGAGCATATCAGTCAAATCTTATCAAGGCCGATAACGGCCGGCGGGGCCTTTCAATTGAAATTGGAGCCTCCTCTCCCCGGTTTGAAAGCGATTGAACGATTGGCCAACTGGCGGGCCAGGGTTTTCCAATTGCCTTATGGGGATCAGGCCATTTTCCTGAGGACCGAACACTTCAAAGCCCTCGGCGGATTCAAAGAAATCCCCATCATGGAAGATGTCGATCTGATCCGGCGTCTGCGCCGACAGGGACGGATAGAGATCGCCCCGGTTCCGGCCGTCACCTCTTCCAGGCGGTGGAAACAAAATGGGGTCTGGCGAACGACCCTGAAAAATCAAATAGCCCTGGCGGCCTTTTGGGTCGGAATCTCTCCGGATCGTTTGTCCCGCTGGTATCATCGAAGAAAAAAGAATGGCTATTGAAACGGGAAGCCAAAGAAAACCAATTGCTTTTGGCTTCCGCCCTTTGTTATAATCTCTCATCAAGCCAAACCCAAGTTATGTGACCCTAAATCGGACGATGGTTCATTCTTTCCTCGCGTGGACGGGCGGGCCTAAAGCCCGCCCTTACGGGTGTGGGTTGACCAAAGGGGTAGAGGCGGGGATTATCCCCGCCCGCTGAAAGCGCAGGATGATAATCCATCACAGCCGGCACAGAAGCCGACCCTTTATTTTCGTTTTAAGCCGTCATGCCACGCTAGTGGCGTGACACCACCAAAGACGAAAACAGGCATAGAAGGCTCCAAAGCCTATTTTCGTTTTAATTCCCATGCCCCGCTAGGGGCGTGGCACCACGAAACATGAAAATAGGACGTAGACTCGGACTTTATTTACGTACTAAGGAGAATCGATGAAACCAGTAAAAATGTATACCCTGAGCACCTGCAGCCATTGCAAGCAAACCAAAAAATATTTTAATGATTGCGGGATCCTCTTCGAGTTCACCGATGTTGATCTCTTAAAAGGCCAAGAACGGGAAGACATGATCGCCGAGGTAAAAAAATTTAATCCTAACTGCTCCTTCCCGACCATCCTCATCGGCGATAAGGTTATTGTCGGGCTGCGGGAAAAGGAGATTAAGGAGGCCCTGGGTGATGAATGAAAAAGAACTCTACGAATTATTGAAAAAGGTCCAGGAACCCAAGGGATTTTTTTTCAATCAGGATCAGGAACGGGTTCTTGAGTTGCTCCAGGGCCTCCTGATCAACAAGGAACGCTACGGGTATATGTGCTGCCCTTGCCGGTTGGCCTCCGGGGATCGGAAGCAGGATGAAGACATTATTTGCCCCTGTCAGTACCGCACCCGGGATGTCCAGGAGTTCGGAAGCTGTTATTGCAATCTTTATGTCTCCAGGGAATGGAATGAAGCCGGGACTGCGCATCCTTATGTGCCGGAACGAAGACCCTTATCTCTGCTGCCGTATTGAAAGGAGCTTCAAACCGATTGGTTATAATGTTTCCATTTTTCTAATCGGCCGTTAAAAGAAATACCCCCAATCCCTTTACAACTCATCTTCAGGTGATTAGTATATTAAAATGCGATTTTTTTTGACGGTGAGATGAATGATAAGAATCAAGGGCACGCAGCCTTTGGTCAAAGATGCTGGTATGGGAGGATCGGACTATGTATTCAAGCACGGTAATGGATCATTTTAAAAACCCTCGAAATGTTGGTGAGATCGAGAATGCCGACGGGATCGGGGAGGTGGGCAATCCCCTGTGCGGCGACATGATGACCATTTATCTGAAGATCGACAATGAGGCCATTCAAGACATCAAATTTAAAACCTTCGGCTGCGGGGCGGCCATAGCGGTCTCCAGTATGCTGACCGAGATGGCCAAAGGCAAAACCCTGGAAGAGGCCAAAAAGATCACCAATAAATCGGTGGCTGCGGCCCTGGAGGGCTTGCCGAAAAACAAACTCCACTGCTCCAACCTGGGGGCCGACGCCCTCCATCTGGCCATCCAGGATTATGAAGATAAAAAGGCCGGCATTGTCCGACCCAAGCCCAAACGGGAAGACAAGCATGATCATCAGGAACATGAAGGTGGGGAAAAATGCACCTGTCCCTATTGTAATATCGAAGTCACCGATGATGCCCTGTTTTGTACGGGATGCGGTCATCTGTTGAAAGAACTTCATTAATTCCAGCCCGGGAAGGTGTTGTATGAAACTGATCAATCTCGATTATATCTCCGCCAATCCCATTCTGCCTGAAGTCCAAGAGGCCATGATCGCCGCCCTTCGGGACAACTACGGAAACCCTTCCAGCCCCCATCAATTAGGAGACCTGGCGGCTGAGGCCCTGCAGAAGGCCAGGGAGTCTATGGCCCGCTTGATCAACAGCCCCTCCCCGCAGGAGATCGTCTTCACCTCCGGCGGGACCGAATCGATCAATCAGGCTATTAAAGGGGTGGCTCTGGCCACCAGCCAAAAGGGAAATCATATCGTCACTTCCAATATTGAACACAATGCCGTTTTGCGGACCCTGCGACGGCTGCGGATGCTGGACTATAAGGTCTCTTCGGTAGCCGTGGATGAGAACGGCCGGGTCAATCCCACGGATGTGGCCAAGGCCCTAACCGACCAGACCATCCTGGTGACCATCATGCACAGCAACAACGAAATCGGCACCATTCAACCGATCGAAGAGATCGCCCGGATCACCCGAGAGAAAAAAATTCCCTTCCATTGCGATGCCGTGACCTCCGTGGGGGTCATCCCGGTGGATGTGCGCAAACTGGGGGTGGACTTATTGAGCTTTTCGGCCAATCAATTCTACGGCCCATCAGGCGTCGGCGGACTCTATGTCCGCTCCGGCACTTCCCTCTGGCCCTTGCTGGACGGAGGGGTCCAGGAGAATAACAAAAGGGCCGGGACGGAAAATCTGATCGGGATCATTGGGTTGGGCGTGGCCGCGGAATTGGCTGTCCGGGATATGGATTCCCGGATGAATCATTGCCTCCGGCTGAAAAAGAAGTTGATCCAGGGACTCAAAGACACGGTGGATGATATCTTTATCAATGGCCATCCGGAATTGTCCCTGCCCAATCTGGTTTCCGTTTCCATCAAGTATATCGAAGGCGAAGGCATCGTCCTTATGTTGGACGAGGAAAAAATTCTGGTCTCCACCCGCTCGGCCTGTGCGGCCGGGGCTTTACAGGCCTCCCATGTTCTTCTGGCGATCGGCAGGGATTTTGCCGATGCTCAGGGGACCCTGGTCATCACTTTTGGCCAAGAGACGACTGACGAGGATGTGGACCGGTTCCTGAAAGTCTTAAAATCCGTCGTCCAGACCTTACGGGACATGTCTCCCCTCTATAAAAAATAAAATCGAAAAAAAGAAAGGAGAATCAACAATGGAAAAATATGTATGCTCGGTTTGCGGTTATATTTATGATCCGGCCGCCGGAGATCCGGATAACGGCCATAAACCAGGGACTCGTTTTGAAGACCTTCCTGATGACTGGTCCTGTCCGGTCTGCGGTGCTTCCAAAGACAAGTTTGAGCAGGAATAGTCGCCCCTGTTCATCGAATCTTTTCCCATGAAAAAAACCGACCGTCCGTCCCTTTTGGATCAAAAATCGATCATCCTTGATGGAGCCATTGAAAACACCAATGAGGGATTTGTAACCATTGATGAGCGCCATAGGGTGATTGTTTTTAATAAGGCCGCGGAAAAGATATTCGGATACACCCGCAAAGAGGTCGTGGGGAAGGACTTAAAATTAATCCTGGGTCCGGAATGCACGGAGGGCCACAAAAAAGCGGTGGCCCATTTTATTAAAACAAAAACGCCGAAACTGATCGGCCACCAAACGGAATTTTTAGCGACCCGCAAGAATGGAGAGAGGTTTCCTCTCTCCATTTCCTTTTCCGTTTCGGAAATTGCCGGAAAATTTTTTTTTACCGGCATCATTCAGGATTTAACCGAAACCAAAGCCCTTCGGGAGCAAATCGCCAAATCCGAACAATTGGCCGCCTTGGGGCGGTTGGTCGCCGAAATCAGCCACGAAATCAAGAATCCCCTGGTCCTGATCGGGGGATTCGCCCGTCAGCTCCTTAAAAACGCCCCGGATGAGAAGAGTCAAAGCAAACTGAAAATAATCTCTAATGAGGTTCAACGACTGGAGAACCTCCTCCTGGAGCTCCGGGAGATCTATCGCCCCCCAAATCTCTCCATCCGGTCGATTAACATTAATACCCTTTTGCAGGAAATGGTTTCCCTCTCCCAAGAGAATTGTGAGAGTAAAGAGATAACTCTCCACTTCCAAACCGATCAGGACCCGCTTTGGATTAAAGGAGACCCTGAAAAATTAAAACAAGTCTTTTTAAACCTTATAAAAAACGCCATTGAGGCCATGGACAAGGGCGGCCGTCTGATTATCCGATCCCGCTTGTCCGGAGACCAGGTGGAAATAGCCGTTATTGACAATGGACCGGGGATTCAGCCGAAAGACCAGGCCAAGTTGTTTACCCCTTTTTTCACGACAAAACAACGGGGGACGGGTCTGGGCCTGAGTGTTTCCAAAAAAATTATCGAAGATCATAGTGGTGGTTCTTTAAACCTGGAGAGCCAAGAGGGCAGAGGAACGATCGTTAAGATAACCCTGCCTCTGACTGGCCACCAGAAAGATTAATTAGAAGATAGATTCTTACCACTATTTTAGCTTTTTGAAAAATGGAATAAGGATAGCCCAACAGGAGGAGAGCGGGGGTCTTGTTTTGGGAGTTGTCCAAAGGTTACCCAACGGGATGATCCGGCCAGAATAGCCAATTTAATTAGGTGCAGGGCATACAGCCCGGCTTCCGAATGGAAGCCTCCTTTAGGTCGGCAAAGCCGACCGGCCCGTTTCCCGCTTGGGGGAAGGCCTGCTTTTGAACCCAGTACGGACATTGGCCCGGCAAAGAAGCTGAGGAGTAAATAGTGGACATTCGGCTTCCGAATGGAAGCCTCTTTCAAAGGTCGACATAGTCGACCGGCACCAAAAACAAGACCCCCGCTCTCCAAGGCATTTATTCTTTGTTAACAGTCTGTGATCCTGGCCTCATTTTTCAAAAAGCTAAAATGATACGATTTTTACCACCGTAGCCTCTGTTGGGGCGCTGTAGGGGCGGGTTTAAAACCCGCCCTTACGAGGTGATATTTTCATCCTTCGTGGTGTCACGTCCCTAACGGGACATGACGGATTAATACAATGATTACCATTCAGAGTCTTTTTGTTAGACCCTATTTTTATAAAAGGAAAACACAATGAAACCTGTAGAAATCGCAAAAGACATTTATTGGGTGGGAGTGGTGGACTGGAATTTAAGGGATTTTCACGGCTATGCCACTCCCGAGGGAACGACCTATAATGCCTATCTCGTCCTGGACGAGAAGGTAACTCTGATTGATACGGTCAAAAAAGAATTCGCCGATCAACTCCTGGATCAGGTTACCCAGATCATCGACCCCAAAAAAATCGACCAAGTGGTCAGCAACCATACCGAGATGGATCACTCCGGCGGTCTGCCCAGGGTCATGCATAAAATTGGAGAAGGAAAACCTCTTTACTGTTCCAAGATGGGCCAAAAAAATCTTTCCCTCCATTTTCGGGAAAAATGGAACTATCAGCCGGTGGAAAACGGCGGGGTATTACCCTTAGGGAAAAGGACCCTTCAATTCTTGGAAACTCGGATGGTCCATTGGCCGGACAGCATGTTTTCGTATCTTAAAGAAGAAGAACTTCTGTTTGCCAGCGACGGATTCGGTCAGCATTATGCATCATTGGAGCGGTTTGACGACCAGGTGGGTGAGGCCATCATGCCTCACGCCAAGAAATATTTTGCTAATATTTTGCTGCTGTATGCTCCTCTGATTCTTCAGTTGGTCGAAAAAGTGACTCAAATGGGATTGGCGATTAAGACCATCTGTCCGGATCATGGGATTATCTGGAGGCAGGATCCGCTGAAGATTATCAAGGCCTATGTGGAATGGAGCGAGCAAAAACCTAAGAAGAAGGCCGTGGTCGTTTACGATACCATGTGGCAAAGCACCCAGAAAATGGCCGAAGCCATTGTCTCCGGTCTGGGCGAATTGGGGGTGGAAGTCAAACCCCTGCACCTTCGGGCCAGCCATCGAAGTGATGTGATCACCGAGGTCCTGGATGCCGGGGCGGTCATCGTCGGATCACCCACCTTGAATAATGGCCTTTTCCCCACAGTCATGGATTTCTTAACCTATATGAAAGGGCTGAAGCCCAAAAAGAAAATCGCCGCCGCCTTCGGTTCCTACGGGTGGAGCGGTGAAGCCGTGAAGCTGATCAATAAAGAACTGGAAGAGATGAAATTTGAAGTAATTGATCCGGGTCTGAGGGTCCAGTTTATCCCGGATACTCAGAGTCTGGAGGCGGCTTATCAGTTGGGCAAAAAGATCGGACAGGCGTTGGAATAGCATCAACCAATTATCGCTCATTCGCCTCTCGTATATCGTATTTCGTTTAGAAAGATTTAACGACATACGATATACGATATACGGAGAAAGGAGGCTGCCATGAAAGTCACCATTATTTTTTACAGTATGTTCGGCCATATCTATCGAATGGCCGAAGCCGTGGCTGAGGGCGTTCGCCGAGTGCCTGGGGCCGACGTTCAACTGCTTCAGGTCCCGGAGTTAGTCCCTCAGGAAGCCCTGGCAAGAACGGGGGCGGACAAGGCCCGGGCCGCCTTTGCCCATATTCCTTTTGCCAAAGTCGACGACCTTCCCGAGGCCGATGCCCTGATCTTCGGCACACCCACCCGATTCGGGAATATGTGCGCCCAGATGAGAAACTTTCTGGATCAAACCGGCGGGATCTGGGCTAAAGGGGCCTTGATCGGCAAAGTCGGTAGCGTTTTCACCTCCACCAGCACCCAACACGGCGGTCAGGAAACGACCATAACCAGTTTTCATACCACCCTCCTCCATCATGGAATGATCCTGGTCGGCGTGCCCTATTCCGAGCAACGGCAAATGATCGTGAGCGAAATAACCGGCGGTTCTCCTTACGGGGCCTCGACCATCGCCGGGCCGGATGGTTCCCGGCTGCCCAGTGAAAATGAACTGGCCATTGCCCGTTTTCAGGGCCACCATGTGGCAGAAATTACTAAACGGCTGGCCGGTTAATAGATAGCCCCAAAAGGACCCAATTCTTCAAGAAAGAAAGATTGGGTCCTTTTTTATAGAACGATGCATAGGGAGAAAAATTTTTTTCAACGGACTGATGAACGCATCTTCTCAGAATAAAAATATTCCTTGGTGTCTCATCATTAATCCGGCCAGTGCCAACGGCAGCACGGGCCGCCGTTGGCCTCGTAACAAATCCTTATTGGAAAACATCTTCCCACCCTTTGAAGCCTGGGAAACGACTTGTCCCGGACATGCCCTGGAATTGGCCCGGCAAGCCCTTGATCTTGGTTATACGAGGATAGTCGTTCATGGGGGTGACGGGACTATCAATGAAACGATCAACGGACTACTGAGTCATAACCAATCAGAATTTCAATTGGCTTTGCTCCCGAATGGGACAGGGGCCGATCTGGTGAGGACCTTGGGTATTCCGCATGCCCTGCCAAAAGCCGCCAAAAAAGCCAGAGACGGGTCAGCCCGCCTTCTTGATATCGGCCTGGTCCATTTTATGGATCTGGAAGGGAACCCGGCCGAACGGCACTTTATCAATGTGACCGATGTGGGGTTTGGTGGAGATCTGGTCCGTTATGTCAACAGTCATTCCAAATGGCTGGGAGGCAAACTCAGTTTTTTACAAGGCCTCTTGGTCACTCTCTTTCGCTATCAGAATAAAAGGATGGTACTGACCATCAATGAACAGGAAAAGATGGAAGTCCGGGCCAGTTCGATTGTGGTGGCCAATGGGCAATATTTTGGCGGAGGCATGTGGGTGGCCCCGGAAGCCCGTTTGAATGACGGATTTTTTGAAGTTGTGGTTATCGGGGATGTTTCTAAAATAGAAGTCTTAGCCAATATCAAACGCCTCTACCAGGGGACATTGGCTGAGCATCCGCGAGTGACGATCTATAAAGCTAAAACGATTGAACTGACTTCCGCAGAAGAGGTCTTGATCGATATGGACGGCGAACTCGTGGGCCGCCTCCCGGCCCGCTTTGAGATACTTCCTCAAAAACTTCCGGTGATATATTAAATTCTTAGGAAGTACATCTAAGGATTTATTCCTAACAATTTAAATAATCGATTTTTTTTGTGATGCCGAAAACTGTAGGTCAGGTTACGACCAAAGGGAGTTACCTGACCATTATGATGTCTTTATGATAAAATGTCAGGGAGCCCATGGGGCACCCTGACCTACAAATTTGATACCGAAAGAATCCAAATTCCAAATATCTTTGGCTAGTTATTTCTTTTCCTTCCCGGCCCCCAGATCAACCAAGTCAACTTTTCCGGTAGCCAGGCTATAGACCCCGGCGGCAATCTTCACTTTCTGCCCCTCAACCAGATGTTTGATGATCTCGCTCTTTTTAACCAAGGCCCCTGCCGTATTTTTAGCGTTTTCGAGGATGGCCGCATCCAGGAGTTTATCCTTATCTTTGACTTTTGTTTTGGCCTGTTTCACGGCTGGGGCAATTTTTTTGACGATAGCGCCTAAGAATTATTTTGACAATATAAATACTTTTCCCCTCATTTTCAATCCAATATATCAATCACGTTCTGGCCCCTCGACAGCTTTATTTGGAAAAAATAATCCGTTCATGATAAAATCAGATATTCTGAAAATCAATGGAATTAAACCATGGCTGTTAGTCCGGAGAAACTGAAAATATTGCATGAGACCCTGCAACGATTAAATCTGCGGGAAGAAGAGGTACAGGAACGGTTTATCCGTTCCCAGGGAGCAGGGGGACAAAAGGTCAATAAAACCTCGAGCGCCGTTTACTTAAAACATCTTCCGACTGGTCTTGAGGTTAAGATGCAGAAAGAACGTTCTCAAAGCCTGAATCGTTTTCTAGCCTGGAGACTATTGGCCGAAAAGGTGGAAGCCCTTCAAGGCGGAAAATCCCCCAACGAACGGCAAGGCGAAAAAATTCGCAAACAGAAAGAACGGCGATTGCGCCGAGTCAAAAATAAAATCCAAAAACAACGGCAAAAAGAGGGGGAAAAGGAAACCCATTAGAACGTCGCCAAAATCCTAAGCTTGAATCCGTAACCCCTCCAGATAACTGAGATAGCGATTTATCTTCTCTATGTCAGGATCTTCGGAAACTAAAAACTGCAATCCCAGGTGATAGATCGCCTCTTTTTTGGAAATCCTTCGGACCTTGCAGGCCAGATTCAAAATCGGCTCTTCATTTGGGAGATTAAAGGCTAAAAAAAGTAAGGTGTCTATATTGAAGGAATGTTCGGCTTCCAGCAGGCATCCCTTATCCGAAAGATCGATTAACGTCCCTCGATAATTCTCTTTTCCTGCCCGTTCCATGGCCTGCTCAGAAAAGGTCGCCGCAATCCGAACGGAATATCTTTCAACTTCCCTTAGATTAATAGAATTGAGTTCTTGGGGATACGGGATAAAAATAAAAGGGTAGGGATAGCGGATCACACGAAGTATTTCCGATTGGAAGGCATAGACCTTCCCCTGAAAAAGAA